>Ga0315280_10002616_pt1 | contig 28917 bp, 33 predicted proteins | sample YL17G06_40_MG_FD_203697 | JGI IMG/M metagenome (GOLD analysis project Ga0315280, IMG submission 203697) | Sediment microbial communities from Yellowstone Lake, YNP, Wyoming, USA - YL17G06_40 | ecosystem: Environmental > Aquatic > Freshwater > Lake > Sediment | place: USA: Wyoming | collected... | reverse complement strand
AAGGAGATATTCGAGCAGGGTGAGGCCGTGCGGATGACTCTTCGCGGCCGACTGGACATGCGCGAGATGCGGATACAGTTGGGCGGGTTGGCATCGGTCTCGCGGGAACTGGTCCAGGCGCACCGGCTGATCCTGACGGCCTGCGGGACGGCCTGGCACGCGGCGCTGATCGGCGACTACCTCTTTGAGGATTTGGCCCGCATACCCACCGAGGTCCAGTACGCCAGCGAGTTCCGCTACCGCAACCCGATCGTCGAGGACGATACGGCCGTCATCGCCATCAGCCAGTCCGGCGAGACGCTCGACACGCTGGCGGCGGTGCGCGAGGCGAGGGAGAAGGGCGCGCTGACACTCGGCATCGTCAACGTGGTCGGCTCGACCATCGCCCGCGAGACCGACGCCGGCGTCTACCTGCACGCTGGGCCGGAGATCGGCGTGGCCTCCACCAAGGCGTTCACCTGCCAGTTGGCCGTGGAGACCATGATCGCCCTGATGCTGGCCAGACGGCGGGTGATGTCGCCGGGGGTCATGGAGAGTTACATCCGCGAGCTGGCGGCCATCCCTGACAAGATCGACCGCGTGCTGGCCAGTGCCGCTCAGGTCAAGGAGATCGTGGAGCGGTACGTCGACCGGGACAACTGGCTGTTCCTCGGGAGGGGGTACAATTACCCCATCGCCCTGGAAGGCGCCCTGAAGCTCAAGGAGATCAGCTACATCCACGCCGAGGGGCTGCCGGCGGCGGAGATGAAGCACGGGCCGATCGCCCTGATCCACGAGGGCATGCCGGTCGTGTTCGTGGCCCCGCGATGCGCTACCTACGACAAGATAGTAGGCAACATCGAAGAGGTCCGCGCACGGCGGGGCCAGATCATCGCCGTGGCCACCGAGGGCAACGAGGACATCTGCAAGTATTGCGACCGGGTGATCTACGTTCCGGACTGCCCCGTGCCGCTCCAGCCGATGCTGACGGTGATTCCGCTGCAACTGCTGGCCTATCATGCGGCGGTTCTGCGCGGCTGCAACGTGGATAAGCCCCGCAACCTGGCCAAGAGTGTCACGGTGGAATGAGCTGAGAACCGGTCTGGGGCGGCCGTCTTCAAGATAGCCAAAGTCGCCTTGCCTGATAGCGCAGCGGCCTGAGGAGGGCCGCACGAGTGTGGAGCCCACTGGAATTCTTGGGAACAGTCCACGACCGCTTGCCGGTCATTCTCAAGCACGCCGCCGGCGGTTCGGTGCTGGACGTGGGCTGCGTAGACTCCCGCCCCTGCCGCGAACCCTCGCGACAGCGCGTCCATCGCAAGAGCGATGGTCTGTTCCGCCGCCTTTGCCAAGTCCATCCGGATATCCTGGGCGTGGACGTGGATTGCGAGGGGATCGAGATCCTCAGGTCCATGGGATACCCTGTTCGTTGCGAGGACGCCGAGACGATGGATCTGGGGCGGCGATTCGATACCATCGTTGCTGGGGAGGTCATCGAGCACCTGGAGAACCCGGGGGTGTTCCTGCGAAACATGCGCCGGCATCTGGCGGACCATGGCGTGTTGATCCTCAGCACGCCTAACCCGTTCCACGCCGGGCAGAGCTGGCGGATCTGGACGCACGGCAGGCCGGCTGTCCACGAGGGACACGTCGGGTGGCATGACCCGGTCACTATGGCCCAATTGCTGCGACGAACGGGCTTTGAGCCTTTTGAGGCATACTGGTACCAGCCGCACAGCGCCTGGTTGAAGACCTGGAAGCGGCTGCTGCGTCCGTATTTCTCCAGCAACTTCCTGATCCTGGCCCGGCCCTGCTGATCGAGGGCGGGAAGACACCGGCCCCTTGCCGGCCAGGCGACGCAAAAAATGTTTTGACATGACTTTTACGGCAGCTATAGTAAACTGTTCGTCTTATGCTGGCGGTGTCAGTGTATCTATAAGGTGAGCTATTCAGGCGGTGCAGGCGGCCTGCGCCTGCTGATGGGTCGGTACGCTGCTGTAGCTCAGCCGGTAGAGCGCGTCCTTGGTAAGGACGAGGTCATGGGTCCGAATCCCATCAGCAGCTTGTGTTGCGATGGGCCGGCGGCAGCAGCGGGCGAATGACCAATCCGGCGACCCGCGAAAGCAGCCCAGGAAACAACCTGACTGGTACTAGGCAAGAGGAGCTAGACTCATGGCAAAGGAAGTCTTCCAAAGGACCAAGCCGCACGTCAACGTCGGAACGATCGGCCACGTCGACCACGGCAAGACGACGCTGACCGCGGCCATGACCAAGGTGCTGGAGATCCAGGGCCTGGCGAAGTACAGGAGCTACGACGAGATCGCCAAGGCCTCCGAGTCCCAGGGCCGCCGCGACCCGACCAAGATTCTGACCATTGCCACCGCACACGTCGAATACCAGTCGGAGAAACGCCACTACGCTCACGTGGACTGCCCCGGGCACGCCGACTACGTCAAGAACATGATCACCGGCGCCGCCCAGATGGACGGGGCGATCCTGGTGGTCTCGGCCGCCGACGGCCCCATGCCCCAGACCCGCGAGCACGTCCTGCTGGCTCGCCAGGTAAACGTGCCGGCGCTGGTGGTGTTCCTGAACAAGGTCGACCTGGTTGACGACAAGGAGCTGCTGGACCTGGTGGAAATGGAGGTCCGCGAGCTGCTCAGCAAGTACGAGTTCGACGGCGACAAGGTGCCGGTCATCCGCGGCTCAGCGACTGCCGCGCTGGCCGACCCCACCGGCGAGGCGGCCAAGCCCATCGTCGAACTCATCAAGGCGCTGGACGACTACATCCCCGAACCGGTCCGCGAGGTCGACAAGCCCTTCCTGATGCCCGTCGAGGACGTCTTCTCGATCAAGGGCCGCGGCACGGTCGGCACGGGGCGTATCGAGCGCGGCGTGGTGAAGGTCGGCGACCAGGTCGAGATCGTCGGCCTGGCTGATACCCGCACCACTACCGCCACGGGCGTGGAGATGTTCAACAAGACCCTGGACCGTGGCCAGGCCGGCGACAACGTCGGCGTGCTGCTGCGAGGCATCGAGAAGGAAGAGCTGGAGCGCGGCATGGTCCTGGCTGCCCCCAAGAGCATCACGCCCCACAAGAAGTTCGAGGGCGAGGTATACGTGCTGACCAAGGAAGAGGGCGGCCGGCACAACCCGTTCTTCACCGGCTATCGTCCCCAGTTCTACTTCCGCACCACCGACGTCACCGGCACGATCAAGCTGATGGGCGGCGCGGAGATGTGCATGCCCGGCGACAACGTCCGGATGGAGGTGGAGCTGCTCAACACGAAGATCGCCATGGAAGGAGGCCTGCGGTTCGCCATCCGCGAGGGTGGCAGGACCGTCGGGGCTGGCGTGGTCACCAAGATCCTGGAGTAAGGGGCGATGGCCAAATCCAAGGGCAGAGAGTACGTGTTTTTGCAGTGCACCCAGTGCGGGTCGCTGAACTACCGCACGCAGATTCGCACTGCCGGCGGAGCGCCGAAACTGGAGCTTAAGAAGTTCTGCCGAAAGAGCAGGACGCACACGGAGCACAAGATAAAACGGAAATAGCCTCGTTGCCCCCCGGGGCAGCCGGGCCGAACACGGCAGTAGCTCAACTGGCAGAGCAGCGGTCTCCAAAACCGCAGGTTGGGGGTTCAAGTCCTCCCTGCCGTGTTGACGTGACTGCCGGCCTGGCGCGGCCGAAGGTCAGCGACCAGGGGCCGTCGGTGGAGCCGGCGGTTGCCTCCGACAGGATGCCCCGAAATCAAAGAGGAAACCGGCCTGCCGAGCCAAGGCCCCCGACTACGCCGGCTGCGAGGCGGCGGCAGCAAGAAGTCCCGGCGGATCAGACTAACCTGCGGCCCATAGGCACGCGATACAAGGAACGATAACACGGTGGCGCTTTTTGACATCTACAAGCGCGGACAGGGTAAGTACACGCGGATCATCACCTTCCTCGGCGTGATGTTGATCGTGGTCGTCGGGGCCACGCTGCTCAGCGACGAGCTGACGGTCTTCCGGCTCAACCCGCTGATGCGATACGGCATCTCGACCGTGCTGGCGGTGGCCGCCGCAGGCCTGATGTTCTGGATCGTCAATCGTCCCAAGTCGGCCGACTTCATGATCGCCACCGAGGGCGAGATGAAGAAGGTCTCCTGGTCGACCAGGAGAGAGATTGTGGGCTCGACCAAGGTGGTGCTGGTCACCACGGTAATCCTGGCAGTGGTGCTGTTCTGCGTGGACTATCTGTTCACGCTGCTGTTCCGGGGGATAAAGGTTCTTGTCTGAGTCTGACAGATCACAGCGGGCAACGGGAAAACCCGTCATGGCCAAGCAATGGTATGTTTTGCGAGTCGCCTCCAACAAGGAGGAGCAGGTGCGCGACGCCCTGCTGCGCAAGGTGAAGATCGAAGCCCTGGAGGACAGGATCGGGCGTATCCTGGTGCCGACGGAGCGCCGCCCCAGCCCTCGCGGCCGGTCGGGCGGCGGCAAGAAGTACGTCGAGCGCAAGATGTACCCCGGCTACGTCTTCATCGAGATGGAACTCGGTGAGGACGGGCGGATAGGCGAGGAGGCGTGGTTCCTCATACGCGAGACCACCGGCGTGGGCGACTTCATCGGCGCTACCGGCAAGCCCACCCCCATGAGGCAGTCCGACGTTGACAAGATGCTCATGCAGGTGGAGAAGGCCGGGGAAGGCGCGCCCCTCGCCGTGGAGTTCGCCAAGGGCGACTCGGTGAAGATAAAGGAAGGGGCCTTCGAGAACTTCGAGGGCGCGGTCGACGAGCTGCTAGCGGACAAGGGACTGGTCCGCGTGATCGTGACCATCTTCGGCCGGGCGACGCCGATTGAGCTGGAATACTGGCAGGTGGAAAAGACCTGATGGGTCGGATAGCAGAGAGTTACGCATGGCCAAGCAGATAGTTGCCAAGATAAAGCTCCAGGCCCCCGGCGGGCAGGCGACACCGGCCCCGCCGGTCGGCCCCGCCCTGGGCCAGCACAACATCAGTCCGGGTCAGTTCGTCTCGCAGTTCAACGAGCGGACCAAGGAATACAACGGGATGCCGATCCCCGTGGAGATAACGGTCTACGCGGACCGGACGTTCAGCTTCATCATCAAGAGCCCGCCGGCGGCTGCCCTGCTGAAGGAGGCGGCCCAGATCGCCAAGGGCTCAGGCGTCCCCAACAAAGAGAAAGTCGGCCAGGTGACGGCTGAGCAGGTCCGCGCCATCGCCCAGCGCAAGCTGGCCGACCTGAACGCCCACGACGTCGAGCATGCCTGTAGGATCGTCGAGGGCACCGCCCGCAGCATGGGCATTACCGTCGTGAAGTAACCGCAGTGATAACGTTGCGCGCGGGCCGCCTTGCTGTTGCATGCGGCAGCGGGCCGGCCCGACCACGGGCCGACGAACGTGGCAGTCTCAAGGCATCGGGACGTTAAGGAGACATCAGTGGCCAAGATCAGAAGCAAGCGCTACCGCCAGTGCCTGGCCAAGGTCCCCAAGGGCAAGCTCTCCGTCGCCGAGGCGGTCAAGGCCGTCAAGACCATGCCGGCGACGAAGTTCGACGCCACCGTCAACTTGGTGATGAACCTCGGCATCGCCCCTAAGCAGACCGAGCAGATGCTGCGGGGGGCCGTCTCGCTGCCGCACGGGCTGGGCGTTGCCAGGAAGGTGGTGGCCTTCTGTGACGGCGGCGACGTTGCCAAGGCCAAGGCCGCCGGCGCCGTCGAGGCCGGCAGTGATGACCTCATCAAGAAGATCTCCGAGGGTTGGATGGACTTCGACGTGGCTGTCGCCACGCCGGCGATGATGCGCAGCGTGTCCAAGCTCGGCCGGATCCTGGGCCCGCAGGGCAAGATGCCCTCGCCCAAGGCGGGCACGGTCGTCGCCGATGTGGTGACCGCCGTGAAGGAATACTCCGCCGGCAAGGTGGAGTTCCGCAACGACGACGGCGGCAACATCCACGTGCCGGTGGGCAAGGTGAGCTTCGAGGAGTCCAAGTTGGCTGAGAACGTCGAGGCGTTCCTTGCCCACGTCAAGCGGCTCAAGCCGCCGACGTCGAAGGGAACCTACATCAAGAAGGCCTGCCTGTCGGCCAACATGTCACCGGCCGTCGAGCTGGACGTTCAGTAACCCTGAGGGTACCTCATGAGCAAACCGGTCAAAGAGCTGCTCAGGAAGAATCTTATCGGCCGCCTGGAGGGCGTGGACTCTCTGGCGGTGGTGGGCTTCACCGGCGTAGACGCCGTGACGACCAACGCGATCCGCAAGCGCCTCGTGGCCAAGAACATCAAGATGACGGTCATCAAGAACTCCATCGCCCGCCAGGCGTTCAAGTCGGTCGGCCTGGATGACGCCATCGCCATGATCGAGGGACCGTGCGCCATAGCATACGGCGCCGAGGGCGTGGTGACGGTCGTCCGCGAACTGCTGGAGATGGGCAAGGACTCGCCGAACCTTACCGTCAAGGCCGCGTATATGGACGGTGAAATCTTCGGCGCCGAGCGGATCGAGGAGCTCAGCAGGTACCCGACGTGGCAGGAGGCCATCGCATTGCTGATCTCGGCGGCGCTGGGGCCGGCCAAGAAGCTGGCTGGCTGCCTGGTCGGTCCGGGCAGGAAGCTGGCTGGGATCGTCAAGGCGGTGGAAGACAAGGCAGAGAAGGCCGCGCCGCGGGAAGCGGCATAGCAGGATAGACACCGGCTGCGGATTGGTTCGCCGAAGCCCTAGCGAAGGCGGATTAAATGAGTGCCATCGGGGCGCTCGCCTATCAGGCCGGATTGGCAAACGTTGATTGGAGTTTTGGCAATGGCAGACGAGACAGCCCAAGTGGCAAAGGAATTCTCCGGCGCGATCAAGGAACTCGGCGACAAGATCGCCAAGCTGACGCTGAAGGAGGCGGTGGACCTGGCGGGGTATCTCAAACAGGCCTATGACATCGAGCCGGCACCCGGGGCGGCCATCGCGGTCGCGGCCGGGCCAGCCGCCGGTGCAGCGGCCGTCGAGGAAGAAAAGACCACCTTCGACGTGATCCTCAAGGGCTGGGGCGACAAGAAGATCCAGGTGATCAAGGCCGTTCGCGCGCTGACCAACCTGGGCCTGAAGGAGGCCAAGGAACTGGTCGAGGGCGCGCCGAAACCGGTCAAGACCGGCGTGAGCAAGGAAGAGGCCGAGGAGGCACGCAAGCAGTTGGAAGAGGCCGGCGGCACGGCAGAAGTCAAGTAGCAGCCGGCAGCGGGGCAAGCACAAGGCCGGTTTCGCCTAGGCGTCTTCTGCGGCGCTGTCGCGGGCCTGGCCGTGGCGAACGGATAGTGAGGAAACGTTAAAGTGGCAAGGTTTTGGCCATCGAGCTTGATATAATCTCTAGTCGAGGGCACTGTTCATGCTGCAAATAAACCGGGTGCGAAGCTTCTCGCGGGTCGGAGACGGTGCGCCTGTTCCAAACCTGATTGACATCCAGACGGTCGCCTACGCGCGCTTTCTCCAGGCCGACACCGAGCCGACACGGCGAAAGAACGAGGGGCTGGAGGCCCTGCTGCGGGAGATATTCCCGATCGTCAGCTACGACGGGCAGACGCAGCTAGACTACGTCTACTACGAGCTGGGGGAGCCGCGCTACACCCCGCAAGAGTGCCGCGACCTGCGGCTGACGTATGGGGCGCCGTTCCGCGTGCGATGCCGCCTCAGCCGAAAGGACTCCAAGGACGTCCTGGAGGAGACCATCTACATCGGCGAGATCCCCATCATGATCGGCGGCGGGGAGTTCATCGTCAACGGCGCCGAGAGGGTCATCGTCTCCCAGCTTCATCGAAGTCCTGGCGTGGACTTCAGCGTCGCCATGGAGGAGTCCGACCGCCCGCTGCACGGGGCAAGGATCATCCCCGAGCGCGGAAGCTGGATCGAGATGGGCGTCAACAAGAAGGACTTCCTGACCATCCGCATCGACCAGTCGGGCAAGATCGCCGTCACGACCTTCCTGCGGGCGATGGACGCCAAGTACGGCACGACCGCCGAGATCATACGCGAGTTCTACCCCACTAAGTCGCTGCCCGTCGGCTCGCTACAGCCGCAGATGTTCGTGGTGGAGGCGGTGGTGGATCCGGACGGCGGCGAGGAACTCGTCCCCGCCGGCGGGCAGATCGGCGAGGCGCTGACTGTAATCTGCTCCTCCTCGATCAAGCACGTGGAGGTCATCACCGCCGTCGACGACCCGCTGATCCTCAACACGCTGGCCGAGGACGCCGCCGACAGCCACGAGAACGCATTGCTGCGGATCTACGCCCGCCTGCGCCCGGGCAACCCGCCTCAGGTGGACAAGGCCAAGACGCTCTTCCAGGAGAAGTTCTACGATGAGAACCGCTACCGCCTTGGCAGGGTCGGGCGGTTCCGCATCAACCGCAAGTTCCACCAGGACGTGCCCGAGAGGGTGATGACGCTCCGCTGCGAGGACATGGTCAACACGCTGAAGTACATCGTCCGCCTCCGCAGCGGCGAGGGCGCCGTGGACGACATCGACCACCTGGGCAACCGCCGTCTGCGTACGATAGACGAGTTGGCCACCGACGAGCTGCGCAAGGGGTTCCTAAAGCTCCGCCGCACCGTCCAGGAGCGGATGAGCCTGAAGGAGCCCAGCGAACTGACCAAGATAGCCGAGCTGGTGAACTCAAAGAGCATCTCGGCGAGCATCGACTACTTCTTCGGGCGGGGCGAGCTGAGCCAGGTCGTGGACCAGCAGAATCCGCTCAGCCAGCTCACGCACGAGCGGCGGCTTAGCGCCCTGGGCCCGGGCGGGCTGAACCGCAAGCGGGCGGGCTTCGAGGTCCGCGACGTGCACATCAGCCACTACGGGCGAATCTGCCCGATAGAGACGCCCGAGGGCAACAACATCGGGCTGATCAGCTCGCTGGCGACCTACGCCGGGGTCGATGAGTACGGCTTCCTGGTCACTCCCTACCGCAAGATCGTCAAGGGCAAGGTCAGCGACGAAAGCGTCTATCTCCGCGCCGACGAGGAGATGGAAACGGTGCTCGCCCCGCCGGACAGCGTCCAGAAGACCCCGCAAGGCGACAGCCGATTGGTCGGCGAGCACGTCCTGGCCAGGGTTAAGGGCGAGGTCGCCATAGTCTCCGCCGATCAGGTCGAATACGTGGACATCTCCCCTAAGCAGACGGTGGGCATCTCCGCAGCGCTGATCCCGTTCCTTGAGCATGACGATGCCAACCGCGCCCTGATGGGTTCCAACATGCAGCGGCAGGCCGTGCCGCTCATCCGCACCGAGCCGCCGATCGTTGCCACGGGCATGGAGAAGCCGGTGGCGGAGAACTCCTCGATGGTGGTCCGCGCCCGCAAGGCCGGCGTGGTGACCTTCGTCGATGCCTGCCGCATCATCATCGACAACGCCGACGAATACGAACTCCGCAAGTTCAACAAGCTCAACGAGCGGGCCTGCCTGAACCAGAAGCCCATCGTCAGCGAGGGCCAGAGGGTCAAGCGCGGCGAGATCATCGCCGACGGCCCGGGCACCAGCAAGGGAGAGCTGGCGCTCGGCGCCAACGTGCTGGTCGCCTTCATGCCCTACGACGGCTACAACTTCGAGGACGCCATCGTCATCTCGACGCGCCTGGTGAAAGGCGACACCTTCACCTCCGTCCACCTGGAAGAGTACGAGGTGGAGATCCGCGAGACCAAGCTTGGCAGGGAGGAGTTCACCCGCGACATTCCCAACGTCTCGGAGCGCGCGCTTCGCTACCTGGACGAGCATGGCGTGGTCCGCGTCGGCACGCGGGTGGGTCCTGGCGACATCCTGGTCGGCAAGGTCAGCCCGAAGTCCAAGAGCGAGCTGTCGCCGGAGGAGAAGCTGCTGCACGCGATCTTCGGCCGGGCGGGCGAGGACGTCAAGAACGACAGTCTGGAGCTGCCCGCCGGCGAGGAAGGCATGGTGGTGGACACGCGGCGATTCAGCCGGCGGATGCACATGAGCGAGGAGCAGAAGGCCGAGCTCAACAAGTCCATCAGGCAGTACCGCTCGCAGATGAACTCCCGGATGATCTCCGTCTTCCGGACGATGGTGGAAGAGATGAACGAGGTGCTGGGCAACCCGATGGTGGACCCCTCCACGCGGCAGAAGGTTGCCCAGAGCGACATCGACACCGTCGTGATGGAGCAGATCGACAGCTTCACGCTGAAGTGGGCCAAGGCGACCAGGCCGATCGTCCGTCAGCAGGCTGAGGCCATCTACAACCGCTACTGGCCGCGACTGGAGGAAATCCGCAACGAGCGCGACCGCAAGGTCGAGCACATGAAGCGCGGCGATGAGTTGCCCGGCGGCGTGCTCGAGATGGTCAAGGTTCGCGTGGCCACCAAGCGCAAGCTCGGCACGGGCGACAAGATGGCCGGCCGGCACGGCAACAAGGGCGTCATCGCCCGCATCGTGCCCGAGGAAGACATGCCGTTTCTTTCTGACGGCACGTCGGTCGACATCATCCTGAACCCGCTCGGCGTGCCCGGGCGCATGAACCTTGGCCAGATACTCGAAACGCACCTTGGCTGGGCGGCTGCGGTCCTGGGCTTCCAGGCCATCACCCCCGTATTCGACGGGGCCAGGGAAGGGGAAATCTTCGCCTGCCTCGGGGAGGCCAACGAACACATCCGTCAGCGGCGCGGGGATATGTCGGTGATCCAGCAGGCCGGCGCGACCCGGGAGCTGCTGGTGGAAATGCCGCGGGACGGCAAGGTGACCGTCTATGACGGGCGGACCGGCGAGCCCTTCGAGCAGAAGGTGACGGTCGGCTTTATCTACATGAACAAGCTGCACCACCTGGTGGACGAGAAGATCCACGCCCGAGCGACCGGCCCGTACTCGCTGATCACGCAGCAGCCGTTGGGCGGCAAGGCCCGCACCGGCGGCCAGCGGTTCGGGGAGATGGAGGTCTGGGCCCTGGAGGCCTACGGGGCAAGCTACACGCTCCAGGAGGTGCTGACCGTCAAGAGCGACGATGTGGAAGGCAGAACTAAGATATACGAGTCTATGGTCAAGGGCACCAACACGCTGGACGCTGGCACGCCGGTGAGTTTCGACGTGCTGTGCAACGAGCTTCGCGGCCTTGGCCTGAACATCCAGCTAGAGAAGAAACGACTGGTCTAAACCGCTCGCACACGGCTGAGGGCAGCAGGCGAAAGCCCCTGCCCGCCGCGGCGCGACAAGCGTTGGAGCGGAGAGCCAATGATTGAAAGCGTATACGACCGGATTAACGACTACGGGTCGGTGAAGATCCAGCTTGCCTCTCCCAGCGACATACGAAGCTGGTCTTTCGGAGAGGTCAAGAAGCCCGAGACGATCAACTACCGCACATACCGTCCGGAAAAGGACGGGCTGTTCTGCGAGAGGATCTTCGGGCCGGACCGCGACTGGGAGTGCGCCTGCGGCAAGTACAAGGGCACCAAGCACAAGGGCATCATCTGCGACCGGTGCGGCGTGAAGGTCACGCACTCGCGCGTCCGCCGCAAGAGGATGGGCCACATCAACCTTGCCGCCCCAGTCGTGCACATTTGGTTCTTCAAGGCCCTGCCCAGCCGGCTCGGCACGCTGCTGGACATGAAGGCCAGCGACCTAGAGAAGATAATCCTGTTCCAGGACTACGCGGTGATCGACCCCGGCCAGACGCCGCTGAAGTTCAAGCAGGTCCTGACGGAAGAGGAATACCGGGCCGCCTACGAGAAGTACCGCGACGACTTCAGGGCCCGGATGGGCGCCGAGGCCATCAAGGCGCTGCTGGAGAAGCTGGACCTGGCCGAGGTGTCCAAACAGCTTCGCGAGGACCTCAGGAAGACAAGCTCCAAGCAGAAGACCAAGGACCTGACGAAGCGGCTGAAGCTGGTCGAGAGCATCCGCATCTCGGGCAATCGGCCGGAGTGGATGGTGATGGAGGTCATCCCGGTCATCCCGCCGGAGCTGCGTCCGCTTGTGCTTCTTGATAGCGGCAACTTCGCCACCAGCGACCTCAACGACCTCTACAGGCGGATCATCAACCGCAACAACCGCCTCAAGAAGCTGATGGACCTCAACGCTCCGGAGGTCATCATCCGCAACGAGAAGCGCATGCTCCAGCAGGCGGTGGACGCGCTGTTTGACAACGGCCGATGCCGCCGGCCCGTGCAGGGCACCGCCAACCGGCCGCTGAAGAGCCTGACCGACATGATCAAGGGCAAGCAGGGGCGGTTCCGCGAGAACCTGCTGGGTAAGCGCGTGGACTACTCCGGCCGGTCGGTGATCGTCGTCGGCCCGGAGCTGCGGCTGCACCAGTGCGGCCTGCCCAAGAAGATCGCCCTGGAGCTCTACCAGCCGTTCATCATTCGCAAGCTGAAGGAGCGCGGCCTGGCGGACACCATCAAGTCGGCCAAGAAAATGCTCGAACGGCACGACAGGGAGATATGGGACGTGCTGGAGGAGTGCATCTACCAGCACCCCGTCCTGCTGAACCGCGCCCCTACGCTGCACCGCATGGGCATCCAGGCGTTCGAGCCGGTGCTGGTGGAAGGCAACGCCATCAAGATCCACCCGCTGGTGTGCAAGGGCTTCAACGCCGACTTTGACGGGGACATGATGGCCGTGCACCTGCCGCTGTCGGTTGAGGCGCAGGCCGAGGCGCACGTGCTGCTGATGTCCACCAACAACATCTTCTCGCCGGCCAATGGCTCGCCCATCGCCATGCCCATGCAGGACATCGTGCTGGGCGTCTACTACCTCACTTCCGACCAGGGCGTGATGTTCGTCAAGGACGAGGTGCGGCGGGTGAAGTTCACCGACGGCGAGTCGTATCCGGTCTTCGGCCACTCTGATGAGGTAATTACCGCCTGCCAGCTCGGGCGGATCGGCATACATGCCAAGGTCGTCGTCCGCCTGGGCGGGGACCGCATGGTGATCGAGGAGGAACGCAGCTACCTGCCTGAGAAGGGCAGGTTCGTTACCACCGCCGGGCGATGCCTGTTCAACGACATCCTACCTGTGGGCATGGGCTTCTACAACTACCCGCTGGGCCAGAAGGGTGTCAGCGGCGTGATAAGCGACTGCTTCCAGGTGCTGGGCCGCTCGGCCACGCTGGACCTGCTGGACAAGATCAAGGAGCTGGGCTTCCGCTGCTCCACGCTGGCGGGGCTGTCCTTCGGCATCTTGGACGCGCGGGTTCCCGATCGCAAGGCGGACATCCTGGCCGAGGCCCAGGCCCGCGTGGACTGCATCGAGAGCGACTTCCACGTGGATGCCATCACCGAGGGCGAGCGGTACAACCAGATCGTGGATGTCTGGATTCATGCCCGCGAGGAGGTCACCAAGAGCCTGCTGTCGGCCCTACAGAACGACAGGCGCGACGAGGACCCCGGGTATCTGAATCCCGTGTGGCTTATGTTCCACTCCAATGCCCGCGGCAACATCGACCAGATCCGTCAGCTCGCCGGCATTAGGGGGCTTATGGTCAAGCCGTCAGGTGAGATCATCGAGACCCCGATCAAGGCCAATCTTCGCGAGGGGCTGACCGTCCTTGAGTATTTCAGCTCGACGCACGGTGCCCGCAAGGGCCTGGCCGACACGGCCCTGAAGACGGCAGACTCCGGCTACCTGACGCGCAAGCTGGCCGACGTGGCACAGAACGTCATCATCACCTGCCTGGACTGCGGCACGCTGAAGGGCATCCCCAAGAGCGCCATCTACAAGGGCGAGCAGGTCGACGTGCCGCTTCGTGAGGTCATCGTCGGCAGGGTGGCCAGGGAGAACATCGTAAACCCGATCACCGACGAGACGATCGCCCGCGAGAACGAGATTATCAGCGAGGCCATGGCCAAGCAGATCGAAGAGCTGGGCATGGAGACGATCCGCGTTCGCAGCCCGCTTACCTGCGAGAGTCCGATGGGCGTCTGCGCCAAGTGCTACGGCGTGGACCTCTCGTCCGGCAAGCTGGTGGAGGAAGGCCTGGCCGTCGGCATCATAGCCGCCCAGTCGATCGGCGAACCCGGCACGCAGCTTACGATGCGGACGTTCCACACCGGCGGCGTGGCCACTCGCGAGGTGGTGGAGAATGAGATTCTGGCGACGGCCGGAGGCACGGTGCAGTTCCGCGACCTGAACGCCGTCGAGGTCAAGACCGGCAAGGAGAAGCAGCTACTGGCCTTGAAGCGCAATGGCGAACTTGCCATCGTCGACGAGAAGAACCGCGAGGTAGAGAAGTACAAGGTGCCTTACGGGGCGGCGATCCTGGCGGCCAACGGGGCAAAGGTTCGCCCGGGCATGAGGCTGGTGACCTGGGACCCGCACAGGATTCCGCTTCTGGCGGAGGCGATCGGAAATGTCCGGTTCCAGGACATCGAGGAAGGCGAGACCGTCCGCGTCGAGGCCGAGCGCGCCCGTGCAGGCGCCTCCAAGCGATACGTCGTGATCGAACACAAGGGCGAGAAGCACCCGCGGATCGTCATCGAGGACAAGTCAGGCAAGATTCTGGACTTCCACTACCTGCCGGCCAAGGCCCGCATCGAGGTGGAAGAGGGCCAGTCCGTGCTGCCCGGTGAGCTGCTTGCCCGCCAGCCGCGAGAGGTCGTCGGCACGCAGGACATCACCGGCGGCCTGCCGCGAGTGACCGAGCTGTTCGAGGCCCGCAAGCCGAAGGACCCCGCGGCCATGGCGGAAATCTCTGGGCGCGTCGAGCTGAGGACCGACAAGCGCCGCGGCAAGATGACCATCCTCGTCCACAGCAAGAGCGGTATGGAACGCGAGCACCACGTCCCGCACGACCGGCACCTGCTGGTCCACACCGGCGACTACGTGGAGGCCGGCGATCCGCTTACCGAGGGGCCGCTGGTTCCGCACGACATACTGGCTATCCGCGGCGAAGAGGCGCTCCAGCAATACCTCCAGGCCGAAGTGCTGGGCGTGTACCGCGGCGTTGGACAGTCCATCAACGACAAGCACGTCGAAGTCATCGTCATGCAGATGCTCCGGAAAGTGAAGGTCGAGTCCGTCGGCGACAGCGACCTGCTGCCCGGAGATGTGGTTGACAAGTTCCGCTTCCGCGAGGAAAATACAAGGCTCGCCGGGTCGCTGAAGATCGTCGAGCCCGGCGACACGGAGTTTACGGCCGGTGAGGTAGTGAGCCGGTCTAAGGTCGAGCAGGCCAACGCCGAGGCCGAGGCCAAGGGAGGCCAGCCCGCCAAGACCAGGCGCCCGAAACCGGCAACCGCCAAGACGCTGCTGCTGGGCGTCACCAAGGCGTCGCTCCAGTCGGAGAGCTTCCTGTCGGCTGCCAGCTTCCAGGAGAGCACCAAGGTGTTTACGGAGGCGGCGCTGGCCGGCAAGGTCGACGAGCTGCGGGGCCTGAAGGAAAACGTGATACTCGGGCACCTGATCCCGGCGGGCACGAGCTTCAAGCCGTACCTGGACATGAGGATCAGGAAGCTGGTGGAGCTGGCGGAGCTCGCCGCCGTGCCGGCGGAAGAGCTTACCGAGGCGGAGATCACTCAGGCCGTCCAGCGGGCCCTCACCGGCGGTTGACGCAGCCGCCGGCGGCGCCCCGCAGGCGCCGGCCGGGTGTGACGGCGAATTGTTAACAAAGAGGTGGCAATGCCGACGATAAGTCAACTGGTAAGGAAACCCAGGCGCGAGCAGAAGGCCAAGAAGAAGACCGTGGCCCTGGAATCCTGCCCGCAGAAACGAGGCGTGTGTCTTCTGGTCAAGACGGTCACGCCGAAGAAGCCCAACTCGGCCCTTCGAAAGGTCGCGCGGGTGCGGCTGAGCAACGGGAAGGAAGTGACGGCGTACATACCAGGCATCGACCACAATCTTCAGGAGCACAGCATCGTGCTGGTGCGCGGCGGGCGGGTGAGAGACCTGCCCGGCGTGCGGTACCACATTGTGCGCGGCACGCTGGACTGTCTCGGCGTGGCCAACCGCAAGCAGAGCCGCAGCAAGTACGGGGCCAAAAGGCCCAAGTAGGTCAGGGCCCCGCGTGGGCGCCCCGGCTGCGGGCCGGCACGCCAGGCGGGGGGCGAAAGAGGCACCATGGCATTCAAGAGTTTCACAGTTTCATCTGAGAAGTTGGCACCGGACCCCCGGTTCCACAGCAAGCTGGTCAGCAAGTTCATCAACAGCATCATGTGGGACGGGAAGAAGTCCGTCGCGTCGCGGATATTCTACGACGCGATGGACATCATTGCCAAGAAGGGCAAGGACACCCCGCCCGTGGAGGTGTTCGAGAAGGCCGTCGCCAACGTCAAGCCGCTGATCGAGGTGCGGTCCAAGCGGGTAGGCGGCGCAAACTACCAGGTGCCCATGCAGGTAAGCAGCAAGAGGCAGCTTTCGTTGGCGATCAGATGGATTCGCGATGCCGTGCGCAGCGGTAAGGGCACCAGGACGGCGGAGAGACTGGCCAACGAGCTGATGAGTGCATCGAAAGGTGAGGGCGCCGCCATGCAGACGCGCGAGAACGTGCACCGCATGGCCGAGGCCAACAAGGCCTTCGCGCACTTCGCCTGGTAAGGCAGCATCGATAGCAACATTTGCGTATCTACAAGCCCACCTCAAAGGCCTAGATAAGCGGTGTTGATCGAATCGTCCGCTGAGGCTGCATCGGCAGGTCGGACCTGCCGACAAGGAGCGGGCGACCCCGGTCTGGCGGAAACTGGCCGGGGCTCAGAGAAGGTCGCCCTGCTGCGCGGCGACCGCTTGAGATAACACAACCGGGCCGGCCTGCAAACCCGCTGGGGCGCGGCGGCGCCCCAGGCCCACAAGGCCGGCAGCCTGCACGACGGCAGGTCTAGGAATCTGTATCAACCCTGACCAGCGCATCGGCGCGACGAGTGCAACTGCGCTAGACCCGTCAGCCGGCACGATGGCGGTTTGCGAGCGACGAGAACAATGGCTGTTGACCTCTGCAAAGTCCGGAACATCGGCGTGATGGCCCACATCGACGCCGGAAAGACGACCGTCACCGAGCGGATACTCTACTTCGCCGGGAGAACCTACAAGATCGGCGAGGTCCAGGACGGTACTACGGTCATGGACTACCTGGAGGAGGAGCAGCAGCGCGGCATCACCATCACGTCGGCCGCCACTAAGCTGGAGTGGCGAAGCCATGTTATCAACCTGATCGACACCCCCGGCCACGTTGACTTCACCATCGAGGTGGAACGCTCGCTGCGGGTGCTGGACGGGGCGGTGACGGTGTTCTGCGGCGTGGGCGGGGTGGAGGCCCAGAGCGAGACTGTCTGGCGCCAGGCCGACCGGTACGGGGTCCCCAGGCTGTGCTTCGTCAACAAGATGGACCGCCTCGGCGCCGACTTCGAGATGGTGGTCAAGGACATCGCAACCCGCCTGCCCGCCAACCCCGTGGTCCTCCAGATCCCCATGGGCAGCGCCGAGACGTTCGTCGGGCAGATCGACCTCATCCGCCGCAAGGCATACTTCTACGACCCGGCCGACATCGCCACCACGCTGCGGGTGGAGGATGTCCCCCCGCAGTACGACGACGAGACCGAACTGCACCGTCACGAGCTGATAGAGAAGGCCGCCGAGCACGACGATGCGCTGATGGACAAGTACCTCCACCACGAGTCGGCCATCACCGACGCCGACATCATCGCCGCTGTCCGCAAGGGCACAATTGCCGGGGCGGTGCACCCGGTGCTGTGTGGCTCGGCCCTGAAGCACATGGGCGTCCGGCCGCTGCTTGACGCCGTCGTGGACTACCTGCCTTCCCCGCTGGAGCGCCCGCCCATCGAAGGCCACCAGGACATGCACGGCAAGCGCATCGAACGGCGACGGCCAGCGGTCGATGATCCGTTCTGCGCACTGGTGTTCAAGATCACCTCTGACGAGCACGGCGACTTGAACTTTATCCGCCTCTACAGCGGAAGGATAAAGGGCAACACGCGTGTCCTGAACAGCACGCAGGAGAAGAAGGAGAACATCTCCCGTATCTGGGAGATGCACGCCAACAAGCGCATCAAGCGCGAGGAGGCGTGCGCCGGGGAGATTGTGGCCGTGGTGGGGCTTAGGACCAGCCTCACCGGTGACACGCTCTGCGACACGCGGCACCCGATCGTGCTAGAGAGGCTGGAGTTCCCCGAGCCGGTCATCACGATGTCGATAGAGCCACGGGCCAACGCAGACAAGCAGAGGCTCGTGGAGTCGCTGAACGTACTGCGTCGCGAGGACCCCAGCTTCCGCTACAGATACGACAGCGAAACCGGCCAGACCGTCATTTCCGGCATGGGCGAGCTGCACCTGGAGATCATTCGCAACAAGCTCGTGCGGGACATGAGGGTCGACGTGCACGTCGGCAGGCCGTCGGTCGCCTACAAGGAGACAATCACCGCCGCAGCCGAGGCCGAGGGTCGGTTCATCCGCCAGACTGGCGGCAGAGGGCAGTACGGTGTAGTGCGGCTGCGGGTCGAGTCGTTTACTCCGCAAGCCGGCGAGCAGCCCATCGCGTTCGAGGACCTCACCAAGGGCGGCGCGATCCCCAAGGAATTCATCCGCTCGGTGGAGCAGGGCGTCCGCGACGCCGCGTCCTCCGGGCCGCTGGCGGGCTATCCCATGCTGAACATCAAGGCGAAGCTGCTGGACGGCAAGCACCACCCGGTGGACAGCTCCGACATCGCGTTCCACCAGGCGGCCGTGCTCGCGTTCAACCAGGCCGTCGAGAAGGCAGGCCCCGTGTTCCTCGAGCCGATCATGCACCTTCAGGTAACCACGCCGGAGGAGTACATGGGCTCGGTCGCCGGCGACTTGAACGCCCGGCGAGCGGAGATCAAGGAAGTAGAGCAGCGAGGCCAGTACCGCATCCTCCAGGTGCGCGTGCCTCTGTCGGAGATGTTCGGCTACTCCACGCAGTTGCGTTCATTGACCCAGGGACGTGGCACCAGCACGATGGAGCCGCATTCCTACGCGCAGGCCCCGGCGCACGTGGCCGAGGCGGTGCTGAAGTATGTGTGATAACCCGTGGCCAGGAAACGAAAAAAGCGCATGCAAAAGAATTGACACGCGGCAAAGGGTCAGTATCTTTGTGTGGCTTTGCCTGTTGCGCGGGCGGGCGCGGGGCGGCGGGCAGAGGCGGAGACCAACTGCATGACCCAGGACAAGATACGCATACGTATGGAAGCCTACGACCACCGGGCCCTGGATGCCTCGGCGAAGGAGATCGTCGACCACGCGCAGAGGACCGGCGCCAGAGTCCGCGGCCCGATACCGCTTCCAACGCGAGTGGAGCGATACACCGTCCTGCGAAGCCCGCACGTGGACAAGAAGTCGCGAGAGCAGTTCGAGATACGGACGCACAAGAGGATCATCGACATCTACGAGCCCACCGTCCGGACGGCCGAGGCGCTTAACCGCCTGGTCGTGCCGGCCGGCGTGTTCATCAAGATAAAGGCATAGGACTTAACCGATGCTGTCGGCACTGTTGGGCAAGAAGATCGGCATGACTCAGGTGTACGACGAGGCTGGCGCCGTTCAGCCGGTCACCGTCGTGCAGGCTGGGCCGTGCAGCGTGCTCCAGGTCAAGACGGCCGAGACGGACGGGTACCACGCCGTCCAGTTGGGCCTGGAGGACGTCAAGCCGCACCGCGCCTCCAAGCCGCAGATCGCCCACGCCGCGAAGGCCGGCGCGTCAGCCAAGAAGTTCGTGCGGGAGTTTCGCCTGGCCGCCGCGCCTGAGGGCATCCAGGCGGGTCAGACGCTGACCGTGGCTGTCTTCGAGGGAATCTCGGTGGTCGACGTCATCGGCACCAGCAAGGGCAAGGGGTTCGCGGGGGTCATGAAGAGGCACCACTTCGCCGGCCAGCCCGCCTCGCACGGCACCGAACGCAAGCATCGGAGCCCCGGCTCAATAGGCGCCCACGCCACCAACCGCGGTTGGGGCGGCGACATCAAGAAGGGCAAGCGGATGGCCGGGCACATGGGCAGCGCAAGGTGCACCAGCAGGAACCACGAACTGGTCGGAATAGACAAAGAAAACAACCTCCTGCTGATCAAGGGCTCGGTGCCCGGCGCCAACGGTGGGTTCGTTCTAATTCGCGAGAGCAAGACGGCCAAGATCGCCAAGCAGGCCCAGCAGGGATAGCGGAGTATGTTCAAAGTGCCAGTCTATGACACCGAGGGCCGGCAAGTCGACACAATGGATGTTGACGAGGGCGTGTTCGGCTCACGGGTGAATATACCGCTGCTGAAGCAGGCGGTCGTCGCCTACCACGCCAACAAGCGGCAGGGCACCGCCGCCACCAAGGGCCGAGGCGACGTGGAAGGCTCCACTCGCAAGCTGTACCGCCAGAAGGGCACCGGCTCCGCTCGCCGCGGCAACATACGCACGAACATAATGAGGGGCGGCGGCGTGGCGTTCGCCAAAAGGCCCCGCGACTTCCGCCAGAGATTGCCCAAGAAGATGCGCAAGGCGGCGCTGGATTCGGCCATCCTCGCCAAGCTGCTCGGCAACGACCTGGTGCTTGTGCAGGGGCTGTCGGCGGAAAAGCCCCAGACGTCAAAGATGGTCGGCGTGCTGCGGAAGCTGAACATCACGCGGTCCTGTCTGCTCGCGCTGGGCAAGCGCGACCGCAACATCTATCTCAGCTCGCGGAACATACCGAACCTCACGGTCCGCACAGCCAAGGAGCTGAACGCATTCGACGTGGCCACGCGCCAGAAGATGTTGGCCACGACCGACGCGATAAAGGCGCTCGCCGGCCGGGAGGGGCAGTCGTGAAGAACGATATCTACGGTGTGGTGATCCGCCCGCTGGTGACCGAGAAGGGCACGCACCAGAGCCAGACTCGAAACGCCTACGCGTTCGAGGTCGCTGCTGAGGCCAACAAGGCCCAGATCAAGCAGGCGGTGGAAAAGATATACAACGTGAAGGTCCTGGCCGTGCGGACCGCTAACCGCAAGGGCAAGCCCAGGCGGCAGCGCTTTCAGTACGGCACGACGCGCCACTGGAAAAAGGCGGTGGTCGTGCTGCACGCCGACTACCACATAGACCTGTTCTAGCGAGCAGTCCGGATCAGTATGGCGATCAAGATATACAAGAAGACGTCAGCCGGCAGGCGGTTCAGCTCCGTCAACCGACGAGAGGAAGCGACCTGCACCTCGCCGGAGAAGTCGCTGCTCCAGCCGATGAAGAAGACCGGCGGCAGGAACTTCAGCGGCAAGATCACCTGCCGGCACCGCGGCGGCGGCGCCAAGCAGATGTACCGCATCATCGACTTCCGCCGCGACAAGGACGGCCAAGCCGCCGATGTGCTGAGCATACAGTACGACCCCAACCGCACGTGCAACATTGCCTTAGTCCAGTACGGCGACGGTGAGAGGCGCTACATCTTGGCCCCTGTTGGTCTCAAGACGGGGGCCAAACTCTATTCCGGCGACGATGCCGAACCCAGGCTGGGCAACTGCATGCCGCTGGCCAGGGTTCCGCTGGGGCTTGAGGTGCACAATATCGAGATGAAGCCCGGCGAGGGCGGCAAGATGGTTCGCACGGCCGGCGGGGCGGCGCGGCTGGTGGGGCGCGAGGGAAAGATGGCGCACCTGGTTCTGCCATCCGGTGAGATGCGGATGGTGAACGCCCAATGCCGCGCGACGATCGGCCAGCTCGGCAATGTCGAGCATGCCTCGGTTCGCTGGGGCAAGGCCGGCCGGACCCGCCACAGAGGCCGCCGGCCGCACGTCCGCGGATCGGCTATGAACCCCGTCGCCCACCCGATGGGCGGCGGCGAGGGCCGCCGCCATGGCGGGCGGGACCCCGTCTCGCCCACCGGCAAACTGTCGAAGGGCGGCAAGACCCGCAAGAGGCGAAAGGTCTCCAACAAGCTCATCCTCCGCCGCCGCAGGAACGTGAGATATGGCCAGCTCGTTCTGTAGCCGGCCGAAACGACTAAAGGACCCGCACCGACATGACCAGGAGCGCGAAAAAAGGCCCGTACGTCGACGAGAAACTGTACCGCAAGGTCCAGAAGGCTACCGACTCCGGCAGCCGCGAGCCGATCAAGACCTGGGCCCGCGCGTGCACCATCGTGCCCGAGTTCGTCGGCATGACGTTCATGGTGCACAACGGCAAGGTGTTCAACAAGGTGTTCGTGACCGAGGACATGGTCGGGCACAAGCTTGGGGAGTTCAGCCCGACGCGCATCTTCCGCGGGCACAGCGGCGTCAGGAAGGCGACGGAGAGGCCGGAGTAGCTTCTAGCAGCGCGGGAATTGACCGATGGCATGGCATGCGAAACACAGGTTTGCACGGATCAGCCCCACTAAGGTCAGGCCGATTATCGACCTGATCCGCGGGCAGAACGCCCAGCGGGCGCTCAACGTGCTTAAGTTCATCCCGAACCGCGCCGCGGGCATGATAGCCAAGGTGCTCACCAGCGCGGTGGCCAACGCCAACGAGGCCGAGGCCGACGTGGACAATCTGATCGTGCACGACGCCCACGTTGACTCGGGCCCGACGATAAAGCGTTTTCGGCCCAAGGATCGCGGCAGGGCGCATCCGATCATGAAGAGAACGAGCCACATCGTGGTGGTGGTCGAGGAACCGGCAGGAAGGTAGACGCGCGTCATGGGGCAGAAGGTATCACCGATAGGATTTCGCACCGGCGTGACGGTCGGCTGGAAGAGCAGGTGGTTTGCCCCCAAGGGCAACTACGGCGAGTTCCTGGTCGAGGACGAGCGAATCCGCCGTTTCATCGACCAGCGGCTCAACCGCCAGCCGCCGTACGCCGCCATCAGCGACATAGAGATCGAGCGGACCAGGGAGGAGCTGAAGGTCATCCTGAACACAGCCCGCCCCGGCCTGGTGATCGGCCCCAAGGGCGCCGAAGTCGACAAGCTCAAGGACGCGCTGGAGGACCTGACCAACCGCCGCGTGAGCATCAGCATCGTTGAGATACGCAACCCCGACCTAGACGCCCGCCTGGTGGCCGAGGGAATCGCAGCCCAGCTCAAGCGGCGGGCTAGCTTCCGCCGCACTATGAAGCAGCGCGCGGAGGCGACCATGCAGGCCACGGCCAAGGGTGTGAAGATCATGATATCCGGCCGACTGGGGGGGGCGGAGATGCGCCGCAGCGAGCACGTGATCATGGGCAGTATCCCGCTGCATACGCTGGAGGCGGACGTGGACTACGGGTTCGCCACCAGCTTCACGAACTACGGTACGATCGGCGTGAAGGTGTGGATCTACCGCGGCATGTTCGGCGAGGCGCCCACCGAAGAGGAACAGGCAGCCGCTGCTGCCATGACCAGGGCCAGGCGCCGCCGCGAACGCAGAGGCTCCGAGGATCGCCCCGGCCAGCGAAAGGGCGAAGCTGGCGGCGAGGCGCCCGCCCGCAGGCCAGGTGGATCGCGCGGCGGCGGCAGGCGAAAGCCCGCGCTGGCGTCGGCGAGGCAGGAGAGTAAAAAGCCCCACCCACCGCAGCAGGAGCAGCCCCCGCCGGCCGGCCAGGCCGAGCAGCCGCCCGCGGATCAGTCGCAAGCCCAGAGCGGGTAATCGCACGAGGTAAGCACGACCATGGCGTTGATGCCCAAAAGGGTGAAGCATCGCAAGCAGCAGCGCGGGAAGGTCCGCGGCTCGGCCAGCCGAGGCAACACCGTCGCGTTCGGCGACTTCGGCCTTCAGAGCATGGGCACGGGTTGGGTGACTGCCCGGCAGATCGAGGCTGGTCGCGTCGCCACCACGCACTTTCTCCACCGCGAGGGGCGCGTGTACATCCGCGTCTTCCCCGACAAGCCCGTGACGGCCAAGCCGCTTGAGACTCGAATGGGCACCGGAAAGGGCGAGGTCGACGAGTGGGTGGCGGTGGTCAAGCGCGGCACCATCCTTTTCGAGATCGGCGGAGTGGATGAGGCGACAGCCAAGGCGGCATTCCGCAGGGCGGCCAGCAAGATGCCCATGCGATCCCGGATGGTGGCCCGCCGCCACGCGATATGAGTGATGCCATAACCTTATGAAGATCAAAGAGATACGTGAGTTGACCGACCAGGAGCTGGACAGCGAATTGCAGCGCCTCCACAGGCACCTGTTCGACCTGCGGGCGCAGTCGGTGACGGAGAAGCTGGCCGATCCGACCATGATAACCAAGGCCCGGCGCGACATCGCGCGGATATTGACGGTGATGAGGCAGCGCCAGTTACAGGGCAAGCAGGCGAGCTAATGTCGGCTGTCGGCTGGCGGCAGCGGGCGACAAGAGGAACCGATGGCACAGGCAGGCGGAAATGCAGGTACCAGGAGGCTGGCTGGACGGATCGGCGTAGTTAGCTCCGCCGGCGGCGACAAGACCATCCGTGTGATCGTCCATAATCTGGTCAAGCACCCGGTGTACGGCAAGTACATGCGGCGCCGGACCAAATTGGCGGCACACGATCCGCGGAACACAGCCGCTCCCGGCGACGTCGTTGAGATCGTCCCGTGCCGGCGGATCAGCAAGAGCAAGAGCTGGCGGCTGGTGCGAGTGGTCCGCAAGGGCACCCAGGAACCCCCAGCGCCGGACGACAAAGGCTGACGACGTGATCCAGCAAGAACAACGTTTGGATGTAGCCGACAACACGGGCGCCCAGGTGGTCGGGTGCATCCGCGTCCTGGGCGGGTCGACCAGGCGAGGCGGGTTCACACGCCGGGTCGCCGGCATCGGCGACGTGATCATCTGCTCGGTGAAGAAGGCCCTGCCGGGCGGCGAGGTTAAGAAAGGCGACATCGTCCGATGCGTGGTGGTCCGCACGGCCTTCCCCCTGCGGCGGACCGACGGCAGCTACGTCCGGTTCGACCGCAGCGCGGTCGTCATCATCGACGACGAAGGCAACCCGCGCGGCACGCGCATCTTCGGCGCCGTCGCCAGGGAGCTGCGAGAGAAGAACTTTATGAAAATCGTTTCGCTTGCTGCCGAGGTGGTCTAGAGCCGATGGCAACGCATGTCAGAAAAGGCGACAGGGTCGTGGTCATCGCCGGAGATGACAAGGGCAAGACCGGCGAGGTGATGCGCGTGGACGCGGCGGCCGGGAAGGTCCTGGTGCAGGGCGTCAACCGCGTCTACCGTCATTATCGCCCGTCGCGCACGCACCCCCAGGGCGGGCGGATACAAAAAGAGATGCCCATCAGCATCTCCAACGTCCTGCCGGTCGATCCCAAGGCCAATCAGCCGACGCGGGTGGCCTTCTCAATCGACAAGGACGGCGCGAAGGTGCGACTGGCCAAGAAGTCAGGCCAGCCGCTCGGCACGGTCAGAAAGGCAAAATAGGTCGATCCTCATGGTCGCGCGGGTTTGCGAGAAATACAGGAAAGAGGTTCTGCCGGCCCTGATGGAGAAGTTCGGCTACGGCAACCCCAATGCGGCGCCGAAGCTCCGCAAGATCGTGATATCCATGGGGCTGGGCAGCGCGCAGCAGGACGCGGCCAAGCTGGAAGCCGCCGAGAAGCAGCTTGCCCTGATAGCCGGCCAGAAGCCGCTGGTCACCGCCGCCAGGAAGCCCATCAGCAACTTCAAGTTGCGGCGGGGCATGAAGATCGGCCTGAAGGTCACTCTTCGCGGCCAGAGGATGTACGAGTTCTTCGACAGGCTGGTGTCGCTGGCGATCCCGCGAGTCAAAGACTTCCGCGGCCTGGACTCCTCGAGCTTCGACGGCCGAGGCGGCTACAACATGGGGCTGGTGGAGCAGACCGTCTTTCCTGAGATCGACCCGGCCACCGTGACCTTCACGCAGGGCATGAACATCTCGATAGATACCTCCGCCGCCACCGACGAAGAGGCCAGGGAGCTGCTGAGCATGCTGGGCATGCCTTTCAGGAGAGACTAGAAGAAGGTTTTCACGAATGTCAACGAAAGCTCTTAGGATAAAGGCCAGCAGGCCGCCCAAGTTCTCCACGCGGCTCGTGCGGCGTTGTCAGCTCTGCGGGCGCCCCAGAGGGGTCTATCGCAAGTTCCGCATCTGCCGGATATGCCTGCGGAACCTGGCCAGCGAAGGCAAGATCCCCGGACTCAAGAAGGCAAGCTGGTGAGAAGGAAGCAAGCGCAATGAGTCTGTCCGACCCCATAGCCGACATGCTGACGCGGATACGAAACGCCCTCAGGTCCAGACACGAGATCGTCACCGTGCCGGCCTCCAGAACCTGCCAAGGCATCTGCCGGGTCCTGAAGGCGGAGGGCTATATCTCCGACTTCAGGCGGATCGAGGATAGCAAGCAGGGTCTCTTGCGCATCTATCTGAAGTACGGCCCGCTTGGCCAGGACGTGATAATGGAGATTAAGCGTGTTTCCAGGCCAGGCCGGCGGGTCTACATGGGCTCCGAAGAGCTGCCGCGCCCGCTGGACGGCCTGGGGATCTGCGTGGTCTCCACCTCCAAGGGCGTGCTGAGCGACCGCCAGTGCCGCCAGGAAAACGTCGGCGGCGAGGTGCTGTGTACGGTCTGTTAGCGAGATTGAGCTTATGTCGCGGATTGGCAAAAAGCCTGTGGCAGTACCCGACGGCGTGAAGGTGGCCGTGGCGGGCAGGACCGTTTCCGTAGAAGGTCCCAAGGGCAAGGTGAGCATGACTCACCGGCGCGAGGTGACCGTGTCGGTCGATGCGGCCGCTAAGAAGGTGATCGTCACCCGTAACGGCGATGACCGTCTCAGTCGCAGCCTGCACGGACTGACCCGCAGCCTGGTGGCCAACATGATCGAGGGCTGCGCCAAGGGCTACACCAAGTCGCTGGAGGTGTACGGTGTGGGTTACGGCGTGCAGGTGCAGGGCAAGAAGCTGAACCTCAAGTGCGGGCTGAGCCACCCGGCTGTGTTCGAGATACCCGCGGGCGTCGCCGTGGCGGTCCAGACCCCGCAGGCCCGCGGCGACAACGAGCCGGCCCGCTTCACGGTGACCGGGGCCGACAAGCAGGCGGTGGGCGAGTTCGCAGCCAGGGTCAGGCACGCCAGGCCCCCCGAGCCGTACAAGGGCAAGGGCGTGCGATATGCCCGCGAGCGTGTCCGCAGGAAGGTCGGCAAGGCCTTCGTGGGCACCGCCACCTGACGCGGCAGGCGCACCGAGCAGCCGGCATGGCAGGACTAAGCAGGTCAACAAGACAATGAAGGCGATAGCCAAGAAACTCTTCAGGCGTCTGAGGCGGAAGCAGCACGTGCGAAAGACCGTCTGCGGCACTCCGCAGAGGCCGAGGCTGACCGTCTTCCGCAGCCACGCCAACATCTACGCGCAGATAATCGACGACTCTGCCGGACGGACCCTGGTGGCCGCCTCCTCGATGGACAAGCCCCTTCGCGGGCAACTGAACAGCAAAGGCGGCAACAAGGCAGCCGCCACGGTGGTGGGTTCCGCACTGGCGGCTAAGGCTACCAAGGCGGGCATCAGGAAGGTCGTCTTTGATCGCAACGGGTATCCCTATCACGGGCGGGTCCGTGAGCTGGCTGAGGCGGCCCGCAAGGGCGGTCTGGATTTCTAGTCAAGGCAGGAGCTGGCACCAGTGGCATTACAGGAACAGCGCGGCGCCCCCGGCGGGCTTGATGCCCAGGGCGCGATCGAGGACCACGTCATTCAGATTTACCGCTGCGCCAAGGTGGTCAAAGGCGGGCGGCGATTCAGTTTCGGTGCCCTGGTGGTCGTTGGCGACCGGGCCGGCAACGTCGGGCTGGGTTACGGCAAGGCCAACGAGGTGCCCCAGGCCGTCGAAAAGGGCATCGCCGACGCCAAGAAGAACCTGGTGCCGGTGAACCTCAAGGGTCAAACCATCCCCCACAAGGTCATTGGGCGATGTGGGGCGTCCAAGGTCGTGCTGGTGCCGGCCTCCGAGGGCACCGGCGTGATCGCCGGCAAGAAGCTCCGCCCGCTGCTTGAGCTTGTGGGCATCCACAACGTGCTGACGAAGGCCTACGGCTCGACCTCGCCCAAGAACCTGCTGAAGGCGGGGCTCACCGCCCTGAGAAGTCTTCGCACGGCTGAGAGCGTCAGCCAGTTGCGAGGAGTGAAGATCGAATGAACCTGCACGAGATACTTACCGGCGCAGGGCATCGTAAGGGCCGCAAGCGGTTGGGTCGCGGTGTTGGCAGCGGCCACGGCAAGACCAGCGGCAGGGGCCACAAGGGCATGGGCGCACGCGCCGGTTCGGGCAAGCGCCTGGGCTACGAGGGCGGGCAGAACCCCGTGCTGTCGAGGATTCCCAAGCGCGGCTTCACTAACGCGCCGTTCCGCATGGAATACCAGATCGTGAACGTCGGTGAGCTGGAGCAGTTTGCCGCTGGCGACGTGGTGGACTCCTCGGCCCTGGCCAAGGCCGGGCTGGTCGCCGACGCAGCCAAGCCGGTCAAGATCCTCGGCGGCGGCGAGCTGACCAAGGGCCTTACCGTCGCGGCGGAGCGGTTTTCATCCTCGGCCCGAGAGAAGATCACCAAGGCCGGCGGGACCGCCCGGCAGGTGACCGACTGACGGCGGGGGGATAGGCAAAGGGTTGCCAGATGGTGTTTCGTGTCTTCAGACTGGTAGTGGGCGTGCTGCTGATTGCCCTGTCGGCGTGGCTGGTGGTCAGCGGCCTAGTCACGCTCTGGCCGGCCGTGACGGGCGGCAAGGTCGCCGGTCTGGCCGGGGCGGCGCTGCAAGTAGTCGCCGGGCTTTTCGTCCTGGGCGCCTACTACTACTCCCTCTGGGCCGATTCGCCAATCAGGCGATCATTGGAGAACATCTTCGCGATCCCCGAGCTGCTGCGGAAGCTGGCCTTCACGCTGGCACTGCTGTGCATCTACCGTGTCGGCTTCCACGTCCCGCTGCCCGGCGTGGATCAGGAGAAGATCAGTAGCTGGGTCAAGCAGCAAGAGGAAGGCGCCTTCGGCCAGGCGATGGCATACTACTCCATGCTGACCGGCGGCACATTCCAGCGGATGACTCTCTTCGGCATGGGGATCATGCCGTACATCACCGCGTCGATCATCTTCCAGTTGCTGGCGACGATGGTGCCGGC
>Ga0315280_10002615_pt1 | contig 28921 bp, 22 predicted proteins | sample YL17G06_40_MG_FD_203697 | JGI IMG/M metagenome (GOLD analysis project Ga0315280, IMG submission 203697) | Sediment microbial communities from Yellowstone Lake, YNP, Wyoming, USA - YL17G06_40 | ecosystem: Environmental > Aquatic > Freshwater > Lake > Sediment | place: USA: Wyoming | collected... | reverse complement strand
AACCACACCATTGAGGTAAATCTGCATATTTCCAGGTCTTATGACCACGGCCACATGGTGCCAGCCAGTCGGAAGCGTGTCGGGCGAATCTATCAGAGACTCGCCTGCTCCTCCTCCGGTCGTAATTGCCAGCCGCATTGGCCCATCTGTACCAGTGCGGGGACAGAGAAATATATACGTAGGTGTCCCGCTGCCGAAATCGAAGATTCGCTGCCAGTCGCCGCCGAGATTGGAGAAGTTCACCCAGGTCGTGAAGGTTGCGCTTCGCAGCGAGCTGATAAGTAGACCTATGGGCAGTGTCACGTAACCATCGACGCCCTTGAGCTTCAGTGCGCCGCCGTCGTAGCCCTCCACCCACGCTGTTCCGCCGCGGATGGTGCCGTGGTTGTTGTTGCCCGACCAATCAATAGCGGTGGCACCTTCGCCCTCGTCAAACTTCCACCAGCCGGCAAGATTGGGGTCGGTAACAGTTATTACGGGCATAGTGCTGAATCGCCACACCTTGCCTGGGTACTTCTTGCCGCCTTGCTCCACCTCATCGACCCGCCAGTAATATGTGGTTCCCGGCTGCAGGGGTCCAGGTTCGAAGGTCGTGGCTTTCTGATTAATCTTGAGGGTGCCGCCGGTGCCATTGGCCACGTCCGCTTCGACAGTGCCGAAGTACACATCGTGGGACGCTGCCGTTCCGCCTGCCGTCCAGTTGAGGTTGGCATCGGTGCTTACATACCTGGCCCCATCGGCTGGGTTGGGCGCATAAGCAGCCAAAGGCGCAGCGGTGAAGCTCCAGACATCGCCGGTGTATATGGTTACGCCGTCGGTTTCCACCTCATCCACTCGCCAGTAGTAAGTGGTTCCTGGCGTAAGACTGCCGGCCCAATAGACTGCGTATCCCAGCCGGCCTTTGAACTCGGCTGCCCCAGGAGTCGGATTAGTGCCGAAGTACACATCGTGATATTGGGCAGTAGTCCCGACGCCCCACTGGAGTAAAGGCGTGGTTACCGCCGGGGCACCGTTAGCCGGGCTGGGGGTATGAGCCTTCCTCGGACCTCCTAATTTGAAGTTGTTCATGATGTCCGCCGGTTTGAGCACCCCATCGTGAATGCGGACTTCTGCAATAGAGCCGGTGAAACTGAGAGCGCCCTCCACACCTGCACCGGTACCATTCGCCTGGGCGGCGACCCTGATAGGCGTGCCGCCGTATGTGTTCAGCGCAATCGGATTTCTGACACTCTCTTCTACGCCGTTGACGTAGACGCGGGCAGCGGTGCCGTCGTAAGTGTAGGCCAAGTGCCACCAGGTATTGGCAGTAGGGGCGGGTGAATGGCTGCCCCACCAGCCGATGTCGTGAGTGTCGCCGCCCCAGTGTCCTACCGCGCCCCATCTGGAGTCGTTGCCATAGTTAAAAGCCATATTGGTGCCTTCCGGACCGCCGCGGTGTGCCCAGGAGAGCAGCGTTTCTTCGCCAGGCATTGACGGGTTGTACGCCCAGACCTCGATGGAGCGGGTGCCCGCGCCTTCGATGCCGGGTATGGATGCGGGTCCTGTGAACCAGCTACTGCCGTCGAATGTCACGCATTTCATGCCGCCCACGGTCTCGACGACGGGTGTGCCGGAAGCCGTGAAGTTTCCCAGCGTTCCGCGGTTAGGCCAGGTTGCTACTGCGGATCCAAAGGACAGGTCCTCGGCCCTTAGGTCAACCAGCAATTTCTCAGCGACAATAAGGTCAGCCTGAGCAACACCGCAGGCAAATGCAAAAATCAAAATGCAAAATGCAAAATTAAGGAGGTCTGCCCGCTCGGCGGGCGTCCACAATTTTGATTTTTGATTTTTGACTTTTGAGTTTTCTTTTTTTGTGCACATAGCCATCCTCCCGACAAAAGTAAATTGAAAATTGTAGATTGACAATTGTCAATTGAAACACGCACAACCAAATCGCCTGCTTATATTCTGCCACATTCTGCCGTGCCAGTTCAAGCTTTTTTTGTGTTTTTTAACCATTTTATGCAGTTCTGAGACCTCGAAAAACTCAAAATTGCCAATTGAAAATTCTTAGTTGCCCGTTGCCTTCTCATTCGAAATGCAGATAATTGACCGGTAAGCCCCTGCCACAAGTGGCAGGGCTAATTAGCCCCCGACCTTGGTGGCGGGCTGTGTATGATTTGGAAGGAAGGCGAGCCATGTCCAGAAGAAAACTGAGGTTGTCCCCCGATTTGATCAGGGGTGTGACGGTCTGCATGCTGACTTTTTTTGCCCCAATGAGCGCCCCGTCCAGGGCGGCGGCCTCTGCGGTGAAAAAAAAGGAGGTTAAACCAGAAATGAACGTTGAGGTCAAACCGTTCGGCGAGATACCGGGCGGCCAAAAAGTGGACCTTTATACGCTGACCAATTCCAGCGGACTAAAGGCGGAAATAATGACCTATGGTGCGATTGTCGTATCCCTGCAAGTGCCGGACCGTGCAGGCAGAATAGACGACATTGTGCTCGGATGTAACAACCTCGATGACTACATAAAGAACAATCCATATTTCGGAGCAATTGTAGGCAGATATGGAAACAGAATCGGCAAGGGCAAATTTACGCTCGACGGGGTAGAGTACTCTCTGGCCACCAACAACGGCGAAAACCACCTCCACGGGGGCGTCAAAGGATTCGATAAAGTCCTCTGGAAAGCTGAGCCTATCAAGCAAAGAGACTCTGTGGGCGTAAAGCTGATGTACCTGAGCAAAGATGGAGAAGAAGGTTATCCGGGTAATCTTAACTGCACTGTCACCTACACTTTGACTGAGCGAAATGAGCTTAAGATCGAGTACTTGGCCACAACGGATAAGCCCACCGTTGTGAACCTCACGCATCATGGCTATTTCAACCTGACCGGATGCCAGCGGGACATACTCGGACACGAGTTAATGCTTAACGCCGACCAGTTTACGCCTGTAGATGTAGGATTGATTCCGACCGGAGAGCTACGCCCGGTCAGGGGCACGGTAATGGACTTTGCCAGGCCCACGCCCATCGGCGCTAGAATCGCAAGTGACTATGAGCAACTTAAGTTCGGCGGTGGTTACGATCACAACTGGGTAGTGAACTGGGGTGGCCGATCTCTGGCGCTGGCGGCCAGAGTGCACGAGCCGACCACAGGCCGCGTGATGGAAGTCCTGACCACTGAGCCTGGAATTCAATTCTACTGCGGCAACTTCCTGGATGGGACAATTAAGGGTAAGAACGCTATCGTATATAAGCAGCGTTACGGATTCTGCCTTGAGACGCAACATTATCCGGATTCGCCCAATAAGCCGAACTTCCCCTCGACCGTGCTGCGGCCGGGCGAAAAATACCAGACGACAACGATATACCGGTTTTCAACAAGAAAGGCGGCCCGGACGTAAATGTAAAAGTCTTTGTGATTTTCGATTTCCGATTTTCGACTTTCGATTTGTGGGCCAAAATCGGCAGTCGGCAATCGGCAATCGGAAATAAGGAACGGATTCATGCAAATGCCACAAATACTGATAGGACAATCGGCACTCGGAGCACTGGATTGGATTGCGGTAGCCGCGTACTTTGCTATCCTTCTGGGCATCGCCTGGTGGGTGATTCTCAAGGGTAAAGACACCGCCGATGACTACTTCCTGGCTGGACGAAACCTGGGCTGGTTTGTGGTGGGGGCATCTATCTTCGCATCCAACATCGGCTCGGAGCACCTGGTGGGCTTGGCCGGCTCTGGCTGCACCGACGGAGTCGCTATGGCACACTACGAGCTGCATGCCTGGTGTCTGTTGGTGCTGGCATGGGTGATGGTTCCATTCTATATGCGCTCCAGAATCTTCACGATGCCAGAGTTTTTGGAGAGACGTTTTTCGCCCACGGCACGATGGGTTCTGTCACTCATTTCCCTCGTCGCTTATGTGCTAACGAAGATCGCGGTGGGGATATTTGCCGGCGGAATAGTCTTCAGCGTCCTGCTGCCGGACGTTAGCTTTCTCGGACTGGATAGCTTCTGGATAGGCTCGGTTCTGGTGGTAGTTCTGACAGGAATCTACACGATTTTGGGCGGCCTTCGCACGGTGGCGTACGCCGATGCCGTGCAGACGGTCGTTCTTGTATTCGGCTCGGCCTTACTGACTTTCTTTGGCCTGCGCGCCTTGGGAGGCTGGGACCAGTTGCGGGCCTTTTGTGGCGGCGAGATGTTCAATCTCTGGAAACCGTTGGTGCCTGCAAACGTGGCCGGCACATGGGCGCCCATACGTGAAACAGGTCGTATGGCCTGGTACTTCAATGATAACTATCCCTGGCTGGGAATGCTGTTCTGTGCGCCGATCATCGGCCTGTGGTACTGGTGCACCGACCAGTACATCGTCCAGAGGGCTTTGGGCGCACCGGATGAGCGCCAGGCGCGACGCGGCTCTATATGTGCAGGCTTTCTTAAATTGCTGCCTGTGTTCATATTCATTATTCCCGGCATGATAACCTTTGCCTTAGCTAAGAGCGGCCAAATCCAAACGATTCAGCAGACGCTATTAGACCAAAATGGACAGCCTATCCGCGACCAATGCCAGAAGGCCTTTCCCTTGCTTGTGGCGACCATCTTGCCGGTCGGCATCCGTGGGATAGTGGTAGCAGGGTTGCTGGCGGCGCTAATGAGTTCGCTGGCCGGCTGCTTTAACGCCTCTTCCACCCTATTTACTATGGACTTCTACAACAAACTGCGGCCCGGGGCGTCCCAGCACCAGTTGGTCTGGATGGGCCGCATAGCAACAACCGTGATGGTGGTAATTGGCCTTCTGTGGATACCGGTGATTCGGGGCGGCAAAGGACTATATGACTACCTGCAAACTATACAGGGCTACCTGGCGCCGCCGATTTTCGTGGTGTTCTTCTTGGGCGTATTTATGAAGCGTCTCAACAGCAAAGGATGCCTGGCGGCGTTGATTGTCGGCTTTGCGATGGGCCTGCTGCGGCTGGCTATTGATACGCCCGTCAAGCTAAAGTACATCCCCTCCTACGCCGAAGGGTCATTCTTCTGGATTATGAATAACATATTCTTTCAGTACTACAGCTTGCTGATCTTTTTGGTGTGCGTGGTGGTAATGATCGTGGTCAGTTACGCAACCGCTGCGCCATCGTACCAGAAAATCCAGGGGCTGACATACGGAACGCGCACCGCTGAAGACCGGGCAAAATCGCGGGCGAGCTGGACATACGTAGACCTGATTGCATCGGGGGCCGTCCTGGCAATTATCGCAGCGGCTTACCTGTACTTTACAGGATAGTTTAGCCGTCGCCGGCACGGCGACGGGGCCCCCTAATTTAACCGATTGGTTGGGGATATTACGGTATGAAATGCACGATAGGTCTGGATTACGGGACTAACTCCGTACGGTGCGTCATCGTTGACACCGCCACCGGCCAGGAGGTGGCAACCTCCGTGTATGAATACAAAAGCGGCGAGGCTGGCATTATTCTGGAGTCCTCTGACCACAACCTGGCACGGCAGGACCCGGCTGAATACATCAAGGGCCTGGAAGTTACTGTGACAGAGGCACTGGCCAGCGCCCGAGTTGTTCGGGGGCAAATTGTGGGTATCGGCGTCGATACGACCGGCTCAACGCCGCTTCCGGTCGATAAGAACGGTACGCCACTGGCGATGCTCAAGCAGTTCAAGGATAATCCCAACGCAATGGCCTGGCTGTGGAAAGACCATACAGGGCACGCTGAGGCAGCCGAGATCACGGAACTCGCTAAAAAAGAGCGTCCGCAATACCTGACTAAATGCGGCGGCACATACTCCTCCGAGTGGTTCTTCAGCAAGATTCTGCACTGTTTGCGGGTTGATCCTAAAGTTTTTGATGCGGCTTATACCTGGGTGGAGCACGCTGACTGGCTGCCTGCTATCCTGACCGGGACAGAGGCGCCGCAGAATTTATTGCGATGCCGGTGTGCCGCCGGCCATAAAGCGATGTTCAACGACAACTGGGGCGGCTACCCCGATGCCCAGTTCCTGGGTAAGCTCCACCCCAAGCTCGGCAAACTCCGCCAGACGCTCAGCGAAAAAACTTATGCGGTAGATAAGGCCGCCGGACAGCTCACGCAACAGTGGGCAAAGAAACTCGGTCTTTCCGCGGGCATACCCGTCGCGATGGGTGCATTTGACGCCCACCTGGGCGCCGTCGGGGCGGGCATTAAACAAGGCGTGCTGGTCAAAATAATCGGCACCAGCACTTGTGACATGGTCGTGACTGCCACGAGCAAAAAGCTGCCGGATGTCCCCGGAATTTGTGGCATCGTCGATAGCTCAATCCTGCCGGGCTATTACGGTCTGGAGGCAGGCCAATCTGCGGTGGGCGACATATTCAATTGGTTTGTGAACTACATCCAGCCCGGCGGTAAACAAGCAGGCTCGCACGAGGCTCTAACCGAGAAGGCAGCCAAGCTAGCGCCCGGGCAATCGGGACTACTCGCGCTGGACTGGAATAACGGCAATCGCACCATCTTAGTTGACCAGAGGCTGACGGGGCTACTTCTCGGCCAGACCCTGCACACCAAGCCGGAAGAAATCTACCGTGCTCTTATCGAGGCGACAGCCTTCGGAGCGCTGACGATTATCAACCGCTTCGAGGAGTACGGCGTGAAAATCAGCGAGATCGTCAACTGCGGAGGCATCGCCGAGAAGAACGCATTGCTGATGCAGATTTATGCTGATGTCACCGGGCGTCAGATGAAGCTCTCTCGCTCGGCGCAGACGTGCGCTCTGGGTTCGGCTATTGCCGCGGCGGTCGTCGGCGGAGCGCACAGTAACTTTGCCAAGGCCCAGGCAGCTATGTGCGGCGTCAAGGAGACTACGTTTAAGCCCATCGCCAAGAACCACAAGGTTTATCAGCGCCTACACAAACTCTATAGGCAACTGCACGACGGGTTTGGATTGCCGGGACACGCCGAGTCAATGGGCAACGTGATGAAAGAACTGCTTGCGATTAAAGAAGATGTACGAAGAACTGCGACAGAAGGTTTGTCAGGCCAATCTTGACCTGCAGCGATTCGGCCTGGTTGTGTTCACTTGGGGCAACGTCAGCGGCATAGAGCGCTGCCCGCCAAAGCGGGGACCGGTAGCTGTGGCGATCAAGCCTAGCGGCGTAGCATACAATGAACTTACGCCCGACAATATGGTTCTGCTCGATCTGGATGGCAATGTGCTCGAAGGGAACTTGCGTCCTTCTTCGGATACGCCGACACATATAGAGCTGTATCGAGGCTTTGAGCGGATCGGCAGCATTTGCCATACGCACTCACTTTACGCGACTATGTGGGCCCAGGCCGAGCGCCAGATTCCGTGCTTCGGAACCACCCACGCCGACCAATTCTACGGGCCTGTGCCGGTTACAGATGTGATGACGGCTGACGAAATAAAACAGGACTATGAGCGCAATACGGGCAAAGTGATTATTCGACGATTTGAACAACTTCACCCATTGCAGATGCCGGCGGTATTGGTGGCGAATCATGGGCCGTTCACATGGGGCAAAACCCCCGCCGAGGCGGTGGAAAATGCCGTTGCGCTGGAGCGAGTGGCACAGATGGCCTTTGGCACTCTACTACTCAACGCCAAGGAGGGTGCGATTTCAGAGGCGCTATTGGATAAACATTATCTACGAAAACATGGAGAAGATGCCTATTATGGCCAAAGGAGTAAATGCGTAAATGAGTAAATCGGTGGATGAGTGACTCATCGACGCATCAACACATTCACTCGTTAACTCATCAGCCAAGGAGAATTGCTATGGCGAAGATAACGTTCGGAATCATTGTCGGCAACCGCGCATTCTTCCCCGCTGTGCTGGCAAAAGAGGGGCGAAAGAACATTCTCGATGCGCTAAAGAAAAATGGTTACGTCGGCGTTTGTCTGCCGATGACCGAGACAAAGTACGGGGCGGTCGAGACATTCGAGGATGCCAAAAAGTGTGCAGCGCTGTTTGCCGCCAGGAGGGATAAGATTGACGGCATCATAGTCACTCTTCCCAACTTCGGGGATGAAAGGGCCGTAGCTGAGGCCGTCAAACGCAGCGGACTAAATGTGCCCATATTGGTTCAGGCCGAGCAGGATACGCCGGACAAAATGGCGATGGGCCAGCGACGTGATTCGTTCTGCGGCAAAATCAGCGTCTGCAACAATCTCAGGCAGGCAGGAATACCCTTTACACTAACCGCCTCGCACACGGTCAGAGTCGGCTCTGCCGAGTTTGACAATGAGCTCCACCAGTTTGCCGCCGTCTGCCGAGTCGTTAATGGGCTAAGGTCCGTTCGATTCGGAGCGATCGGTTCTCGGCCCGCGGCATTCAACACTGTTCGGTACAGCGAAAAGATGCTCGAATTTGCCGACATTGCCGTCGAGCCGATAGATTTGTACGAGATACTCGGCAGGGTCGAGCGAGTTGGCGATAACCATCCAGGCGTCAGAGCCAAGCTCAATGCCATCAAGAACTATACCGTTACGGAAGCTATCCCAGCCAAGAGTCTACGGAAAATGGCTAAATTCGGTTACGTCGTCGACAAATGGATCAGGCAGAACGAGCTGGCCGGCACCGCTATCCAGTGCTGGACGGCTCTGGAGGAATTCTTCGGCATTGTGCCCTGTACGCTTATGAGCATGATGAGCGAGTCGCTGCTGCCAAGTGCGTGCGAAGTAGACGTGACGGGCCTTTTGAGCATGTATGTTCTGCAACTAGCCAGCGGCACGCCGAGCGCCATACTGGACTGGAACAACAACTTCGGCGACGATCCGGATAAGTGCGTGCTGTTCCACTGTAGTAATGTGCCCAGGTCGTTCTTTGAGAAAGAAAAGATGGACTTTCAGGAGATTATCGCCGGTGCCGTCGGCAAGGACAATACTTACGGGACGATTGTTGGTCGCATTAAGCCTGGGCCGGCTACGTTTTGCAGAGTAACCACTGACGACCTCGAGGGCGCACTGAGAGCATACGTTGGCCAGGGCAAGTTCACCAACGATAAGCTGGACACATTTGGCGGCTACGGCGTGATGAAGATAAACAACCTCCAGTCGCTAATGGCTTACGTGTGCAACATGGGCTTAGAGCACCACGTGGCAGTGTCGGCGTCCCAGGCAGCCGATGCGGTTGCCGAGGCTCTGGGCAATTACATGGGCTGGGACATATACAGGCACATTTAGGCCCAATCGTTCATAGTTCAGTGTTCGTTGTTCGTAGATCAACTATGAACAATGAACTACGAACAAAAAACCAATCTATGGTACTACGGAGAGTCCGTCATTAAGCCAGCCATCGGCAATAGCAGCGAAGTCTGCCAGGTCAATCACACAATCGCCGTTAATGTCGGCACGTAAATCTATCTGGTCGACATTAAAGCATCTGGCTGGGCAGAGCCTGATGTTGTCGATGTAGATAGAGTCGCGGTCTTCCAGTACCTGGCCAGAATTGGTCCCGTTACCGACACCGATAGTGATTTTCTTGATAGCAGCCATGTTTACGCCGCTGAACTGTTCCAGAGCTATGTCCCACTGTTGCCATGGGTCCGACCGAACCGCGTATGTGTAGGGGTGCGGGACCGTAGCGGTCTTGCCGGCTGCATCCTCAAGCCGGATAAACATAGGCTGCTCAACATTGGCGTTGGCGCCACGGAAAGCCAGCGACAGCGCCTTGGCGCCATACCTGGTCCAGTCCTGGGCGGCGGCAAAGGTGTTTGTGGCTTCGGTAAGGTATGGGGCGTACTGATTCTGGAATTCAAAACGCATTGACTTTGCGCCCTGGTTTACGGTGCCAGTATCAACGAAGACATACTTATAGCCGCCCGCGATATTGTGCACCCATTTGGATTGTATGGCGGCGTCATCAGCGTATGATTCAAAATCGTCCACTGGCAGGCATTGCGCGGTAGTAAACGTCCACGTATGACCCGTAACCGTACTTGAAGGGCCTACCTCGTCCACCCGCCACTGGTAGGTTTGCCCGAATTCCAGTCGAGCGGGGTCAAAGCTTTTAGCTGCGGGGTTCGGGGCCACCTTTTGCATAGCGCCTTGCTTGCCGAACCACAGTTCACGGGAAGTGGCAAAAGCCGCCTCAATCCAGCTAAAGTCAGCCTCGATTGAGACGCCCGTTGCTCCGTCTGCAGGACTCGGATTGACCGCCGCCGGACCGTCTGAAATAGAGAAAACATCGTCAAACGTGCAGTGGTAGCCGACCGGTTCGGGATCTTGATTCGAGCTAAAGATACCGCTGCGGCCGCTGGCGAACACGTTATCATGGATGCCTTTCCTCTCCCACGGGTCGTTGCCGCTGGTGTCGATGAAGGTCGGAGTTCTCACGAGCAAAGGGCCGCCCTTGTACTGATAGATACTGCCCGTGAGGTACACCGGGTCTGACCCGACTACGTCCAGCTCAACATAGTGGCTTCTGGCGTGGTCCAGGCCAGGCACTGGAACCTCCGGCTGATAGGTCTGCATAATCTGGTCATCGAGGTTAACAATCTTTAGCAGTTCAATTCTCAGATTGGCCGGGCTGTCCTCATAATGTATGATCATGATGTAGGCGCTGGCAACGATGCCTGGCGCGCCGGTCAGCGAACCATCCGGGTCAATGAAGTAACTTGCCCTAGCCGCCAGACCGTGATAGTTACGAGAGGCATCACCGGTGACATTGAATACCGCACCGACGCGGACGTCGCGGAACACTTCATCTGAACCGAAGCCCATGCCGAACGCCGAGCCTGGGGGCATCGCGCCAACTGAAGTAGTCTCACTAATAGACAGGTAGTCATTGTTAGCGGCACCGTCCTGTATAGTCGCCTTGAATGTCTTGGTCACGTCAGGGTAGCAGTAGAATTTCCAGGTTGTCAGATCGAAGGCGTTGCCGCCGAATGTCTCCGACCAGTTGGCATGTGCAGTGATACTTATCGCGAGAATCAGGCCTGTCATCACATAAATTTTTGAGTTCTTATTTAGCATAAATTCTTCTCCTTCTGAGAACCGAAATCAAGAAATCCTGGCTTGCGGGCGTATGGCAGTGGTGATTTGCCTGCCATGTGTCTTCCCGCATCCCGAATAAAAAATACTTGCTCCAGCGGAGAACTGAAAAAGCTCCGCATCTTAAAAACCCAAACAGACGCAAATTTACCTAATTTGATTTATAACACATTAACGAGACAACTTCAAGAAAAAACTTTTAGGCAACATCTCGCAGAATCTACCGCAGAGAATGGCCAGACCGCAGAGGAAAACCCCAAAATTGAGAACCTCAGCGTCCTCTGCGGACCCGGCGGCAAATTAGGAGCAACTACGATAAGTACTTGTGGCAACAGGTATTAACGTCTATGATGCCACTTCTATCTGGTGCTCTCGGTAATCAAGAATTCAGAAACCGGCTAGCGCAAAGTCCACCGGGTCCACCGGAGAGAAAATTTGCCTTTCTGTGTAAGATTCTGCTTGACACTGTGGATGCCTGCCTTTATACTGGGTAAATTAGGCAAGGAGAGTAAGCCGCTAACATCGAGACTTGAGAACTTAGGATGAGTTTTTCTCGCGAGAAGGTAATGTAAAAAGTTGGAGGAAGGGTAAAATGAAACAAGAAAGACTTTTGGTTTTGCTGGTAGTGTTGGGCCTAATGGCCGCCCCGGTTTGGGCTGCGAGTATCCCCATTCTTAAACAGGGCGATTTTATCATCGGCATCGACACAGATGGAATGGTTACGAGCAGTAGTTATCCGGCCGCTGAAAACCCACCAAAACTGCTGGACAGCAACCCTGCCACTAAGTACCTGAACCGTGGCGGGGCCGGTAGCGGGTTCATCGTTACACCGAGCATAGGTATGACTCTGGTGCAGAGCTTTACACTGACGACGGCTAACGACGCCGCGGCTCGCGACCCAACCTCATGGGAGTTGTACGGCACGAACGCGGCTATTAAAAGTGTTGACAACAGCACTGGCCTTGCCGAGAGCTGGACCTTGATGGGCTCTGGCGCGCTGGCGTTACCCGCCACTCGGCTGACACTCGGCCCGGTTGTTACGGTAGGCAGCATGACGCCCTACACGTCGTATAAAATGGTGTGGCCGACTAACGCTGGTGACAGCCTCCTACAGGTCGCGGACGCAGCATTCTACCCGATGCCCGACGGCACAGGCGGCAACCTGCTGGCTGTGGGAGATCCCATCCTGGCCGTCGAGGTGGGTTGGCAGAGTCGTTCTCCAGCCGCGGGCCCGACTGGCTTGTCCGAAGGCCCGGCCAGTGCCATTGACGGCACGACCGACTGGAAGTACTTGAACTTCGGCGAAGAGAATTCGGGCTTCATTGTGACGCCGTCGATTGGCCCATCCACTTTGGACAGCTTCCAGATCACAACAGCCAATGATTCCCCGGAACGTGACCCGACGATTTGGATGCTCTATGGCACGAACGCCCCGATCACCAGTGCCAACAACAGCGACGGGAAAGCCGAAAACTGGACGCTGATCTCCGGCGGGACATTGACCTTACCGGATGCCCGTAACACGCTCGGGCCGATGGTTGATATCTGCAACCAAGCTGAGGCCTATACATCCTACAGGATGCTGTTCACGGGCGTGAAGAATGCGGCTTCGGCCAACTCGATGCAGATCGCCGAGATTCAGTTCTACGGAGTTCCTGAGCCGGCAACGGTTTGTCTGCTTGGCTTGGGTTGTTTGGCTCTGCTGCGAAGACGTGGGCAATAAGCAGCCGGGATAGTGTGATAGTACGTGCGTATTATCCGCCAGCCCCGTACAACAGAATATGCAGTGAAAGTGATTCCTGCGTGCGGGTGACCAGTTGTGTGCCCGCGGAGGAGGTTAGTGCGCTGTCCCCACTTTGCCGCTAAGCGGCAAAGAGAGGGTGGCGCACTTTTTTTGTCTTCGTGGCTAAACTGCACATCAAGATTGGTGGGTCGTCGGGCGATACGTGCTTGATTGCAGAAAAGCGAAAATTCGCAATTGAAAACTGACGCCTGAAAATCTACAATTGCGAATCTATGAACGCGATATTGCTTGAGGACGTGTGCAAGTCTTTCGGCGATGTGCACGCGGTGGACAATTTGAGCCTGAATGTCCCGGCGGGCAGCATATACGGCTTCCTCGGCCCCAACGGCGCCGGCAAAACAACCACCATTCGCATGATTATGAACATCATCCGCCCGGACAGCGGACGCATCTCCATATTCGGCGACCATTCCGTTGAGCGAGTCAAGACTCGTATCGGCTATATGCCCGAAGAGCGGGGGCTGTACCGCAAGATGAAAGTCGCCCAAGTGCTGAGCTTTTTCGGGGCAATCAAAGGTTGCAGTGCCAGAGACCTTGCCCGGGGTGTGCCCCAGTGGCTGCAGCGGATGGAACTTGCCGACTGGGCGGGCAAAAAGGTAGAGGAACTCTCAAGGGGAATGCATCAGAAGCTCCAGTTTGCCGTTACCGTGATCAATGAGCCGGACCTGGTAATCCTTGATGAGCCTTTCTCAGGCCTGGACCCGGTGAACCAGGACTTACTCAGGGACATTATTCTTCAGATGCGTAGCGCCGGCAAGACCATCGTTTTTTCCACGCACGTGATGCACGAGGCCGAGCGCCTCTGCGACTTCATTCTCCTGCTCAACAAGGGAAAGCCAATACTGGATGGCAGACTGGACCAGATTCGTTGCCAGCAAAAAACCCACGCTGTCTGCGTAGAGGTGCAGGGTGATACAAGCTTCATCGAGAACCTCCCGATAGTCGAAAAGGTGCAATCCCAAGGTAAGGAACTGGAAATCACGCTAACTGAGAACGCTGACGCACAACAACTGCTCGGTTATCTGGTGAATCGAGTACGTGTGCTGCGCTTCGAGATAAAAGTGCCCTCGTTGCACGAAATCTTTGTGAGTTTGGTCAAAAAAAGCGATGCGAAAGATACTTAAGATTGCCCAGCGCGAATATATTGAGGTCGTCCGCACCAAGACGTTCCTTCTGAGCATCTTGATGACGCCGGCCATCATAGCAATGATCATATTCGTCAATAGTCTAACCCAGCGCAGTATAACCGGCCCGCGTCCACCCAGAACAGTTGCTGTGGCCGACCTGTCGAAGGAGCTAACAGATGAAATCAAAGCCTCATTTGACCAGTACAACGTATCAAATCCCCAGCGACAGATTCTGCTGCAGGAACTTTACGCGGACAACAGCTCGGATGAACCGGCCAAACAGAAAGTCCGCAATGGCCAATTGGAGGCGTATATTGTTCTAGAGAAAGATACCGTCGAGGGAACCGGCACAATCCACTCTTTTACTCGCAGCACAAATATAACCGAGCTTGACCTGCTTTCAACCGTAGAGAATCTGCTCAATAGCGCCATTGTCAATCGGCGCTGTAAGGTGCGGGATATTTCGCCGGAGCTGCTTGCCGAACTTCGCCGTCGAGTGCCGGTCGAGCGGGTGGACATAGGATCGCCTTCGCAGCAAAAACGCCTGAGAGAAGGGGAGCAAATCGCTAAGACCATGGTTTCTTTTTTCTTTATGTTCCTGATGTTTATGGGCATCTTTGGAATGGGCCAGCACATTCTTACCAGTGTTATTGAGGAGAAAAATTCTCGTGTAATGGAGGTTCTGCTGTCGGCGGTGAGTCCATTTGAGCTGATGGCCGGCAAGATTATGGGCCTGGCTGGCATTAGTTTGACCGTAATGACTTTGTGGGCCGCGGCGGCGTGTGGGACCGCCTATTACGGAGGCTCTCGCTGGTGGCATGTAAATATAGATTTACCGACAGAAATAATTCCGTATTTCGTAATTTACTTCGTTCTGGGCTTTTTGATGTTTAGCTCAATCCTGGCGGGGATTGGCTCGGTCTGCAATACCCTAAAAGAGGCCCAAAGCCTAATGATGCCCATCACCTTCATTTTCATCTTGCCGATGGTCGCCTGGTTCAACCTTGCTCAGCGTCCGGATGGGCCGTTAGCCAGGGTCCTTTCGTTTCTGCCGCCGCTCACGCCGATGGTGATGACCCTACGGCTGGCTTCAACTCCGCCGCCGTCATTTCTTGAGGTCTTTGCCTCAATCATACTGCTGGCCGCCTTTGTGCCGGCTGTGATGTGGGTGGCTGCTAAGGTTTTTAGAACCGGCATTCTTATGTACGGCAAACGCCCCGGCTTGTGGGAAGTCGTCCACTGGCTGCGGCAAAAGTAGTAAATCGCAGAGGTAACCGCAAATGGGAAAACATAGCTCGTTGAGAGTTGGCTTCACAGATATAGGACCGGTTATTGAGCAACAGCATTCCCCGGCTGAGGCCAGGCATAGCGGAAAGGCAAATGTTTCTTTTGTCGATGGGCATGCCGAACACATCTCACCGAAAGACCTCGGATATGTTCTTGACTCCGGTGGCAGTGTCATAGCCGACCATCCCGAAGGCAGCAATCGTTTGTGGAGTGGAACCGGGCGCACCGAACGGTAGAGAGCATAAAGGTCTGGTTTGCGAAACCCAGTTCGATGTTTTTTGGAGAGTGTGTGGATTAGTTTTATATCCAGATTTGTCAGTTGAGGTTAACATCATTATGAAATCATCTTGGAAATTCTATTCAGTTGCGTTGATATTTCTTTTTTGTGGGGCATGCTTGCCCCCGCAGCAGCGGGGGTCTTTGCAGTTGCCTTTGGGTGGGAACTTTACCGATGAAAAAGCTATTGCTGTGATAAGAGGCAGCCGTGGCGTGCTGGCGCCGGTATATGGCCCATTGGCAGAGCAAATTGTGGCGGATTTTAATCTGGCGGAAAAGACGGGCATCGGCATAGACCTGGGAAGTGGACCGGGCACGCTCATTATAGAATTATGCAAACGTACGCAGATGCACTGGATCAACGCCGATATCAATCCACATTTTTTCCCATATTTCTACCAGCAAGCCGAGCAATGTGGGTTTGGTCATCGGGTCAGCGCCATCATGGCCGACGCTCATTCCCTTCCTTTCCGCGATGATTATGGTGACTTTATAGTCTCTCGTGGTTCTTTTCACTTTTGGGATGATAAGGTTAAAGCGTTTAGTGAAATCTATCGTGTTCTCAAACCCGGGGCGGTGGCTTACATCGGACGCGGTTTTTCACGGAACCTGCCTGTTGAGACAGCCAAGGAAATCCGGGCCACGCAGGGCGAAGGAATGAAATACGATGTTGAAAAAACGGCTAATGAGTTGCGTGAGATTATGAATTTTCTGAGGATCGAACATTACCATATTCACCAGCCAAAACCGCCCGGCAGCGAAAAAGTCAATTATGGAGTTTGGATCGAATTTCATAAACCCTCAGGTGTGGTAGAAGAGAAAGAAAAGTAAGATAGTGACTAAAAGCAGAGAAAACAATCGATCGAAGGTGGGCTTTACCCTAATTGAGCTATTAGTGGTCATTGCTGTTATCAGCCTATTGATGGGGATATTGATCCCGGTGTTGCATAAGGTCCGTTTCAGAGCTAACGAGACGAGTTGTCTGAGCAACCTTCGGCAGATAAATTTAGCGTTGATTATGTACGCCAATGACGACAGCAGCCAGTGGTATCCGCTGGAGCCGACCGAGCATAATCCGCATCCGGCCTTATTGCAAAGGCTTAACGCCTACAATGACCAAGCTCTGATGCAAGCCTTTTATTGCCCGCAGGCCAAATTCATGGAGCAGTGTGCGAATGACCCAAATGGTGGAGTACCCATCGGGAGTGTGGACTCGGTAATCGACACTCCTGAAAACCGCCAGATAGGTAACGTCACATACATATACTGGAGCTTCAGGACAAACAAGCCGGGATCAAATGGAGGGACGTGGCGAGATCCTCCCCACTTCTTGCCGCGGCAGCTAACCTTGCAGGGGATAGTAGCACACCGTGATTGGCTGGGCAAGACAAATAATGTTGAGGCCCAAGAACTGCGATTTAATCAGTGCATTAAAGCGGCACCAGCGGAAATTTGGGTGGTATGCGATTTTTTCCGAAAGCAGGGGATCTTCCCGCACGGACGCAAGCCCGGCGCAACAGAAGGTGGCGTCAATGTTAACTTTTTGGATGGCCACGTCGGGCTAGTCTACAAAAGCCCCAACACTAGCTATCGCTGAGTACCGCAGCATACGAACATAGAATTGTATGGTAGACAGGGTGCCACTATGGCGAATGGAAATAGATATAGATACAAGATATTCTTGCTTATGTTTTGGCTTGGCGCATTTGGGTTGCTTGCCTTAGGCGGGTGCGGCAAGAAGCAGGGCGGAAAGAATGAGCTGGTAGTTCTGTGCGGAAGTTCGTTTCCGCAGCCGATGGAACAACTGTGCTCGGAATTCACAACCAAGACAGGGATAGAAATTGCCACCACGATCGCCGGCAGCGAAGATTTTCTGCCTCTGATCAAAGCGGGGCGAAAAGGAGACGTCCTTGTCACCCACGACCCATATCTTGATTATGTCGCAGACGCCAACGCCCTGGGAGATCATGCTGCGGTGGGTTTTGTAGCGCCGGTGCTGGCGGTGCAGAAAGGAAATCCCAAAGGCCTGGCACGCATCGAAGACCTGGCCCGGCCCGGCTTGAAAGTGGCTCTGAGCGATCCGCAATATTCTACCTGCGGCGAGATGGTTTTTGCCCTTTTAGAACAAAAGGGCATAAAAGATGCGGTAATGAAGAACGTCGAGAACCGCTTAACCAAAGGACACAGCACGCTGGGGACGTTTTTGAAGACTCAAGTAGTAGATGCAGTCATTATGTGGAATGGTGTGGCTCATACGTTTTGTGACAGCGTGGAAATTGTGCCCACACCCTACGAATACGATAACGAGATTCGGGCGCACATCATCGGTTTGAGCTATTCGAAACAGCCCAAATTGCTTGAGCAGTTTATTGAATTTGCCCGTAGCAGAGGCCCCGAGATTTTCGCCCAGCATGGTTACACAAAGAACTCAAAACTCAAAACTAAAAACTCAAAACTATTGAATTCGTCCTCACAGGCGAAAGAGTTGCTGCTTTACTGTGGTGCGGGAATCCGCCCGCCGGTCGATGAGCTGGTTGAAGTGTTCAGACGAGATTACCGGGTGAGAATTGCTGTGGATTATGCCGGTAGTGAGGTGCTCTTATCTACGATAAGGCTTGCTCGGCGCGGCGATCTATATATGCCCGGCGAGAGGCACTACATCGAACAGGCCGAGCGGGAAAACATGATTCTTTCGCACCGGCCAGTTTGCTACTGGGCGCCAACCATCCTGGTGCAAAAAGGCAACCCGAAAAATATTCGCGGCTTGGAGGATATACTCCGAGCGGATCTAAAGTTAGGTCTGGGTGACCCGAATGTCTGTGCCATAGGCAGAGTAACACAGCAGATACTTGCAAAGAACAATATCGCACGGGAGGATATAAACGAACATGTCAAGTACCAGTCGCTGACGGTTAATGAGCTGGGTATGCAAATACAGGCGCAGGCACTCGATGCGGTCATTGTTTGGGACGCGATCGCGCAATACTATAGCCAATACGGTGATCAGATACCCATCGCCCCAGCGAAAAACGTGATTTCCACTGTCGATATAGGTGTGCTGACATTCACTAAACAGAAAGAGCTGGCGGAAAAGTTCGTAGATTTTGCCACCGGTGAATCCGGGCGGGCGATTTTCCAGAAATATCACTACCGCACCACGCCTCCGCAGAAAGTTGGAGATTAGCAATGATGACGCAGAGCAAGCAACGTGAGCATAATGGGTTTGTGCGGATTTTCAGTGCCAGGGCATGCGCCGCACCTCTTGAAGAAGCTGCCAAGTTGTTTGAGCAACGCAGCGTTCGGCTGGTCGGCTTTCAAACACCTAACTGACGAGAGAATAGAGATTATTGAGATGCCGCAAGAACAGCAGGTATTGCGGGGCACTGGCGTTGGGCTGCTATCTTTTAGCAAGCAGCCCGAGACCGCGAAAAAGTTCATAGATTTTTTAGCATCGCCGGAGTCGCAGAAATTCTACGCCGAATATGGATGGGTCCTATGAGAAATTCCAAAAATTTGGCGTACACTCCGGTAAGAGGCTGGCGCGATCGCGTTTTCTCCGCCGCGACGTTTTTCTTCGTAGCCGCCTTCGTGGCGTTTGTATTGGTACTGATTGTCACGGACGTTTTCTACGTCAATGCCAAGGCAGTCATAACGGTTCTAACCTCGAGATTCATCCGGCACGCCCTTTGGATGAGCATCTGGACGACCTTTGTTACGACTTTCATAGCTTTACTGTTTGCCGTACCTATGGGATATGCCCTGAGCCGCTTTCGATTTCCCGGCCGGCTCTTAGCCGACACCCTTGTTGATTTACCCGTTGTATTTCCGCCTTTGGTTGTTGGTCTTACGCTGCTGGTATTTTTCTCCCAAGCCAGGTTAGGCCGATGGATACAAGAAGACCTGGGTCTGGAGTTTGTTTTTCAGCCCAAAGGCATCGTGCTGTGTCAGTTTTTTGCTGCCGCCAGTCTTGCAATACGGTCGGCTAAGGCCGCCTTTGATAGCGTCGACCGACGTCACGAGGATGTGGCGCTCACCTTGGGCTGCACCCAGTGGGGCAGTTTCTACCGGGTTTGCCTGCCTCTGGCTCGCAACGGCATTGTTGCCGGCGGCATCTTGACCTGGGCGAGGGCATTCGGGCTTTTTGGACCGTTGATGATCTTTGTCGGGTCGTTTCGCGGCCGGACAGAAGTTCTAAGTACTACTATTTTTCTTGAGCAGTCGGTTGGCAATCTTGAGGTGGCTCTGGCAATAGCGCTGCTGCTTATCTTCATGGCTCTGGTTGCCATAACTATTATTCGGCTTCTTGGCGGTTCGGTGCTGTAGACCATGATTCGCACAGAAGAGATTCTTTTTGCCATCGGCACATTTGCATTGCAGCACTTGAATATCGAGGTCGCGACCGGGCAATACTTTGCTCTCCTGGGGCCGCCAGGCTCAGGCAAGACCCTATTTCTGGAGTGTCTGTGCGGCCTAAAGAAAATCCATTCGGGCAAAATATTCATCGACGCCCGTGACGTCACGCACCTTGAGCCGCGCGCGCGGCATATCGGTTACGTGCCGCAGGATTACGCCCTCTTTCCACACCTTTCAGTCGAGCAGAATATCGCGTTCGGCTTACATGCTCGCCGCTGTCAAAGAAAAGATATCACCGCCAGAGTCGCCCAGATCGCTGACTTGCTTGGGATTGGGCATCTTTTGCCGCGCAGGATTGACGGCCTAAGCGGCGGTGAAAGGCAGCGGGTCGCGCTTGCAAGGGCTCTGGTCTTACGTCCAAAGGTCTTGCTGCTGGATGAGCCGGTTTGTGCCCTGGACGAGGTCACGCGACAAGATGTCTGTGCCCAGTTGTTACGCATTCAGCGTCAGCTCAGCCTGACTACTATCCACGTGAGCCACAACCTGGAAGAGGCCTTTTCCGTAGCCGACCGCGCCGCCATATTGTACCAGGGCGTCATCCAGCAAATTGGCTCTCTGGATGAACTATTGCGCAGGCCGAACACCGAGTTTGTTGCCCGTTTTATGCGGTGCGAAAACATCTATTCCGGTGAACTGATAGGTACGAGCGCCCACGGCTGCCGCGCCCGAGTTAATGGGAGTATTGAGGTGCACGTGCCGGGCGTCGCCTCGGCGGAGCCGGCCTTTGCCCAGGCAGAGCCGGGCCGCCACCAGGGCAAAATCAAGTTTGTGATCAGGCCGGAAGATGTGCTTGTTCTTCCCCGCGGTGGCCATAACCCCAAGTGTGAAAACGAATTTGATGCCAATTTGGTTCGCTGGCGCGACTGCGGCGGTTACATAAGACTCGAATTAGATGGCCCGCTCAGTATGATTGCACACGTAACTCACGCGGCATTTGCCGGGCTGAAACCCGACAGCAATAAGGGCGTAAATGTTGCGTTACCGCTCAGGAGTATTCACGTGCTCAGGCAATAACCCCGCCATCACTATGGCGGGGTTGCCTTTATCCGTGCGGGCGTCATCGGAAGACAAAACATTCTTACGCCTATCGCATCGTAAATGGCGTTGGCCACAACGGCACCCATACAAATAATTGCCGGCTCGCCGCCTCCCTGGGCGGAAATTTCGTCTGCCTTAACGAGCACCGTCTCGATTTTTGGCAGCCATGAGAAGCGAGGGATTTGGTATGTATTAAAGTTCACATCGAGAATTTTCCCACCCTTGAAACGGATTTCCTCGGCGAGCGCGTAGCCCAATCCCATCATGATGCAGCCCTCCATCTGCAACTTCGCCCCTTCAGGATTAATCACTACGCCCATATCCTGGGCACATACCACACGTTTGACCTGAACATGCCCTGTATTTTTATCGACCTCTACCTCAGCTATATGAGCGAGATAAGTGCCTGAATCAATACCGCAGGCTACACCGCAGCCGCGACCACTATGTCCCGACGATGGGGTCCAGCCGAATTTTTCTGCTGCGGCATTGAGAACTCTTATCATTCTCGCATCGGCGAGGTTCTTCAGGCGAAATTCCACGGGGTCGATTTTTGCCTTAGAAGCCATAATGTCGATCTGCGATTCTCTGGCAAAGGTATTAGTGTTGTTCGCCGGTGCTCGCCAGGGCCCTGTGCCGAAGGGATGCGGGCCGGGCGAGCCTCGGCCCCACTCTCCAAAGGCCGCCGTGCGATGATGCGGGATGCTATAAAACTGCCCAGCGCCTCTTGAACCTGCGAAGTAGACGCTGTAATCCCAGAGGACGATTTTGCCTGAGCTGTCGATTCCCGATTTTATTTTTACGACCGCTGCGGGGCGAAAGCTGTCATAGAAGAACTCTTCCGCCCTGCTCCAGGCGACCTGGACAGGTTTGCCGGCTAATTTTGCCAACCTCGCTGCTTCTACCGCCTGCGAGCCTTGAGTTTTTCCGCCGAATCCTCCTCCGACAAAAGGAGTGATAACGCGGACATTTTCGCCAGGTATGCCCAATGCCCGTGCTACCTGGTCCTTGATGGTGAAAGGCCCTTGAGTCGACGCCCAGACGGTTGCCTTGTCACCTTCAACTTTAGCTAAAGCGGTATGCGTCTCTATAGGGGCGTGGGCAACATAGCTATTCAGGTACGTATGCTCAACCGTAATCTCGGCGAGTTTTTCGCCGGTTTTGATGTCGCCGCCACTAGCTACCACATCACTCTTTGGAGCATTCTTGAGCAGGTGCTCAAAGATATTCTCATCGTCAACAATTGCTTGCGGCATATCAAACTGGGCCTTGATTTTTGCCAGGGCCTTTTCCGCTTCATCGGGACTCTTAGCCAGAACGGCGACTAAATCGCCGTCCCGCACCAGTTGCACATCTGACACCTTTTCAACTGCGGAGGTGTCAATGCTGCTTAATTTAGCGCCGTGAGCGGGCGGGCGCAGAATGCTCGCATACAGCATATCGGGCAGCCGGATGTCTCCGGCATATTTGGCCTTTCCGGTAACCTTCTCCACCGCGTCCCGGCGTAAAACCGGTTTGCCGACAATGCTAAACTCAGATACGGTTTTTAAGACGGGTTTTTGTTTTGCCCGCCGGGCAATTGTCTTGCCGTTGGCAAGTTGCGCGTACGTGACCTGTTTTTGCTTTTGGTCTTTGTCGAATATTACGCCCTCTTTGGTTGTGAGCCGGTCGGTGGCTATCCCCAGATGTTCGGCTGCTAAGTCTATCAAAACCATTCTGGCTTCTGCCCCTGCCGCCCTAAGAGCGGGCCCAAAGAAACGGGTGGTCATAGATCCGAAAGTGCCCATATCCCAGGGGCACAGCGCGGTGTCGCCCATGACCATATCCACCGATTCCAAAGGTACGTCAAGCTCATCGGCCAACATCTGAGCTAAGGAAGTTATCACGCCCTGGCCCAGCTCGACTTTGCCAGTGAAGCAGGTTACTCTGCCATCCGCTCCGACTCTAAGATAGGCGTTAAAATCATCGGGGTATCCTCTGCCGCGTCCTTGTGCCTGTAGTACCGAGGGATCGCCGAGATAGAAAAGTATTACGATGCCGCCGCCCGCTGATTTCAAAAACTCTCGCCGATTAAGCCGGGTGCACTTCAATAGTTTTGAGTTTTGAGTTTTGAGTTCTAAGTTTTCGACTTTTGTCATCGCTGAACTCCTTTGGCTTCTGCGGCAACGGATTGAACTGCCTGAACGATACGGGCGTGCGCTGCGCATCTGCACAGATTGCCCTCCATCGCCTGGATAATCTGTGCCTGTGTCGGACGATGATTCTTAAGCAATAGGCCGTAGGCGGTCAGAATCATGCCGGGCGTACAGAAACCGCATTGAAGGGCATCGTGCTTTATGAACGCTTCTTGAATAGGATGGAGTTTGCCGTTCGTGGCCAATCCTTCAATCGTAAGAATCTTTTTTTCTTTTACGCCCTTGGTTGGAAACCTGCACGAATGGACAGGCTCATCGTCAACAAGAACCGTACAGGCACCGCATAGGCCTGAGCCGCAGCCGTATTTGGTTCCCGTAAGGGCCAGGTCGGTGCGCAAAACCCATAGAAGCATCCGGTCGCCGTCTGTGGTCAGGCTTATGGGTTTGCCGTTAAGCGTGAAGGAAATGTTTTCCACCATATCGAGTCTCCTGCGTTTCCGCCGCTGGCGGACCGGCAAGTTTGAAATTGAAAATTGGCAATTGAGAATTTACAATGCCCAGCATTATACCATGAGTGATTTTGAAATCTATAAAAAGGCAGCCGTTGTTCTTAGAGCAGGCGAAAATGTCGCCCTGATAACGGTCATTTCCACAGAGGGTTCAACTCCAGGCAAAGTCGGCTATAAGATGCTTGTCTGGGGACAGGACGCCCAGACCCTTCGACCAGGCTCAGGGCAAGCCCTCGGCACCGTGGGAGGAGGCCTAGTCGAGGCGGAAATTATTGATATAGCTAAAGGTATCCTTCCAAAGGCAAAAACTCTGGTCCGTAGGTTCAGCTTTGACGGCCCAAGGGACGCTGAAAGAGGAATATGCGGAGGGGTGATGGAAGTTCTTATCGAAACGTTCGATCAAAAAAGCGTGCCGCTATTTCAAGACCTTGCGGCTGCTATCGAACTGGAAGAACCGATGGTTTTTATTTTTGGCGCGGGACATTTATCCTACTATATCTGCCGGTACGCAAAATCTGTAGATTTTCGAGTCACGGTATGCGACGACCGGGCGGAATTTGCCAATAAAAATAGATTCTCGGATGCAGATAATATCATCGTAGAGAGTTTTGAAACCGTCTTCGACAGAATTGAAGTGAACAAAAACTCCTATATTGTCATCGTCACAAGAGGGCATCAATCTGACCAGATAGTTCTTGAAAAAGCAGTCAAGAGCAACGCAAAATATGTCGGAATGATCGGCAGCAAGAAAAAGACCGCAACTATTCTGAAAGGACTGCAGGAAAAAGGGATTCCGCAAGAAGTGTTGACAAGGGTTTATTCGCCCATCGGTATTTCAATAGGCGCGGTTACTCCACAGGAAATTGCCCTAAGCATAGTATGTGAGCTGACAAAGATCCGCAGACTCGGCGAAACGCCCGCGATAAAGCACATGAGAATATCCGCCCGCGGCAGACTGCAGGAGGAAAAGTGATGATAAATGCTGTGGTTCTTGCAGCCGGGCAGTCAAGAAGAATGGGTAAGCCAAAGCCCTTGCTGAGATTCACGGGCGGGACATTTTTAGGGCAAATTATCGCTGTGCTCAAGCTTTCCAATGTGGACAGAATCACCGTAGTTCTTGGAGCGGAGGCTGAAGCCATAAGAAAATCGGTCGATCTATCCGGCACCGAGGTGATCATAAATAAAAACTACCAGAAAGGGCAGTTGTCGTCTCTTATCGCGGCGATAGAAACTACCCCGCCGAAGACACAGGCGATTCTTGTCTGTCTGGCGGACATGCCCTTTATTACTGTCGAGGTTGTCAATGAAATCGTTGCCAAGTTCAAGGAAACCAGTGCCGCAATCTTAGTTCCCGTTTTCGATGGACAAAGAGGCCATCCCACACTGTTCGCAAGGGCCGTGTTCGGCGAATTGCTCAATGCCCCGCCAGAACAGGGCGCCAGATTCGTCCTATACTCCAACGAAGAGGGGATAACCGAGCTGCAAACATCTGACAGTGGGATACTGATTCGTATTGATACGCCCGATGACTACAGACTGCACTTTGGAGCCGAGCCGACGCTCGGCGGTAATTCGCTAACGTGAGGATTGGCAATTGACAATTGAAAATCGACAATTGAAAGTTGGACGCTGGGCATGGAAGCTTATGCCGCTCATCGTTATCTCTTTGGCGGTGAAATGTCTGCTTGCTCGGTATTTCCTTTTTAACGGGGATGAGGCCTACTTCACTCTCTGGGGCAGACACATAAGTGCCGGCTACTACGACCACCCTCCGATGATAGGTTGGCTGCTGCACCTGTTGTTGTATGTCGGCGACTCCGTGCTGCTGCTGCGATTGTTGCCCATAGTATTTAGCACCGCCGTTGGTGTCGGGCTATATGTGCTGTTAAAGCCATACGATGAGCGCAAAGCGTATCTTGTTTTCCTGCTATTTATGGTCTCCCCAATGAACACCATGTTCATTCTGGTTGCACCGGATGACCCGCTGCTGCTGTTTTCTTTCCTGTCGGTCTTTTTCCTTTTCAGAGCGGAAACCAAAGGCAGCTACATATACTATTTTCTTTCGGGAGTTTTTTGGGGTCTGGCTTTTCTTTCCAAGTATTTTGCGGTGCTGCTGGCCTTGTCCTACCTGGTTTATTTCCTGTCGGTCCGTAAGAAAACTGAAAACTCAAAACTGAAAACTCAAAGCTCAAAACTCTTTTTGCCTTTGTGCCTTGCCCGCTCGCGGATCAAAGGAATCCTCTTGTTCGTTTTGGGCGTGACTCCATTTGTAGCGCAAAATGCCATCTGGAACTACCAAAACGGCTGGCCGAATATCATGCACAATTGGTTCAATAGATTCGGGTCCACTCTGAATCCAGCGGTTAACCTCTTATGCTTAGGCCTTTCTCTGCTTTATCTAATGACGCCGCCTGTCGTGTACTTTTTGGTCAAGAATAGAACCCGCATCCTACAGGCTTTTAGGCAAGAGAATCCCTCGGCGGAGTTTACCCCGAGCGCAGCCGAGGGGCTCGGGACAGGCTTTCGGGTTTTTGCACTGGCTGCTCTGGTTCCTTTGTGCGTCTTTGTCATAGTCTCACTCAGGAAAACCGTGGGGCCTCACTGGTATTGGTCTTTTCTGCCCTATGCCTTTGTTGTTGCCGGCTTGACCCTTGACGCAAATCAAATCGTTAAAAGCATCAAGTTCTCTTGTGTTTTCTCGCTGATACAAGCCTGTCTTTTCCTTGCACTTCCTTTGGCGCCGCTTGAAAGCCTCAAAGGACTGGTCAGCGAGGAAGATCGGGCTTCACTTATCTTCTACATACACCCTGAGAAAGTGGTGCGCTTACTTGAGCAGTATAGAGGCGACTTTGTCTTTGCGACTAGAAGCTATTCGTCGTCTGCCCTTGTGGAGTATCATTGTGGCGACCGTGTGATTGTATTTGGAAATGGGTCACGTCACGCCCGACAGGATGACATCCGAACGGATTTTCGACAGCTCGATGGGAAGAACCTGTTGATCTTGGAAATAGGTGACGTAGAGGAAGATCGCTATAGCAATTGTTTTGAAAAAATGCAGATAGTGCCGGTTAGCCCTGCCACTAAACAAGATGACACGGGGTCTTTCTTTGCCGTGTTAGGATACAATTTCAAATACCAGGAGTATCGCCAGAACTATTTGCGCAGCATCATAACCAGGTTCTACCAGGTCCCTGCCTGGCTGCCTCATGCAAACAACTTCTTCCGTGAGAAGTACGATTTTTGACCACCTCTGTGCCTCTGTGCCTCTGTGGCTTTGTGCCTCTGTGCCTTTCTACTTTGAAGGCCACTACTGTCCTGGTAGAAATCCGTGGATTGCGTTTCCTAACTCGGACGAGCCGGAACCAAATAGGTCTCTGATGAGTTCTGGAAAAAATCGAAGTTGCGTATACTTTGAAAAGCAACAATGCGTCAGCTTTTTTGCTTTTCAAACCATCAGAAATCAGGCCAGGACGTCGCTGTCTATTGTTTGAGCAAATCCTGGTCTGGATTTGCTCAAATAATATATGTCCAACTTCAATTTTTTGACCATCTTGCGCACAAATTCATTGCTAAGGAACTACAGCAGCTTCATCTTACGCAAGCTCTTGAGGCACCGTTCGACGCAGTCCAGAGGCGGATAGGCGTAACTTTCTTGCTCGACGATGTACCATTCTGTCCCGCCGACCGCCTTGCAAAGGGCAAAGAAGGCCTTCCAGTTGATGTCACCTTCCCCGAATAGGGCTTTGTCGTTGGTCTTACTATACTCCTTCAGGTGCACGGTGATCGCCCGCTCCGGATACCGGTATAAATAGGGAAGAGGGTCAGCCCCGCCGTGCAGGGCATTACCCGTGTCAAGCTGCATAATCACATCCTGGCTGGCGTTACTCCAGAAGACATCCCAGGGAATCACGCCATCCATAGGAGCAAATTCGGTACTGTGGTTATGGTAGCCAACGAGCATTCCGTGGGGCTTAACTTTCTCCGCCAGCTCGTTGAAGACTTTGGCCGTATCCAGCCAAGCCTGGCGTGAGGCCGTGTACTTCTCAGGCAACGAGGGGACGACGAGGTATTTGTTGCCCAGCGTTTTATTGAACTCGATGGTCGGGGTGAGCTTGTCGCCGAGCAATGTGTCCAGCCCCGTATGCGTGCCACAGCAAACCAGGCCGTTGTCATCCAGCATCTTGCGCAACTGCTCAGCACTGCGTTCGTAGTAGCCGGCAAATTCGACGCCTACGTAGCCCATCTTTGCTACTGCTGCTATCGTGCCCGGCAGGTCGCGCTGGCAGTCCTCACGCACCGAGTAAAGCTGAAGCCCAATCGGAGACCGGCGTTTGGCTTTTTCCTTTGTCTGGCTCTTCTTTTCCTTTTGGGGCTTGGACTTAGCCTCAGCACCGGATGCCAGCATAGCCGCAACCGCGACACTTTCTGCCAGAAAACCTCGTCTTGAAACCGGCCCTATCTTGCGTGGTAACATTGAGTTTTCCTCCCTTTTAGACTGTTCTGAACAATTCTAAAACGTAGGGTATGCTGTGCATACCACTAATGCTACACCATTAGCAATATTTCTCAATTATACCTTGCCTTGTGGCCCAGTCTACGGCATTTTGGCCGATTTCTCAGAACCCGTGCAGGCCGAACCGGTTTTGCCATCCGTTTGCCCGCGGAAGATAGCCTAAAGCAAATGGCAGGGATAAACCGATTAGCATTATGGGACTCCGGCGCGCCGGTGCGGCCCACTGGTATTGGCAGGACTATGAGTTCTGCAAAATTGCAGGTTAGGCATATATTATTTAAGGAAATCCTTTTTTGATTTTCTTAAATAATCGCTTAACTACTTGTCAGAGAACAGCTTACTGTTTGACAAGGAAAAAACAAGAACCGTTTTTTCCTGTCAAAGTATGCCTAACCTGCAATTTTGCAGAAGCCTTTTGGCAGGACTCGGTTAGGAGATTTAGCGATGCAGTTTCTCAAAGAAATAAAGAAGTGGCTTGGCGAGATTACCGAGATCGCCCTATTGTTGGTTGCCCTTGGAGTCTTGATCACGATATTATTTGGTCAGGATGCTCCTTTTTTTAGCGGCATTGCCATCAATCTCAGCGTGCTGCTGAGCGCCCTGGGCGAAAAAGGCATTACAGGTCTGGTCGCCCTGGGCATCATTCTGTTCCTATTTTACAGGAAAAAGGCCGCTGCTTGATATTTTCAAAAGCAACCTATTTTAGGGATAACAGGGTAGATCGTACCCCCTTTGAAGGAGTTCATCCTTGGTTATGTAATCAGGGCCGAGCCAATCTAACATTAGTGCCGGTAACTTGGCAAGAGCAGGGTCCATCTTCGGCTGAATC
>Ga0315280_10002614_pt1 | contig 28936 bp, 32 predicted proteins | sample YL17G06_40_MG_FD_203697 | JGI IMG/M metagenome (GOLD analysis project Ga0315280, IMG submission 203697) | Sediment microbial communities from Yellowstone Lake, YNP, Wyoming, USA - YL17G06_40 | ecosystem: Environmental > Aquatic > Freshwater > Lake > Sediment | place: USA: Wyoming | collected... | reverse complement strand
CGCGCGATTGTCGATCAGAAAGTTGAAGAAAGAACGGGCTGCGGCGATGGCGCGGTTGATGCTGGAGGGAGAGCGACCGGCCTGCTGCTGAGCGCGGAAGTGCTCTCGTAGATCGGCCGGGCGCACCCGTTCGAGGCGGGCTGGCAGGGCTGCCATCAAGGGCTCCAGGTCCCGTTGGTAGGCCCGGACCGAGTGCCGGGACCGGCCTTCCAGGGCCAGGGCGGAGAGGAACTCATCGAGGGGAGAAAGCCGGTGTTCCGCTGATTTCGAGACGTACTTCCCACCCACTTGGCGGCGGCGGGACGGAAGATGCCTTCCTACCGCAAATCCATTTTTCGCTGATTTCACCACAGTTTTACCACGCTTTTACCACGTATTTGCCACGTATTTGGCGGCGGCGAGTCCGCCGCGATTTCCTACTGCAAGTCCGTTTCGGGCATCCGATAAGTGATTAGGGAGGATGTTCAGGAGGAAGTCAAGGCCTCAGCGCCTGATCTCAGCCAGGGTTGAGCGCTCCGGGCGGCAAGCCGGCGCCCACCGGCGCCAACAGCGGCGAGAGGCGCAGGTGGTCGAGCCACACGGCCAGCCAGAGACCGAACGCGCCACACAGGCGCACGTGGCGCACCGTTCGCGCCCTCGTGCGCACCCCGACCTGCTGACGGTGGGCGATTCGTGGCCACTTCGCCGAGAGAATGTGGGCACTCTCGGAGAGCAGCGGCATGAGCCTGGTGAAGCTGCTGGCGGACATGGTTCTCCTCTATGAGGGCGAGGTGGATGGAGGGTACGAGATCGGTAGTTGTCTGCGGCAGGCGGCCGCGACGAGCTGAGATACTGACGTCTGAACAGCCACCAGCCTGCGCGACGTTGGGCACGACAGCCGTCCTGAGACGAGCCATCCAGGCCTGAGTCGGGGCCGGTCCAGTAGAACTCGCGGCAACGTCACCACTCGAGACGGAAATAGCGCGGGCTCGTCCCTCCCTTGCTGTAATCTCGCAGGTTGTACATCCTGGGCTGAGCGTTCCATACTCGGACCATCTGGTGCCGCGCTAGCCAGAGGCCCCAGAGTCCAAGGCACGAGAGCTTCGTACTGAAAGGTGCGCAGTGGACGGCTGACTCGCTCGGAATCTTGTCCGTGATCTCCATGAGACCCGTAAGGCTTCGCCCAGGATGCGATACGTCGATCTCGCGGATCTCGTACTGCGCCGACCCGTGAACCTGCTCGACAGCATGGCGGTTTCTGGCAACGAACTCCGCTCTCGTCGGTATCGTCCCAACTGTCAGAATAACGCGCGAGGGTTCGACTGCTCGGATGACCGACAGTGCCCTGTCCGTCTCAAAGCCGACTAGGCAGATAAGGACTCTGTCTTCGGCGAAGACGCTACTGCCCGGAAAGCCCAGAAGATTGGTGGGCGGCTCATACTCGCGGCTCAGCCAGGTTCCATACTCCCGCGGCGCCGTATAGGCGAAGGTGACCTCTGGATAGCTGCGGATGCCTAGCCCCGACGCCCAGAGGAACGGGAAGAGGTTGCCTCGATTGAAGCAAGTGACGTCGATGAGCACTGAGCGCGACCACTGTGTCTCTGTGGTAGATCGCACCATTGGCAGGGGGTCCACATAGGACACCGGGACGGCCATCACGCTTCGGCCGAAGGCGCTCTCGATGGTGGCCAGATTCCGTCTCGTAGCGTCGCAGAGAAGGTCTTGACAGAAGTATACTCGGACCTCGCCGTGATATCCCGACTTCGCCAGAGCCCGTGCAACCTCAACACAGCGGGCCTCGTAAGACGCGAACAGCACCGCCATCTCAACACGCGAGTTAATGCTGATCTCGTCGAAGCGCATATGCCACCTACATGTCGAACAGTACCAGCTGCCGACTGTCGGCATCGGCATCTTCTTCGGGCATGCCGCGAATACGCTGCAGGAACGCGTCCGGGCTTCGCAGCGCGAGCGACAAGTCGGCCGAGCTTAACTCCACGCGCCCCTGGAAACCTGTGATGTCGAGGTTGAAGTGGGGGCACAGACGTCGATTCAGAACATAGCAGCGGAGGTTGCGGTTGCCCCGCTTTGACCGGTACCATTTCGCGTGCAGAAAGGATTCCTGCACAGCCAATACCAATACGCTCTCGAGCTCCGGGCCAGGGTCATCCTTAAGTGATATGCTGATAATCCTGGGCTCGCGGCTTCGTTTGTCCATCAGCCGGTGCCTGAAGAACGCCCCGAGTCCCTTGAGCAGACTGTGCAGTGCGGCGAGCCGTTTCCACTCCTCCGAGTCCCGGTCGAGCGTCTTCATCCGATCCACTATCTGAGTCTGTATGAACTGATTGGAGTAATCGGTGATCACCTCTCCCTGCACTGAGACAGGTATCTGGGAGGGTTCGCGACCAGGATAGCGTTCAGTATATCGCGTGTACATGCCTGAGCAACAATCGAGAAACGAACGAACTATCCCGGAGGACAAGTGGACTAGGTTATCGAACCCAGCGTAGGTCCTTCCGGCCTTGTGGGACAGCACCTCCTGGAACACTAGCGCTGGAGCGTACTTCTTGACGTAGTTGTCCCTGTCCAGGGGACGCCGGTCTTCCGGGATCTCCTCGTATTGCCGGGCCGCGATCTCCCTCGCCCTCTCCAAAGCTCTAACCTCTGTCGGGTTCGTCGGCAGGTACTCCGCGATCCCCACGCCAAGTCCAGCGCGTTTCAGTCGGTCGTTGGCGATCCTCTCGATCCTCTTGTAGTATGCCTCACGGTTGTTCGTATACAGATCGTCCAGATCGAGTGTCGTGAAATCATGCGTCTCGTCGACGGCCCCGTCCAGACCCAGCCCCACAGGGAACCCTTCGCGCTGTGACGCCACCTTTATACACAGATATCGCTGGCTCCTGAACGAGATCAGGGAGTTGATGCACTGCTGGTGAACCCGGCAGAGCACGTTCGCCTCGTCGAAGACAAGGAAGAAAGGCACACGGAGGTGACAGCACTGCTGAAGCCACTCGAACAACCGAGGGATGTCCCTTGTCGTCTGCGGTGCGCCTGCGGGGAAAGCGTCGAGACTGGGGACGTAGCGACCGTCCCGGTACGCATTGTCTATGATTGCATCCAGGGATTGCAACCACTGTTTGCACTGTCTCTGGACCCACTCCAGCAGGCTGCCTATGCGCGTGCCCTGTTCTGCCCCAGCTTCGGCCGCAAGCCACGCGGGCGCAGTTCCAGGATCGGCTGCGAAGTCCAGAACATGCGATAGCTGGGTCCGAAGGGTATCGCTGGCTCTCTCTGCGATGACACACGCCAGGTAGCGGTCCAGCAGAGACAGGACAAGTTGGCGGTCCGCGCAAGCAGCATCCAGTCCTCGCAGCTCATGCCTGTTAAGCACGGGCTCCCTGCAGTTCACGTAGACCCCCACATAGGCCCCCGGCAACTCGATGAACCTGCGGACATCTCCCTTGAGTCCCGAGTCCGGTGCCCATGCCTGCGCCAGTGGCTCGAGGAACCTGCAATGCATGCTCTTCCCCGATCCCCTGCTACCCCAGACCACCGTGTGAGCGTACGACGCAAGCTTCGCGTGTTCCGTGTGCTCTTTCACGAACTCCTCAGCCACGCGCTGGAGGTCCATCAGCTCTGCGGTTTCAATGGCAAATGGGTTCGGCATCTCAATACCCCAGTTGCAAGGCTTCCGTCATGTACGGTTGCAGTAGTCCCAGGTTGGAATCAGCAATCAGCGCCTGTATTGGGCGCTCGTCAGAAAGCTCGAAACTGAGGGTCCGCGCGGTATGCGGTGGCTGGTTCATCTCGTGTGTCCGCAAGTTCACCTTGAACCCGCCAATGCCCGGATGGTAGTATGCTGGGCTGATGTACTGGTTGCAGTACACTCTCTCGCGCTCGAACTTCAGCAGTCGCCTGAAGTACTCTGTCAGTGCTCGCACCTGCCCGTGTTCAGCCTCGAAGGAACGGTCGAATTCCGAACTCGGAACGTGCGAGTCAACAGCCACGTGAAACGACCAGTTTCTCTCCGTAGCTGAGGCAACGACCCTGATTGATGAGTTGCACTTCGCGAAGTACCAGAACCTCTGGCTTCCTGCCGGAATCAGATGGAGATCGTCCCAGTCGTGCGGCTCTGCCCGACGATAGTCCTCATCGATCTCGTCCGCGAATCTAAGCACAGCAGCCAGAAAGCGGAGGTGGACAGCCTCACCTAGGTAGCTTATGGCATCTTGGCCGGTAGGGATCTTCTCCGTTATGGCTTTAGGCCCTGAATGTGCCTCGGCAACCTGGACAATGTAGTCGCGCAAGTGTGGATCGTACAGATGACTAGCAATGGCTGAAAGGAACCAGTGCGCCTGAGCAGCATGCCCGTCTCGCCCGTACACGTTCCCAATGTCATGCCAGACCAAAGCGTTCAGCAGAATCGCCGTGTCCGCCCACGTGATGACGCGGTCACTCGGAATGTCGCCTACGGCACTATCGCGACGCGGGAAGTTCGTCACGAGGATCGATTCGATGTGTGACAGCACTCGCTCGAGGTGACCGCGGCTGTGGTCGTTCAGATAGGGGACAGCAGACTTGACAAGCGGTAGGAAGGTTATGGCGATCTTCTCGCGGAGTGCCAGATAGGATGTGAAGACCTGCCGTCGCCCCTCTCGCGACTCAAGCCGGGCACTCAGCAGAGCGTGTCTCTCCAGTGGTGCCAACCCGAGAACGTCCACCAGTTCCTTCGAATCAGGCATCTCCCCTCTTCCTGACCAGACATGAGAGGACCGCTCTCGTGACAGCCTTCGCGAGCGGGGGCGGCACCGCGTTCGCGACCTGTTGCTGCTGCGACTGAAGGTTGCCAAGGAAAACAAAGCCGTCATCGATGCTTTGGAGCCGAGCTGCTTCGCGGACGGTGAGTGTGCGGTTCTGCGAAGGGTGGATCAGCATGTTTTTCCGAAAATTACTCACGGTGACGGCCGGCAGCTCCGGTCGAAGTCGTCTGTAGAGCCATCGATGGCAGTTCTCCGGCTTGCTGTAGCCCCGGAAGAGACTCTTCGGTATGTCTTGCCAGTTCCCTCCTGGCGGAACCTGGGCGAACCTCCGCACGATAAGACCGGTGCTCAAGCTGGCTCGGCAGTTCCCCACCACACCCCGCTTACCGTCACGCATCTTCCTCTGGAACAAGTTGAGGGCAGCGCCATTCAGCCTATATGGCAGTCGGTCTTCATTGTTGCCGTTAGGGACAACGGGCAAGTCTCCGATGGCTTCCCCCACTGTCACAAGCCTCTTGACCGCGGGGACGATGGGCCGAGGCAATCCGTGCTTTGCGCACATGATGAATAGCCTGACCCGATGCTGGGGCACTCCGAACTCACAGGCGTTGAGGCGTTGCGTCTCAGTCGCGTACCCCAGACGGCCGAACTCGCGGGCAATTGCTTCCACCACTCTCCCATCGTTGTACTTCTCCATGCCGCCTACGTTCTCTAACACCACAGCTTGAGGTCGGAGGTGCCGAGCAAACTCCACGACTATACGCCAGAGGTGGTTGTCCTGATTGGCGTCATTCCGAGTCCGCAGGTTCGAGGTGGAGAACCCTTGGCACGGCGGTCCGGCGAAAATGACGTCGACACTGCCGACAGTTAATCCGAGAGACTGGCAGAGCTTCTCAGCGTAGCCGAGGCGAAGTCGCTCTTTGACAACCACTACGCCCGGGATGTTAATCTCGTAAGTCGAAGCCGGTTTTGGGTCCGCCTCAACCGCGTAGGCGATCTGAAGCCCAGCCTCCGCCGCGCCGCGCGAGAGCCCTCCGGCACCCGCAAACAGATCGATGCCGATCACCGCGTCTGTTCGGTGCACCTCGCGAGCCCTGCAGTTAGCTCTAACCGGACAGCACCGGCACTTCGGGTTTCTGGGCAGGCAGATGGTCGCGGCGAAGTCAAGGACGGCCTGGTCGAAAGCTGCGAACTGGCGTGGCGGGGTAACGTTGGCGGCCATTTCTCTAAGCGCTGATGAACGCTCGGGTCTGCCTACATCTCCAAGTCCAAAGTACCGGCCATACACACGCGAGAAGTTGGCATCAACCAACACCTCGCGATGTCCAAAGGCAAAACACCTGACGGCAGCCGCGATATAGGCTCCGACGCCTGGCAATGCCATGAGCTCCGCTGAGTCGTCGGGCACTTTACCCTCGTGACGTCCGACAATAGTGCTCGCCATCTGCTTCAGTCGCGTTGCCCTATATAGGAGGCCCAGAGGTTGCAGATGTCGCCTTATCTCTCTAGGAGATGCACCGGCAAGAGTCGCCGCGTCCGGGAAGCACTCGATGAAGGGCTCATACACCCGCCAAACCTTGTTGGCATCGGTCTTCTGAAGCAGCACTTCCGCAATGAGGACCTCGAACGCAGTGCGACCAGCTCGCCACGGCAGAAGGCGGCCGCACTTCGCGTGCCACGCCAGGAGGCGCCGCCGAAGGTACGTTACGCTGCTGTCCAATTCTCGGTCCACAGCGCTAGCTTGTCTTCTGCTCGCTACCATTCCCAATCCACCTTAGGAAAGCTGCCGAGAACCCGTCCCTGAGCTCAGGGCATGGCTACTTCTTGTCCGATCCCTCTTTCATGGCAACTCCGCCGCGCGAGTCACCACCTCGTAGTCCACCCCCAGGGCGCCCTTGAAGTGTCTCTCTCCACACTCGATCTTCCGGCGCTCGTCGGGGCGGAGCCTGGAGCGGTCGGTCGTGTCCTTCGTCTCCCGCACCAAGTAGAGGAGCGGTCTGCCCGTCGGCTCTCCGTGCTCGTCCCGCTCCTCCATCACGATGGCCCAGTCGGGGTTGTACTCACCGATGGGCGTTGCTACCGCGAACCACGCCGGCAGCTTGAGGAAGAGCCTGACGTCCTCGCGCCGGTCCAGGTCTTCGGCGAAGCGGCGCTCGACCTCGGAGTCCCAGACCACGTGGTCGTAGACTGACCGCTCCGCCGGCAACAGGTACTGCTCCCAGCTCTCGATCTCGGCCTCGAACTGGCTCATCTCATACCACTCGTTGATCTTCTGGTATTGAATCCCGTCCACGAGCTGGTCGGCGATCTTGTCCTTGATGATGCGCACCGCTTCGGTGGCAAAGCCGTAAGGGTTGTCGAGGGCCGCCTGCTTCTGTTGAGTCCGTCGAAACACCTCCAGCAACGTGCGCCGCGTCAGACGCACGGGAGGCGTAGTGTACTGCAACAGGTGCTCCATCAGCGCGACGAGGTTAGGAGCAGAATACCGGCCGCGCAGTTCCGCGACGGTCTTGGTCCCGGTGGTCTGCACGGCTCGGAACACCGCCTCGCCCTCGGCCACCATGTCGGCCTTGGTGATCGTCACACGGGGAGGGGAGATGCTCGCGCGGTCCAGTTCGCCCACAACCTCCTCTATCAAGCGCGGGCTGTCGATCCGGACTGCGTAGCGCGTCTTGTGCTTGATCCTCTCCCATAGCTCCTTGAACTCGGGGCGAAGCGTGTACTCCTTGCGCAGCCTAGCAACGCGTCGCTTCCGCGCATTAGCAGGCTTCGGCGGCAAGCCCTCTGTGCCGTATTCCGCTTCGATCTCGGACTGCAGCGTCGCCACGTATCGCTCGTAGCTCTCGTTGGCTATGACCGTGAGCACGTTCACGCGCTCATCGTGAAGCCTGTCCCCGTCCTGGTTCACCGCGAGCCGCACACCACGCCCGACCTCCTGCCGCTTCTTCATCTCGGAGGCCGTCTGGTTCAGCGTGCATATCTGGAACACGTTCGGGTTGTCCCACCCTTCGCGCAGGGCCGAGTGGGAGAAGATGAAGCAGGTCGGCTCCTCGAACGACAGCAACCGTTCCTTGTCCTGCATGATCAGCTCGTAGGCTTCCCGGTCGCGTTCGGCCTCGCCTGTCCTGCTGTCCTCGAGGATCACGTCGCCAGCGCGAGTCCGTCGCTGCGCGAAGTAGGCCGCCTGTACCGCCTCTACATCTCTGCCGTTCCATTCCGGGTGCCCCGCCCGCGTCTCCTCGAATGCCTCGCGGAAGAGCCGCCGGATAAGTCCATCCTCACGGGCGTAGTTGTCCACTCGGTCGATGAAGAACAGGGACAGGACTTTGATGCCCTGGGCGCGGAGGCGCGCCTGCCTGCGAAAGTGCTCCTCCAGCGTGTAGCGGATCTGCGCCGAGAAGATCGCCTCCTTGTCGGCACCCTTGGTCTCCCCGAGCCGCAGCTCTTCGCCGTTGGCGAAGGTCACAACCCCCATGGCCACGTTGATCTCGTCCACGACATATGGGCCGTACTCGGGCCGCTCCGACTTCTGTTCGAGGTTGTCGCCGGGACGGACGGTCACAATACGTTCCTTCACCGTGCCGTTCTTCATCAGCTTGTGCAAGGCGATCCGGGCCGTGAGCGTGCGCTTCTGAGTGCGGATGCCGTCGAGCCGCAGGAACGGCTTGTTCTCATCGTCGGACTGCACCACCGAGGCCACCTCGATCCGCTTCACCAGCCCTTGCCGGTAGGCTTCGAATGGGCTGAGCCGGTAAACGACGTTGTACGGATTGCGGTGGGTCGCGCTGTACCGAAGGGCAAAGAGCGGATCGAGAGCCGCCAGTGCCCGCACCCGCAGTTCGCTCTCCATGTTCTGCGGCTCATCGAGGATGAGGACGGGCCGGGCCGCCTGCACCAGGTGGATCGGTGTCTCCCCCTGCAACCGGTCCGTGCTCTGGCGGATGACGTTCGACGCCTTGTTGAAAGAGTCAATTGTCATCACCATGATCTCGACGCCGTCGGAGAGGGCGAACTGGCGCACCTGAGAGATGTTGGCCGAATCATATGCATAGTAGCGGTAGGGCACGTTGCCGTAGAGCTCGCGCAGGTGCTTCTCCGTCACCTTGAGCGTCTTGAGCACGCCCTCCCGCACCGCCACCGACGGGACGACCGCGATGAACTTGCGCAGGGCGTACCGTCGGTACAGCTCGAGCGCGGTACGCAGGTAAACGTAGGTTTTCCCCGTTCCCGTCTCCATCTCGATTGAGAAGTTGCCGAAGCGCACCTGCCTCTCACCCTCGGCCGTCTGGATGGTCTCCTCGATCAACTGCAGGGTTTCATCAACAGGCAGATCGTACTCGCGCTGCACGGCCTGCAGATTCGACATTAGGGCCTCTTCGGAGAGGTCCAGCCGGTTCGGCACCGCTGCAAACCCTCCGAGCGAGAACGACAGGTCAGCCTCGACGCGGGGCTGACCCTCGAGCAGGTTCGCCACTGACTCGATGGCCCGTACCTGATACTCCTGATTGGCGTCGAACTTGAACTGCACAGCAGGTCCCTCAGATCGTCCTCAGCCGGCACTGGAGAGCCAGGTTGGCGGCCAGCTCATCGTCCAGCGCCACATCCCGGCAGATGAACAAGTCGTCCTTCCCCAGGTTCAGGGCGCGGATGGCCTCCGGGTCGAGCTTCTCATCCAGGCAAATGCGGAACGTCTGCTCTCTGTCTGGGTCGGTCACGAGCCAGACGGTGCTCCCGGCGACCGCAGGAAGTCGCTCGATCTGGCAGTTGAGGCCGAAGCCGGCCTCCTTCAAGGCTACCTCGTGGATGACCCGCTCTGGTGTCCAGTTGTCCACCAAGGGGTCCTCGAACATGCCCATCTGCTCGGCATATCCTTCTGGTTCCGCTCCCTCCGGCGGCGTCCACTGGCGAAAGCTCGATTCTACAAGCTTGAACACGCGGAACCCGAGGTCCTCGGGCTCCTCTCTCCGCTCGAGGCTCTGCTGACCGCCGCCCGCGTCATTGAGCTTGGCGATCACGCGCCGGATGCGTTCCTTCCCAATATCAGCAACGGTGGCCAGGCCCAGGTCCCGCGCCGGTGATCCCTCCGGCGTCGGTTCGGGCAACTGCACCATGATGTAGCGTCGGCTCCCGCCATCTTCCCGGTTGAGCTCAAGCACAGCCTGGGCAAGCGGACATGAACCGGCGAAGAAGTCCAGCACGATCTCGTGGCCATCCGAGGCCATGCCTTGCCTGACTGGCATCCTCATGTACTCAACTGGCTTCGGGAAGTCCATGACCTCCTTGCCGCCAAACAGCTCCATCAGCTCGCGCGTGCCTTGAGTGTTGTAGACGGTGTTCAGGACGGTGGACAGGCCTGTGAACTCGTCCGCCAGTTCGTTCAGATAGCGCTTGAGTCGTGGTCTGCCTGTCGGCTCTGGCGGCCAGATGATCCTACCGTCGGCGATCAACCGTGCCATGGTCTCCCTGCCATAGCGCCATCCCGTCTCCGGGCATGGGTACGCGGTGCCCGTTTCGGGGTCCACCAGGTCATAGTGGAGATTCGGCCGCTGGTCCTTTGTCGCCAACCCGACCAAGTTGTCACTGGCCCAAGGTCCTCTGGGGTCGCTGTCTGGGTTGCTGTATCTGGACGGGTCTTTCTCCCGTCCCCGCAACCGCGCTTCACCCCGCCGGTACACCAGCATGTACTCGTGGTCCACCGATACGCCTGTTTTCGCGCGGCTGTCCACCTGCTGTCGTCGCTTCCAGATGAAGGCGCAGATGAAGCTCTCTTCTCCGAACACCTCATTCATGAGCATCCGGAGGTTGTGGACTTCGTTGTCGTCAATGGAGACGAAGATGACGCCGTCCTCGCGGAGCAGTTGCCTGGCCAGAAAGAGCCGCGGGTACATCATGGAGAGCCAGGCGGAGTGGTAACGACCACTGGTCTGCGGGTTGCTGGTCAGCAGGTTGCCTTCGGCATCGCTCTGCCCGGTGAGCTGAAGATAGGTGTCGAGCGGGTCGGCGTAGTTGTCAGGATAGACGAAGTCATTGCCCGTATTATAGGGCGGGTCAATGTAGATCATCTTCACCCGCCCAAAGTACGCCTTGTAGAGGAGTTTGAGCACCTCCAGGTTCTCGCCCTCGATGAACACGTGCTGGGTCGTCTCCCAGCTCACCGACTCCTCGGGGCAAGGCACCAGCGTCGCGCGGCTCAAGGTCTGAAGGGCGCGAATAGCGTCCTGCTTCCCCGCCCACGTGAACGAATACCGCTCCGGTCGCTGGTCCACAACCTCGCCAAGCGTGGCGCTCAGTCGATCCCAATCAACCTTGCCCTCGGCGAACGCTTCCGGGAAGATAGCCTGCAGTCCCTCGATCTGCTCGGCAATCAGATCCGGTGATGTCTTGGCGACCCTCTCGGCCTTGCTCATGCTCGCCTCCTTCGCGCGGCCTTTTGTGGCCGACCCCCCGTAGTGAGGCGGCGTAAGAACGCCTCCAAGTCTTCCCTCCGGTAGAGACGATAGCGGTTAACGGGGTTGCGCACAGCCGGCAACTTGTCCGCATCGTCCCAATTGCGCAAGGTGCTCGTCGAGACGCCAAGGAAGTCGGCCGCCTCGGTAATAGTCAAGTACTGCCTCAGATTGCGCACCTGCCGTTCCTCCGACCTACCAACGGTTCCCACAGGTTCGGAAACATTATACCTATTCTGGCAGACTTTTCCACCCCCTTGCCAAGTTGCAGAGCCAGCGCACGCCTGCCATAGCGGGAAGGCAGCGCAGCGTCGGAGGCGAGCACGTTGGAGGAAACGATCTGGAGGTGGCCAGACGGCAGAGGTAAGCAATAGAGGGCATAGCCGGTCTTATGGGCACAATAGGTCTGGGAAGGGCCGCGGCTGGCCTGGTACGTGACCGCCGGCCTACGCCGGATTGCCGGCTGAGGTTGGGGGGCCTACTATGCGCATGGTTGCAGGGAAGCCATCCTGGCGCGTCGAACAGCGCTACAGGTTAGGACGCCAGTGGCCAGGCGTGAGCACTATCGCAGGATGGTGGGGAAGCAGGGAAATGCGGGGGCGGGAACACCGAAAGTGTACCTTAATTCACCCTCCGATTTGTCTCACAATCGCTGACGCTCAACAGCCATCTCGAGGAGGTCGGTGAAACAATGGAGGAACTGCAAATACGTTCCATAGATGGGATCACTTTGGATGCCTGCGTTCACAGGTCAACGAAACCGATATCGAGGGGGACCGTAGTGCAGGCTCATGGGATTAGCGCCGATATGGATGAAGGAGGCATGTTCGTCAGGCTTGCCGATAGACTCGCGGAAGCGGGTCTTAGCGCCGTGCGCTTCAGTTTCCGCGGTCACGGTAAGAGCGGCGGTACTCAGCGAGGTATGACGATCGCCGGCGAGATGCTCGATCTCAACGCGGTCATTGATTACACGGTTGATCAACTTCCCGGTAGACTGGCGATTGTCGCCGCGAGCTTCGGGGCGGTTTCGGCATGTCTTTCCCTCCCACTGATTGAACACCGCGTTGAGGCCCTAGTCCTGTGGAATCCAGTTCTGGACCTCCAGCGGACATTCGTGAATCCACAGACCCCGTGGGCGATGAGAAACTTCAGCCCGCGCGCCGTGGCCGCTCTCGCGGACACTGGTTACCTGCTTCTTGATGGAGCGTTCCAGGTTGGGGGCGTGCTCTATCACGAGATGCGCGCTCATGACCCGCTTGCGGCCTTCATGTCCTCTGGCGTACCCAGCTTGATAATCCATGGAGACGCTGACAGCTACGTTCCCTACTCTGTAGCAGCCGAAGCAGCGGACGCTCGTGGTTGTGATTTCTTCACGATTACGGGATCCGACCACGGGTTTGACGGCCGGCAGAACGAGGATACGGCAATAGAGGAGACGGTCAGATGGCTCGACGTCCGATTCGGGTCGACGAGATGAGTTCATGTAAGCCCGTCATCATTGGCGAGGTCGATGTGGGACAGCATGTCTTCATCGGGCCATTCACCGTGCTAGGTATGCCGAAGGAGGCGAGGTTCCACGGAGCCGGACAAGTTGTGGACAACGTACTCCGTACCGACCCGGTCTCGATTGGTGACGACTGCATCATCGGCAGTCACGTTACAGTATACGAGGGCAGCCGAATTGCAGGCGGCGTGACAATCGATGATTTCGTTAGGGTAGGCTATGACGTGGAGATCGGCTCGGGCACCCGCGTCATCTACCGCGCCCATATCTGTGATCGTGTCAAGATAGGTGACCGGGCGCGCATCGGTGGCTTCATCTGCGACCGCGCACAGATCGGCACGGGCGCAACAGTCATGGGAGATCTGCTCCACGAGTACTCCCACCCACACGAGGATTGGTGGGGGGAAGACGAGGAGGCACCCGTCATAGGAGATAACGCGGTTGTCGGTTTCGGCGCAACAGTAGTCGGGGGAGTGGTGGTCGGCGAACGTAGTTATATCGCGGCAGGAGCGATCGTCACCAAGGACATTCCTGCGGACCACATAGTGACGGGGGTCAATGAGGTGACTCCGCACAAAGAATGGAAAGGGCGACGCCTGGGAGACTTCATTCGCTTCTGGGGAAAGGGCATGTCATGAAAGCTGCCATCACGGTCTTCACCGCTTACCAGTATAGCCAAGCAAAGCTCGCCAGGACGACGAGAGAGCATGCGATAGCACAGGCGGTGCAGCAGGCCAGAAAGGATCTGGCGGAGGCAATTCCTGGTGTTGTGGTCGAGTGGCGCAAATGCGATCTGCATACAGGTCTACATGTAGGCGAGCAGATACTCAATATGATCGACTCATGTGACATCTTCGTAGCCGATATATCAGAGGGCAACCCGAACGTCCTGTTTGAGTTGGGGATAGCCTATGGCCAAAGACGGGCAAAGGGCAAGCACGTGCTCTGGTTGGCGCATGACTCGGTTGACCTAACACAGATCCCTTCAGACCTTCGAGGTCTTTACGTTGAGAGGTACGACGAGGATAGCTTCCAGCCCCTGCTGACGAAGCGAATATACGACATGGGGATTAGCGTCATAGATCAGCGCTCCGCTGCTATGTTGGGCCCGCTGGGGGTACAGGAGTTCTGGGGGCTAGGCGACAAGGTAGCGGCCGACATCGTGTGCTCGGAGATCCCCGCAGAGGAGCAGCCTTACTACGCAAATCCGACAGATCGGAACTACCTGCGCTACGCCAAGTTTGCCGATCTCGACACGTTGATCTACTTGAAGTACTCGATAGCTAAGCTATACCCTAACCTCAATGTGCGCGACTTCTCCCCATCTGAGTACTTCGACACGCACACCGATGCTCTATTTGTGGTTGGCGGACCGCCATGGAACGCCAAGTTCCGCGAGTTCCAATCCCAGTTGCCTTTTCACTTCATCTCACGGCCCCTTGGGGAGGACGACCCCTTGCACGTCCACGGCATCGACAACGTACTCTTTACACCAACGTGGCGCGAGGGTGGAGTGCTAAGCCGGGACATCCTGGTATTCGCGAGGATGGTTGTTGGCAGTGGCGTCCCTGTCTTTCTCATAGGCGGTTGTCTTACGGCCGGCGTGCTGGGTTCGGCGATAGTGTTCCTCGATAGGGAGGTAGCACCGCGCAACTGCCGATTTGTCTTGGACGCTGTCGGGCCATCTGACTTCGCTGTGGTCGCCGAGGCCAGTATGGCCGGCGGGTTTCTGCAGGCTCCCGACTTCGAGAAAGAAGCTCCGTTGGTGCTAGTCAGACGAGATCATCCAGCCGGGGATTGGCGTATCTGCGTCAACAACACGGAAAGGTATGTTGAGCGTCGCCGAGGGGAATGAGTGCGGACGTTTGTCATCAACCTTGCACGGCGGCAGGACCGGCGCAAAAGGATGGAGTCCGTGCTGCCTGCCGGGCTGGACGTAGAGTTCACCACGGACTGGAGCGGACCGGTGGACGGTCGCGAGCTTTCACTTAGTTCCTTAGCTGGATATTGCCTTTATCCCTGGAGGATCGAGTCCGCTAACCCATGGTGGAGCCGATCGCTCAAGTGGGGTGAGATAGGATGTGCGGTGAGTCACTTGCTCTGCTGGCGAAGAGGTCTAGACGAAGGGTTAAAGCGGTTCCTGATATTAGAGGACGACGTACTTTTCGCTGATGATTTCATTGGCAGACTTGAGGCCGGCATCGAGAAGATCAGCGGGATCGATCCTGCGTGGGGTTTGATCTACGCGGGCAGATACCCGATAGACGAGGATACGCCATTCCTGCCCGGCATAGTTAGGCCCGGGTACAGCCACTGCACATACGGCTATGTTCTTAGTAACCACGGCGCTCAGAGCCTGGCTCATGCCGGTCTGGAGAAGGCAATAGTGCCTGTCGATGAGTTCATCCCAGCAATGTACTGCGATCATCCCCGCTTGGACTTGCGCCGAGCCTTTCCCAAGCGTATTCGTGCCTACGCGTTTGAGCCGCCGTTGGTAACCCAGTTGCCGAAGGATGTCGCGGGGAGTGACACAGAGGCTACGGAGTTTGTGGGAAGTGACTAGTTCGCTTCGTTGCCGTCCCCGGCGCACGAGGACGAGAGGATGCTAAGCGCAGGCGCCGGAGCCAGGACACCGCTCCCGCAGTTGGCAGGCTACACATACTCTCTGCGCGAAACGCTCTCTGCCAGGGATGCTGGAAGGCTCTTGTGTCTTCGACTCGAGACGAATTATTCCTGCAACCTGGCATGCTGCTACTGCTATGCGTCCAAGCAGAGGCATGCCGCCCGGATGATGGAGATCGACTCTGCCAAGAGTGTGATCGATCAAGCTTGTGACTTCGGCGTTCGTTCGGTGGTGTACCTTGGAGGCGGCGAGCCCCTGCTCTATCCCCATTTCTGGCCCCTGGTCCAGTACATGGCGAGACGCGGGATTGTGCCCGTCGTCTTCACCAATGGTACACTCATGACGCCAGACATTGCAGAAAGGCTCTTTGACCTGGGAGCCAGCGTACTAGTAAAGTGTGACGGCTCCGAGGCGACGCAGGATCAGATGACAGGTCAAGGAACGTACCGCCTCATTCGCGCTGCGTTCGAGATGCTGCTTCGCAGCGGATTCGCGAACTCTCGAGCTGGGCCGGTGACCCGGTTGGGTGTCTCCATCTGTGCCACGCGCACGAACTACCAGGAGATCCCGGCTATGTGGCGTAATCTACGCGAACTGCACGTATACCCAAACGTGGAGAGGGCGACAGCCGTCGGAACAGTTGATCCCCGTCTGGTTATTGGCCCCAACGAGAGTCGCTGGCTCTTCGATACTCTAAACAGCATTGACCAGAGAGAGTTTGGAATGAACTGGCCTGCCCCATACTCGGCACTTCCGGCGCATAGCTGCTACATTTTCCTGACCGGGTGTCATATCACCGTCGAAGGGGGGGTATCTCTCTGTCCTGAGATGCCTCCTGTCGCGCATCTTGCGGATGCTCCCTTGGGTGCTATCCTGCGAAGATCCCCGTTCCGCGAAGCACGCGATCTCGACAAAAGGATTATGCCCCCATGCGCCTCATGTTGCTTCCTCGCGGTCTGTATGGGGGGATGCAGGTCAAAGGCCTACTGGTCTGGCGGATCGGTGTTCGGTCCGGACCCGCTCTGCCCTTTGTTGGCTCCCCCGGCGGGTGTTGTTCGCGAAACGGAGGACCCCTAGCACGCAGGTCATTGGCGGGCTACAGTAGAGGGGGGTGAAATGGCTAGGAGCGAGGTACAGATGCGGCGCAGGTTCTTTCATTGTCGTCGAGGTGACTTGGGTACCCTCTGTCCGTGTCCCTCGCCAGTGGAATCTCCCTTAGGGCATCCCCGGGTTCTGCGTTGAGTTCCGCTCCAGTATCGTCTGAACCGGAGCGCGTTGTTCCTGAGCACAGCGACAGTCACCTGGTGGAAGGCCGTGCTGTTTCGATGCCAGCAACTTTCTCCAGTCCAGAACGCTCTGGCCTCGAAATCCGCGACCTCGTCCACATCTCCGTTGTTTCGATGCCAGGTCGTTTTCCTCCACCAATGGCAGCAAATCTGTCTCTCAGTGCCTGGCCGAGTGGCTCTCCGAACCGGTCAAAGCGCATCACCGCGGCTGGCGTCTATTTCGGCCGCCGGGAAGGGATCCTGGCGCGGCGCAGGGAACTGCAGATCCGGACGATGGTGGCCAGGCGGGAGCACCATCGGGAGATGATGGGGAGATTCGGAGCCGCGTTTGAGCGCCTCGCAGGAGGCTATTGACGGCTCGTCCTATGTGGAAGACGCACATCCTCGCTGCGCTTGCGGTGCTGCTCGTCGGCTGCAGCAGGAAAGCACAAGCACCGGCGGTGGACCCGGTCGTCCAGGCCATGCAGAAAGCAACGGCCAACTCCGCCGCGCGCGTGCAGGTGGTAAGACGCACGGATTGGGATGTGGACCCCGACCGCAACCAGTTCTGGGCGAACGTGACCCTCAGAAACGTAGGCGGCGACGGTCAGGTGGCCTTGCGCGTCGCCATCCAGACCGTGGTTCCGTACGTGGGCACCAGCCAGAGGGCCACTGGACCCGAGTATTTCCAGATGATAGCTGGCCAAGTGGTGTCCAGGCGCTTGGTTGGCAACCTGGCGGCCAAGATGGCCGATAAGGCCATCGGCGTGAACGTCGAGGTCTATCCCAAGGCGCCCGAACAGCCCCAGAGTGCCCCCAATCCCTCCGGCCTGCCCGGCCTCGGCAGGTAACCGGGCCGCCGGACTAGACGGCCGCACAGTCCGCTTGGGAACCTGACGCCGGAGGAGTTCGCCCGACAGGCTTTCTCTGCGGAGCCCGCGGTACGGACGGAAGAGGTTCTATGCCCGATCGGGTAGAAAAGTCTCATCGCGGGTGGATCAAGAACGGGGAGCACCACACCGATGACGCCAACAACACAATCGAGAGGGACTTGAGATTCCGCGCCGAGGGCGCTCCATCTCAAGCCCCTCATTGTGGACGTTAGCTGTATAGAAGGAATGCAACTCCATGCCTCCCAATCGCGAGATGGAATATGACATCTTCATTAGCTACAGTTCAATTGATAGAGACTGGGTGCGCAAACTCGCATCTGATTTAGAGCAACTACATAGCTTGCGGTGTTTCTTCGACGAGTGGGATGTCCGTCCAGGTGAGAACATTAGAATAGCACTACGTAATGCCATTCGAAGCAGCAAGCGAATTGCGTTTGTGATCTCCGAACACTCCCTCGACTCTCCGTGGGTTGAATTTGAGACGACGATGGCAATGATAGCTGATCCATCAAACAGGAGCCGACGAGTTATTCCCTTGAACAAGCTCGATAGTAGGCTGAAGAAATCACTTCCAGAGGATCTCGCCATACTGAACTACATTGACTTCCAGGATGATAGCCACTACTCCCAAAGCTTGGATGATCTGGCACGGGAGGTAAAGGATCTCCCACCTCTCAGGCGACATGTATTGAGTGACGGCACTGTCTGGCACAAAGGGGATGCGTCGGACGATCAGCCGGTCACGCCGTGCGTTCAGGCGTTGGACAAGATGGCGTATTCCCCTAGAGGGGTGAGAAGGTTTCTTCATATCCTGGGACTGTCGTACAGTTCGGCGATAGAAGTTCTCATCCACAATCCCACCCGAGGGCCTTTGTGGCTATCACGCGTCTTCGTTGGCGGTGGCTATCGGCTTTGGGATGGCATCCTCCGCTACCCTTCTGCGGTGAACTACTACCTTAGGATAAACTGTGCGAGTGCATTGCGCAAAAGCTCAAGAAGGCTGATTTCAGGCCTAGTCGGTACTGACAGTTGCTTTGCACGAGAGGTTGAAGGCACCGTTTCTTGGTTCGGAGGCGAGGAGTATCAATATGAGTCATTTTGGCTCTCATTTGCGCTCCATCTGGAGATACCGCCGGAGGGCAAGCGACTGGTCAGGTTTGCAATAGAAAAAGTGGGAAGGAGGAAGAAAGTCGGAGGGAAGTCAGAAAGCTGGCCCGACCTACAGATCGCAGAGGAGAATATGGCTCGCTTCGGGAAGGAGCAGAAACCAGATAAGGTGAATGCTGCCAGGGTCTTCCGGTGGCTGAAGCTCTCGAGGAGTGCCCCCCAGGACAAATACCTCTGGATTGTATTTGAAGACGAGATCGGTAAACAGTTCGGGGGTTTCTTGGAGGGGAAGACGTTGGACCAGCTGCTTGGCCTGTGCCTGTGGTGAATGGGATCACACTCAGGCAGGTGCCACATCATGTCAGTGTCAAGCCGCCTTGGGACACCTGTAGGGTGACACAAACCGGGCGCTGCAGCCGACCGGTGACACCTTGATAGCGCGAAGTGGCTGGCGGAGTTGGGAGATGAGGACAGCAATTGGCGCCTCGCAGTGGGAACAGGAGCGGGACAGGCGCGCTGAGACGCGCCGAGGAATCCGTTGACCCCGGGTGACGGAGCGATACGGGACTCAAGCCGCGAGTCGATAGGCGGTGATCTTGGTGTCGGCGAACACGCGTCGCCCGGTGTTGGTCGGCAGTGTCTTTGACGGCCTTGCCGCCTGGTTCCACTGCTCGCCGCGGCGGATCACGCCAGCCATCGGACTTCAGCGTGCGTTTCGACCCCAGATCAGTTTCCTCGACCAAAACACTCTGGCATCGAAATCGGCGACCTCGTCCACATTTCCGCAGTTTCGATGGCAGGTCGTTTTCCTCCACCACTCTCCCGGGAGGGGGGTGTCTCTGGGCGCGATTAGGCTTGTCAGGCACCGTGCCCGTTGGCGCACGTTGCGGCCCGTGTGGCGACGTGCGGCGATTGCGGCGTTCTGGCCCATCGGACGAGCCACCACCCGAAACCGCCACTTTCACCCCCGAAACGGACTTCGGGGCGTCTCTGTCTCTGTTTCCATGAGACTTGCGCAAATCAGTCCGAAACAGAGAAAGCCAGGAAAACACTGGCTTCGTCGAGGGTACCCTGAAAGTTCGCGGTCAGGATAGAGCGGAGTAGGACTCACACGTCTCGAAACCGAGTCTCACCAAAACGGGCGGTTTGCTCTCTCTTTCTCTGAAAACTGTGGACTTTGCCCAACTCGACCACAGTTTAGAAAATCCAGAGGTGATGCGGGTTTCCGCCTTCGCGGAGTCCATAGCTTCGGCGGAGGACTCTTGAGCCTCGATTTTCGCGGGGTTCGATTCGAACACGCTGACCACTCGGCATTTCGAACTCCCGTCCGAGGGGGCGCTGACCTAGTGCCTAGACCCGCTCAGCTCCATCTTGGGTAGCCTTGGGCCGCGGCGATGCAAGCAATCTGATGAGATCAACCGCAGCGGTGACGAGTCGTGGTCGCGCCTCCGCAAGCTGCTTCAGGTCGACCACAAGCCGAAAGTCTGCTGGGATGTCTTCGCCGCGGGGCGGGAGGTTTGGCAGGCTCGGGTGCGCGGCGTTGGCGATCTTCTCGAATGACGTAAGCCAGAACTGAATCTGCTTCTTGGCGTCGGAGCCACCAGTTACACGATCCAGCAGAGACCGTACTGTATGAGTCAAGTCCTGCAGCTCAACTTGCTCTAGGAGGAGACCGATGCCGTGTTGGACCACGACTAGCTTACCATCGAGTTCCGTCGGAGTCAAACCAAAAGCATTTCACCCAAAGGCGTTTCACGCTCAGAGCGTCTTGACCACTGCTGACCCCTCCGACACTTCGAACCTCCGTCCGGTAAGTATCTATAGGGCGAAGGCGGTCAGCAGACCCCCTCGCACCACCAGCTCTGGATGGTGATGACTGGCGAGGAGCGGGAAGATGTCGAACCCATTGGACCCCGAGATGATGTCCCCGGCCGAGCGGCTTGAGGAGGCGGCATCGCTGTTGGCCAGGGGCATCTTCCGCCGCCGGCTAAGCCGGCGCCGCGACAAAGATGCTCCACCCCAGGTAGTCGCGCTCCCAGCCGAAGTAAGCCTCCCGTGCCCGGCGCACCCCCCGGAGGAGCTCCTCGCGCTCGGGGTGATCCGGGTTAGCGGCCGCCCACTCGCGGGCGGCCAGCCAGTGGGGGCTCTCGTAGTGGTCCCAATCGTCTGGCGAAGCCGTGATCAGCCCGCACAGCTCCAGGCCGTGGGCCTCCAGCGCCGCTACCGTGCCTGCTAGGCTCCGCCACTGGGCGGCCTCAGGCCCGGCGAGGGCGGCGACCTCCGGCGGCAGGGGCCGATTGAGGAAGGGCTCGCCAATGGCGAGCACCCCGTCAGACTTCACCGCTCGCCGCATCCACGCCACCGCCTCGTCGAAGTTGTTCAACGCGAACGAGGCCCCGATGCACAGGACCCCGTCGTAGCTCGCCGGCTGAGGCGCGAAATCGAGCGCCGGCCCCTCAATGAAGCACAGGCGATCAGCCACGCCCTCTGCCTCCGCGCGCTCGCGCGCCTCCGCCACATGCCACGGGTTGACCTCCAGCCCCGTGCCCTCAATCTGCCACGCCTTCGCCCACGTGCGTAGAAGCCATCCCTTGCCGCTACCCACGTCCAATACGCGCGCGCCGTCCCTTACCCGGCAGTAGTCCGCCAGAAGCCCCAGTTTTTGCGGCGATGTCGGGTTCTGGATAGTGTGGCTGCGCTCAACGATAGACCAGTATTCAGTGAAATGCATCTCTCTCTCCCCGGAAGGGCGCAGGCCGTGCCCACTCGCTTTATCTCGTGGCACGGCCTGTGTGCTAATCGGGCCGCGCACGAGTTCGCATCAGCGGCTCCTAGGTTCAGCCAAGCCCCTCCATTCTACCATTTGGCGGCGCAGATCGCACCACTGAGGCAGCTCAAGCGCTACCTCATCAACACCTTCCGTCCTTATCTCGGAATCCCAGACGGACGGAGACTGAGCCGACGCAGTTACCAACAAACTCGGGGACCTTGGGCCGGCCCAGATCCAGTATTTGTGCGGGTTTTTCGACCCTCGATTTTCTCGGGGTTCGATTCGGACACGCTGACCACTCCGACACTTCGAACCTCCGTCCGAAGGGCCGCTCGCCCTAGTGCCTAGACACGCTCAGCTCCATCTTGGGTAGCCTTGGGCCGTGGCGATGTAAGCAATCTGATGAGGTCGACCCCAGCGGTGACGAGACGCGGTCGCGCCTCCTGAAGCTGCTTGATATTGACTACCAACTGAAAGTCTGCCGGAATGTCATCACCATAAGGCGGGAGGTGCCGCAGGCTCGGGTGTGCGGTGTCAGCGATCTTCTCGAACGACGTGAGCCAGAACGCGATCTGCTTGTTGGCCTCGGAGCCGCTGGCTACACGACTCAACAGAGATCGCACCGAATCGGTCAAGCCACGTAACTCCATTTGCTCTATGAGAAGAGCAGTGCCCTCCCTCTGTGTTAGGGGAGGCTGCGGAGGAGCGCTTGAGCCAAGGCGAATCAGGTTCCCAACAGCTCTGGCGATGTTGTACACGGTCGCCAAGAGGTAAGGTGCCACCGCGTCCGTCGAGAGAGCCCGCTGAAGAGCCTTGAAATGCTGCTGGAGGTCTGTACGGATTGACTGCCATCCGCATTCATTCAGATGGTTCTTCTGTGGGATGCGGATCGTCGTGGTCTTGGTTTCGGTTTCGAACAACTCGTTTGGCGAGTCGAAAAGGTCGAGGTGCCAGGCGTACCATCCCACACGGTTGACGCTATCTACAGCCACAATCAGCGTTGGTAGCGGGCTCGCGAACCAGTATCGAATCGAGGACCATGAGATACCGTGTAGAACAACGGCCCCATCGCGGATCCGTGGACGCGCAGATGCCTTGATCTGCACCGAGAACTCAAGGTTGTGCAGCTCAGTCCCGTCGCGGATTACGATCAGGCCATCTTTACCCAAATCACGACGGGGTGGTTGCCATATCCAACCCCACGGTAGAGCTGCAGCGAACCATAGCTCTCCCTGATCGCCCAGAAGGGACTGATCGATACCGCCTCGGTTGGTGGAACTGCTCCGGCTCACTGGTTGTCCTCATCCATCGCCTGGTCCAGGCAAAACACGAAGACGTCGTCCGGTGCCCACTTGTCGCTGGAACGCGCTCGAGCGGCATCCAACGACGAACCAGCAGAGTCGCAGGCAACAACGAAGACCCGGGGTTCCCCGTCAGCAGCGGTGATCGGTTTCATAGCAACGTACAGACGCTCGCCTGACGGCTGGTCGGTGTATTCCAAACGAAGGTAAGGTCCCGCTTCGGGCGGACAGAGCTTGAGACCCAGTTCCGCACCTCTGCCACCCGTAAACGGAGCTGGGTTTCCAAACAAGTCCCTATCGTGTTCCGAGCCGATGATCTCCCTCGTAAGAGCGCCCTCGGGGAAACCAAGATCTGTCACGCGCACACGAACTAAGTTCAGTTTCACCCAGCCAACCTCACTTGTGGACGAGTCTGCTGCCCTGTGAGATGGGGTCCACTTGTGCCGCCAGGCTTTTGCTTGGCTGGCGTTCTCGGACCAAGGGTCTTGAGGCGCCTTGGTCGTGATGGCGCCTAATCTCTCGCACGTCTGGCCCTGTCGCGGCCTTCCCGCGGAGCCTCTCCGGCGGCACTTCCTTCTAGGTCGTCCGGGTGAAGCGCCTGCCATTCATGTGCTCAGTGAGTAGCAGGAGCACCAAGTCCCGAATCGGCAGGGAGATCATGCACACCTCGCTGTGCATCTAGACCTCGCGCCTGCCGTGTTGAAACACGACTAGCTTACCATCGAGTTCCGTCGGAGTCAAACCAAAGGCATTTCACGCTCAGAGCGTCTTGATACGCTGACCACTCCGACACTTCGAACCTCGCCCGAGGCGGGCAAGCCTCCGTCCGGCAAGTATCTATGGCTAGGCAGGCTTTGCCTGCCGCCATGGCGGCCGAAGGCTTAGCCACTGGGCGAAGGCGGTCAGCAGACCCCCTCGCACCACCAGGTTGAGTCGTGACGACTGGCGAGGAGCGAGAACGTGTCGAACCCACTGGACCCCGAGGTGATGTCCCCAGCCGAGCGGCTTGAGGAGGCGGCATCCCTGCTGGCCAGGGGCATCTTGCGCCGCCGACTGCGGACGGCGGACGGGAGAAAGAAACCTCTTGATGTTCTTCGGCAGGCGAGGAGGGAGAAAGGCGATGCGGCCGTGATGCGCGAGGCCTTCGCCTATGTGCCTGTCTGCGCCGCCCTGACTATCTGAACATCTCGCAGTAGCACCTGCCTCTGCTCCGACCAGTCCACCGGCGCGCGGTAGAGCTTGCCGAGGGAGAGGCCGTCGGGTTCGGTGCCGTTGAGGATGGACTCGATGAGGTCAGGGGCGAGCAGCGTCAGGCGGAGGACGCGGGCCAGGTAGGAGTTGTCCACGCCCACGTCGAGCGCCAGCTCACGAATGGTGGCGTAACGGCCTGACTCCAGCAGTCCCTGCCAGCGGTGGGCGCGGGCAAGCATCAGGGCCAGCGGCTCGTTCGTCCGCGACCGTGGCGGCCTACCTTCGTCACCCGTGTCCGGCGCGATGATCTCCTTGCGACCGCCGCGGCGCCTGATGCGCAGCGGCACCTGCACCACCAGGCAGTCGCCCTCCAGCCTCAGCGTCTGTTCCATCACTGCAGTCATGTGGCTAATCCCTCCGGGCCGCCACCCCGGCCTCAGGCCTAGGGGCGGCCACCTCCTGCTCTTGCCGCAGCTCCGCCACCAGGGAAGCCAGACCCTCAGCGCGGATGCGCAGCTCCGCCCGGCCCGGATAGACGTCCACCTGCTTGACCAGCAACTGGACGATGCGCGCCTGCTCGTCTGGGAAGAGGTTGTCCCAGATCGGGTCCAGGGAGCAGAGCGCGTCCACCACCTCGCGCTCCGAGAAGGCCTCGCACTGGATTCCCTGCACCTGCGCTAGCGCCCGCGCCGCCCGGTAGGTCTGCGCCAGCAGTTCTGGTGCGCGCAGGATTGCCCGCAGTTGGCCGATGACAACCCCCTCGATCTCCCTGGCGGACAGCGTTCGCGTCGGGCAGGAGTCATAGCCGTTCTTGGAGGCGTGAACGCAGAGGTAGAAGCGGTAGAGCTTGCCGCGTCTATTGCTGAACGTCGGCCCCATGGCGCAGTTGCAGTGGCCGCACCGGATGATGCCCCGCAGGAGAGCTGGGGTCTTGGCGCGAGTCCTAGTCGCGCGGGCGCGGTAGTTGGTGTCGAGGATGGCATGTGCCTTGTCCCATAAGTCCCGGCTGACAATCGCCTCATGCTCACCAGGATAGCGGTTGCCCTTGTGGCTGACCTCTCCGATGTAGAGGGGATTGTTGAGCAGGTGGTAGATGTGGGCTTTGTTCCAGGAGGCGCCAGGACGGGTCTGGCCGCTCTTCGTCGTCCAGGACTTCGTCCTGTGTCCCTCGGCATTCAGTTCCTTCGCCAGCTCAGTCGTGGAACCGGTCTGGATGAAGCGCTCGAAGACGTGGCGGACGAGTTCTGCCTCTTGTGCGTTGACCACCAGCCGCTTGCGCTCCCGATCCACGTCGTAGCCCAGCACCGGCGGTCCGCCGCAGTACTTGCCCTTGCGCTTGGTGGCCGCCACCTTGTCCCGAATCCTTTCTGCCGTCACCTCCCTTTCGAATTGCGCGAAGGAAAGGAGCATGTTCAGGGTCAGCCGTCCCATCGAGGAGGTGGTGCTGAACTGCTGGGTAACCGAGACGAAGGAGACGCTGTGCCTCTCGAAGAGCTCGATGATCCTGGTGAAGTCCAGCAGCGACCGGGAGAGCCTGTCAACCTTGTACACGACCGCGCAGTCCACGCGCCCGGCCCGAACGTCATCCAGCAGCCGCTGCAAGGCTGGGCGCTCCATCGTCCCCCCGGAGTAGCCGCCGTCGTCGTAGCGGTCGTGGAGGGCAATCCAGCCCTCCTGGCGCTGGCTGGCGATGTAGGCCTCCCCTGCCTCTCTCTGGGCGTCGAGGCTGTTGAACTCAGAGTCCAGGTTCTCATCGGTGGACTTGCGGGTGTAGATGGCGCAGCGCACCTTGCGCAGGGGAGCCGCCTGGATATCGTCTGCCCGTCTCACCGGCCCCTCCTTCCGTTGTCGGGCGCGGGCAACCCGAAGAAGCGGCGCCCGTTCCAGTGGGTGCCGGTTATCGCGGAGGCGATGGCGCTCAACGAGCGATAGCGTTTCCCACGATACTCGAAGCCGCCATGCACCACCGATACCTCGTGGCGCTCGCCGTCCCATTCGCGCACCAGCCTTGTCCCTACTACCGGCAGGTCCTGGCGCGCCCGCGGTTTCCCTCTTGCCCGCAGGCTCCCGATCTCGTTGTAGCCGGCCTGATCGAGCAGCTGGTTCATCTGCGCCCGCGCCTCCTCGCCCAGCCCCCCGTAAGCGAGTTCCTGGAGGCGGTGGGCAAGCCGCTTGATTAGGAAGTCCTTGCGGTAATGCGGCGGCTCGGCACCGATCAGCTGCCGCCACCGCTCCTGCAGGTCGGCGTTGGACGCCCCGCCCAGGGCGGCGATCTGCTTCAACACGGTGCTGCTCATAGGCTCTCTCCTTCGGACTCGGGTGGCTGGGCCTTTGGCCGCCATGGCGGTGGGCAGAGCCCACCTAGCCATTTGGGACATTCATCGCTCCAAGTCCGAGGAATAGCAAGGCCATTCTGGCACTTTTCTGCCGCCCGGAGCCGAGCCCGCAGGAAGCCCCTGGCCAGCAGGGATGAGACCTCCGCCAGGCGCTCCTTGGCCGACATCAGTTCGGGATCGAGCGGGTTCTTCACTTGAGATCCCTCGCCCGCCTAACAAGGTTACGGTAATGCTCCCCATCGTCGGACTGGGCGGACTTCTGCTGCCGCGCAAGCCTTTGCTCGGTCTCCCGATCGCTGGCCATCCGTTTGAGGAGGCCGCTCGTCTCGGCAGGCCTGCGCAGCCCGTCAGCCTGGCGGCGAAACGGCGCAGGGCGCGACGGCGGAGGTCCCCCGCTTCCTCCTAACTGCGACTGCGAAAGACCCCCTCTCCTTCTTTCACTCTCATTCTGTCTATCTCTCCCCGGCGATAAGCCCCTGGCGGTTTGCCCGTGGACACTCCTGGCTTGCCCGGCAAGGCCACTGGTTGCCATTTGGTGTGAGGGAGCGTCCAGGTTCCCCTTTGCGTCCGGAAGGGGAGCATCCACGCTCCCTGTCGGGGCCGGAGGGGGAGCATCAATGCTCCCCCTTGCCGCTTCGCTGTCACCGTGCAGACTGGGGTTGTTCACTAGCCCCAGAGCCTCCCCGATCTCCGGCAGCGCCTGGAGCCATTGGCCGAAGTAGTAGTCGCCCGGGGCCAGGAGGGTACGCCCGCGCAGTGCGTTCCAAGAGGCGTCCCCTACATCCAACAGTAGCACATAGCCTCCCCTGCGCAGGAACACCCAGAGCGAAGGAAGCCCAGCACTGCGGCGTTCTGGATTTTGAAGTCTGCGAAGTGTCCTTTGCACGTGTTTCGGATGCGCCCCAACCAGCCGACTCAGGTCCTCGCGCGTCCAGACCGCACGTCGCAGCAGAGCCCGAAAGCGACCCTCGTAGCCACCACTTTTCGGAGCTCGATGGGGATAGGGGCTTAGTGGCAAGCCAATGATCGTACCCCGCTCGGTGGTGAACGTCCGCTCGACATGACACAGGAGTCCGATGATGAGCGCCAGCGGAACCCGAGGCCTGAGAAGGGGGTCGTTCAGCCATTCCGCAGGAACCTTGGCGAACCGCCGAGGCTTCGCGTGCCGAGTGTCGGCTGTGCCGCGTTCCGCGAAGTCTGATCGAAGTGGAAGCCGCATCCCGTCTCTACTTCCACCAGTCAAGTCGCGACCGCACGAGCAGCACGAGCGCCGCGCAAATCAATCTCCAGCCGTGATGGACCCGGCAGCATCGGTGCTCGCCCTCCGGCTTCTCGAGAACGAGGCGGCCTACAATCTCACCAGAGCCGCGGGAGGCAAGGAAACAGAGAATCCCCTGGCGTGGGCCCCGTGATTCAAGTCCCATAGACCCTGTTACCCTTTCGCCGGAACGCGTGCGCGAGCGAAGGGTGGCGCTCCCGGCTAGCCGGTCGCACGCGTTCCGGCAAGTGTTCTACCTACTTATTGTTTTGGGGGGACTGAAAGAGGAACCAGGGGTCAGAACTTTCTTGGTGGGGAACTGCTCATGGGGTAAACGACTGCCGCAGTTTGCGCTTTGCGGCGGACTCGGCCTTCCGGACAGCCCGCGGCGATACACCTTTTGCCGCCGCGACTTCCACTTGCCGGAGTCCATTGCAGTAGCGCCACACCACCGCTTGCTGTTCCCCGAGGCTAAGCGTCCGCAAGGCATCGTTCAGCCTCAGCCGCAGCAGTGAGCCTTCAACGTTCGGCTCATCGCGATCATTCGCCAGCGCGTCCGTCGGCACCGTCATGCCAGCACCCTTCAGGTCGTTACGAATGTAAGCCAGCCCGGCGCTATTCGCGTATGTGTAGGCGCACGCTTCCGGGCTGCCTCGGGTTGGGTCGTAGTCATCCTCTGCCAGTCGGGCGCCGAGCCAACAGACGTCCATGATCTCGCCCGAGTCAACATTGAAACCCCGGGCCTGGCACCAGCCGTTCAGTCTCCTGGCTGCAAACAGCGCGGGGAGTTCAAACGGCCACTTGGAGGGAACATCGGGTGTCATGCCCTTACCCTTTCGCGCCCCTGCAAGCCCTCTTCGATTGTAGTATGCAGCCGCGGCTGCGTCAAGCGCACTAGCCCGCCCGACAGGCCGGGCCCTGCTATGTGCGCCGCGCAAACATTCGCGCCATCATGAAGCATCATGAGGGCGGCGGCGTGGCGCGGAAGGTGCGGGTGAACGCGAAGGCAGAGGCGCGGGCGATACGGTACGTGAAGTCGTCGCGCCCGGGCCTCTAGCGTCAGCTTCGTAGCGAGTCCCGGAAACCAGCGTGGCGACGCATCTCGCGCTACTGCGCGGGGCACAGCTGACTGACGGCTTAGACCCCCGCCAGAATCCGTAGAACCTCGCACCAGAGGGCCTTGCGGCGTGTAGGACGGGCGCAAAGCGCCCTGCCCGACCTGTGACCCGGCTCGATCCATCTGACGCAGAAAATAGGCCCTCTCTGCAGCAGATCGGCTGATTGTCACCCGCGCCGAAACGTGCGAGTCGCCGGCCACCCCGGCCCCGAAATCCCTGAGCATTTCAGCGCGGGATGACACCCCAGGGCCCGGGTTTTCGGACGATATGTGCGCACGTTTAGCCCCGCTTGAGAAATACCGGGGAAATGATTAGGTGAAGGCGCGAGAACAGCGAGGGCTGGACCCCGCCCCGTGCGAGAGGGGCTGGGCCGCTTTCGCATAGC
>Ga0315280_10002613_pt1 | contig 28953 bp, 27 predicted proteins | sample YL17G06_40_MG_FD_203697 | JGI IMG/M metagenome (GOLD analysis project Ga0315280, IMG submission 203697) | Sediment microbial communities from Yellowstone Lake, YNP, Wyoming, USA - YL17G06_40 | ecosystem: Environmental > Aquatic > Freshwater > Lake > Sediment | place: USA: Wyoming | collected... | reverse complement strand
CTACGCCGCCGACGCATGCCAGCCGCTGCACCTGACGATAGATTGGGACGGCCGGGCGCTGCCGGATGGCAGCTCGCCGAGAACCGGTATCCACCTCCGCGTCGATTCCCTGCCGAACGGGCTGAGGATCGCCCCGCGCGACCTTGCCGGCGGCCTGAAGGTCGCGGCGTTCGATAAGGTCATGGACGCGACGCTCGCGGAGTTCCAGCGCACCCGCAGCCACATCGACAGGGTCTACCAGCTTGAACCCCAGCTTCCGCCGGCAGACGGCGACCAGCCCCTGCCGCCGGAGGTCGCCGAGTTCACCACCGAGCGGATGAAGGCGGCTGCGGCGTTCACTGCCTGCCTGTACCTGACCGCCTGGCGTGACAGCGCCAAGCTCGAGCTGCCGCCCTGGCACCGGGCAAGGACGATGCCGCCGGCCGCTACCCAGCCCGCCGAGGCGGCTCCTATCGAGGCCCTGCGGGAAGGGACCTTCCGGCCTACGAGGGCCACCATCAATCGGTGACCGCAACCCCAGGAAGCCCCCTGCGTCAGCAGGTGGATGAAACCGGTTGCACTTCAGCGCCCGCAGCAGAGCTGCCGGTGCGGCATGTCGATACCTATGGGGATGCAGACGCTCATTCCCGGCGGCGCGATCTCGCCAGGATGGCCGCCGCCTCCTCGTCGCCCACGTCGCGCCAATGGCGGTATGCGTCGGCCACGGCAAAGCTCCAACCGCTGCGGACGTTGGGACAGTAAACGGCCGAGACCTTCCGCGCCAGAGCCGCAAGCGAATCACTGTGCGCGGTGGGCGCAGCCAGGATGATCTGCGAGGCGCCCAGCCGCCTGATCGCGTCAATCGCGCAGCGGACGGTGACGCCGCTGGCTATCCCGTCGTCGATGAGCACGACCGTCCGCCCGGCCAGGTCCGGCATGGCTCGGCCGCCGCGAAGCAGCGAGACCCGCCTGTGGACCTTCTCCAAACCCGCCGCCCTGCCGCGAGCAACCTCCTGTTCATCCACCCCCATCCGGGCCGCGAGACGATGGTTGATCACCTCCGTACCGTCCCAGGCCACCGCCCCGTAGCCCACCTCGGTGTTCCAGCTCGGCGTGATCTTGCTGACCGCCGCGACCTCCAGCGGCAGGTCCAGTCGCCCGGCCACCACCGTCGCCACCGGAACGCCGCCGGCGGGTATGGCCAGGACAAGCCCGTCCTCGACAGACAAACACGCCATCATCTCCGCCAGGACGCTGCCGGCCTCGCGGCGGTCGGCGAACACGCCCGTGCGGTTGCGCAGGCCTTCGAGGTCATGGATGTTGCTCTTCTTATCGGTCGGCATTGGGCACGCGTCGAGATGCCGTGTTGTTGTCATTCTATCTCGGGCGCGCGCGGCAGGCATCCCTGCTGGAATATCAGCCGCTAAGCGCGATGTGCAGGAAGCCCCCAGCGTCAGCAGGGGGATGAGCTTGCCCTTCAATCCCGCGCGGCGTATCCTGCTGTCCCTGCGTCGCATGAAAGCAAGGCCGAAAATCGCGATCATTGGACCCGGCAAGGTTGGCACGGCCATCGGTGTGCTGGCCGCTCGTGCCGGGTGGGCTGTAGCAGCCGTGGGCGGGCGCGACCGCGCCCGCGCCGCAGCGGCGGCGAAGGCCATCGGCCGGCCCGCGGCGGCGTGCGGCCTCCCCGAAGCGGCTGCGGCGGGCGAGCTGGTGATCCTGGCAGTCAGCGACGACGCCATCGCGGCCGTCTGCCGCGAGCTCGCCGATGCGTCTGCCTTCCGCGCGGGGGCGGTCGTGGCGCATTGCAGCGGCGCGCTGGGCAGCGATGAGCTGGCGGCGGCCCGGGCCTCCGGCTACCACGTCGGCTCGATGCACCCGCTCCAGACGTTTCCCTCCGTCCAGGCCGCCATCGACAGGCTGGGCGGCGCGTATTGCTTCATCGAGGGCGACGAGGTGGCCGCGGCGGTGCTTCGCCGCCTGGCATCCGACATCGGCGCCCGTCCGGTGGCCATCACCTCGGCGGCCAAGCCGCTATACCACGCGGCGGCGGTGGTGGCCTGCAACTACCTGGCGGCGCTGCTGGACGCAGCGATGGCGATCTGCGGGCAGGCGGGCATCGACGACCAGACCTCGCGGCGGGCCCTGGAGCCGCTGGTCCGCGCGACGGTGGACAACATCATGGCCGAGGGGACCGAGAAGGCCCTCACCGGCCCAATCGCCCGCGGCGACACCGAGACGCTGCGCCGGCACCTGACGGCCTTGGCCGGGCATGAGGACCTCGACCGCCTCTACCGCCAGCTAGGCAGGTGGACGGTCGGCCTGGCCTTGAGAAAAGGAACGATAGACAACCAGAAGGCCTCCGCCTTGCGAAGGCTGCTTGATTCCCCAGCACCGAAGGAGTGATGAATGTCCGCCAAGATCATCGATGGTGAAGCCCTAGCCGCCGAGATGAACCGTCAGACCGCCCAGGAGGCGGCCGAGCTGGCCAAGGCCGGCAGGCCGCCGCACCTGGTCGCAGTACAGGTCGGCGAGAACCCCGCCAGCAAGCTCTACACCAACATGCAGGCCAAGAGCTGCCAGGACGTCGGCATCGAGTACGAGCTGCTGAACCTGCCGGCCGAGACGCCCCAGGCCCACCTGCTCAAGCGAATCGAGCAGCTCAACGTCGAGGCGAAGGTCAGCGGGCTGATCCTCCAGATGCCCCTGCCGCCGCAGATCGACGCCCGCGCGGTTCAGGTCACGATCGCGCCGGATAAAGACGTCGAGGGCATGGGCCCGGTGAACATGGGGCGGCTGTTCTACGGCGGCGGGATCGTCGCGCCCTGCACGCCGATGGCGGCGGTGGAGCTGCTGCGGCAGACCTGCCCCGACATCGCCGGCAAGGAGACCGTCGTCGTCGGGCACAGCGAGATCGTCGGCAAGCCCATCGCGATGATCCTGCTCCAGAGCCTCAACGCCTCGCCCACCGTGACGGTATGCCACGTGGCCACGCGCGACCTAGCCGCCCATACACGCCGGGCGGACATACTCTTCGTGGCCGCGGGCGTCTCGCAGGCCCGCTGGCTGGGCTACTCCAGGCGCAAGAAGAAGCAGCCGGACCTGCCGCCCCCGGACCTCTCGCCGCTGGTCAAGGGCGACATGCTCCGCGAGGGGGCGATCGTCATAGACGTGGCCATCAACCGCATCCCCAAGGGCTTCGACGTGGACGGCAAGTGCCTGAAGAACGAAAAGGGCAAGGACGCCATGATCACCGTCGGCGACGTGGACTACGACGCGGCGCTACAGAAGGTGGCGGCCATCACCCCCGTCCCCGGCGGCGTGGGGCCGATGACCGTGGCCATGCTGCTGAGGAACACCATCGCCTGCGCCAAGGCCGCCTCCTGAACGCCGCCAAAGGCAACGGCAGAAGACAACAACCCGACACAGAGCAGGCAGAGAAACAGAAAACACAGAGGAACTTCTTCGCCCTAACAGCTTTGTCTTAACAGCCTTCTCTTCGCTGTGTCTCTGTGCCCTCTGTGTCGAGCAATTCCTCACCATTCTGGGGTCCAAGACTCCCAGATAGCGTCCCCGCCATCCTCCAGGCGGATGCGGCGGGCCCGGCAGCCGGGGCAGCAGCTAGGCGCAGCGGCCTAAGGCCGGGTATAATGTGTCGCGCTGATGCAGCGCCGCTCGCTTCAGAAAGGCGAGTTCACGTCGCAAGGACGGGGAAGATGCAAAGACGCAGAAGGACACGTCGCAGAAGGAGCAGTTCCTCCGTTCCCTCAAGCAGGCTGGCGTACGCGCCGCTGACGGGGCTGGCTAAAGGCGGCCGGGGCGACCAACTCGGCGCCGGCGGCCAGGGCGAGCTGCCATTCCGGGTCGAGTTGCCCAGCCGGCGCTGGCTGGAGCTGGCCGGCAGCAACGGTCCGGCCGGTGGCAACTCGTAACGCCAAGGCCGCCGGAGTTCAGATCATGCCCAGCGCCCTGGCCAGGACGAGCGGCTCCAGCCGGTACCGGGTGCCGCGGCCCTGGTAGAAGCTGTGCCGCCGGATCAGGTGGACCGACAGGGGCGTGAATCGCAACACACCGCCGCCGGTCGGCTGCGTCATTTCCACCTCGCCCTTGGGGAACACGCCGCATCCGCCCCAGGGACAGGGGATCCTGCCCATGGCCTCGCGGTATCTGGCCGTCCAGCCGCCGACGGCGACCTCGCGGCCCATCGCCGCCATCGCCGCCTTCAGCACGGCCTCCAGGCCGTCGGCCAATTGCTCGCCAGTCAGGCCGGCTGATTCCACCGCGCTTCGGTCGGTGTCGATGATCTCCGCAAGCGCGCGGCGGTCCCCGTCCAGGAAGCCCTCCCGGCTGAGCACGCCAGGGGCCATGCGGGCGGCAATCTGTTGTTCCTGTGGCGTCTGCTTCATGTCATCGCCTAGGCGAACTTGTCGAAGTAGATGTCCTTCTCGCCGAAGCCCTTCGCTTGAAGAACCTTGATGGATGCATCGATCATGCCCGGGCTGCCGCAGAGGTAGGCCTCCGCGGAGTCGGGGCAGGGCACATGGCGGTCCACGACCTCGGTGATCAGCCCGCGCTCGCCGCTCCACTGCGACTGGTCCTTGCCCGACAAGGCCGGGATGAACTGGAACCAGCCCAGCTCCTTCGACAGCCCGGCAAGCTCGCCGGTCAGGAACAGGTCTCGCTGGGCGACCGCCCCGAAGAAATACCTGCACGCCCGCGCGATATTCTTCTCCCGCAGGTGCCGCACCATGCACCAGAACGGCGCCATGCCCGAGCCGCCGGCGATCCAGACCATCGCCCGGTCGGAGGCGGTCAGGCGGAACCGCCCGTGTGGGCCGTTGAACTTGACCTCCATGCCTTCCTTCAGCACCGTGAACACCCAGGTGGTGCAGATCCCGCCGGGCACGAGGCGGATGATGAGTTCCACGTGCGACTCGTCGCTCGGCGGGCTTGAGATGCTGTAGGCGCGATAGACCGAATCGGGATTGTCGCCGTACGGCGGGGCCTGGAGCTGGACGTATTGGCCGGGCGTGAAGCTGATCTCCGGCGGGTCGATCAGCTTCAGGCGCAGCTCCTTGATGTCGTACGTCAGATCGCGGATTCGCTCGACCGTCGCGGTGTACTCGCGAACGTTGAAAAGCTCCTCGGGGATCGCCACCGAGATGTCGTTGCGTACCTTGACCTGGCAACTTATCCGCACGTTGTCGGCCAGCTCCTGCGGCGTCAGCAGGGGCTCTTCGGTCGGGACGACCGGCCCGCCGCCATCGAGGACCTTCACCTTGCAGTAGGCGCACGTGCCCTTCCCGCCGCAAGCGGAAGGAATGAAGATGCCCTCTCCCATCAGGCTCGCCAGGAGCGTGCTGCCGCCCTTCACGTCCAGCCGCCTTGCCCCCTCGTTGACGGTGATCTTGCACTGGCCGTAGTTGAGCAGGTATCGCTCGGCAACGACGAGGAGGGCCGCGAACGCCGTGCAGAAGCCGGCCACAACCAGCGTTGCCAGAGCCATCTTCTCCACTCGCCTGCCCTTCGCCGATCGGCCTAGGACTTGATGAGCCCGCTGAAGCCGATGAACGCCAACGCCATGATCCCGCTGATTATCAAGGTGATGCCCGGTCCTTCCAGGGCCGCCGGAATCTTGGCGTTCCTCAGCCGGTAGCGTATCCCGGCCAGCAGCACGATCGCCAGCATCCAGCCCACGCCCGCCCCCGCGCCGTAGACCAGGCCCTCGACCACCTGGTAGTCCTTGTTGATCATGAACAGCGACGCGCCAAGGATCGCGCAGTTGACCGTGATCAGCGGCAGGAACACGCCCAGCGAGAAGTACAGAGTCAGGCTGACCCGCTCGACGATCATCTCCAAAAGCTGCACGAAGGCGGCGATGACGATGATGAACAGTATCAGTTGCAGGCTGACCTCCAGCCCCAGCGGCTTGAGCACGTGCCAGTAGAGCGCCGCGTTCAGTGCCGCAGTGCAGGCCGTCACCACCACCACGGCCGCCCCCAGCCCAACCGCCGACTTCATCTGCCGGCTGATCGACAGGTAGGAGCACATCCCCAGGAACCGCGTCAGCAGTATGTTGTCGGTGATGGCCGCGGCGAAGAATATCGCCATCAGCCCCGGCGCCTGCTGGGCGACGGTGATCTGGGCCAGGATGGACGCGCCGGCTGTCATGTCTTGGCCTCCTTGTCCCCGCCCTCACGCTTCATCGCGTAGGACCGCGCCGCCCACGTCGCCAGCCCCAGCACGAAGAACGCACCGGGCGGCATGACCATGATCGTCCACTGATGCCACCAGACCTCCCGCCACGGCACGGCCAGCCCGAACATCGTGCCGAAGCCCAGCACCTCACGGACCGCCGCGACCGACATGAGTATGAACGAATACCCCAGCCCGCTGCCCAGCCCGTCCCAGAACGCAAGGGTCGGGGGGTTCTTGGAGGCAAAAACCTCCAGCCTGCCCATGATGATGCAGTTGGTGATGATCAGCCCCACGTACGCGGCGATCTGCCTGTGGACGTCAGGGAACCACACACGCATGGCGATGTCCACGATGATCACGTACACCGAGATGATCAGCACGGCCACCATCATCCGCACGCGCTGCGGGGTGTAGTTCCGCAGCAGGCTGAACGTCACAGCCGACAGCGTCGTCGCCCAGATCAGCCCACCGCACATCAGCAGCGTGTTGAACATCAGGTTGGTCACCGCAAGGGCGGAGCAGATGCCCAGAACCTGGCGGAAGATCGGATTCTCCCGCCACAACTGGGTCATGAAGGCCCCGCGTGCGGTTATCTGTATCTGCCCGTCCGGCATCTCACGCTCCCACCGACATATACCTTAGGCCTGTTCGACTATTCGGCTGTTCGACTGTTTGCCGTCTTGCCTCTTTGTGTTTGTTCCGAATTTCGGATTTCAGATTTCGCCGTCTCCTGTCACTGGCGCCCTGTTCTCGCCTCCTCCGGCTGTGTGGCCGACGCGGCGATCAGCCCCGCGGCAGCCGCGACGCGCCGGAATCGCTCGATATCTGCATTCAGAAACTTCTCGACGGCCAGCGAGGTGCCGGTCGCGCCGGTGATGGCGTCTACGCTTCGCCCGTATCTTGGGTCGGCCGGGCCGGCTGGCTCCTGCCTGGTTACGTAGATGAACTTGCCGCCTGCCGCCGGGGCGGTAACGGTCAGCCCCACGAACTGCCGCCGGAAGTCATCCTCCGTGATCCGCCCGCCCAGTCCCGGCGTCTCGGCATGTTGGAGGAAGGCTACACCCAACGTCCGGCTCAGGTCCGGCGTGACGGCCAGGTAGCCGCTGATATTCGCCCAGAAGCCCACGCCGGAGATGGGAAGCGCATAGCCGATCGGCGGGTTGGCTGGGCCGGGCGGGTAGACGCGCGTGTCGAGGGCATAGCCCACCGCTACCTCCATCTGCCCCGACGAGCCCGGCACCGGCAGCCGGCGGATGATTATGCAGCGGTCGAACAGGGCCACGACCTCGCGGTCGGAGGCCTCGCGGAACTGCGCCGTGCTCAGCGGCTTGCCCTCCCCCGTCAGGAGTATCTCAACCAGGGCCTTGCGGCGCAGCATCTCCTCCTTGCGCTGCACCTCGGCGGAGGTAGCCGCCCCAAGCGTCATGATGCCAGCGGTGAAGACCGCCGACACCACAGCCGCGTAGACGATGACATACAACGGGCTGTTGATGTTCAGCTTCATTCGCCCTTGCCCTCGGCCCCTCCGACAGCCGCGGCCTTGCGCTTGCCCATCGCCTCGGCGGCCATGTCGATCACCGGGCCGACGACGTTGCCCAGCAGTATCGCAAAGCCCACCGCGCCGACGAACTGGCCCTTCCATCGCAGCAGCACCATCACGAAGCCGATCAGCGCGCCGTAGATGAGCATGGCCGGTCTCTTTTTGGGGGCAGAGACCGGCTCGGTGACCATGAACACCGCCCCGTACATCAGCGCCCCGCTGAGCAGCGTGAACGCCAGCGGTGGCACGTCACCCTGGCCCAGAACGTTGCGGAATAGCACGTTGGCCGCCACTGCACCGGCCGGCGGGCTGACCATCAGCCGCCAGTTGGCCGTCCGCGTGACCAGGAGGTACACGCCCGCAAGGATGCACAGGATCGCGCTGACCTCGCCGATGCTTCCAGCCGCCAGGATGCGCGGGCCGAACTCCCCCCGGAAGCTGCCGCCGATGCTGCCGGTGAGCAGGTCCGTCAGCGGAGTCTGGTAGCCGTAGCGGCTGCGGGCGAGCATAGGCGTGGCCTGGGTGATGACGTCGCTGACCGAGCCGGCCTGGCCGGCGAGGTAGTCCGGCAGGCGGCCCATCGTGTCCATCGACCAGTGGGCAAAGCCGCCGGGAAAGCCTCTGAACACGGGCTCGAACGCAGCCGTCATCTCATTGGGGAAGGCCACGTACACGAACGTCCTGCCGACGATGGCCGGGTTAGCGAAGTTCCGCCCGAAGCCGCCGAACACCTCCTTGCCGAACAGGATGGCCACCACCGACCCCACCGCAGCCAGCCAGTACGGCGCCGTCGGCGGCAGGGACAGCGCGAACAGCCAGCAGGTGACGAAACAGGCAATCGAGACGCTGACCCCGCGATTTCGCGACGTGACTAACTCCGTCGCCAGCCCGGCTGCGTTGCACACGGCAAGCACCGCCAGCACACGCCAGCCGAAAAAGTAGACCCCCGCGATCAGGATCGGGCACAGCGCGTAGAGCATGCGGAGCATGTTTGGCTGCCGCATGAACAGGCGCTTCGGCCCGGCTGGTCTACCCTTGGCGTCAGATGGGTGCTTGGACGGGGGTTGCGCTTCGCTCATCGCCGCTGATGCTCCCTGGACTTGACACATCCCGGACCGATGCCGGGCGGCACAATCATCCGCGCAGTTAGCCGATGCATCAAGGCATTATATCCACCGTGATGGCGGGGCCGGGCGACTCAGCGGCCGCGGCGGGCCTGGAGGATGAGCATGTATGGCCAGATGCGCGTGTCGGCTACGCTCGGGCAGGCGGCGACGGCTGCATCGCTGGCGTACGGTTCGTGCAGGGCGGTCAGCGTCAACCCGGCATTGATGACGGTGTTCACATACTCGCTGATGGTGCGATAGAAGCGGGGCATAGCGAACTTCTCGGCCTTGGCGCGCTCCTCCTGTGGGGCAGCGTGCCAGAACCAACGCGAGACGCGCTGCTCGTCGCTCAGCGGCTGGAGGCAGAAGTAGTTGCCCACGATCCTGCCGATCTCGTTGCCGCGCTCGTCGCGGTGCTTGCCGCAGATGGGCGAATCCATGCATGGATGCGTGATGGCGTACTGAAGCCAGCTGCCGGGTTTGAGCACGCGGGCGACCTGGCGGATACAGCCGCCGTAGTCGGCCATGTCCATCATCGCCATGAACGACACGACCGCGTCGAATGAACCGTCCGCGAAGGCATGCAGGTCGCTGCCGGACGTGCAGTGGTAGTCGATGCCCAGCGGGCGATCCTGCTCCTGGCGGCGGGCCGCAGCGATCATCTCACCGCTGATATCCACACCGGTCATCCTCGCCCCGCGCCCGGCCAGGCGGCGGGTGTGCACGCCCTCCCCGCACCCGACGTCGAGCACCGCCAGGCCGGCTACTGGCGGCATCACCTCGTCCATGCCCGGGGCGATCACGTACTGCCGATAGATGTCCCAACCCTCATTCACGCCGCGCGCCCACCCGGCGGCGTTGCCGTCCCAGTATTCCGCAATCTGTCGATCGTCCATCTCCCAGCACCTCCTTTCGAGTCTACCCCGCATTGGCCCGGTAAAGGCGGGCCCCACACCGGCGCTCACCTGCCTCGTTCGGCGGGCCCCGAGCGCGAATAGTCGCGGACGGCCATGCCCACCGACCTCTGCATGCCGCAGTTGGCGTAGAAAGGCTGCATCGCCGGGTCGCACGTCAGATCAATGCACGGGTAGTCGGCCAGGACTTGCAGCATCCGCCGAAGCAGCTCGGTGCCGACCCCCCTTCGACGATAGCCCGGCAGGACCTCCAGCATCGGGAGGAACGCCGAGTTGCAGCCGTCGGTCAGGGCGTTGATGAAGGCGACTACCTTGCCGGCCCGCTCGTCGATCGCCAGGACGACATGGCTGCTGCCGCGCAGCAAGCGCAGGTGTTGCTGGGGAGTCAGCGGGCGCCGCCAGCCCTCAAAGAACCCGCCCAACATGCTCGCCTCTACGCCGGCCAGCGAGGTGGTGTAGGTCACCGCCGCGGTCTTTGACTCAGTCATGGTGTAACTCCTGTCGCCCCGCCCCGCCCCTGGAAATAGCGACAGCGGCGGTGATTGCGGTCTTGCCGACTACGGCCGAGCCGATCAGGGCGGTGAAAAAGCCCGCCACCGTGCTGAACGGCCAGGGGACGAACTCCGGCACGCCAAACCGCCTGCCGCCCTCGGTAGTCAGAACCGGCCAGCCACCGACAACCAACAGAACAAAGACCGAGGCGAACGAGATCGCCGGCAGGGCCGTGTACACCGACAACCACACTGCCGAGCGGACCAGCGCCCGGCGCGGCAGGGCCTTGAGCTTGCGCCCGAAGACGACGCCCCACACCGCCGCCAGCGCGAAGCCCAGCACGTTCGTGCCCATGCTGGCGGAGAAGGCCGCGCACTCAGCCAGGTATATCCCCCACAGTGCAGCAAGCCAGGGGATGAATCGCCCCAGCCGCCGTGCCCCGCCCGCAAGGTGCCTCGCCAGCAGTGGCCCGAACAAGGCGGCGAAAACGGCGTTGGTGGTGATAACGAGAACGATGGTGACGACTTGGTCCATGCTGTGCGGCTCCTGAGTGCTGCTCGCGGGGGCGTTCAAGGAGTCATACGCCGCGGGGAGTCTACCGGTTGGGCTTGCGTTCGGCAACCTGCTGCCCGTACCACTGCTTCACCGCAGCCAGGGCCGGGGCGGAGTAGCTGTACTGGACGAACCCGTAAGGGTCGTCGGTGACCTCCGCCTGGCCGAAGCCGGCAGTGAGCCATTCGCCGCCGCGCGTCTCGAGGATTACCAGCACGCACCCGCGGCCGCCCTTGGCACTATAGGAGACGCTCATCACCTCGTGGGCCCCGCGCTCCACCTGGAGCTCGAACGGGTTGCACAGGCCGACCCGCTGGGCAGACCTCTGCAACTCCAGGAAGACTTCCCTGCCGTCCTGGACGTCGGGGGTCACCATGCGGGTCCTGCTGGTCGGCGGCAGGCCGTCGGGCACGCTGACGGCGATGGTCGCATCGTTCGGCATGGCCTGGCAGCCAAGCATCCCCGCCGCGACAAATGCGACACACAGACACGGAGCCAACCACCTCATTGGAGACTCCTTTCACCAAGCCGGTCCGTGTCCCCCTGTCCCACCCTCAAGCGTCTTCAGCTTGACGGTGCCACCCCCCTGGTGCCGCGGTCGCGGCGTGTGCAACCACGCTGCCTCAAGATCACGGTCCGCGCGGCCACTGCACGCGGGGAGAGAAACTCGGGGCAGCGGGATTTGAACCCGCGACCTCTTGGTCCCAAACCAAGCGCTCTAGCCAAGCTGAGCTACGCCCCGGGAGTTGTCACACTTGCATTGTCCCGCTGCGCGGGGCGGCGGTCAAGGTCACGCGGACTGACACTTCAGACGACAGGCCTCGGGCCTCAGACTTCGGGATTCGGGTGACAACATACCCCTGCTTGCGCAGGGGGCTTTCAAGTGGGTGGCCCCTGTTCCCTAGTCCCCGGTCCCTTCGCCCACCTACTGGCTGCTGGGTCCTGAGGGAGGGCGTGCGGTCGGCCCTGCGGCCGGGTGGGTGGTTGGGTTTTCCATTGGCCAGTCGTCGGTGCGGAAGGGCGAGGCGGGCAGGCCTTCGGCGTTGTACAGGTTGCACTCGGGGTTGTCGGCCCAGGCGTAGCGGACAGCGACGGGCTGGGGGACGGCGTCGCTGCGAACCACGACCTTGTCGGCCTCGATCCTCGCGTCGGCCCAGACGAAGTGCCGGTCCGCTCCGGCGATCGCAAAGCCGGCAAGCTTGCCGCCCTTGGAGGTCAGCCCGGCGCCCGTGTGTGTGAAGCTCAGGATGGCCTTGTCACCGTCGATGGTCATGGACTGGAAGATCGGCCCGGAGTAGACCATGTCCCTGCCGTATGCCAGCTTCAGCGCCGCAAGTGCCAGCCGGCGGCCCACCTCCTGCTTGTTGGCGGGGTGGATGTTGTCGGCCTCTCCGATGTCGATGGTGACGGCCATGGCGGTGTTGGGCACGGAGAGCGCCTTGAGCTGCGCTTCCCGCAGCCGGGCCCAGTCGCTGTCGGTGGGCGTCTCGGCCCGCGGCTGGTAGTTGGCCAACTGCACGAACAGGAGCGGCAGGTCCTCCCGCCCCCACGCCCGCCGCCAGGAGTCGATCATCATGGGAAACTCGCGGGCATAGAGCTCCGGCCGCTCGGTGTTCGACTCGCCCTGGTACCAGATCACGCCCGCGATCGCGTACGGCTCCAGCGGGTGGATCATGCCGTTGTAGAGGCAACTGGCGGTCCACGGCGGCTTGGGGGTCTTGGGCTTCTTTGGCGGCTCGCGCCCCTCGGCGTTGGCCTTGTCGGCCTCGACCTGCCAAGCGGCCAGGGCCTGCTCATACTGGACGACTTTCTTGGCCTGCATCCGTGCCAGGCCTTCCTCGTAATTCTGCACCACTGCCCTGACTTCCTCATCGCCCATCAGGACGTCGCGCGGCGTCCACAGCTCGATGCCCGCCCCGCCGACGGAGCTGCGGATCAGCCCGACAGGCACGTTGAGTTCCTTCTGGAGTTGGCGGCCGAAGTAGTAACCGACCGCCGAGAAGTCAGCCGCCCAGTTTGGGTCGCATATTCGCCACCGCCCGCGGAGGTCGTCGGCCGGCTGCGTGGCGGTTTGCCTGTTGGCGGTGAACAGGCGGATGTTGGGATAGTTGGCAGCGGCGGCCTCGGCCGCGCCATCGGCACACTTTCCCACCGGCCAATACATGTTCGACTGGCCGCTGCACAGCCAGACCTCCCCCACCATCACATTTGCGAGCGTGATGGTGTTGCTGGCGGCGACTGTCATCTCGTGCGGCCCGCCGGCGGGCATGGGCGGCATGCGGACCATCCATTTGTCGTCCGCGGCGGCTACGGCACAGCGGCTCTGGCCGGCGATCGTCACGGTGACTCGCTCGCCCGGTGCGGCCCAGCCCCAGATCGGCAGCTCCACGCCCTGCTGGAGCACCATGTTCTCGCCGATCACCGCCGGCAGGTGAACCTCCCCCGCCGCCGGCACGCACGCCAGACTCAGGACAACGATCAACAATCGCAGGAACGAACTCTTCATCGCACTTTCACCTTTCGCTGCGGGCCCGCCGGGCCGGCGCGGGCGGTTGGGTGGGTTCATGAACACACGGCCTGAATCCACGCGTCGGCGATAAGCTTGTGGCCGGCGGGGGTGGGGTGGACGCCGTCGTGCAGCCAGAACTCGGCCGGCTTGCTGCACGCCGCGGCGGCGAACAGCCCGTCCAGCGGCAGGTAGACGTCAGCGAACTCTGCGCCGATCCGCCGCACCGCGTGAATCCGCGGGTCGAGGTCCACCCGCCAGGCCGCCCGGTCCGGCGGGGTGGGCAGCAGGAACGGCTCGCAGATGACCAGCCGGGCCGCGAGCTCCTCCACGATCCGCCGGCATATCCGCTGGTAGGCTGCGTGAAACTCATCAAGCGGGCTTACCCTGCCGCGGTCGAACCAGTGCCAAGTGTCGTTGATGCCGATGAGTATGGACACCACGGTGGGCTTGAGGTCGATCACGTCGGCTGCCAGACGCTTCTCCAGATCGCTGACGTGGTTGCCGCCGATTCCGCGATTGGTGAATCGCAGTTTCAGCTCCGGATAGCGGCCCCGCAGCGCCTCGGCCACCATGGCTACATAGCCTGCCCCAAGGTTCTCATCGCCGCCGCCCTTATTCTTCCTGCCGGCATCGGTAATACTGTCGCCGAAAAACAGGACGTGGTCGTTTTTCCTCAAGAGCATGCCAAAAGACCTTACTCGCTGGGGTCTTGCCGTAGTCCGCCCGCTCACCGGCAAGTCGCCAACATTAAGACAGGACATTATCCAACCCACGGTTGCCCGTGGCAAGCATCGGACCGACGCCGGCCCAGCGATGAGCCGGATGCGCGCTCCACTTGGTCAATTGCCGGGTTGCATCCGGCTGTGGCGGCGGGTTAGTCTCTAGACGGCAGCACCTGGTTGCCGGCTCGCCCGGAGCAGCCTTGGCGAAGCCGGGTAGCCAGTAGTTGGCCGGCGGTGGGCTGAGGCCCGAAGTCCGAAGTCTGCGGTCTGAGGTCTGAGTCTTCAGCCCGGCGCGGCACATATCGCAGTGCCAGGTCTATACGCTGTGCTGGTGAGAGGAGATCGGGCATGTTCGAGGCGCTTTTCGGGATAAAGTCTCGCGGCAGCACGGTTGGGCGGGAGGTGCTCGGCGGGGGGACGACCTTCCTGGCAATGAGCTACATCCTGTTCCTCCAGCCGGCGCTGCTGTCTAGCACGGGGATGGACAGCGGCGGGATATTCATGGCCACCTGCCTGGCCTCGGCGATCACGTGCGTGGTCATGGGCCTTCTGGCCAACTACCCCATCGCGCTGGCGCCGGGGCTGGGCGAGAACACTTTCTTCGTCTACACCATCTGCGGCGTCGGGGCCGCGGCGGGCGTGTTCCACCTTTCCTGGCAAGAGGCGCTGGCGCTTACGGTGGTCACGGGCGCAATCTTCCTGCTGCTGTCGCTTGTGGGGTTCCGCTCGGCCTTGCTGAACGCGATACCAGATTCGCTGAAGAGCGGGATCGCCGCCGGCATCGGCATGCTGATCGCGCTTGTCGGCTGTGAGTGGGGCAACATCATCAGGAAGGACGCGTTCACGTTCGTCGCCCTGGCCGATATGCGCGGGAATTACGTGGCCCTGCTGACCATCGCCGGCCTGGCCATCACGTTCGCCCTGGCCGCGCTGCACCTGCGCGGGGCGATACTGCTGGGGATACTGGCCACCACGGCGATCACCTGGGGCGTCGGGAGGTACTACGGCATCACCACGATCCAGTGGCAGGGCCTGGCGGCGCTGCCGACGGGACTGGGCAAGACGGCCGGCGCGTTCGTCGGCGGGATGGGCGAACTTGGACGCAAGCTCGCCGGGCCAAACTGGGCCGACGTGCTTGTCATGGGGTTCATCCTGCTGTTCATGGACGTGTTCGACACGGTCGGCACGCTGGTGGGAGTCGCCGGGCGGGCGGGGCTGATGCAGGGCGGCAAGCTGCCACGAGCCGAGCGGGCGCTGGCGGCCGACGCAATCGGCACGATTGTCGGCGGGGCCATGGGCACAAGCACGATCACGAGCTACATCGAGTCGGTCACTGGCGTGGTCGCCGGCGCGCGGACGGGCCTGGCGGCAATAGTCGCCGGGATATGCCTGGCGGTGGCGCTGCTGTTCCAGCCGCTGGTGGACATGGTGGCAGCCGGCGTGCCCGTCACGGTCGGCGGGGTGACCACGGCGAAATACCCGATGATCGCGCCGGCGCTGATCGTGGTCGGGGCGATGATGATGCGGGCGATGAGGGACGTGGAGTGGGACGACCTCACCGAGGCGCTGCCGGCGTTCCTGACGATGGTGACCATGCCGTTTGCGTTCTCGATCTCGGCGGGCATCGCCATCGGCTTTGTGAGCTACGCGTTCGGCAAGCTCATCACCGGCCGGCCGCGACAGTGCCCGGTGATGGTCTACATATTCGCCGCTCTGTTCATCCTCCGCTACGCCGTGGCGCGGTGATGGGCCGGCGGGCTCGTCTGGCCTTGTTGACGCTCAATATGTAGATAGCTATACTCCGCCCCAGCCCATATATTGGTGGCATCTTGTTCCCCAGAGGCGAACATGCAGTGCCCTTTCTGCGGCCAGGATAACGACAAGGTGGTGGACTCCCGCAGCAGCGAAGGCGGGCGGGCGGTCCGCCGGCGTCGCCAGTGCATCGTCTGCAAGCGCCGCTTCACCACCTACGAGCGGCCCGAAGAGGCGTTGCACCTGACCGTCATCAAGAAGGATGGCTCGCGCGAGCCCTACGACCGCCAGAAGCTGATCGCCGGGCTGGAGAAGGCCTGCTTCAAGCGGCCGGTCGGCAACGAGCAGATGCGGCAGATCGTTGACGCGTGCGAGGAGGACATCTTCCGCAGTTTCGACCGGGAGGTGCCCTCCAGCTTCATAGGCGACGCGGCGATGGCGCGTCTTCGGGACATCGACAAGATCGCCTACCTGCGTTTCGCCAGCGTGTACAGGAACTTCGCCGACGTGGGAGAGCTGATAGAAGAGGCGACGGAGGTGAAGGACTCCCCCGCTGTCAGCAGACAGCAGGGGGATCTGTTTCGGCCTACGGACAAGCAGGGCGGCTGAGGGGCCCGTCGGCCCGCATTGACCGTCGGCCAGCAGGAGCAATGATGTCTGGCAAAACCGGCAGCGTGGCGGACAAGATCGTCGAGGAGGCCCAGGTCGTCGCGAAGCGCATCCAGCTCCGTCAGAAGCCGCAGATGAAATTGCCCATCCGGGCCCTCGGCAACGTCAGCTACAACCCCAGGGGCGGCTACTTTCGCCTGAACGGCCGATGCAAGGTCCGCACGCTCACCGTCGGGACGGTCAGGACGTTCGCCCAGACCCTCAAGATGCTGGCCATGAGCCTGGACCTCATCCGCACCTCCCGCCACTCCACCAAGCGGGAGGCATACTATCAGGCGTACAACTGGCAGCAGGCGGCCTTCGCCGGTCAGGATGAGTCCGACACGGTGATGGACGACGTCGAGGCGATGCTGAGCGTCAACCGCGAGCAGCTTCACTTCCGCGCCGACGAGCACGGCGGAGAGGTAGCCGGCGAGCTTATCGTCATCGACCGCGACCGCCGCAGCGGCAAGCGGCTGGAGATAGACTGCACCCGTTTCGGCAGCGGGGCCTACAGCGTGCCGACGGTGGTCGAGCACCTCGATTTCCGCGCCAAGGCCAAGTTCATCCTGGCCATCGAGACAAAGGGCATGTTCGAGCGGCTGGTGGAGGAGAGTTTCCACCAGGCCTACCACTGCATCCTGGTGTCGATGGGCGGCGTGCCGAGCAGGGCGTGCCGGCGGTTCATCCGCCGCCTGGCCGACGCGCACGGGCTGGCTGTGTACGTGTTCACCGACGGCGACCCCTACGGCTACTTCAACATCTACCGGACGCTGAAGGTCGGATCGGGCAACGCCGCCCACCTCAACGAGTTCTTCTGCGTGCCGCAGGCGCGCTTTCTGGGCGTCACCGCCGATGATATCATCGAGTACAAGCTGCCGACGCACCCGCTGAAGGAAGCCGACAGGAAACGGGGCAACGACGCGATGAAGAACGACCCGTTCATCCGCCACCACAAGCCCTGGCAGGAAACGATCAGGAAGATGCTCGAGATGGGCGTGCGCGTGGAGCAGCAGGCCCTGGCCAAGCACGGACTGGAGTTCGTGGCCAAGGAATATCTGCCGCGCAAGCTCAAGCACGTGGAGGCGTTTCTGCCGTAGTATCTCGTAGGACAGCCCAACGATGGTCAGACGCAAGGACAAGGCCACTGCCGCCCCACCGCCACAGTTGCAGCAGCAAACTGGGCTCGGCAGCCGAGCCTTTGCGCTGGCGGTGGGCTTGGTCGTGGCCGCTGCGTGCGTCGCCACGATATGGGGTGAGCCGCGCCCCATAGGCGACCTGTTCGCCGGGCTGGCCGTCGGACAGGACGTCGTGGACGGCAAGCTCGGCAAGACCGACGACTGGGCCTTCACCACCGAGGGGCGCGTCTGCTACAACCAGAACTGGGGGACGCACCTGGCGCAATACCTGGCCTACCGGGCCGGCGGGGACGACGGTCTGCTTGTCCTGAAGGCCGGGATACTCGTCGCGACGTGTCTGTTCCTCGTCCTGGCCGCACGCCAGCGCGGGGTGAGCTGGGGGCTAGCCCTCATCGTTGCCGGCGGGGCGATAGCGGGCGGACGAAGCTACATAGACCTGCGCGCCAACCTGACGACGTTGATGCTCGCGCCGCTGGTGCTGTGGCTGTTCTTCAAGACGCGCAAGAACGTCCACTGGATCTGGCCCGTGATGCTGATCAACCTCGTCTGGGCCAACTCGCACGGCGGGTTCATCTTCGGCCTGGGGATGATGGCATTGTGGGTGGGCGTGTTCTGCACCCAGCGGACGCTGGAGCTGCTCATAGAGCACAAGTGGTCTTCTTCGGCCCTCAAGCTCGCTGCCGCCAGGCTCTGGCCGCTGCCTGCGGCACTGGTGGGTTCAGTGGCGCTGGCGGCCTTCGCCAATCCCTACGGGCCGAGGAACCTGACACTCCCGCTCACCATCCTTGATCCGGCGTGGCAGAAGCTCAACGAATGGCAGCCGCTGATCGCCAGCACCCCGTTCGGCACGACCTGGGAGTTCATCGTGACGATGAGCATCCTGGCCGCGCTGCTTCTGCTGCGGCTGACCGGGATTCCGGGCATACCGGCCTCGGCGCCCAAGCGGCCCACGCTCGGCTCCGCCGCCATCGGCGCCTTCGACGTTATCCTGGCGGCGGTGGTCATCAACATGACCTTCAGGGCCAGGCGCTTCGTGCCGCTGTCGATCATCGTGGTCGCTCCAATGGTGGCGGTGCAGCTCCAATGGCTGCTGAATTCGCTTGGCCTGTCCAGACGCCAGTGGGCGGTGGCCATCCCCGGCGCTGCGCTGCTGGTGCCGGTGCTGCTCCACGGCTATGAGTTGACGAGGTTCTATGCCAGCGACAATCCCAGGCATCGAAACGAGACGATCTTCGGCCGAATGCACGGGCGGGACTACCAGCCCGTGAAGTTGGCGGAGTTCGTGTTGGCCAACAACATCAGCGGCAGGGTCTTCAACGAGTGGCGATGGGAAGGCTATCTGCACTGGAAGTGCCCTCAGCTCAAGCTGTTCATCGGCGGGCGGGCACACCAGGTCTACGACAGCCAGACCGACTGGCTGAACACGTTGGTCCTGGCCGATCCGCAGAAGTCTCGCGCCAACCCCACCGCCATCCTGTCTCAGCATGAGGTGCACATGGCGATCGTCAATGCGGGCATAGATAGATACACTGCCCTCATCAGGACGCTGGTGGAGAACCCTCACGGCACCTGGGCTTACGTCTACTACGATGGGACGGATATACTGCTAGCCGACACGACCTGGCCCGAGACGCGGGAGCTGGTCCGCCGTGCCGCGGCTGGGGAACTGAAATACCCCGATCCCGCCACAGCAGCGCTCAGCCGGGCGATGGCCCTTATCTCCCCGGCGGTGAAGTGCCCGCCCGACATGGCGCTTGATGCTTTTCTCTCTGCCGTGGCGCTGCAACCGTCTTTCCCGGCCTACAGCGGCATCCGCCAATTGGCCGGGCTCAAGAACGACGGCGGCCAGTGGCTGAGGGACTACTTCCAGCAAGAGTACGCCCGCCTGGAAGGCATGAACATCCAGGCCGCCGGCGGGATCGACCTCATCGGCTGCCAGATCACTATCGCCAGTGTACTCGCCAGGTCCTTCGCGGGCGCAGGTGACAGGCAGCAGCAAGCCCGCTGGCAGCAGCTTGCCGACCGCGACGCAGCCGAGGCCAATCAGATCGTCAAGGACTGGCCGTAACAGCCGCCGGCGACGTGGCTTGCCGCCGCCGCTGCCGAGCGAGGCGCCTCTGGCCGCCGCCGCCATCCGACCGACAAGCGGATTGCCCTTGCACGGACCGGCACGCCAGATGACACTGGTCCGCTGACCGCCGTGCCACCTGAAAGGATTTGCCATGCGAAACCTGTTGGCGCTGTTCGGCAGCTCCCCGTTTGAGCCGCTGGTGGAGCATGCCAAGAAGGTTCACGAGTGCGTCGCGCTCGTCCGTCCCATAGCCGAGGCCATCATCGCCGGCGACGAACAGCGCCTGCGCGAGCTCCAGCATCAGATGTCCAAGACGGAGTATGAGGCCGACCTGCTGAAGGACAAGGTCAGGGCCAAGCTCCCCCGGCGGTATTTCCTGCCGGTCGACCGCGACGACCTGGCTGACTTCCTCCGCCAGATGGACCGCGTCGCCGACGACGCCGAGGACTTCGCCGTCGTCGCGACCTTTCGCAAGCTCTCCCTGCCGGCGGAAGTCCACCAGGAATTCCTGGACCTTGCGGACAAGGTCGTCGCAGTCAGCGAGGCCCTTCTCAACGTCGCCGAGCACCTGGCCCAGCTACAGAAGGAGGCGTTCAGCGGGCCGGAGGCCACCGACGTCATGGAGAAGATCCAGCAGGTCTGCCACATGGAGTGGGAAAGCGACAAGCTCAGCCGCAAGCTGGCGCGACACTACTACAACATGAACGCCGACACGGTGACCATCATGCTGCTGGAAAAGCTCTGCCGCAACCTGACGAGCATCGCCGACCACGCCGAGAACGTCGGCAAGAACCTGCGGCTGATGATTCTCCGCAAGTAGCCCCTCGCGAGGACATCGGTGACCCTGACGATCCTACTCATCATCGCCGTCGCCGCTGGTTTCTATATGGCCTGGAACATCGGCGCCAACGACGTGGCCAACGCCTTTGGCACGTCGGTGGGGTCGGGCGCACTGACCATACGTCAGGTCGTGATCCTGGCGGGGATATTCGAGTTCTCCGGGGCGTTCCTTGTCGGCACCAACGTGGCCGACACGATCAAGGGCGGCATCATCGCAACCGAGCCGTTCTCAGGGTCGGTGGAGCTTTTCGGCATGGGCATGCTCGCGGCGCTGCTCGCGGCGGCGATCTGGCTGAACGTGGCGACCTACTTCAGCCAGCCCGTCTCCACCACCCACGCGATCATCGGCGCGGTGATCGGTTTCGGCGTCGTGGCAAGGGGCCCGGGGTGCGTGGCCTGGACCAAGATGGGCACGATAGCCGCCAGTTGGGTCATCTCTCCGCTGGCGGGCGGGATCATCGCCTACATCGTCTACAAGTGCATCGTGCGGGTGGTGCTGAACAGTCGGCATCCCGTCTACATGGCCCGGATGGCAGTGCCGCTGGGGCTGAGCGGCGTGGTGTGCATCGTGGTGCTCTCGGTGCTGTATCGCGGGCTACCGAGGCTTCGGCTGGACCTGCCCCTTGGGGTGGCAGCGGCGATAGCCCTGCCCGCGGCGGCAGCGGCCTACGTCGCCTGTCGAGCGGCCATTCAGATCCGCACCCGCAACAGACGTATAAGGCTCGCCGAGCGGTACATCGTCGTCGAGCGATGGTTCAGCAGGCTTCAGGTGGTGACGGGGTGCTACATGGCCTTCGCCCACGGGGCCAATGACGTGGCCAACGCCGTCGGGCCGCTGGCAGGGTGCATCCAGATATTCCGCGAGCACGCCGACACCGTGGCGACGAAGACCCCGGTGTCCCCGTTGCTGCTGGCCTTCGGCGGCGTGGCCATCGTCGTCGGCCTGGCCACCTACGGCACCAAGGTGATCGAGGCCGTGGGAAGGAAGATTACCGAGGTCACGCCCACGCGCGGCTTTTCGGCCGAGTTCGCGACCGCCAGCACCGTGCTGGTCTGCTCCAAGATGGGCCTGCCGATCTCCACTACGTTCGTGCTGGTCGGGGCGGTGATGGGCGTGGGCATCGCACGCGGCTTTGCGGCCATCGACCTGAAGGTAATCCGGCGGATATTCGCATCCTGGCTGATCACCATACCGATCTCGGCGGCCCTGGCGGCGGGGATATTCATGCTGCTGCGGCTGGTGTTGGGCACGTGAGACCGGCGCGCGGGGATTGCACCTTACCGGTTACTTGGCGTCCATCCAGTTGGGCCCGACGCCGATGTCCACTTTGAGCGGCACGGACAGCTTGACGGCCCCCGACATCTCCGCGGCGATCATCTCACCCTCACCGGCTGCCGCCTCGGCGGGCACCTCAAACAGCAGCTCGTCATGAATCTGAACCAGCATCCGCGAAGGCCGGCGTTCCGCCTCGATCCGCCCGGCAATGTTGACCATCGCCTGCTTGATGAGGTCGGCGGCTGAGCCCTGCACCACGGAGTTTATGGCCAACCGCTCGGCCTGGCTGCGGACGGCGCTGTTCGGCGAGTCGATGCCGCCGATCCGCCGACGTCGCCCGAAGATCGTCTCCACGTACCCGCTGGCCCTGCCGGCCGCGACGCACGCCCGAAGGAACTCCTCGATCCTGGGGAAGCGCTTGCGATATCGCTTGATGAACTCGCCGGCCTCGCTGCGGCTGATCCGCAACGTCGTCGCCAGGCCGAAGGCCGTCTGCCCGTAGATGATGCCGAAGTTGACCGTCTTGGCGGTGCGCCGCTGATGGTCGGTCACCTCCTCTGGTTTGACTGAAAACACCTCGGCCGCCACGATCCTGTGGATGTCCTGGTCGTTGCGGAATGCCTCCACAAGCGTCGGGTCGCCGCTGAGGTGCGCCAGCACGCGAAGCTCGACCTGCGAATAGTCCGCCGACAGCAGCACGCAGCCCTCGCCGGCTACAAACGCCGAGCGAATCTGCCTGCCCTCCTCGCTGCGGATCGGGATGTTCTGGAGGTTAGGATCGCTGCTGGAGAGCCTGCCCGTCGTGGTGCCGGCCTGGTGGAAGGACGTGTGCACCCGCCCGGTGGCCGGATGGATGCACTGGCCCAGTGCAACCAGGTAGGTGCCTATCAGCTTGGTCAGCTTGCGGTAGTCCAGCACCAGCGCCGGTATCTCGTGCAGGGCGGCTAGTTGCTCCAGCACTCGCGAGTCGGTGCTCAACGCGGTGGCTGTGCGCTTGAGCGCCGGCAGCTTGAGGTCCTCGAACAGCACCTCCGCGAGCTGGCGCGGGGAGTCGACGTTGAACTCCTTGCCCGCCAGGGCGACGATCCGCTCCCTCAGCTTCTCGGCCTGGCCCGCCAGGACGGACTTCATGCGGTTCAGCGCCTCAGGATCGACGGCCACGCCGCGCCGCTCCATCGCCGCCAACACCGGCATCAGCGGCATCTCAAGCCGATCAAACAGGTCCGCCAGCCCCTCCTCAGCCAGCTTCTTGCGCAGCACATCGGAAAGCTGAAGCGCCACGTCGGCGTCCGCGCAGGCGTAAGGCGTGATCTGCTCCAGGGGCACGGCGTCCATGGTGATTTGCTTGCGGCCGGTGCCTATCAGGTCCTGTATCGGCGTCATCCGCCGGCCGAGGAACTCGCCGGCCAGCACGCTCAGCCGGTAGCTGTCGCGGGAGGAGTCCAGCACGTGGGCGGCAATCATCGTGTCGAACATCTTGCCCGCCGGCTCCAGCCCAGCGTTGGCCAGGACGATGAAGTCGTACTTGAGGTTCTGGCCGATCTTCTCGACGCTGCCGTCGACGAGGACGGGTCCGATGGCGGCGCGGACCTGTGCGATGTCGAGCGTCTTGGCCCCCAGCGGCGCCCTGACCGGCAGATACACCGCCCGCCCCGGCTGCCAGGAAAGCGAGATGCCCACCAGTTGCGCCCACATCGGATGAGCGGAGGTCGTTTCGGTGTCCACGGCCAGGCGGTTCACGCCGGCAAGTTGCCTGGTCACCTCGGTCAGTCCCTCGGCCGTGTCGACGGCGCGGTAGTCATACTCCTCCCGCGTCGCCTGGACCGCCGGCTCTGGCGCGGCCTCGGCCTGCTGCTCGCCGGGGCCGGTCTTGGCCGGGCCAAGCTGCTCCAGCAGCCGACTGAAGTCCAGCTCTTTGAAGATGGGCCTGATCGCCTGGTCCGGCAGGCCAGCGAAGCGCATCGCCTCCAGGTCAAGGTCAATGGGCACGTGTCGGTCGAGCGTCACCAGCTTTCTCGCCAGGGCGATCTGGTCGCGGCAGCCGCGGAGCTTTTCGGCGAGTTTGGGCGAGAGGTCGTCGAGATGTTCCATCACGGCCTCGATCGAGCCGTACTGCGTGATGAGCTTGGCGGCGGTCTTCGGGCCGACGCCCGGCACACCCGGCACGTTGTCGCTATCGTCGCCGGCGAGGGCCTGGACGTCGACGGCCCGCTCGGGCGAATAGCCCTTGGCCTTCATAATCCCCCCGGGGTCGAAGCTCTCATCCTTCAGCGGGTCATACAGGGTCACGTGCGGGCTGACGAGCTGGTCGAGGTCCTTGTCCCGGCTGATCAGGACCACGTTCATCCGCGGCGAGGCGAACTTCTCGACGGCGGTGGCCAGGATGTCGTCGGCCTCGTAGCCGTCGATCTGGAGGATGGGGATGCCGCAGGCGGAGACGATCTGGACGATGCGGCCGATCTGGACGGGCAGGTCCTCGGGCATCGGCTTGCGGGTCACCTTGTATTCGCGGTATAGCTGCCGCCGCTTGAGTTTTTCGGCCGGGCCGTCCATCGCCATCGCCAGGTACGCCGGCCGCCGGTCGCGGATGAACTTCAGCAGCATGGAGCAGAACACGTACGTCGCGCGGGTGGGCTCGCCGGCGGGGCTGGTCAGCGCGCGGAACGGGGCGTAGTAGGCACGGTATATCTGCGAGTGCCCGTCGATGATGTAGAGCGTTTGGGGCATCCGATGCGCCCACCTATGCGGCTCGATGCACTGCTGGCCGATCACGCTACTGGATGTCCGCTCGATGGTCAACGAATTGTCAGCTCGCGGCCTGGCCAGCCAGCATCCCTGTCAGCCCCCGGCGGATCATCATTATGGCGATGGCGGCCAGGATCAGCCCGGCCACCTTCGAGAGCGCCCTGGAGCCGGACCGGCCCAGTGCCTTCTCTATCCAGTCCGCGCCCATCAGGACAACGCAGGCTAGCGCCACGTTCACCAGCACCGAGACAAGCGTCTCCCACAACCCGTAGACGTCCACGAGCATCAGTGAGGTCGTGAGTACCGCCGGGCCGACTATCAGCGGCGTGCCGATGGGCACCGCCCCCAGCGAGGCGACCTGCCGGGCGAACTTCATCCCGATAATCAGGTCCACGGTGGAGATGGCGAACAGCAGCACCCCACCGGCCACCATAAAGTCGTAAACGGTCACGCCCATCAACCCGAAGACCGCCTTGCCCAGGAAGACGAAGCCGACGGCCACGCCCAGGGCGGTGACGAAGGATTGGAGCACGATCCTCCGCCGCTGCAACCTGTCCAGGCCTTCGGTCAGGTTCAGGAAGATCGGCACGATCCCGATCGCGTCGACCGCGACGAATATCGGGACGAACGCCATCATGAATGTCTTCATGTTTCACTCCCCGCGATCCCGGCCGGCTCGGACGCCGCCGTCCGCAGGCCGGCCGCGCGGGCACCATCATACACTTACCAGCGGGTCAGCCCCACAGTCAGCCTACCCCAGAAGCCTCGCCTCACCCACCCTGCCGCGCGTGCACTGCCCTTTGCCAACGGGGCGGTTTGGCCTACAATGGCTGCCATGCAGGGCTACCCACAAAGGAGACTCAGGCGGCTGCGCGGCAGCGAGACCCTCCGGTCGATGCTGGCCGGGCTCAGGCTGTCGGCGGCGGAGCTGATCGCCCCGCTGTTCGTCCGCGACGGGCAGGGGATTCAGCGCGAGATACCGGCCATGCCCGGCCAGTTCCAGTTTTCGGTGGACCGCGCGATGGAGACCCTCCGTCGCTGGTCTGACGTCGGCCTGCCGGCGGTCCTGCTGTTCGGCATCCCCTCGACCAAGGACGAGCGGGGCAGCTCGGCCTGGGACGACCGCGGGCCTGTCCAGCGGCTGTGCCGCGAGATCAAGAAGGCTACCCCCCAGGTCTTGGTGATCACAGACGTGTGCCTGTGTGAGTACACCGCCCACGGCCACTGCGGCGTGATCACGAAGCGCGCTGGCGACTCGGCCGTGGTGGACAACGACGCGACGCTGGAACTGCTGGGGAAGGTAGCGGTCTCGCACGCCTCGGCCGGGGCCGACCTGGTTGGCCCCTCGGCCATGATGGACGGGCAGGTGGCCGCCGTGCGCAAGGCGCTCGATGCTGCAGGGCACCAGGACGTTGGCATACTTTCCTACGCGGTCAAGTTCGCCTCCAGCCTGTACGGGCCGTTCCGCCAGGCAGCCGAATCGACGCCCCAGTTCGGCGACCGCCGCGGCTACCAGATGGACTACCGCAACCCGCGCGGCATCTACGCCGAGGCCGCCTGCGACATCGACGAGGGCGCCGACATCATCATGGTCAAGCCGGCCGGGGCTTACCTGGACGTGATCGCCGAGCTCCGCCGCAGAGTCGACCTGCCCATTGCAGCCTACCACGTCAGCGGTGAGTACGCCGCCATCAAGGCGGCGGCCGCGGTCGGATTCCTGGACGAACGCGCCGCCGCCATGGAGATCACCACCGCCATCAAGCGGGCCGGGGCGGACCTGATCATCACCTACTTCGCCGAGCAACTCGCCGGCTGGCTGAGCGGAGGGGGTGACGATTGACCGCGCAACTGCCCCCCGACGACGGCTGCCGTGACTGTGGCAGGTTCCTTCTGGACGTGTCGGGGACGTTCGGCCGCTCGGACGTCACGGTGACCTCCTGCCACGAGGCCCGCCCCAGCAACGCCGAGGTGGATCGCCTGATCGAGCAGACCTGGGCCGAGCGGCTCGCTGAGGCTGAGCGGACCGGCAAGAAGCTCTACGACGGCATGCTGTGCCGGCTCATCAGCCATCGCACCAGGGGCCGGCGGCTCGAGTTGACCGTCGGGCCGGTCAGCTTCAAGGAGTTCGTGGGCACCAATTGCGCCAACCCGCACCTGCGGCACAAGTACGGAGTGGAGGTGCTGGCCAATCCGTTGGGCGTCTCGGCGGCGCTGGTGTCAAGCGACGGCTTCATCATCATGGGCAGGCGCAGCGACCGCGTCGCGGTGCACGGCGGCATGATCCACCCGATAGGCGGCATGGTGGGATTGAACGGCTGCGCCGCGCCCGACCCGTTCGCCGCGGTGCTGAGCGAGATTGTCGAAGAGACCGCCCTGCCGGCCGAACGGGCCGAGAAGATCACCTGCCTGGGCCTGGTGCGGGACAAGGGTCTGTTTCAGTCCGAGATGGTCTTCCGCGCAGCGGTCAAGGCCGACGTGCGGGCCATCCGCCGGCTGGCTGAACACGCCGCCGACGCAGCCGAACACAGCGAGCTGCTGGCCGTGCGCGATGAGTCGTGCTCGGTGGTGAACTTCATTGAGAGGCACTGCCATCAGGCCACAGCGGTCGCCTTGGCCTCCCTGATGCTGCACGGTTTGGACCGTTGGGGCAGCGGCTGGTTCGCCGCCGCCAGGGGCTATTTGGGGAGCTTCATCTGACGGCCTCGGCCGCCCGTGCCGCAGACCTTGCCGCCGCGCGGGGGACGCCGTACAATTGAGGCGATTGGCGGTGATGTGTCTATGAAGCGAGCCGTCCTCGTTCATCTCTCACTGGCGAGTTTGTTGCTGTGGCGGGTTTCCTACGCCGCTGAGCCGCGACCCGGCGTGGCCCTGGACCAGCCGATCTCCAACGTCAGCATCGTCGGGCCGCTGCGCGAGGCCTTCAGCCGCGTGGAGCAGCTTGCCGGGGTGAGCATCCAGGTGGATTGGGCGGCACTGGCGGCTGCCGGCGTCACCGGCGACACCAAGGTCGTGATTCACTCCGCCAGCGCCACGCCCAGGCAACTGCTGAGCATGGTCCTCTTGCAGGCGGCCGCAAAGGATAGGCCGCTGGGCTGGTATCTGCGGGACAACGTGATACACGTCACCACGCAGCAGCGGGCCTTGTCAGCCGGCCGGGAGATGCCGGCCTTGATGAGCCCGGCCGCGGGCCGTGCCAGCTCGACCGGACAGGCCGCTGCCCCTGTCCGGCCCAAGGGCATCGACCTTGACTTGCATGACACGCCGCTCAAGCAGGCAGTGGAATTCTTCCGAAACGTCAGCGGACTGAACTTCTACGTGAACTGGGCGGCACTGGAATCGCTCGCTGTGACTCGCGAGACCCCCGTCAGCGTCTCCGTCCGCGGCGTGACGCTGGGCAAGGGGCTGGACCTGGTGGTCGAGCAGTTGGCAGCCGGCGAGGACCCGACCAGCAGGGTCTACTGGGTCGTGGACCGCGGGGTGGTGATGATCTCAACCGGGGCGGCACTGGACAGCCAGATGCGGACCAGGGTGTGGGATGTGACCGACCTGGTGTGGGACTGGTCCAGTCGCGACTTCAGCGGGTTGGGCGCAGGGGTGACGTCCGGTCAATCCGCCGCTGGGCAGTCATACGCCCCCGGCCCGGCCGCGGGCGGTGCCTCGTCCCCGCCGGGCCAAACCTCAGCGCTGACCCTCGGCGCCGATCGCCAGGGCGCGACAGGGGCGGGGCCGGTCTACCGGGGCGATTCGCTGATCGAAGTGATCAAGGGCGCCATCGGCCCGGAGATGTGGCAGCCGCAGGGCAAGGGGTCGATCTCGATCTACAACGGCAAGCTGGTGATCACCCAGTCGCTGCTGGGGTTCAAGCTGCTGGAAGACGCCGGCTGGCATTGAGCCACGCTCGCCTGTGGCGCAGGTGCCGGCGCTACGACTCACGTGTGCCTGGCGAGGCCGACAGCAGCACTATCAGCAGCAGCGCTGCCACGCCAGCCAGGGCCGCGCCGATGCCGAAGGCGATGCTCGCCCCGATAACCTTCCAGAACACGCCGAACATCAAACTGGCCGGTAGGGCCGCGACGCCCACCGCCCCGTGGTAGATGCCGTACGCGGTGCCGCGCTTCTCAGCCGGCACAAAGTCGGCCACCAGCGCTTTCTCCACTCCCTCGGTCAGGCCGTAGAAGAGTCCGTACGCCGCCACCAAGGCCCAGAAGTGTTCCACCTGCCCCACGCTGGCCAGCCCCAGGTAGACCAGCGCGTACACGAGCCACCCGGTCACGATCAAAGGCCGCCGGCCAAGCCTGTCGCTAAGCACCCCGCCCGGCAGGCTGAAGACGATCTTCGAGATGTGCAGCAGTATCCACAGGCCGACCAGGCTCGCCACAGACAGGCCGAACCGCTCCATTCCGTAGAAGACGATGAACAGGTCGCTGCTGTTGCCCAAGGCAAACAGGACGACGATGCCGACGAATGCGT
>Ga0315280_10002612_pt1 | contig 28954 bp, 21 predicted proteins | sample YL17G06_40_MG_FD_203697 | JGI IMG/M metagenome (GOLD analysis project Ga0315280, IMG submission 203697) | Sediment microbial communities from Yellowstone Lake, YNP, Wyoming, USA - YL17G06_40 | ecosystem: Environmental > Aquatic > Freshwater > Lake > Sediment | place: USA: Wyoming | collected... | reverse complement strand
TTCCCCTCCGCGACCGCTCCCTTTGAGGACAACGATAATGACGCGCTCTACTTGACCGGCGGCGCGCACTCAGTGACCGGCTGTCTTATCGGCTGGGCGCTCGACGACGGGATCGACGCCGGTTCCGGGTCGAACGGCTCAGTGACGGTCGATCGCTGCTGGTTTGAATCGACGTATCATGAGGCCCTGGCCTTCTCTGAGCAGGGAGGCCGCATGGCCACGGATACCGTGGCTTTGAACTGCGGGCAAGGAATCGAATGCGGGTTCGGCTCGCCAGATGTGAACGCCGTACACTGCTTCAGCACGGGCAATCTCGTCGGGGCCCGCTTCGGCGATAATTACGACTGGAGCTATAATGGCTTTCTGAAGGTGACCGATTCCCTTCTGCTGTTCAACCGGAGGGACATCTGGGGCCGTGCCTGGGACAACTGGACGGTTCACCTCTCACGGATGAATATCCACGACAACTGGCTCACCGCCCCGGATGCCGATTTCCCGAATAATCATGTCTGGAATCCACAGGCCGATCCGAGTCAGCTTGCCGAGCTGGAGCCGTTCCTGCCCTGCCCCGCCAAGACGGTGGGAATTGGTTTTGCGGTGCCCGAAGACATCCTGGACCTGTCTTTGCTCGCCAAGGGAATCCCCGTTCGCCTGAGCACTTTTACGACCAGCGAAGTCTCCGTAGATTATTCGATCGGTACGGACAATGGACAACTCGCCAGCGGCACGTTGCACTTTGTGCCCGGGCAGACCGTGCAGAAGATTCAGTATGCGATTCCAGCGGGCATCGACCTTTGCGACATCCGCGTGACCCTGAGCAATCCCGTCCACGCGGAGCTGACCGGATATGGGCGGATCACGCACAAGGGGCTATGCGGGGACGTCCGGCCGCTGGTCCGCGACGGGGACAAGTGGCGATACTTCAAGGGGACGCAGGAACCCCCCGCCACGTGGAACAGCCTGGCATTGGATGACGGCACGTGGCTGGAGGGGCCCACGCCTATCGGGTACGAGGCCAGCAGCGGCTACGAGAAACGCATCGCCACGAAACTGAGCGACATGCGGAATTCGTACATCAGCGTGTATGCCCGCCGGTACTTCATCGTCGACGACCCATCGAGACTGACGAGTCTGTACTTCTCGATGGACGCTGACGACGGCTACATCGCCTATATCAACGGCGTCCAGATCAGCTCTCGATATGTCGCAACCGGCGCGAAGCACAATGACGGCGCCACGACAAATCATGAGGCCTGCTGCGGCACGAGCGTTCCGAACGGCCCCTGCCCGCCGGAGCAGGTCGATCTGAGCGGTTACATCGGCGACCTCGTGCCCGGCGTCAACGTCCTGGCCGTGCAGGTCCACAACGTCGTGGTCTCCAGCTCCGACTTCATCTTCATCCCGGAGCTGACCGGCGTATTCGCTCAATAGCCGCAGGGTCCGGAGCCGCCACAAAGATGGATTCAGGTCGCCCGACCCTTGCAGCAGGCGACAATCGCGGAACGCCAGCCAGACCAAAGCCGCGCCCGCTCAGCCCCGGCCTTTCCCGTTCGCGCCGCCTGCAAATGCTCCTTCTCCGGTAGAGGAAACGGCTGTCGTCGTGCGTTATATTGGTGATTGTTGATGGTTCTGACGTCAGGTCACCAACGATGCGGCTTGAAGATCGATATCTCGTATGGCGGCTCAAGCAGGGCAGCCGGTGGGCCTTGTGCCGGATCTACGACCGGTATGAGACCGATCTGCTGACGCTGGCCAGGAGCCTGCTCGGCCGAACCGGCCAGGCGGAAGACGTTCTGCAGGACGTGTTCGTCCGGCTCATCGAGTCCATCGATACCTTCGAGCTCACGGGCAGCCTCAAGGGCTACCTCGTAACATGCGTCGCAAACCGTGCACGAGATTACTTGCGGAAAGACCGCCGGCGCACAGGTGAGTCGATTGAAGCGGCACACGCCGTGGAATCACAGCAGCGCGGGCCGCTCCAGGAGACAATTGCCGGCGAGCAGCGGCAGCGCCTGGCGGCGGCCCTGGCCGAGTTGCCCTATGAGCAGCGGGAAGCCGTCCTGCTCCACCTGCAGGCGGGCCTGAGATTCTGCGAGATCGCCCGCGTGCAGGGCGTGGCTGCCAAGACGGCGTGGAGCCGGTACCGGTACGGATTGGACAGACTGCGGTCTATGTTGAATGGTCAGGTGTGACTATGAAACCTGCAAGAGACGTTCGCAAACTCGTAAGGGACCTGCGTGATCCGGCAGATGCCCGGACGCATGACAGGATCGTCGGCTGCCTGCTCGACGTTCTGGAACGAACCAAACCACAAACGGCTGTCCGACAGCCGGCTGCAAGGAGAACCATCATGAAGAGCCCGCTAATGAGACTGGCGGCAGCAGCCGTCGTCATCCTGGCGATAGGGCTGGCTGTCACCATGCTTGTCAAATCGACCTCAACCGCCTCTGCCGCCGTGATCTTCCAGCAGGCGGCCGAGGCCCTCGGAAAACTGAAATCGTTCCATGTCAAAGTGGAGATGCGCACTCTGCCCGGCGACAACTTCTCGCTGATCCGCCTGGACCTCGATTTCGTGCCCATCGACTTCTGGAAACAGTTCACCGACGATCCCTGGGGCAAATGGCGGCTGGAGGAACCGGGCCGGGTCGTCGTCATGGACGGGCGGCAGTCCTCCATGTTCTACAAATCCCTCAACATGGTCCACGAAGTGGAAGACCCCGATCCCGGGCGGTACTGGGACGAGGCTCTTGTCGAGCTGGACAAAGTCATGAGCCGCGAAGCGAGCAAAGCATCAGAGCACCCGGCCCAATTCAGCTCCAGCCGCCGGTACGGCGAGGACGGCCGCGAGAAAATGGTCATCACCGTCGAAGTGCCATCGGAGGTGCCGGAGACGGATTACTCGAGGAACAAGAGAATCAGGGACTCCGATCACCTGAAGATCTATGAGTTCGATGCCGAGACGAGACTGCTGGAGGACCTCGAGATTTACGTGCACGACAAGGACAACGACGTTCTCGTCTTCCGGCTCGTCAAAGCGGAGTACAACGTCGAATTCGAGCCGGCCCTGTTCACGCTGGAGCTGCCTGCCGATGTGATTCGGACCGTGCTGCTCCAAATCCTGCCGGACAACGAGCGATATGAAAAGATGACGCCGAAAGAAGCCGCCACCGTCTTTTTGACCGCCTGGGCCAATGAGGATTGGGATGAGGTGCTCAAATTCGAGACCCAGACAGGTGTTCCGCAAGCCATGAAGGACTACTACAGCGGCCTGACGGTCATCGAGATTGGCGAGCCGTTCCAATCAGCGAGCAGCAATGAGCGATGGTATGTCCCCTTCAAGATCAAGCTCAAATCCGGAGAGGTCGGCGAACACAATCTGGCTCTGGTGAGGGACGAGCACGCCAAGCGATTCAGATACGACGGCGGGCTGTAGCCGGTGCGCCCGCGCACAAGCCAGGGACCACCCGAGGCCAGACTACAAGGGTCCGGCCCTTTCCAAGGGCCGGGTCAAGCCGCGCGCGAGTGGAATTCTGTTGCCAAAGCTCCGATTTCGCCTATAACATGCTGGGGCGGGAGGGGCGAAGAACCTTCGCCCGTACCGGTTGGATGCTTATGCAGCAAGGAGCTTCGGCATGTTGGCACGCAGGTTCGTTCTACCATCCGTCATTTGTCTGATCGTCGCGGGCGGCTGTGCGACCGGGCCTCGCGGCGGGAACGGCACAGGGGTAGTCTCCGGGGAATTGAAGCAGTGGCATACAGTCACGCTGACCTTTGCCGGACCCCAGACGAGCGAGACTGCCGAGCCGAATCCCTTCCTGGATTACCGCCTGTCGGTCACCTTCTCCCAGACCGGCAAGCAGTACGTCGTGCCGGGCTTCTATGCGGCCGACGGCGATGCCGGCCAGACAGGTTCGGTAGCCGGCAACAAGTGGCAAGTGCACTTTCTGCCGCCCGAGCCGGGCCAATGGACTTACGTCGCATCCTTTCGAGCCGGCAAAGATGTCGCCATCGATCCTTGTGCGACCGGAGAGTCGGTCGCTTTCGACGGGGCCAAGGGCTCTTTCGAGATCGGCCCGACGGATAAGACCGGCCGCGATTTCCGTGGCCAAGGCCTCCTCCAGTACGTCGATCAGCGATACTTGCGGTTTGCCTACACCGGGTCTTACTTTCTCAAAGGCGGGGCCGACAGCCCGGAGAACTTCCTGGCCTATATCGATTTCGACGGGACCTACGATACGGCGGAGCTGACGCGCGAAGGCGAGGCCGCCGGCGGCATCTTCATCCACACCTACCGTCCGCACATCCAGGACTGGCGGCCCGGCGACCCCACGTGGAAAGACGACAAGGGCAAGGGGATCATCGGCGCCTTGAACTACCTGTCCGCCAAGGGCATGAACAGCGTCTACTTCCTGACCTACAACGTCGATGGCGGGGACGGCAAGGACGTCTGGCCCTGGATCGATCCCAACGACAAGTTCCAGTTCGATTGCAGCAAGCTGGCCCAGTGGGAGATCGTCTTTTCGCACATGGACAAGCTCGGCCTGATGCTCCACGTCGTCACGCAAGAGACCGAGAACGACCACGCCCTGGACGGCGGCGAGCTCGGCCGCCAGCGCAGGCTCTACTACCGCGAGCTGATCGCCCGCTTCGCGCACCATCCGGCCCTCGTCTGGAACCTCGGCGAGGAGAACACGAACACGACCCAGCAGCGCAAGGCCTTCAGCCGGTACATTCACGACCTCGACCCGTACGATCATCCGGTGGTCTGCCACACCTATCCGGGCAAGTACGAGGAGGTTTACGCGCCGCTGCTCGGGTACGAGTACTTCGAGGGCCCCTCGCTGCAAACGAACGACACGCACGCACAGACGATCAAGTGGGTGGACCGCTCCGACGCCGCCGGGCGACGCTGGATCGTCTGCCTCGACGAGATCGGGCCCTCGCGCACGGGGGTCAAGCCCGACAACGACGATTACTGGCACGACGAGGTGCGACGAAAGCACCTGTGGGGCAACCTGATGGCCGGGGGGGCGGGCGTCGAGTGGTATTTCGGCTACCAGTTCCCCGATAACGACCTGAATTGCGAGAACTGGCGCAGCCGGGACCACATGTGGGACATGACGAGATATGCCCTGGACTTCTTCCGCGACCACCTGGCGTTCGCGGATATGAATCATCACGACGAGCTGACTTCGGCGGAGGACGATTATTGCTTTGCGAACCCGGGAACGGCGTACGCAATCTACCTGCCGTCGGGCGGCACGACGAATCTGGATGTCGGCGACGCAACGGGAACGTTCCGAATCCGCTGGTATAATCCCCGGTTGGGCGGCCCGCTGGAAGGCGGCATGCTCGTCTCGGCGTCGGGACCGGGCAAAATCAACATCGGCCAGCCGCCAAAGGATACCGATAAGGACTGGGTAGCGCTCGTGGAACGGCTTGCTCGGTGAGCCAGCCCCTCGCGGGCATCCGGAACGCGTCGATGGCGGCTTTCCGGCGGTGGCTGCCGGGGGGCGACAAATACCTATTGCAAACCGCGAAGCGACTCCTATAATACGAACTCGTCAAAACCAGGGGTCTACAGGGAACTGAGCTGATTTGAGTTGAGCGAAGCGTTTTTGATCGAGACCTGGACCCTGAGAGTCATAGACTGAATGGGAGACCATATTCATGGAACAGACGGCTGAGGTGGGAATCAATCTCTTCGGCGACCAACTGCCCTCGATGGAGGAATTGAGAGCGCTGTCCCACACGGTGCACGCCAGCGAGGCGAACCAGACGAAGTTTGCACAGCAGGTCGAGGAGAACAGTGGCAAGACGGGCGGCCACGCCTCTCTGGCGACGGGAATCGGGCTTTTCATGCTCGGCAGGTACGCCGAGGCGCTGGAGAAGCTGCGCAAGGGCCAGGACAGCACGCAAAAGTACATGTACCTGGCCTTCACCTACCGGCGCATGGGGCGATACAGAGAGGCCATCGATAACCTCCAGAAGGCGAAGGACGCCGGTGCCGAAGCGTTGAACGTGAGCCTGGAGAAGGCGGCGACGTACCGGCACGCCGGCGACTTCGACGCGGCGACGAAGGAGATTCAGGCCTGCGCCAACTTTGAAAATGTCAGCGCCGAGTACCATTACCAACTGGGGCGTCTGCAGGAGGTCAAGGGAGAATACGAGGAAGCCGCAGCCAATTACAGGACGGCCCTGGAGCTGGCCCCCCAGCACCAGAGAGCCCTGTTCCACCTGGCCTATCGCCATGACTTGTGGGGCGACGAGGAAACGGCCATCAATCTCTACCGGCAGGTTGTCGCCTCCTCGCCGGTGTACGTCAGCGCCCTGCTGAATCTGGCGGTGCTGTACGAGGACCACGGAGAATTCAGTAAGGCAGGCGCCTGCGTGGAGAAGGTCCTTGACTGCCACCCCAACCACCCGCGCGCCGGGCTATTCAAGAAGGACATCGAGAGCTCCAAGACGATGTTCTACGACGAGGAAAAGGAAAAGAAGCGAACGCGCAAGAACCAGATCCTCGAGACGCCGATCTCCGATTTCGAGTTGTCGGTGCGCAGCCGGAACTGCCTGCGGAAAATGAATATCCGGACGCTCGGCGATCTGCTCAACATTACGGAGGCCGAGCTCCTATCGTATAAGAACTTCGGCGAGACCTCGCTGCGGGAGATCAAGGCGATTCTCGATCAGAAGAGTCTGCACCTGGGTATGGCCATCGAGGACAAGCAGCTCCAGACGGAAGCCGTGCCCGGTGCCGAGACTGTGGAGAACCAGGGCCTGCTCAATAAGTCCGTCGACGACCTGCAACTGTCGGTCCGCTCCCGCAAATGTTTGCAGAAACTGAACCTTCGCACCCTCGGGGAGCTGACTCGAACGACGGACGCCGAGCTCCTGGGCTGCAAGAACTTCGGCGTGACAAGTCTCAACGAGATCAAGCGGGTGCTGGCCAATCTCGGCTTGTCGCTTCGCAGTCTGGATTGAGACCCGTAGCGTGCACAGTCCTGTTTGATGGATTCACGGTTGGGCGACAACCTGTTGCCAGGCCCCCTGCCTGAAGGACCGGGTCCGAGGTCACGGCATTACTGGCTGTGGTCCTGCTCCGTCAGCTTCGCGTGCATCCTCCTGACAGTCATTCTGTTCCACGGGTGCGAGCAGCGGCAAACGGTTCGGCCGACGCCGCAGATGGATGCCGATCCGCAGTTCTGGGTCCGGGTCCTTCTGGCGGCCAACGCCGGCGAGTGCACGGTGACGGCGCCGTCTTCCATCGCCGTACATCAGGGAGGCCCAGGTCCCGTCACCGGGGCGGCGGCCTACTCCACGCGGCCACCGGACCAGCCGGCCAGGATCGTCCTCGCCGACGGCCGGCTCGTGCTCGACGGAACGCCGCTGCCCGGCAACGAGGTCATTCTCAGCCCGGAACGCCCGCACATCTTTTCCTTCAACGGCACCAGCTATCGCGGCAAGCTGCAACTGATTGTCAACTCGACCGGACGCGGATTCGACGCGATCAATGTGGTCCCCCTTGAGCCGTACCTGGCGGGCGTGGTCGGCGAGGAAATGCCCGACTACTGGGAGCCGGAGGCATTGAAGGCGCAGGCCATCGCCGCGAGGACCTATTGCCTGTATATCAGCAGCCGATTCGGAACGACTCGGAACTGGGACGTCAGCCGAACCCAGGCGAACCAGGTGTACGGCGGCGTCCAGGCGGAGTCTTCGCTGGTCTGGACCGCGGTCAATACCACTTCCGGCAGGGTGTTGACCATTCCGGGGCGGCAGTCCCAGGGCCAGTTCGGATCGGATTTCGTTGCCCGCGGCTTGTTCCCCGCGTACTACAGCTCCATCTGCGGCGGACACACAACCGACAGCGCGGACATCTTCGGCGACTCGTTCGCCCCGCTGGCGGGAGTGCCCTGCCCCTACTGCAAGGACGTTGCCAGGCTGGGCTCGTTCTTCTGGCCCATGGTCCAATTCGATCGCGGCATGGTCACGCGGCAACTGGTGGAGAGGTACCCCAAGCTCGAGGCACTTGGCGAGGTCAAGGAGATCACGGTCACCGAGAAGCGCGACTACCTGCAATTCTCGCGGCTGGCGAGGGTCAAGCTCATCGGCGCCACGGGCAAGACCGACACGCTGCGGGCAGAGGACCTGCGTCTGGCGATTGATCCGACGGGCCGGCGGATCAAGAGCACGGCCTGCAATATCGTCCCCTGGGGCGACGGGTGGGCGTTCCTCTCAGGCCGGGGCTGGGGCCACGGCGTCGGCCTGTGCCAGTGCGGCGCCGAGGGCCTGGCCAGACTCGGCAAGAACGCCGATGAGATCCTCCAATACTACTACCCAGGCTCGCAGATTGTGAGCCTCTATTGAGAGCGATTGTAGTTAGTTCGTGCGCCCCGCTTGTCACCCTGGGCGAAGCCGTTCGTGGGCCCTCGGGCGCCACCGCAAGAGGACGGAAAATGGCCTTGGGCCGCTCGCAGGGTGGGTCCTTGACCCACGCGGTTATCCGAGCAAAGCGTTCCTTGACGCGTGGGTTGAGAACCCACCTTACATGTTAGCGCCGCGCTTTTTCAGAGGAGCGAACGGTCTGCGGGTGAAACCCTGCATCCGGTGATCCTGGTCGCTGATTTCTCTATTGTATCGAGTGCATCTGAATGTCGTGTTTTGAGTTGCTCAACGTCGATCCGCATTGTTCCGCCAGGCGTGGGGTCCTCCGCACGGCGCACGGCGTGATTCAAACGCCCGCCTTCATGCCCGTGGGCACCGCCGGTGCCGTCAAGGGGATCCTCCCCGAGCTGCTCGAACAGACGGGAACTCAGATCGTTCTGGCAAACACCTACCACCTGATGCTCAGGCCCGGCGTCGAGGCGGTCGAGCACCTGGGAGGTTTGCACAGGCTGATGGCCTGGAACCATCCTATCCTGACCGACAGCGGCGGCTACCAGGTCTTCTCGCTCAGCGCACTGACCCGGATCGACGATGAGGGAGTCGAATTCGCCAGCCACGTTGACGGCGCCCGGGTGCACCTGAACGCGGAAATCGCCATCGAGATTCAGAACCGGCTCGGCGCCGACATCATTATGTGCTTCGATGAGTGCACGCCGTTCCCCGTGGAGAAAAACCGGCTGGCCAGAGCCGTGACACGAACCATCGCGTGGGCGAAACGATGCAAAGACCGGTTTTCAGTTCTCGGTTCTCAGTCGTCAGCGGCCAACTGCCAACTGCCAATCGCCAACCGGCAACTACTTTTCGGCATTGTCCAGGGCGGCATCGATCCCGAGCTTCGCCGCCTCTGTACCGCCCGGATCGTGGAGATCGGCTTCGACGGATATGCGGTCGGCGGCCTGAGCGTCGGGGAGGGCCACGACAACATGATCGCCACCGTCGATCTGACCGCCGCCCTGCTGCCGACAGACCGGCCGCGGTACCTCATGGGCGTCGGCATGCCCGCCGACATCCTCGCCGCCGTTCGGGCCGGGGTCGATATGTTCGATTGTGTCCTGCCCACGCGAAACGGACGCAACGCCTTCGCCTTCACAGAACAAGGCCCGCTGCGCCTGCGTAATTCTGTCCATAGCGACTCGAAGGAGCCCGTGGAGCAAGGCTGCGATTGCTACGGTTGCCGGCATTTCACACGGGGGGCAATCAGGCATTTCTTCAACAGTGGCGAGATGCTCGGCCCGATTCTGCTGTCGCTGCACAACCTGAGGTTCTATCAGAGACTGATGACCGGTATTCGGGAGCATATCGAGCGGGGCGATTTCGCCGGGTGGGCGGCCGGCCGGATCGAGAGGTACGCAAGGACCGATAACGAGCCGTGAGCCCGCGCTTTTTGGACAGCGAATCTCATTTGAATTTGACAATTCCGCTCCGGTGATATAGGCTGTCTGGTTTACGGCGTGGTCCTTGGAAAGGAACCCATCATGGAAAACGTATGGATTTTGGCACAGGCGGAGTCCAACGAGGCCCCTTCGCAGATCCGATCGGAGCCCGGCGGCGGTACCGGAACGACCCTCCAGGTCTCCGACTCCAACGCCCCGGCGGCCGGCGGCCAGCGTTCAACCTCGTTCTTCTCCACCCAGCTCATTTTCCTCGTTCTCCTCTTCGTCGTGATGTATTTTCTGCTGTTCCGGGGCCCCCGACGCCAGCAACAGCAGCATCGCCAGATGGTGCAGTCGCTGAAGAAGAACGACCGCGTCCGCACGATCGGCGGAATCTTCGGCACGGTTGTCGAAGTCAAAGGGGACGAGGTCGTCCTCAAGGTGGATGAGTCCAACAACACGAAACTCCGCGTCAGCACATCGGCGGTCAGCAAGAACCTCTCGGAGGAAGGCAAAGAGAAAGAGTAAGGGCTTTTGCGGCTGATAGCCGAAGTAAGGTTGGTTCTGGAGGCTCACTGAGTAGGAATAGCTATGAACAAAAATCTGCTGCCAAAATTTGCTCTGATCGTGGTTTTAATCGCTGCGGCGGCGTGGGTCCTGTATCCGCCGAGCAAGTCGCTCAAGCCCGGAATCGACCTGGCCGGCGGCACCAGCCTGATCTATGCCATCAATACCGAGGGCCTCAGCGCCGAAGCACAGAGAGGCCTGTCGCAGAGGATGGTCACCGTTCTGCGGCGCCGGATCGACCCGGCGAACATTCAGAACCTTGTGTGGCGTCCCCAGGGGAATACGCGATTTGAAATCCAGATGCCTCTGGCCAGCAAGGAGACTCAGACCAAGAGGGAGCAGTATGAGACCGCCCTGAACGACCTGCTCAGCAGCAACGTGAACTCGGCCACGATCATGCGCCTGCTCCAGCAGCCGCTGGAGACACGAACCAAGGAGTTCGCGAAGATCGCCCAGGACGATCCGAACCGTCTGGACGTCCTTCAGAAGCTCGCCTCGGTGCACGACGAGCGGACCGCGCTCCAGCAGAAGAGGGACAGCTCGGCCGCGAAGGTCAAGGACCTCGAACAGAAGATATCTGCGGCAAGCTTGAAGCTGGACCGCATCCAGGCCAACCGAAAGGACTGGGCCAAGCTCAACGACGAGCAACTCCCGAAGACCCTGAAGGATTTCCTCGGCTCCGAGGAGCAGATCCCGCTGGTGACGGAGTACGTCAAGACGTGCGCAGAGCTGGCGGATGCCCAGGATCGTCTCACGACGGAAACCACCGGCCTGAACGACCAGTACGACACCGCCAAGCGCGGGCTGGCCCGGCTCAACCTGACCCAGGACCAGATCAACTACGTGCTCGAACTGAAGGCGGGCTCCGACCGCCGGGCGAAGAGTCTCGCCGAGCTGGAAGCGCAGTTCCCCGACCGCAAAGGTCAAATCGCCAAGGTCGTAGCCCTGTACGACGAGTATCGGCCCTTCCAGGGCCGGCTCGACGACCCGAGCGACATGAAACGCATGCTCAAAGGCGCCGGCATTCTGGAATTCCGCATTCTGCCGACCCTTGGCCGGACGGAATTGAGTCAGAGTGAGATCGAGCGGTATACGCAGGCCCTGACCGAGAAGGGACCGAAGTTCGCCTCCGACAGCAGCTATGTCTGGGTGCAGATCGAGGACATCAAGGAATGGCACGACCAGACGACTATCGTGGGCCCATTCGGCGACAAGTTCTACGTGCTGGCCAGCAACAAACCGAACGAGATGATGCTCCACACCCCGACCGGCCGTGACTGGAAGCTGGACAACTCGTATCCAACCTCCGACGACATGGGCAGAAGAGCCATCGGGTTCCACCTCGACGTCCGGGGCGGCAATCTCTTCTGGGACATCACGAGCAGGAACGGCGGCCGGCCCCTGGCTATCCTCCTGGACGGCCTCGCCATCTCCGCCCCGCAGATCAACCCCGAGCATCCAATCGGGCAGAGCGGCATCATCATGGGCACCTTCTCGCAGACCGAAGTCACCGACATGGTGAACAAGCTCAACGCCGGCTCGCTGCCCGCCCGGTTGATCGAGCAGCCGATCTCGGAACGGATCATTGGACCGTCCATCGGTGCCGACAACCTCGCCAAGGGAATCAAGGCGGGCATCATCGGCGTGATCGGAGTCGTCACGTGCATGGCCGGCTACTACCTGGTCGGCGGCATGATCGCCGACGCGGCCCTGCTCATGAACGTGCTGTTCACGCTGGCGTTCATGGTCCTGTTGCGTGCGACTTTCACCCTGTCTGGCATCGCCGGCACGATCCTGACGATCGGCATGAGCGTCGACGCCAACGTGCTGATCTTCGAGGCCATTCGCGAGCAGCAGGAGCAGGGCAAGTCCCTGTTCCTGGCGATCCGGGAGGGGTACAAAGGGGCCTTCACCACCATTCTCGACTCGAACCTGACGACGATCGCGGCGGCGGCGATCCTCTACTACGTCGGCACGGAAGACCTCAAGGGCTTTGCCATCGTGCTGATGCTCGGCCTGGGGTCGAGCATGTTCACCGCCGTCTTCGTCACCCGGGTCGTCCTCGACTTCCTGGTCTCCAAGCGAATCCTCAAAGACCGCCTCCTGATGCTGCACCTGATTCGCGTGCCCAAGATCGACTGGATGGGCAAGCGCAAATACTTCTTCCCGCTCTCCGCCGTCCTGGTCATCGGCGGCCTCTCGCTCTTCCTCGCGCGGGACAAATCCAAGTACGGCATCGAGTTCACCGGCGGCACCAGCGTGCAGATCAACCTGAAGCCGGAAGTGTCACTCACCCGCCAGGAAGTCGAAGATCGCATGGTCAAGATCGCCGAGAACCTGACGAACTCCGATCTTGGGACCGTCACCGTATATAGCGTGGGCGAGCCAATCCCGGGTAAGAAAGGACCCAACGGAGAGAAGGTGTACGACCAGTATGAGATCAGTACGCCGGCGGCCAACAGGCTTTTGACGATGGTTACCTTCCCTGAGGGCAGCTCGCAGACGGCCGAAACCGTCAGGGCGGCCATCCAGAAGGGACAGTCGCAGCAACAGCGACGGATAGGCGATTTCGAGGTCGCCGCCGACGCAAACCGGTCTTTTGAGATTGTCACCAGCCCTGTGAATCCGAGCACGGTCCAGGCGCTGCTGAAGGCCTCCTTCCCGGACGCCCAGGTTTCCGACCCCAAGGTCGATGAAGTCGTCCCCAATGCGGTCCGCAAGGCCTTCGAGGGGCAGTTGGAGATTCAGCAGAACCTCCAGCCGACGATTGCCGCCAGCGACAAGATCACCGCCACGACGGTGGAGACCTACCCGGAGCTGGCGGACTACATCGGCGGTATCAAGATGGACGTGACCTTGAGCAGGCCGGCCCTGAGGCAGGAGATCGACCAGCGGTTGAAGGACCTGCGGTTCCGCCCGGATACGCAGGACCTGGCGTGGTACCCCTACCAGCTCTTCGGCGCCGGCTTCAAACCCCTGGAGACCACCGGGCCGGTGAGCGCATTCACCTATGTCAGTGCACAGCCGGAAGCCGGACTGCGGCAACTGTCCGCGGAAGAATGGTCGCAATTCGTCAACAACGAAAAGGCCAGGGTCGTCCAGGCGGCCCAGCGGGAAACCTCGCTTCCGCGCGTGACCCAGATCGATCCGTTCGTCGGGTCCGAGGCGAAAACGAAGGCGTTGATCGCCATCGTGCTGTCGCTGGCCGTCATGTTCTCCTACATCGCCGTCCGGTGGCAATTGGATTGGCGCTATGGCTTCGGCGGCGTGGTTACGCTCTTCCACGATACCTGCGTCTCCGTCGGCATGGTGAGCGCCTGCACGTACATTGCGGCAACGCCGATCGGCCAGGCCCTGCTGATCTCCGGGTTCAAGATCGACCTGGTGATGATTGCCGCCTTCCTGACGTTGCTGGGCTACTCCATCAACGACACCATCGTCGTCTATGACCGTATTCGTACGGTCGTCAGAAGGCGCGGCGGGACCCGGGAGACGACCATCACGCCGGAGATCATCAACGACAGCATCAACCTGACGATGTCGCGAACGCTGCTGACCGGAACCACGACTCTGCTGGTCGTGGCGGTTCTCTACATCTTCGGCGGACCCGGCCTGAGAGGCTTCAACTTCGCGATCCTGACCGGCATCGTCATCGGTACTTATTCCTCCATCGGGATCTCGGCCCCGGTGCTTCTGGCGTTCGCCAGGTCGAAATCCAAAGAGGCATAGCGCGGCGACTCGGCAAGCCGGAGGGCTGAACAGGCCATGGCCCTCCGGCGCAAGAGGGATACGGATTGTGCGATATGCACAGGGACTATAAGACAGGACTGGTCGTGGGGCTGGTGCTGGCGGTGATCGCCCTGATCTGGGTGGCGACCCGGCCGGGCCTGAGCCCGGAAGCAAGGATGATGCGATCGGCAAAGGCCACTTCGCAGAACCCCGGACCGGGCGCTGCAACTCCCGAACCCGCCGTGGATTCAGGTCGCGCCGACAGTCCGCAACCTGAAGTCTCAAATCCGCAACCGGCGCCGCCGGGCCCGACGCAGAATCTGGCGGCGTACGAGCTGCCCGAGAAGATCAAGACGATCCGATTCCACATCGTCCGCAAAGAGGAAACCCTGTCCACGATCTCGCAGCAGTACTACGGCACGCCCAACAACTGGCGGAAGATTCTCGACGCGAACAAGAACACCGTCAAGGATGCCAACAAGATTCAGCCGGGGACAAAGCTGATCATCCCGGATTAGTGCCGCATCACTGCTCGCCGGCTATCAGGCTGGCCGCGTCGCGGTCAACGAGCCAGGTGATCTTGTCCAGAGCAGGCCACAACATGTGAATTGGAAATCTCACCTCGTCCGGCTCGCCGGTCAGTACTTCCTTCAGCGTCTGCGCCTTCTCACGCCCGGACACCAGCACGACCAGGCGCCTGGCCGCCAGCAGAACCGGATGCGTCAGCGTCACCCGGTTGAGCGTATCGTCCAGCATGTACACGGCACAGACCAGCTCATCGACATCGAACGGTGCGTAGGTGTTCGGGAACAGCGATCCCGTGTGGCCGTCCACTCCCATGCCCAGGACGACCAGGTCGAATTCCGGCTTCTCGCTGTCCTGTAAGCGGAACACCCTGCGGATCGTCTTCTCGTACGAGCGTGCGGCGGCCCGGATGTCCTTGTATCGGGTCGGGATTTGATGCACGTGGTCCTGCGGAATGTTGACCCTGGTCAAAAATGTGTCGGCCGCCAGTTTGTAGTTGCTGTGCGGCGAGTCGGGCGGCACGTACCGCTCATCCACCCAGAACACGTGCACTCTGTCCCAGGCCAGAGACCGCGCGTCCGGATCCTCGCCCAGGTGCTCGAAGAATCGCTGCGGCGTGTGCCCGCCGGAGATCGCTACGTGAAAGCCGCCGCGTGAGTCGATTGCCTCGCGAGCCACGGAGACGAAGAATTGAACGGCCTGCTCTGCAAGCTCCTCGGGATCGGAGGCAATCTGGATGTTCGGCTTCTGCGTCGTGGTCATTTCCATATCTCACCGCCCCTTTCGTGAAGCCCTGACCCTTTCACGCTTCACGTCCTGCCGCCGCCCCGGACGCACAGGAAATCCACAACTGGTCTCCCTGCATCATATACGCCCCATTTCCATTTTGCCGAGCACACGGCCTAGGTAATATCCTGTATTTCCCACAAGAAGGCTTTGATGCCCTCCGAGCCCAGGGTCTGTCGCATAGCGCGGACGCGTTCCATGGCGGCCCGGGCCTTGTCGTCATCGACCACCGCCAGGGTCGCCGAATTCACTCCCGGCCACACCTCGGTATCGAGGTGGGGCTCGCTGCGATGCCCCTGGCCGAGGACGTCCGTGAATCGGGTATAGGCGTCGATGCCAACCGACTTCAACAGATCGTTGACATCCACGTCAATCGCCGCACTGTGTACGATCAGGACCGCCTTCACAACTCTCCCCTATGTTACGTCCGTAGTCTTCACGCCCTCGAACAGGCTGTACAAGGTCGGCATCAGGACCAGGGTGATCAGCGTGCTGAGCGTCATGCCGCCGATGCTGGCGATGGCGAACGGGCCCCAGACCTCCGAGCCCGATCCCCGCGAGATGGTCAGCGGCGCCAGGCCCAGCAGCGTGGTCAGCGTCGTGCTCAGGATCGGCCGCAACCGGCTGCGACCCCCCTCGACGATTGCCGCCAGTGTGTCGTAGCCGCGCTGGCGGAGAATCCCTATGAAACTGATGAGCACGATCCCGTTGTTGACCACCAGGCCCACCAGCAGAATCAGCGCGATGAACGTCACGATGCTCATGGGAATCCCGGTCAATGCCAGCGCTACGGTCACCCCGACGATGCCGAACGGCACAGACAGAAAGATGATGAATGGGTCGCGGTACGACTCGAATTGCGAGGCCATGACCATGTAGACCAGGACCATGCCCAGCCCCACGGCGAGTATCAACAGCCGGAACGCCTCCTGCCTCTGCTCCTCCGCTCCCGAGATCTTGTAGCTGAATCCCGGCGGCGTTGGGACTTTCGCGAGGACGGCCCGAACGTCCTTCGCCACCGAGCCGAGGTCGCGTCCGCGAATCTGGCCGGCGACCGTGATGTAGCGGGCCTGGTCCTTGCGCTCGATCCGGCTGGGGCCGTACCCCTGCTCGATCTCGGCGAAATTCGCCAGACAGACCTGGCCGCCCAGCGGAGAGTTCAGGTACACGTCCCGCAGGTCCTGAATCCGCTCCCGGTCCTCCGGCCGCAGCCGGATTTCCACATCATATTCATCCCCGGCCTCGCGGTACCTCGTAGCCGTCGTGCCGGCAAACATGGTCTCCACAGCTTTGCCGATCGTGCGGACATCCAGGCCCAGCCTGGAGGCTTTCGCGCGATCCACGATCACCTTGATCTCCGGCTTCTCCTTCTTCCGGCTGACCGTAACATCCTCGACGCCCCGGATGCAGGAGACCGCCTTTTGCACCCGCTCGGCGTAGTGAATCGCCTGGTCCATGTCATGGCCGTACAACTCGATCGACAGCGCCCCGCCCGTGCCGAAGATCATCTCCTCGAATGGGTCGCGAATGCCGTAGCGGAAGACCGTGCCGGGAATCCGGTCGGCGATCGGGCGCAGCCGCTCGATGAGCTGTTTCGGCGACGCATCGCGCTTCTCCTTGTCCACCAGCTTGATGAACAGCGTTCCCGTATATGTCTCCATGCCGCCGAGCAGCAGCTCGGCGCCGGCTTCATCGACCACGCCCCACCGCACGTAGACGTGCTCGCTCTCCGGCACGTGCTTGCTCACGATCTTGTCGATCTGCTGGCCCACGAGGCCCGCCCGCTCGTACCGGGTCCCCACCGGCAGCTCGAACTCCGCCGCCATCTGGTTCTGGTCCTCCTGCGGGAAGAACTCGCGCCCGACGAACATGGTCAGGCTCAGGCACCACAGGAAGATCAGCACGCAGGTGACGAGCACCGCCTTTCGATTGCGGAGCGACCAGGTCAGGAATCGGACGTAGCCGCTCTCCATCCAGACCAGGACCCTCTCGCCCCAGCGGTAGAACCAGCCGAGGGCCGCCTCGCCGCCCGCCTCGTCGCTCCGGAGGAACTTCGAGCAGAGCATCGGCACGAGCATCAGCGACGTCATCAGTGAGGCGAGGAGCGACATCGTCACGATGATCGCGAACTGCCCGAACAGGATCTGCGTGATGCCGCCGACGAACATGACCGGCACGAAAATGGCGACCGTCGTCAGCGTCGAGGCCATCACCGCCACGCCCACCTCGTTCGTGCCGTGGATGGCGCTTTCCCGCAGCCTCTGGCCCTTCTGGCGATGCCGGTGGATGTTGTCGACGACGACGATCGATGCATCGACGACCTCACCCACGGCGATGGCCAGCGCCGCCAGGCTCGTCGTATTGATCGTGTACCCCGCCACGTACATCAGCAGAAAAGTGATGATGAGCGAGGTCGGGACCGAAGTCGCCACGATCAGACTCGCCCGCAGGCTGCCCACGAAGAACAGGATCACGAAGAAGACGAACAGGATCGCCCACAGGACGTTCTCGCGCAGGTTGACCACGGAGGCCATGATGAATTCGGCGTTGTCGATGACGACTTTGGCCTCCACGTCCGGGGGCAGGCCCTTGGCGATTTCCTGGAGCTTGGCGCGTACGGCCCGTGCGACCTCGACGGTGTTGCCGCCGCTCTGCTTTTGAATCATCACGGCCATGGCCCGCTTGCCGTTGAGCCGGACATCGTAGCTCCGCTCCTTGAAAGAGTCCCGAACCTCCGCAATGTCCTTCAGCTTGACGGGGACTCCGTCCGGGGCCGCAATGACGACCTCGCCGACCTCCTCGGGGCTGGCGAACTCCTCCGGGGTCCGCACGAGAAAGTCCTTGTAGCCGCTCCGGATGCTGCCGCCCGGCACGCTGATGTTCTGCGAGGCCAGGATCGGCACGAGCCGCTCGATGGACAGGTTCAGGGAGGCCAGCCGGTTACGATCCACTTCGACGCGGATCTGGCGCTCCAGACCCCCGTGCACGGCCGCGGAGGCCACGCCACTGACCCGCTTGAGCGGATCGGCGATCCGGTCCTCCACGATCTTCTCCAGACGCGGGTAGCTGTCCCCCGCCGTAACACCGATGATCATGATCGGGAACATGTCGATGGCGAACTTGAAGACCACGGGGGTCTCCGCCTCGTCCGGCAGATTGTCCTTGACCATGTCAAGTTTCTCGCGCACCTCGTTGGCCGCCTCCGTGATGTTCTGGCCCCACTTGAATTTCAGGGTGATGGAAGATGTCCCCTCCTTGGAGACCGACAGCACGTGGTCGACGCCGGAGATCGTGCTGAGGATGTCCTCCAACGGCTTGGTGATGAGCGTCTCGATCTCCTCCGACCCGGCCCCCTCGTAGAGCGTCACGACGGAGATGGCCGGGATCTCCAATTCGGGCAGCAGGTCGATGCCCAGCAGCCTCAGCGACGCCAGGCCCAGCACGACGGTCGCGACGAAGATCATCAGGGTCGTCACGGGCTTATTGACGGAGAATTGAGCCAACCTCATTGGATGTCCTCAAGCCGCACGACTTCGACGCGGACGCCGTCGCCGAGCAGGTGCATCCCGTTAACGACGAGACTCGCGCCGCTCTGCAGGCCGCTGGTGATCTCACATCGCGTCGCATCCGTCAGTCCGACCCCCACGATGCATTTTCTTGCCAGGCCGTTCTCCACCACGTACACATAGGGCGGGTCGATTTTGCCGCCAAGGATAACGTCGCGGGGAACGACGACCGCGTTGTCCCTGTGGTCGAGGATCAGCTTGACGTGGGCGAACATGCCCGGCCGAACCTGCAGATCGTCGTTCCGCACCCGGATCTCGATCTCGATGCTATGCGTCTTCTCGTCAAGGGCGGGGTACACCGAATATACCTCGGCATTGATCTCGCGGCCCTTGATCGCATCCAGGCCGATCTTCACGGGTACGCCCTGCCGGAGTTGCGGCGAGTACCGTTCCGGCACCGCCGCCAGGACTTTCACCGTCTTGATATCCGCCAGACTGATGATACGCTGCCCCTGGGCGACCAGGTTGCCTTCGTCGATGTGCCTGGCCGTGACGACCCCGTCGATGGGAGCGGTGATCGTGGATTCACGCAGCGAAATCTCTGCCAGTTCAAGGTTCGCCCTGGCGAGGCTCAGACCGGCCGCAGCCAGCCTGGCGGCCGTCCCCGCCTGATCCCGCGCCTGCTCCGTGACGGAGCCGCCCTCGAACAACCCGACCACCCGCTTGCTCTCGCGCTCGGCTTCCTCTAATTGCACCTGCTTGGCCTTGACCTCGGCCTCGGCGGCCGCCACCTGCGCCAGATGCACATCGTGATCGATCACGGCTAATGGCTGACCCCGCGTCAGAGACAGGCCGACCTCCACCGGCTGGCGGCTCCCGTCGGGCATCTGCACCGACAGAGACTCGACCCGGCCGGCCACTTTCGAGGCCACCTCCACACGCTTGTTGGCCACGATCCAGCCGGTCAGCTCGACCGTCTGCTCGATCGATCCGGCGCCGACCGGCTCGACCTCGACGGGCACGACCCGCTCGGCGACCGGCGCCGCCGGCGGCTTGCGCACGAACCCCAGCCAGCACGTGACAAACACGGCAGCGATCGCCGTCATCCAGTACAGTGTGCGGCTAACCATTCTCATCGTGCTCGCTCCTGTCCACGGCCTGCACCTGCGACCCATCCGCCGCCACCCCGCTGGCGATTGTGCCCATCGCCCGTTGCAGCGCGAGCTTGGCGGCGACATGGGAGTAGATCGCCTGATAGTAATTCACACGCGCGGTGGTCAACGCCGTCTGCGCGTCGGTCACCTCCACCTGCGTATTGACGCCTTGCTGATAGCCGACCTCCGCCAGGCGCAGCCCTTCCGTCGCCCGCGTCAGGTTCAACTGCTGCGACTGCACGAACTCCTCCGCGTTCTCCATGCTCAACAGCGCCTGGGTCAGCTCGTACAGGGCCGTCTCTTCCGTGTCCACCAGGTCGATCTGCGCCTGTTTGAGCCGTGCTTTCTGCTGAATCACGTCGCCCTCGCGCTGGAACCCGTCGAAGATCGGCCACATCCCCTGGACGCCCGCCTGCCAGGCGTTGCCCCACCTGTCGGCGACGGTGACGGAGTGAGGATTGGGGTTGGCCCAGGTATTGCTGAAGAAGCCGCTGACGTTGGGCAGGTAGCGGCTTCGCGCGATCCGAAGCTGCTCCCGCTGCTGGCGGATCTGGTATTCCTGCCGGTACAGGTCGGGCCGGTTCGTAAACGCCGTCTTGACCGCCTCCTCCATCGACACGCGCTGCGGCGCGAATACGAACTCATCGGAGAGCGTGAAATCGCTGTCCTGCGAGATTCCCATGATCTTGATGAGGTTGGCCCGCGCGATGTTGATCGCGTTCTTGCTGCGGATCAGGTCGGCCTCGAAGTTGGACAGTTCCACCTGCGCCCGCAGGACGTCGAAGTTCGACGCCACGCCGCCGGCGCGCTTCTGCTGAACGTTCTCCAAGTGCACCTTCGCGGATCGCACGGCGTCCGTGCTCACCTCGACCAGGTGCTGGCTCAGCAGCAGTTCGTAGTAGGCGGTCTCGGCCGAGTACACCACGTCCTGCACGGCGGCCCGAATCACCTGATCGGTGAGCAGGGACAGCAGCCGGGCGGCCTGTACCCTCGCCGAAATGGCGCCGCCCACATAGATCGGCTGCGTGACATTCAGGACCGCCGAGTAGTTGTCCAGCGTGCTGAACTGAACCGGGGGCAGGCCGGGGATTGAAAGGGAGACGGCCTCATCCTTCCGCAGGTATTGGCCCGACAGCCCGACGTTCGGCAGGTACGCGGCGCGGGCACTGAGATTCGCTCCGTACGCCACATTCCGCTCCTCCGCTGCCCGCTGGAGCATCTTGTTGTGGGCCAGCGTCAGCTTGATGCAGTCCTCGACGCCGAGCTTGCCGCTGATTCGCGGCTGCAGGTCATTCTCACGGCTCTGGCGGCCCTCCCACTGTCGATACGCCGCCTCTCTCGACAGGCCGACATCCCGGCGATATTCCTCCCGGCTCGTGCATCCACTCAGCAGCACCGACCAGGCGATCACCAGTGCAGGTAAGCAGCATGCAACTGTCCATGGCTTCATACTCACCCCCATTCATGGTTCACTTGGCCGTTTCCGGCTGTTCCCGCGCCACCTGCTTTTCGGAGCTCTGGCCGGCCCAATCGCCTCCCAGGGCCAGATGCAGATTGACCCGAGTGATCCAAATCTGACCTTTCAGGATCGCCAATACTTCCTCTGCGATCCGGCGCTGCCGCTGCGCTTCCAGGACCGTCAGGATGTTCTCAACGCCCTGTGCGTAGCGCTGCTGCGCCAGCTCCTCCCCGGCCTGGGCTTCGCGGACGCGCAGCACGGCATGCGCAAGCTGTTCCTGGAGCAATTGCTCGGCGACCAGGGCGTCCTCGACCTCGCGCATCGCCGTCAGCACGACCCCGGCGTACACCGCCGCCAGCTCGGCGAAACGAGCCTTCGAGGCCCTGATCTGGGCGCGGAGCCGCCCGCCCTGGAAGATCGGGGCCGAGACGTTCATGATCGTCGAGTAGATCTCCGATTGAGTGCTGGGCTTCCAGATATCGTTCCAGGTCGTGCCGCTGAAGCCATAGCCGGCGGTCAGCGCCAGGTCGGGGAACAATTGAGCGATGCTGATTCCCACCTGCTCATTGGCAACCATCAACTGGAACTCGGCCACCTTCACGTCGGGCCGGCGGTCCAGCAGTGCGGCCGGAACGCCCACGGGCACAGCCTCCAGCTCCGGCAGATCGGGCAGCGTCGTGGGCAGCGACGGCGATGTACCGGGCGGCTGGGCCAGAAGCACATCCAGAGCATTCGCCGTCGTGGCAAGCGACAGCCTCAGCACCGGCTCCTGCGACAGGGCCGTCTCCAGGTTGGTGCGAGCCAGTCGCACGGCTACCGGCGAGATCAGTCCCTCCTTGTACCGCCGCTCCGTGATCTCCACGGTCCGCTCCCAGCTCTTGACGTTCGCTTGCGCGATGTCGAGCCGGCGCTGCAGCGTCGCGACGTTGACCCTGGCCTGGATCACGCTGGCGACCACAGAGTTGGTCACCGCCTGCTGCGACGCGCTGCTCGCCAGCAGATTCTCCCAGGCAGCACGCTCCGCGCGGCGAAGCTTGCCGAACAAGTCCAGGAGGTAGGTGACGGAGATGCTCTGGGACCAGGTCGTGGTGACCGGGCTGAATGCGGCGCCCAGCTCGTCGAATGGCGGCGGCAATTCGATGTCGCCGGTGCCGAAGTTGAAGAACCGCTTGCTGCGGTCCCCCGTCAGGTTATAGGATGCGGCGGGCCAAAGCTGCCCCCTCGCCTGCCCCAGGGCCGCCTGCGCCTCGAGCACGCGTGCCGCACCGGCCTTGAGGTCGTAGTTCCGCTCCAACGCTCTCGTAACAAGATCGGCCGTGGTCGGGTCGCCGAAACGCTTCCACCATTCGTCGGGCTTGTTGACCTCATTGACTTCCGCCGTCGGCTGCGGCGCATGTGCGAACGTCTTAATCTGATTGGCGGCGGTTTCCGGCCTCTTATACTTCGGACCCATCATGCATCCGGCCAGCGACGCCACAGCAGCCAGCCCCAGACACAACCTCCAAACCACACGGACATGCGCTTTCATTATTCTCCTGCTCCATGCTGATAGGCGCGAATCCCCGCAGCGGAGAATCGTACAATATGCTCCACGAACTCGCTCAGGTCCAGTCTCGGCAACTCAGCGTGATCGCCCCGCTCAAACATGCCTTTGGCAATCACGGTTTGAATGAGTTGCCCCACGATCGACAGGATCGCTAAGCGAACCTGCTTATCCGCCAACCACGGGCAAATCCGCCGCAGAGCCTCGCCCAACGCGCTTATGACCGGCACAATCATCTCGCTGAGAAACATATCTGGCGGCAGATGCGGATCGACCATTTCTCTGGCCATGAGATTCAAGAACCGGTCGCTGTGACTGCCGTCGACCAGCGGCTCGATAAATGCGTTCGCGTAGGAAGTCAGGAGATCCTCCAGTCGAGGCTGATCGCCGGCGGACATGACCTTCTCGATACTGGCCAGCCGAACATCCCGCATCTGCGTCAGCCGGCGACGCCAGACTTGCACGTACAGATTGTCTTTGCCCCCGAAGTAGTAATTGACTGAGGCGATGTTGCAGTCGGCGGCGGCCGCAATGTCGCGGACGCTCGTCTCGTTGAATCCGCGGCTGCAGAACAGGTCCTCCGCCGTCTCCATCAGCCGGTCCTGGACCCCTTTCTCACCAGACCCGTTTTGCCCACCCTGCCTTGGTGCAGTCATGCCCTATCTCCAAACAGACGTTTAATACGACAGTTTAAAACGTCCGTTTGAAAAGTCAAGCCGATCTGCAATTCGCCCGAAATTGCGCCAAAAACCGTTGACAGTGCTGGAACACGGCAGCTATACTGGTTTTTTTGCAGAGTTCGGGGCCGTAGCTCAATTGGCTAGAGCATCGGACTGTCGATCCGAAGGTTGAGGGTTCGAGCCCCTTCGGCCTCGTTTTGCAAGGCTAAGGCTGACAAGCACTTATGTGCGTCAGCCTTTTTTCTTGGTCCGATTCAGAGGGGGCGCGCAACAGGTGCGCAACAGAATTGCCCTTGCGTGAGGCTTCGGAAGCCATCCGGGCGCGGTCAACTGCGTCCGGTCTGAGGGCCAGATAGAATTGTCTGGTGGTCTCGAATTTGGCGTGCCCGGCAAGCCGCATGACCTCAAATTCACCCAGCCCTTGGGCAAGCCAGTTGCTCAGACACGTTCGCCGAAGATCGTGGAACGTGCCGGTCTCAATCGAAGCCAGCGACTTGATTCGTTTGAAGTGGTCCTCGAAGTTGTCCAGGGGGCAGCGTCCATCCTCGACCGTCCAGTTACCTGCCCTGCGGCGCTCCTGGATATGTTCGTACCGAGAAGCCGGAACGAACACATACGGGCAGCCTTCCGGCTGTGAAGCCTGATGTTCCGCCAGCATTGCGACCACTTCACTTGTCAAGGGCAGCGTTCGGCGGTCTGTGTCCTTGATATGCCACTCCCAAGTATCCGGCCGATTCTTCTTCGGCGATACATCGACCGTCATACGAGCGAAGTCAATGTCCCGCCAAGTCGTGTTCATCAATTCTCCCCGCCGCATGCCCGTATCCAGACACGCGCGAATGAGAAGCTCCCATTTGACCGGGGAGCGGTTCTCTTCGTACTGCCTTGCGGCTCTGCACAGCGCGGAGCACTCATCATTTGTGAACACGCGAACCTTCCGCTTGGGGGCCTTCGGCTGCTTGAGCCTGCGAAGCGGGTGTCGGTCCAGTTGTCCCCGATCTTCCGCAAGCTGGAAGACCCTCTTCAAGTGCCTCACCTTCTTCGCGACAGTCGCGGCAGACGCTTTGCGGTCGAAACAATACCTGATGAACCGTTCACCGTGCTCATACCTCACGTCCTGAACGTCGATGTCACCAACACACTTGACGAAATCGTTCATCACTTTCTCAGTCTCTCTGAGGGTACTTGACCGAACCTGTCCCTTCGTACGCTCTATGCTGTCCTCGAAGAAATCAGTGAGCTTCATTGACACGGGGCCGACAACATCCGCCCGCAACTCCAGTTCCTTCTCTCGTCTCTGGCGTTCCGCCCTGCGCTTGTCTGCATGACCGAGCGAGACTTGGCGTCTCTTCCCATCGCGGTCAACGTAGTCAAGCATGTATCGGAAGCACTGCTTATCACGCGAGGGCCTCATCCTAAGCCTTACCAGCTCTTCCACTTGTCACCTCCTTTCCGATGCTGGCAACCGGCTTGGGTTGGTCCATGCGTGAGTATACCAGATTGAAGCAGGCTGTTGAAGCTCATTTCGCATGGGTGGTGTTCTCATCTATCCATCGGGCGACAGCCGCAAGCGGATACAGAGCCTTGCCGCATAGGTGAATTCGCGGGAGTCCGCGCATCCTCTTGAGGTTCTCAATGACGTTGTGCCGGTCCGCCGCATTGCTCACTTCGGGTATCCTGAGAAGGCGAATGACCTCTTCTTCCGTGAGTAGAAGCGGGCAAGGCGCGAATCCTCCCTCTCCGTCCGGCAGAACGGGTGAGAGATAGCTTGTCGGACCGGTTGTTTTGCTTGTCTGAGTCATCTTCATAGTGTGCCAACGAATATAAAGCGTGAGCAGGCAGAGACTTATATTTGCGACAAGGATTTCGGCCCTTGCCCGCAATTATCTGATTCAGTTCCATAGGTGCGCAGGCCCTCCACGTATCCAGACTGCTTCATGGCCAATCACTGCACTGACGATCCTCTGAACGTCGCTGACTGAACGGGCCAAGAGGCTTCGTCGGGAACGTCTTGGCTCTCCAGGGTCGAAGAGGCTCTCCATAACGATGTTCGCGTTCGCCTGAAGCTCACCGATCCATTGCCGTTTGACAAGCAATTCGCCGGTTTCTCTGTTGACGGCCTCCCTGACTTCAAAGACGTTGACGGAAGAGCCACACGCTTGAACTCTCTCGGCATACGTCCGTGCCTCACATTGTCGCTTCTTCGCGCTTTCCGTTCGTCTCTCGGAGATAGTCTCCCAGAATCTCCGGCTTGCACTGTACCTCCTGACGCGCGTGTCTTTGCCCAACTGGAGAACCCATTGCGGAAATCCGTGTTCTGGAATCTTCGTGAGGTACTTCGTTACGTATCTGGCAGCATGAGCGGGGCCGCCTGCGAAACGAGGCTTGGAGATATACACGTATCCGAACAGAGGTCGCCCTTCTGCGCAGGCCCCTGCATTGTCGGGCCTATGCTTTCCCCATGAACGTTCAAGGGCATCGTGTGGAACGAAATGAGCATCGACCAGAACGTGAAAATGAGCCTGTTGAGTGTTCTTCTGCCACTCGACAACGTAGAAGTACCTACGAGAGCACAGATAGCCCCAGCGAAACAAGTCCTGTATCGTTCGTGCTATGCAGCGTCGTTCCCTGATGTAGAGGTACGCGGATCGCGCGTCCGCAAACAGTGTAGGGTCAACCGTCAATGTGACTAAGACCTGTCCGGAAAAGGTGTCGAGAATCGGGAAGAGCCTCTTTCGCACGTTATACCCCATGATCCTGGAGCAATCCCGGCAGAACGCGCACTTGCACCGCTTCTTTGCAGCCTCAAAGTGCGCTCCGTGTTCGTTGACCGCCCCTGTTACAGTATTTCCTACATGTTCAAGTAAAAGGTCAGTCGGCATTCTCGGCCTCAGACTCGTGGATGCGGACGAACTCACGGACCTTGCGTGTGACAAGCTCCAGGTCTGCCAACTCATCGTCAAAGTAGTAGTTGGTATCCAGATACTCCCCATCCTTTTTGTACTGCTTCTGAATCCGGACCGAATACTTCAAGACGGTCTGCCCGTCTCGTTGCTCTGCCCTCTGCCAGATAGCGGCGCGGACGTGCCCCGCCCTGAAGCTCTTGGCAGGCTTGTTCTGGCTCATCGTTCAGCCCTTTCATTGCGTGCTTCGGGCAAAGCCCCGAAGCACGGGGTTTGCCGCTTTGGTGCTACCGAGCAGGTTGGGAAGCCGGGGCTCCCGATGGGAGCCCCGAACCTGCCCGTATAGCCTGCCCCGGCGCTCAGGTCGCGTCCCCGCGTTGCCCTATCCTCCGGAGCAATGGTCACATGTCTGTCAATGAACACTTGTGATTCTACAGATGGATTCTGCTGAAGTACCTGACAGAGGAAAATTACTGTTGTCGGGTATTAAGTGCTGGATTCGCAAGATGTTATGAGGGGGAGATACATGTTGCTATGCGGTCCCTCTCAGGGCTTTGATCCACGCGTTCTTCTCTCGCCGGATTGCGGCATCCAACCCATCGTCCGTGCCGGGCAGGTCTTCGTCCAGAAGAGCATGGGCGGTGTCCTGTGTGTATGCATCGAACAGAGCACGTATTTCGGGCCGAGAGATAGATTGTCCCATAGAGAGGCATTTTTCCATACCGGCGAAGAGCACTTCTATAGCCACAGCAATCACGATCTTCACCCGTGTTGGTGTCAATCCTCTATGCGGGGACCTATTCATTGCTTGCATCAATCGCTTGAAGGTGGCGCTTTCAGGATTGCGGCTTATTGGTTCCCAAATTGCATAAATGTCTGGCAGGTGCAGAAGGTTCTTGTCCAAGGAAAAGAGGCAGCCAAGTGCGTCAATGTCCCCCGCGATTGCCCTTTTCAAAAGCGTAGCCGGTAAAGACCGATAGTGGATGATAGAGGGGATGAAGACTCTGAAGGTGAATGCGATGGATGGAAGCGCAAGCAGAGGAGCAAGCCCGCGAAGGCGATCTTCCCCATCCGACTCATCTTCAGCGATAGTGAAGCCATTCAACAGACGTGTTCGTATGAGGTCTGTGATAGGCGGGTGATTCAGATCGTCGATACCCTTGAGATTCTTGAGTGCCTCAGCAAAACCGGAGAGGGCCTGGACCATCGGTAAGTAGGAGAATTCTCCCAAAGCCTTCGCTGAGGGGACTTCATCAAAGAACCGCCTGTAGAGGCGCGACCATGCGTCAGTATCCTCTAACCGAAAGAGCATGGTATATATCTTGTGGCACGCAAGCCACTCCCTGGAGCCGTAGAGCTTGTCGCTGTTCTTCTTGCCGTGCGTGAGCAGCTTCATAGACCCGTAGAGTTGGTCAGCATTGATGACCAGGAAGGCACTTGCCAAGGCCGGAAACGCGGGCTTGCCCTTGATCCATTCTTCCACTCTTTTCAGTCTCATGGTATGAAGGATAGCATGAAGCGCAGGGAAAACAAGAGACGCATGGGCATTGCCGGGTATGTGCTGAGAACACGGCGAGTCGGGTGGGTGCATCCGGGTAGAATACCCCGGAGACGTACCCTGGTTTTCAGGGTAGCTTGATTTCCTTGATTTCCTCACGTAGCCGCGAGAACGGGGAGGCTACCACGTTTTCCAGGGTATGAATCGGGCTCAGTGGCTTGACAGGGGCAAGGGATACCCTATCATGGTCTCCGGTGTGTGTGTGGTATTCCCGGTTGGATGGGAGAGCATGGCCCAGAGATATACCCGGAAATGAGAGGTCTTTGACAGGATGACAAAGCCCGGAGCGAATCCCGTTGAACGGCAGTCGGTCGATTTGGTCAAAGAGAACATCGCCCGCTTGAAGGAGCTTTTCCCGGAAGCGGTCTCCGAAGGCAAGGTGGACTTCGAGAAGCTCAAGGCCACTCTCGGTGAAATCGTGGACGACAAGCCGGAGCGGTACTCCTTCACGTGGGCGGGCAAGCGGGACGCAATCCGGCTACTTCAAGTCCCCAGCCGAGCCACACTCAAGGCCTGCCCGCAAGAATCGGTCAATTGGGAGACAACGAAGAACCTCTTCATCGAAGGCGAGAACCTGGAAGTCCTCAAGCTCCTCTACAAGTCCTACGCCGGACGGGTGAAGATGATCTACATCGACCCACCGTACAACACGGGCAACGACTTCATCTACCCCGATGACTATGATACTCCCGCTTTTTTGGACCAGTGGATAAGGTAGTGTGGCTGTGG
>Ga0315280_10002609_pt1 | contig 28991 bp, 29 predicted proteins | sample YL17G06_40_MG_FD_203697 | JGI IMG/M metagenome (GOLD analysis project Ga0315280, IMG submission 203697) | Sediment microbial communities from Yellowstone Lake, YNP, Wyoming, USA - YL17G06_40 | ecosystem: Environmental > Aquatic > Freshwater > Lake > Sediment | place: USA: Wyoming | collected... | reverse complement strand
TTGAGTGGCAACTTTTGAAGAAAAAAGAAAATTCGTTGAAGAATTAAAAAAGCAGTGGAAAACTTTGTGGCAAGAACGCATAGACGACAAAGTGAGAGCCGAAGGAATCTCAGACAAAGACTATTCAAAATTGTTTGTTGAACGTGGAACAGTCATAATGGCTACGAGAAAGTTCAAAGCCCCAGACTTTTATGAGATACTACAACAACACCTTTCAGCTGACTCCAGCGATATCAGCAATGTGCTCCCTCCGAATCCCACAGTTGGCGGATGGAGAAAGTTTATCCGCAATGTTTTGAACAAGCAACAGCCTATAACAAGACGAAGACGAGGTGCTCTAACAGAGCCCGTTAGAAAGGCAAATCAGCAGTTGAAGAAGAGCGGAAGAGGCTGGCTCCACTTTAAGAGATAAAAATATTAAGGCAACGATTTGCTGTCTGTAGTTCTCTCTATTTCAAGAATTTTGTTTATGAAGTGTTTTTGTAAGGTGTTCTGATGGGTAATTATAGGGATAGGTTACAGATTATTGCAGATATCCTGTTTATAGCGAGTAAGCGGGCTAAGAAGACCCACATTATGTATCAGGCTAACCTGAGCTACAGGCTACTTTGTCGATATTTGGGCGAGGTTACGGATGCTGGCTTGGTTAGTTTTGAGAGCGGAGATTGTTACGTGTTGACGGCTAAGGGCAAGGAGTTTCTTAATCGGCATGAGGAATATTCCAAGCGTTGCAAGAGTTTGGAAGAGCATCTTAACCATGTTAACAATGACAAGATTGTTTTAGAAAAAATGTGTTCCAACACAATTAGAGTTAAAAACAATTTGAATCTCGCAGGTAGGAATAGGGAACTAAGAAAATAAGAGGTGAATGCCATGTCTATTCTGAAATTTTCCTCTGTCTTGGTTATACTTCTAGTTTTTGCTTCTCAGTTTTTTGTGTCTGCGACCAGGGCAACAGTTAGTGAAAGCGAGGCTGCTTTGGCTTTGACCAATGCTGAAAAGTCTGTTGTTTCGGCTTTTCAAGTTGTTTCTGAGGCAGAACAGGGTGGCGCCAATGTTTCTGGTTTATTGGCTCAGTTAAATGGCGCTGAAGGTTTTTTTGCTGAGGCACAAATGGCTTTTAGGCTTGAAAACTTTGCTAAGGCGGTTCATTCGGCTAATCTTTGCTATGATATTAGCGAGAGTGTGAAGAATCAAGCTGATGAATTGTGGCTTAAAACGGTTGGTCCGCGAATTATGGGTATTGATTTTACAGTGTATGGTTCGTTAATTGGTATGGTTGCTGTGGGTCTTGGAAGTTTTTGGTGTTGGCATTTTTTCAAGAGACGCTATTATCAGAAGGTTTTAAGGATGAAGCCAGAGGTGGGCTCTAGTGAATCTTGATGAATATCGCACAGTCTTTGCGGCAGGTAGTTTAGTTTTGATTTTGATTGCAGCGGCTCCTACACTTAGCTTGCTCGTGTCATTTCCGAGTGGAAGCGAACGGTTTTCTGAACTTTGGGTTTTGGGTTCAAATCATGTGACTGATGATTATCCGTTTGATATTGTCGTTAACACTACGTATCGTGTTTTTGTTGGAGTCGGTAATCATATGGGTTCTTCTTCTTATTACTTGGTTTATGTGAAGTTTCGTAATCAAACTCAATCTCCTCCTAATGCTACAACCTCTGAACCCAGTCCGTTGCCGCCGCTTTACGAGTTTAGAACTTTTGTTGCTGATAATGGAACTTGGGAGGTACCCTTAACCTTTAGGGTTTTGGAAGCTTCCCGTACTGATAATTTTATGTTTGTGGGTCGCTTATCGATTAATGATGTGGTTTTTTCTGTTAACTCTTCTGCAAGGTGGGATTCAAAGCATAATGGGTTTTATTATCAGTTGTTTTTTGAGCTTTGGCTATACAATACGGCGTCGCAGAGTTTTCAGTTTCATAATCGTTTCGTTGGTATCTGGCTAAACATTACTGCTTAGAGGAAAATTCTGTGCAGGTTTGATTTGAAATTTCTATAAGTCTTGAATAGAATAGGACTGGAAATGTTCTAGAAGGATTCACCATGACTGTATAAATTCTGGAAAATCGATTCATTTCTTTGAAACATAAAATGTTAGTCTCTGTTTGAGAGAACGAGGAGAAGCCTGTGAATTTCCGAGACACTGTAGTGATTCTTGCCGCCTTGAATGAGGAGGAGGGTATAGGTCCCACTATAGCGGAGCTTAGGGAGGTTTTGGGAAATCCTTTGTGTCTGGTTGTAGACGGCAACAGCACAGATAGAACGATTGAGATTGCAAAAGAACTGGACGCTGAAGTTCTCCTGCAAAGGGGACAAGGGAAAGGGAATGCTGTCTCAGAGGCTTTAGCTAATATTAATTGTGATCCAAAGTATGTTGTTTTCACTGACGCGGATTTTACGTATCCAGCTAAATATGTTTTGGGCATGGTTCAGATTCTGGAAGAAGAGCCAAGTGTTGGAATGGTTACGGGTAACAGGTTTAATCATCTGTTGACGCCTGCAGCGATGAAGAATCCATTTTACGTAGGGAATAGGCTTTTGGCAATTGCTCAGCGTATTTTGAACGGAGTGGACTTGAATGATCCTTTGACTGGTCTGAGGGTAGTTCGTTGGGAGATTTTGAAGGGTTGGAAGCCTAAATCTAAAGGATTTGACATTGAAGCAGAATTGAACCATCAAGTGGAACGCTGTGGATACCAAATAGTGGAGATTTCGATACCTTACAGAACCCGGTTAGGTAAGAAGAAGCTGAAGTTGAGGCACGGCTTTGGCATACTGAAAAGAATAATCGCAGAAAGCCTGTAACCAACGTTTGCTCTTTTGGATTCTTTTGGTCAAGGCATTTAGTTTTAAATGCACAGTGCTGATTTTAAGCTGTAGTAAACAGTAAAAAACTTTTTACCCACACTTTTAGATGGCGAGAGAATTACAATAGCTTCATTAATATTAATAAGGTTTTGTTGATATGATCAGGGTTTTGCTGGTTCCAAGTAGCGACTATTTAGGGCATCCTTTTCCTCAAAGGCATAATCAGATTTTTGAAAGACTTAATAATGGTAAAAACTTTGAGGTGCATGCAGTTGAATTCGAGCTATTCAAGGAACCTAGGTTAAAGACAAGCCTAATCATGCATGAACTAGATGGCAAAGGAACAAGAAATCTAGCATCCTACTATTTTATAAATGTAGTTAATCATGCTACTCAGATGAGAAAAATTGCTAGGCAAGAAAGCATTGATGTAATTGTGTTGTCTAACTTAGCTGCACCTTTTGCCTTTACCTTAATGGAAGAATTATCAAGTTTACATGTTCCAATAGTGTTTGACTTGCCTGATTATTATCCTACAAGCGCTGCTGGATACATGTTCGATGTGAAAAGTATTTTTGGCAAATTGTTCACGCAAACGTTCGATATTGCATTGCGCTACATAATGAGACGTGCAACCCTTGTAACAACAGCATCTAACGCTCTGACGAGATATGCTGAGGAGGCTGGGGCTCGTGCTGTTGTGCATATTCCTAATGGAATATCAGAGAGCTTCCTTAAGTTGCATAATGGTAAGGATTTGCGGGAAAAGTTGGGTTACGACCAAGAGGATTTAGTTGTGGGATACATTGGAAGTGTGGAATTTTGGCTTGATATGAGAAGTCTCCTTAGGGGGGTAGCTCTAGCTAGAAGGAGAGAATTATCAGCAAAGCTTCTAATCGTAGGCAGAAGATTGCAGACGGGTTATTCAGAAAGAGTAGCAGAGTGGATAAGACAAGAAAATCTTGAAAAGTGTACCACATGGTTGGACTTCGTACAGTATGAGCAAGTTCCAGAATATATAGCTGGACTTGATGTTGGCACCATTCCATTTGATATATTAAATCCGACAGCTTATTACGCGGCGCCAAACAAAATGTGGGAATATTTATCCCAAAAGAAGCCCGTTATATGCACCCCGATTCCAGAGGCTTTAAGCAATTCTGACTGTGTAGTAACGGTATTAACGCCAAATGACTATGCTCGCAAGCTTTCACTCTTAGCTAAGAGAGATAACTCAATACTTCAGAAAACAAAAAAAGGCTACGACAAAGCTTTAAACAGGACATGGGAAAAGTCAACAAAAGATTTTGCGTCCACTCTCATTGCAGTGCTTGATTGTAAAAAAGTGAGAGACCGCTGAAAAGTGACTCCCTAATCTCCCAAAAATCGTTGACGAAAAAGCTCATGCTGAAAGGCAATAAAGCCAAGTAGAAGTAACTCCTCTTGGGCAAAAGAGAATCAGCATGGCATGATATTGAAGAAATGCGCACCGTTTGAACTGAACGTGATTGCTACGTCCTGAATCGTACTTCAGTTTAGAAGTTTTGTGGAGTCTAAGTTATGAAAATAGCTCAGGTCTCTCCTAGATATCATCCATATATTGGCGGTATTGAAACTCACGTCAGAGAAATTAGTGAAAGATTAGTGGAAAAAGGCTTTGAGCTAGAGATTTTGTCATGTGATCCTTCAGGAAAGCTGCCTAAAGAGGAAATTATCAACGGTGTTAGAGTTATAAGATTTAAATCTTGGGCACCAAGTGAAGCGTATTATTTCTCAAGGCAACTTAAGAAATATTTAAAAAAGAATTCTGTCCGCTTTGATGTTGTACATGCTCATAGTTATCATGCATTTCCAGCACTTTACGCTGCACAAGCTAAGAGCAGAAACATGCTTGTTTTTACTCCGCACTATCTAGGAAGAGGACAAACTTTCTTTAGAAATGCCTTGCATTTCCCATATAAGTTCATGGCGAAAAAGATCTTTGAGATATCTGATAAAGTGATTTGCGTTTCAAAGTACGAAAAGAACCTAGTTATGAACAAGTTTAACCTCAGAGAAGATAAAGTCGCTGTTATACCTAACGGAATTAACATGGATGAACTGTCTAGGTACAAGTGGAGACCCAAATTTCCCTATGCGAGAATAACATACTCAGGAAGATTGGAACGATACCAAAAAAATGTGGATAAACTTGTCCAAGCTTTCAAGATACTATTCAATGAATATGGCGTTGATGCTCAGCTTCTAATCATTGGCAAAGGTCCCTACGAAGAAAAATTGAGAAGGCTTATTGACAGATTGCATCTTCAAAATCTTGTAGTATTGAAACACTCGCTTCCAAGAGAACAGTATCTTGAGGAAATAGCAACAAGCAACATATTTGTCCTGCCGTCTGAATATGAATGCTACGGTATAGTGGCTGCTGAGGCCATTGCAATGGGCGTACCAACGGTTGTAGCAAATTCAACAGCTCTCAGTGAATTTGTGGAAAATGGACTAGCGTTTGGCATAGGTACTCCGATTACATCTCAGAGAATTGCAAGCGCGGTATATGAAATATTGACTAAACCGCAAAAAACGAAAAAATGCAAGATACAAGACAAAATTCTTACGTGGGACGAAGTTGTTAGTCAACTGGAAGAGTTGTATCCCAAGTTTCAAAGTTCAAAGGAGTGAGGATGGATGATAAGTTTTAGTTCTGGGCTTCTGGTGTTTGTGTCGGTTTTGACCGTTGTGTTTCTTGTCGCCTTGTTGTTTAACAGAAGGTTAAAAGGTGTTGGATGGCGTCCGAAGGCGGGAATCGTCAATTACGCTTTGCTTGGTGTTTGCGGTCTGATGATTTTGCTCATGGTTTTCCAATATTTCTGGAGCACTTCTGTTCTCTATTTCCTTCTTTATCCAATCACAGTTTTTCTCTTATTGATTGCTATAGTCTACGCGTCTGCCTCAAAGAGGTTTTATTTGCTAATTTTGGTTGTGCTCCTTCACCTCATTGTTCTCTCTATATGGTTTCCGCCTTCAGGTATTTCGCTGAATGAAAGGACCTCTGCGATTATGATGCTTGATGAAGCCAAAACCTGGAACCCGAACTGGAATTTGCTTAATCCTTACTATAATCCTTTCCCATTAGACATTGGGCTGTCTTTAGTTTTCTCGAAGATAACTAGCATAATGTATACGGACGCGCTGGGCGGTTGGATCGTTGCCTTGTTTTTTGTTATCGCCTATGATTTAATTCTATTTTCATTCGTTAAGGATGTTAGTGGACGCTGGAAGGTTGGAGTTTTAAGCGTTTTATTGCTTATGTTTACACCGCCTCTTGCTCTTAACCCTCAACCTGAATTGCTTGCTTACTTTTTAATTCTAGTATTCCTTTTTGGACTGTTTAAGGCTCTTAAAGGTTCACCGTCGTTTTCAACTGTTATACTCATCATATTGAGCTACGCTGTAGCCATATCAATCCATGCTGTCGCAGCAATAGGCGCAGTTGTTGTAAGTATTTTGCTATTGCTCATGCTTTTCGGTCGCAGATTAGGCCTAAACATTGCCACAACAGCTCGGCATCGCTATTTTGTTTGTTTGGTCACTATATCAGTTTATGTATTGACCCTATGGCGATGGGTTGTTCTTGGAGGAATTAATGTTATAATGGCTCCTTTGACGGCTCTAGTCAACAGTATTCTGAACCGTGGTACGGTCTCGACCTTTTCACAGTACGTGCCTTTGTATAATCAATTTGTTTCGCCAATAGGTGCCTACGCTTGGAGTGTACCTATTTCTTTGGCATTTGCATTTTTGTTGTATCACGTAGTTAATCGTGCCGAGAGAAAGTCTCTAAATGTTGTTTTTCTCTTATCTTTGAGTCTTGCTGGCGGAGCGTTGGCGTTTGGTGGCTTCTTAGGTAGCATGTTAACGGTCAGTAGCGGTTTACAGCGTTATCTTGGATATGTAGGTCTGTCACTTCTTATTCCTGTTGCCGCAGTTGCATGCGCAAAGATTTTGAGGTCCTCGTCTTGGAAGATTTTAAGCTTATGCTTAATCTTAATTGTGCTGTTTAGTGCAATTGGAATATGTGACCCCGCGCTTTCTCCTCAGCTTTACCCCGGGATTAAATCTGTTAGTGCGACAAATTCCGCGGATCTGATTGAAGGACATACATTGTATAGTATTCTTTCAGGAGAGAAATCTGTGGTTTCAACCTATGAAATTCTAACTGCTATTTCGTATTTAGAGATTATCCCAGAACCCGTAAATAAAACAATTAATTCTTATGCAGGTTCGCTGAAAACGCATAGACTTATGATAGAAAACCTGACGGTTTACAAGGAAGCTCAATCAAACATCGTGTATATTTGGACTCCAGAAATTTTGCAAGCGGCAAACGATACTCTTCTTAACGTCGTTTATAATAGTGGGAGGTATGTGGCTGTTGAAAGCGGTAGTCCCTAGGAACACTGATCTCCCTTTGGTAGCGATAGGTCTCTGTGTTAGGAACAGTGAAAAGACTATAGGACAAAACATAGAAAACATAATAAATTTGGATTATTCGAAAAATAGATTCCAGTTGTTAGTTGTTGATGGTTGTTCAACTGATGACACTGTGAAAATTATTAAGGACAAGTTGGAGGTCTCTGACGTTAGATCCATTTTTATGTCAGATGGTGGTCGAGGTTTATCCGTTGCTCGCCAGATGGTTGTTGACAAATGTGACTCGAAGTATATTGTCTGGGTTGACGGAGATAACTTGCTTCCATCAAATTTTTTGAAGAGTCAAGTTCAGTATATGGAGGAGCATGTAAAAGCTGGTTTTTGCGGCGCTAAGATAATACCATTGGGCAAAAGTGTTGTTTCTCGACTTCAGGGTTATCAATGGGTTATCATTGTGTCTAATTGGAAGAAAGCAGGCTATATCATGGGCAAGACTGGAATTCAAGGAACCATTTGTAGAGTGGATGCAATAAAGAGTGTGGGAGGGTTCGACTCCTCAATTAAAGGTGCCGGCGAGGATGTAGATTTGTTTATTAGAATGAAGGTTGCAGGGTGGGAAATAGGCTCCAACAAAGAAACACGAATTTACCATTTTATGAGGGATACATGGCGTAGTTTATGGAAGGAGTCTGTGTGGTGGTGGTATAGCACACATTACGTATCCAGCAAACATGGGGCGTTCTTTCCAAGTATGAAAAAGTGGGTTGGTTTTACTGTGTTAGACTGCATTAAACTAACTTTTAAGTCCTTGCGATTAACTAAGGATTCGGCATGTATTTTGATGCCACTGCATTATGGGATAAGGAGAATAGGCTTTCTTGCAGGGCACTGGCGGGCACGTAACGATGGATATTTTCACAAAAGTTGATTTAAAAGTTTGCAACGTTTAGGTGTTACAAATGAATTCTCGACTTGAGAGCACCGTCAGGAATTTTTTGGAACGCCAAGGACTCCTACAGGATTTTGATTCTTTTGACCTCAAAAATTTACCGTTTGTTACTGTTGGTGTTTGTGTTAAGAATTCTGAAAGAACCATTAGTGAATGTCTGAAGAGTATTGTAAATTCTGACTATGATAAGTTAAAGCTGGAAATCATAGTTGTGGATGGAAAATCAGTTGATAACACATTGTATATTGTCAGAGATATTTTAGAGAAAAGTCGTATAGCTTTTAAAATATTTAGCGATGAAGGTAAGGGTTTGGCTTATGCACGCCAGATAGCTTTTGAGAGAGCCAAGGGCGAGTACATTCTATGGATAGACGGGGATAACGCCATACCGACCCACTTCATAAAAAGACATATAGCGTTTATGGAACGTAGTTCAAACATCGGAGCATCCAGTGCAGTGTTAATACCGAGGGGCAGTACGATTGGAGCTAGGCTTCAGGTTTATCAGTACCTTTCGCCTTTCTTAGTTGACACGACTTTGAGGAGATTGAACAACCATAATCGGTTGGCTATACTCGGAATTAGGGTATTTGAATCGCAAGGTGTTGCATGCAGGGTTGTGGCAATGAAAAGTGCGGGCGGTTATGACACGCGCATCGCTGGAGCTGGCGAAGATGTAGATCTACTTCTCAAGATGCAATTTAAGGGCTGGAAAATTGGTGAAACCCCAAATACATGGATATATCATTACGTAAGGAGCGACTGGAAGTCCATATTACGCGAGTCCATTTGGATGGGCTACGGTAAACACTACCTTTCTCATAAATATCCTAAAGCGATAGGTCCCTTAGTAAATAAACGAACCGCGTTTGGTCTGTTAGACATGATCGAGCGCACGTTAAAAACTGCGAAGTTATTTAAGGATTATGCGGGTTTTTTGATGCCACTATACTATTTGCAGAGAAGAGTGGGTTTCATGATAGGGTATAGAAAAGCTCACAATAATGGGTATGGACATAACCTTGCTTAAGTCAATTCGTAAATCAACATGAAAAAAGTGGAATGCATGGGTGCTGACATTTTGGATTCCAGCGAAAAATAGTGATAAGACATGACAGCTTACATTACATTTTCATTTGATGACGGGTTTAAGGAAACAATAGAATCGGTTTTACCCATACTTGAAAAATACGATCTCAAGGGAAGTTTTAATGTGATACCTGGATTAGTTGGTAAGAAGCTTGATGGTTTCAAACTTTCCAATTGGGATGAACTAAAAAGCTTAGCTCGAATGAAACACGAAATAGCTTCCCATAGCATGACGCATGCCACCCTTTTAAGCGGTGCTGACCTTTATCTCTCAAGGTTCTCAAGGTTCTTTAATGCAATCACTCAGTCACCATACAAGCTCTATCATATTAAGAAAAGCGCACATAAATCTAAAAAGCTTGATGGCTTTTCCCGTGGTAGCAAAGTTAGAAAACCTTACGGAGCTGATATTCTATACGAACTTGTGCACTCAAGAGTAAGCATAGATAGGATAATACCATATCAAACATGTACATCTTTTGTTTACCCTGGCGGAGCATATTGTCGAAAACTTGAAAGAGAGATTGAACGCGCTGGGTACGCGTCAGCAAGAGGTATGAAATTTGGATATAATAAGCCTGGAGCACTCTCAAAAACCTCTTTAAAGGTACAAACTTGGCACTCTTTTACAAGAGTTAGTGATATGAATAGGTCGGTAGATAGAGCGGTAAAAAAGGGTTTATGGTTAATTGAATGTTATCACCTAATAGGCAAAAAGCAACATGCAAACTACGAGTACTTCACCCGTACTTCAGATTTTGAAAAACATCTGCGATATCTTGGGAATTTAGATAAAAAAGGAGCAACGATGGTTGATACTCAAAGAAATGTTATTGAACTTCTGGGGGGTAAGCAATAAAAGATGTCTTCAGAAAACTTGATTTCAGTAGTAATGCCGCTGTTTTACAGCGGCAGTTGCCTCCAAAAGACTCTCGAGGCTTTTTGCAGCATCAACTATCCTAAATCCAGAATAGAAATAATTTTCTCTTATTACCCATCCAAAGACTCTACGTTAGAGATCGTTGAGGAATTTAAGAGTTGGCACGATGGAGAGTACTTCGGTATTACAATACTCGAACGTCAAGAGCAAGGAGTAAGTTATGGGAGGAATTTAGGCATAAGAAATAGTGGAGGCAATTATATATTCCTTTTAGATGATGACATAGCGCTTTGCAGCGAGACTTTTAAACATGCTTTAAATATACTTGAAAGAGCGCCAGAAGTGGCTGTAGCATGTTTTCCCTACGCCTCATCTCGACCAAGCATCTTCGAGCATACTTCTGTTTTCCGCTTCGAGGGAAGAGTTACTCACACGAAAACTTTCGGCACAGGCTGTGCTATGATAAGGAAAAAGGTCTTGGATGAAGTAGGCTTGCTTAATGAAAGATTGGGATATCCTTATTCTATTCATGAAGACTTGGAGCTTGCGGCGCGAGTAAAAAAGGCAGGTTACGACATAATTATTGACGGAACCTTAATACAGACACATTTAGCTAAGAAAAGAGAATATACGCAGGTTGGGAATATACATGATTCTAGAGCATCTGGGTTAAGATATGTAGTAAAGCATTGGAAGTTATACTTTACCACCAGTGCTGATAGTTACCACGCAGTATTACTTAGTGCGCCGACAGCTTGGAGCTTGGAGTTGGCGATGTACTTCTTTTTACCACTCCTCTTCATCATATCTGTGACTATGGGCTATTATCAAATAGGATTGTTATACGTTATGCTTGTTCTTGCGTCGGCAATGTTTTACTGGAGGATCTTCAATTTGAGGAAGCTTTTCTCGGTTTTTATAGTGATAGCTAATCGAATAGCTAGGAGTTATGGATACATTACTAGGATGATTTGGCTCAAACTGTTGCGATGGCGCGGGAAAAAGTAAATCATGCTTTTGATATCATTAATGTATAAACATTTTCCTTTGAACGTCACCTTTACAGGTTATGTTGAAAACTTGCCTGAATACATAGCTGCAGCGGACTTGGCTATAGTACCATTGACGAAAGGAGGGGGAACGCGGATCAAAATATTGGAATATATGGCATGTGGAAAGCCTGTTGTTTCAACATGCATAGGCGCTGAGGGACTAGACGTAGAAAATGGCAAGGAAATCATTCTAGTAGACGACATATTTGATTCCTTTGTTGAAAAAGTTGTTGAACTAATTGATAATAAAGAATTGAGAATAAAAGTTGGTGAAAACGCGAGAAAGAAGGTGATTGAAAAGTACAACTGGTACAAGGCGTGTAGAGAAGCTAGAAAAATATACTTAGATGACTGTGATATGGTTAAGAAGAGAACTCGAGAGAAACCTCGCTTCCATTAAAGAAAACGTTGAACCTTTTTGGATGCGAAAGGATCTGTGCATAGACACATCATTGAGTTGTGAAAAATGGAAATAGATTCAAAATTAATAATAAAGAATCTGAGAGAAGCTGAAAGCTTAGAAAAAAAGAGAAAAATACGTAACTAAAATAAGTCTTATTTCAGATGATGGGGGATGTTTTCGAGTTAGCACGAATCCCGGCGTCTTGGGGCGCTTTTATGATCAACGATTAACTGAATTTAAAGTACTTGAAAGAAAAAAAGAAAATAGAATTTGTCCACGCTAATATTTTGAATGCCTCTCACGGGTTCACTTTTGCCAATGCTGCTAGGAAATTAGATTTGCCGTATATTCTCACGGCTCGCACCTACATTTTTTTACCCCCTATTGAAATGTACTGCAACTTGCCCGAATTAGTTCCTTGCAAAAAACCCTTCCCAAATGCACGCGCGCATGCTTGTTCCGAAATTGGTGTAAAATGGTTTTTATTCTTCTTTTGCCTATCTGCGTTTGATGTGGACTTGTTTGATAGGCAGATCTTCTGTGTTGAGGCGGATACTGCAAGAAGGTCAAAGATAGATGTGCGCCTCAAAACTGCCCCAAAAAGTCCTAAAAGGAATAAATACCATTTTTAACCATTTTAGGAACACGCATGCGCGCTAAATTAGCGGAAATATTAAAAAAGCGAAACGACATCTGACCCATTCATTCTTGATAAGCCAAAATCTCCTTTCGTTGCGAAAACGTCATTGTTACGTTTGAACCAGAAGGAACGGATAGCAAGTATTGATTTGTTATATTTCTAGACCAGATTCCTCCACTGTAGCAGCGTGCACCGGTCATTGGATATATAGAGTATCGATCAGAAGCGCGAACTTCCTGACAATCTTGGAAAAAGCGCGCGCTAAGTAGGCTAGGAATTAGGCAGGGGCAGATAAGTTGGCGAGTTAGCCCAAGCGTAAATAACCGTGTTAAGTTGTGCTGTGGCGTCCAACGTTTCATTTGCAGCAAGCGTAATAATGGTATCACTTGATACGGTTCCCCAGTAAGGTTGCGACTTACTTTCATCTCCCCAAGTTTGAACTCGTAACGTGCACGGTCCATGGAAAGAAAGCGGGTAAACACCTTCTGTTTTATATACCATATTAGTACCTTTCACATTGTAGGCGTAATTTATGAAATCCTGTGAAGCATCCATGTGTTGCCAGATGTTGAATGGTAATGCGGGAAAAGTCTTCATGTCAAAAGTCTGTGTTACTGGAACGCTGTCTGGAACGTAAGGTGAAGTAAATGCTCCTCCAAGTTTCTGATTCACAAAGTCTGTCCAGAAAGTCGGAGCATACTGAATCCACGCATCCAGCTCCCATTGTATCCATGGAATCCCGTACTGCTCTGCCATTTCAACTACTAGTTGGTCACAGTAAACATCAGGTGCACTCATGTTATTGAGTGCTGGTGGGTAAAAAGTCAATTCGCCTATGACAACCGGGCAACCAAGTGTTGCTCTAGCGTTTTGAACGTAATCGCCTATCAAACAGGAAGCATAAAGTTCTGCTGCGATGTTTTGGTTTGGTGATGAAATATCGTCCTCTGGGAACCAGTTCCCTCCCCGAAACACCGTGTGACCAAAGTTGTATCCTCCGTGGATATCAACACACATGTTGGGAAGTATCTGGTCTGGAGAGGTCCAGACCTCACCAGTCCAGTAGTAACACATGACAATGTGGTTATCGCCTGTTGCGCGAATGGCGTTTATACAGTCGTAAAAGTATTGTCTTGTCATTGTAGCGTTAGGACCGACAAATTCGTTAGCTAATTGGTATATGGCTATTGCAGGGTTATTTTTATATCTGTTGGCGATAGAAACCCAGCAGTTTATCCATGCTTGCTCGTATGTTGGTAAAACACTTGTCCAGCCTTGAGTATCGTTAATAGCATAGTACTCATGGCAGTCAAGAATCGCATACAAACCGTTCTGTTGTAAAAGGCTGAGTACATAGTCCATTAGTGTGGGGTCATATTGAGTTTGACTTGGGCTTGACCATGAACCGTTATTGGGCACAGTAAAAGCAAGACGTATGCTATTGCATCCAGTCTTCTTCATCCATTGAATATATTGTTGTAGCCAAGCTGTGTTACCGTAAGCTACATAGTCGCCTCCTGCTCCCCTAAGCTGAACCCTGTTGCCATTCGCATCTACGATCCACATACCTGAAACGTGAAGCGGCAATAAAACCTTAATCGCACCGTAAGAGCTAATATTCACGGAGCTCGTCATCTGCGCTGAAGAAGTAACAATTAACATTATCATAACGAGCAACGCAACAGATAACGCTACGATTCTACGCAACTTCGAAGGCCAATTATGTCTTGTATCATCATACTTGATAAACTTTGCCGTTTTATTGTTCTACAAAAATGCGAATCAGTGGGTAATTCGACGTTACGTTCCATCAAATCTATTTTAGAAGAAGTTTTTAGCCTGTTACAGTTGAGAAAAATTTTTCGGCGCGCGCTTTTCGAAGGTGCCTAAATTTGGCTAATACTAAAGTGCTTTTTGTTAATTATTTCCCAACTTCGTTAATTAACGAATTAAACAAGAGACGATACGATATAACAACTTTTACCACACGAGGCGGCAACTGTCTACTTTCTAGTTCCAGTATAGAAAAATTTGACATAGTATATTTTGCAAAAATGTACCCCCCGATGTGGGATGATGTTGGCCTCATTCTGAAAAGGAACAGGACACCAGTGATATATGCTTTTCATGCTCCCCTTATTATTTTTCATCCGTACAGGCCCACGAATCATTTCTTGAACTTTGTATCCCTGATGAAAACATTCTACATTGGGTTAAATAGATCTATCACTGCATTCCACGTCCTAAACACTACCGAATATAGAATCATCAGATACCTCGGCTTCAAATGTTACTTTACTCCACTAGGAGTAGATACTAGTTTATTCAAACCAAGGAGGCGAAGTGATAAATTTACCGTAGTGTTTGTTGGTCCAAGATTCTCGAAAGGAGTTGATATGCTTTCAAGAATAATACCCATGGTCTTAAGAAAAGCCCCATGGATCAAGTTTGCACTAGTTGGTGAGGGTTTCCTAGACAAATACTTTGCGTTATTAAAGGACACTTTTAGAAACAATGTGGAGATATACGGGTTTTTGCCACAAGAAGATTTTGTAAAACTGCTAGCTACCTCTCATGTTTTCTTATTCTTAAGCAGATATGAGTCCTTTGGGCTAGCCGCACTTGAAGCTTTAAGCTGTGGTGTGCCCGTTGTGTGCTTTAATATACCAGGGGCTCCGAAAGATATTATATTAACACAAAAAGCTGGAATAGTCGTGGATCCATTTACAATAGATAAAATCGTGAAAGGTATAATTGATTATTACGAGATGTGGGAAAGCAACGCTAATGAATTTGACCGTTTGTCTGTTATGTATCGAAATGTTGCCTTAAAATTCGATTGGCACATTATTGCAGAACTTTTTGATCATATGTTCAAAGATGTGCTAGTTTAATAAATTATCGATGTTGCAATACGCGACATGCCTTCTTGGGTATTCAAAACCAACTTCTGAATCAATCATTCATATCTCTCTATAGCAAATTCTACTGCGCTTTTTTGGGATTTATGGGCAGAGTGTTTGGAATAATCGTCCAATGCACCAACAATGGATCCATAAAGGCTTTGAAGAAGCAAGCCGGATTCGTAGTGAGCTTCATGAATTATCGAAAATTCCTTGTCCATGAAAGAAGACCTGCATTCAAGCAAATGCAGAATTTGGCTAGTTCTGTCATGCGCTTTAAAACAAAATGAGTTTTAGAAAGGTGTTTTGTGTGTCATCGGTTGAACCGCTGCCATGTACCGCCGAAAACGTCCATGAAGTTGTTCTAGAATTATTGAAGGCTGAAAAGCCCGGAAAGATACTTGATGTAGGTGCGGGTGAAGGGGCGTTAACGAAAAGCTTAATGCAAAGGGGGTTTGACGTAGAACCATGCGACTTAAACCCAGAACAGTTTAAAATAGCAACCAAGAAATGCAGAAAAGTTGACTTGAACCAGCCTTTACCATACTCAAATGAATCTTTCGATTTCGTTGTGTGCGTTGAGGTCATAGAGCACTTATATAATCCTTGGTTTGTAATATCAGAGCTAAGACGGGTTTTAAAAGAAAATGGCAAATTGATTATTTCCACGCCTAACATTCTGTCAATTAAGTCGAGAATGCGGTTTTTTGTTTATGGAGAGCATTTTGGCTTTAATAGTAAGCAATTTTGCGAGTAAGCGATGGACCCTTGCCATGAGTTGAATAGACATATCAATCCAATAGGGTTCCCTGAACTGAAGTGCATCCTGCGTAAGAATAATATGAGGATACAGAAAATTGCCACGAATAAGTACACACGCGGAGGCTCATCGTTTCCTTCTCGTTTTATTGCAATGATAATCTCACCATTTATCAAAGGCAAGATGATAAAACACTTTGGCAAAAAGAGTCTACTGAGTTCTGGTGAACTGTTATACGGCGAAATTCTGATATTGAAAGCTAAGAAAGTAGTATGATTAAAAAAGAGGAAATTCTGGTGAACTAAATCCCCACATGATATCGAGGCTGGATATCGAATAAACCGGACAACCAACCATAAGTCTTGGGCTGGCGCGGTTCTGGTTATCCAAGGACTCACCTGCGAAGTTCAATGTGACGATCAATGACTGGTTGAGGAAACCACAAAGTAGTAGTAGCGCAATAGTAGGCAAGTTTTCAGGTAAGCGGCGTTCACGCCATGTTATGAGCGCCTTTGTTTGTGATTTGGATGTCTATATGAATATCAAGCAAAGAGGATTAAATAAAACTCGTACTCTTTAATTGAGATGCGTTAAAAAAATGTTAATCGCAAAGGAGTAACTTGGATGGACAAAAATTCTAAAATTCTTCTTTTAAATCTGCCTAGTCCTCCCTACCAGGAGATTGGTAGAGAGTGGGCGGGAGGATTCGGCACTGCAATGTTCAGCCGCCGAAACATGTATGGGCAATCTAAAAAGACAATCCTTCCCTCTTTTTTGCCTTATGCCTCTGCAGCTCTCTCCGAGGCGGGATACGAATTCAATGTTGTAGACTGCCAAAGGTTGAAGTTAAATCAGTTCCAAATCATAGACAAGATCAAACGCGTAAGCCCCGGCATCATTATCTCTTTAATCGGGCTTCCATCGCTCAAAAAAGATCTTGAACTCTTAAATAAAATTAAGGAATCTATCCAAAACGTGTTGATAATAGGCGTCGGAACTGTGTGTCGAGTTATTCCAAGCGAAGTTCTACTTGGAGGTAACGTTGACGTTATTCTCCGTAACACTCATCCATACGTTTCTAACATGATCGAATTAATTCGAGCGTTGCAACAATCAAAAGACATCCAAAGAGTATCTGGCATTTCTTATGTTAAGGAGAAGAGAATCGTCAGCACTCCTGAGTCTCCAGAACTGGATTTGGGCAAAATATCGAGTCCTTGTTATGATTTCCTTCAACTTGATGGGTATGAAAGCTTTGTTGACATAGAAGGTGCGCAGTATCCTTACGTTCCAATTCTGAGAAGTAAGGGGTGTCCATACGCTTGCATTTATTGTCCTTATCCAGTGGGGTTTGGCAGAAAATGGACGTACAGGTCTCCTGAAGACGTAGTTGATGAAATGGAATATCTGCATACCGTTCGTAACGTTAAGGGGTTCCTGCTTAGGGACCAATCTTTTACATTGAATAAAAGGCACGCCACCGAATTATGCGATGAAATCGTACGCAGGAAACTAGATCTTGCATGGTTTTGTGAAGCAAGAGTGAACGAAGTTTCTAGACAACTCTTGGAAAAAATGAAAAAAGCTGGATGTAAACGAATACACTACGGAGTCGAAACTGGAAATCCTGAGATTCTCAAAATCGCAAAGCCCGGAGTGAATTTGGAAACTATAAGAAAGGCATTTCGGTTAACGAAGGAAGCAGGTTTATGGACGCAGGCACATGTTATACTAGGCTGGCCGGATGATAATCAGAAAACAATAGAAAGGACTTGTAAATTTCTCTTAGATTTGAACCCAGATAGTATAAGTTGGAACATCCTGACACCCTATCCTGGAACTAAGATGTATCAATTGGCACAGAGGGATTCTCTGATTGTAACACATGACTGGTCAAACTACACATCGCATACGATAGTTATGAGAAACAAACAGTTGGACACGATTCAACTTGATGCCGTTATCAAAAACGTTATTCATGAATTATTAAAGCAAGAATTAAGGAAAACACTTCTCCACACGGTAAAACGTCCTAAGCTCTTCATCACTGAGACAAAGAACATAATTAATGGTATAATGTCTCTCTAGAGCTGTTATCGAACAATTTGGGTTAAGAACCCTCAAATGTTCTATGCATTCTAAACTATGAGAAATTCATTCCGATTAAACAGAAACTAAAACAAGGTAGTCGAGTTTGACCAAGTTACTGGTTATATCTGAACAGATGTGGCCCGAAGGTGGCGGAGGAACTTTAGCAACCCACCTAATACTCAAACTTCTAGCTCAATGTGGTTTTGACATATTAGTTGTTACAGGAACACGTAACCCTGCAAGGGTAAAGGGAATTGTATACGTATATCATCCATTTTTGAAATTCTCCAATAAACTGAGACTATGGACTTACCTAACAACCCCATCTGTTAAGAGTTGGTTTACGAAGCTCATTAAAAAAACTGACATCGTCTACATTCCCAGGTATTGCTACCCGTCCATTCCCTTAGCTAAGAAACAGGGCAAAAGAGTGGTCGTCCACATTCATGACTATCAGCCTATTTCTTATAATGCCACGGTTTTCCATAATCCACAAAAAACAGGTTTCTTCGCCAGTTTCAACGAAGAAGTAAGGTACGAATTGCTTGAGCATGCCAGTATTCTTAGGACATTATTGGCATCGCCATTAATTCCTTTAAATAGGTTGAGTGAAATGTGGTTGGCTGAGAGCGATAACGTGATATGTGTTTCAAGAGCACAAGCTGATATAATTGCATGCAGAGCACCCAAGCTGGCTGAAAAGATTAAGGTTATTTATAATCTATTACCAGACGTACCCTACGCTGAAAAGAACTATGAAAACTGTTTCCTTTTCGTAGGCGGTGGTGGCTACGCCAAAGGCTTCTATACCCTCCTCTCTGCTTCCCGAAAACTCTTGAGCGAAGATATTAAGGCACAATTCCTACTTTGTGGAGACTTTATAGAAGCGAACATGCTGTTCATCAGAAAACTGAACGAAACATTCAAAGATGCTTACACGATTATGGGCCACTTAAGACATGAAGAGACACTGAAACTTCACAACATTAGTAGAGCTTTAATACTTCCATCTCTATGCGAGGAGCCCTTGTCATACGCTACCCTTGAAGCGATGCTTTTGGGCACTATACCAATAGCCTCCAGAGTTGGAGGAGTCCCTGAGATAGTTCAGGGAACTTATGCCGAGAAGATGCTTTTTGCGCCAGGCAACACTGAGGAGCTAACGGATAAAATGAGGATAGTGTCATCATTTTCCACAGAAGAATTAATAAATATTGGCGGAGAGTTAAGGCAGAAAACCTTGAGAAGGTTCGATCGTGAAAAGGTAAAGGACAAACTGCTAGAAGTGTTTTATTGTTGAAAGAATCGAAAATTCCTCTATCAACGGCCGCCCATGGTGCTACATGCACAGAACAGCAGTTTACATTTAATTAAGCAACCAAAAGGAATAGCGCACGATATAGTTTACTTGACATTGCATAGGTCGCAATAAACAATGATTACTCCCAGTTTTTTCGCCAAAGAGAACTCAGCTGCATCTCAGGATCATTTCCCGCATGTCATAGTATTTGTAGGAACTGTTGGATCTGGCAAATCAACTCAGGTGAAGCTCTTGGCTTCTGAGTTGCGTAAGAGAGGGCTAAATGTTAAAACTACCTTTATTGAAACAAACCATATTTTCGCTTACTTGCTGTTGCTTCTTTTAGCACGCATTCTTGCCAGAGGTAAAAGGAACGTATCCTCAATAGGAGCACTGATTGAAGAAAAACCTTTAATTTTTAAGAAATTGTTTAAGTTGTGGCTCAAAATTGACTTATTCAGCATCACGCTCAAGTTTATGTTAAGAGTTTTCCTTCCTGTGAAGGTGGGCTCCATAGTGCTCGTAGAAGGGTACATACCCGCTACAATCTCGGACTACGTATACATAAGCAAGCGCATGGCCTTGCCGCTCAAAACCTCATACTCTACGATGAATTTTATGTTGAGATTGCTACATGTAGGCGGTCCAACTCAGGTAATCTTCTTAGATGCTCGTGCAAACACATTAAAGTCTCGTTGGAAACTTAGAGGAAGTCTAGATGAGCGGCCTGATTATGTCAACATGCAACGTACCACGCTCAAGTCGCTCTCAGAAAAGCTCTCATCTCACGGGTTACTTCAAATAAATACAGGTAAACTGACTATTGACGAAACACATAAGCTAATAGTCAACTATTTGGCGAGTTTTGATCGGTTGAGAAAGGAGAATAGAACATTGCAATGCGGGGATGCCATATGAAAGTAGTTTTAATCAACCCTCCAGACATTTCAGTGGTTAAGGAGACCCCGCTTCAGAGAGGCATCCGCTTTGGCGTCCCACTTGGTATCGCGTACATTGCCGCAGTGTTGGAACAAGCTGATTTTGAAGTTCAAATAATCGATTGCCCCGGTATGACATCAGAACGAACTTTTGGTTGGAACGAGATCTGCGAGACTCTAGGAAGGTCTCTTCCAGATGTGATTGGGATAACGACGACAACTCCCACATTAATAAGCGCAATAGAACTGGCAAAAAAATCGAAAGAACTGTTCCCGAAAGTCCCAGTTATTTTAGGGGGGCATGGAACATTTACAATAGAAGAGGAAATCTTGGCAAGAGTTAAGGAAGTAGACGCTATTACTTGCGGAGAAGGTGAAGAAACAATACTAGAACTTTTAAGAACATATGAAAATGCGTCCTCATTATCAAATGTAAAGGGCATCGCCTTCAAACATGAGAAAGAGATAATCAAAACTCCCCCGAGAGCATTCATTCAAAACTTGGACGCCATACCTTTCCCTGCTCGACATCTGCTTCCGATGAGATCATATATAAGCCCACTTGGTTCCGAGAAACGAAAGGGAACGACACTTATAACATCTCGTGGGTGTCCTTTTTCATGTGTGTTCTGTGCAAGCTCAATGTTTTGGGGACACAAATTTCGAGCACGATCAGCTATAAACGTTGTAACAGAAATGGAACAACTTTACAGTGAGTACAGCAAATACGGGTTAAATAGCCTTTATTTTGGTGATGACAATTTTACTGCCGACAAGGAAAAAGTCCTTAGAATTTGTGACTTGATAAACGAACGAGGACTAAATCATTTGGGATGGAGTTGCCAAGCTAGAATTGATTGTGCTGATGAAGAATTGTTCCAGAAAATGTATCAGGCCGGATGTTTTGAACTTGAATTTGGTGTAGAGTCTGGCAACGAAGAAATTCTAAGACGGATTAGGAAGGGAATAACAACTGGTATGGTTCGAAATGCCGTTAGAATAGCTAAGAAAGTAGGACTCAAAGTGCATGGTAGCTTCATAATAGGACTACCTGGAGACACACCAGAAACAATCGAACAAACAATAAAGTTTTCGGAAGAAGTAGGATTTGATAGCACTGGCTTTGCGCCAGCACTTGTATATCCTTCGACAGAGTTAGCAAAGCACAAAAACATCGATTGGCTAAATTTTCTTGTGAAAGAAGAACTTACAAATCCGGTTACATTTTACGGTTTGCATCATTATTTTCACCCGTGTGTTCCAACTTATGCTGATCGAGATGAAATGAAAGCAGTTATGAAAAAAATTGCCATCCGTAAACTGTTCAAATATGCCTTACGGATGCAGTGGTTGGCGCACCCCGCTACTACACTCCATAGAATTAACCAGCATCGTAGAACTTATCATGTCAAAAGTGATCATTAAAAATGGCGGGCAAATCGCTTTCTCGCACGTATTGATCCTCATTAGGTATGAAAGAAATGATACAAACAAAAGAGCGCGCATAGATTAACGATTTTTAATAGCGTCAACGGGGTTAAGGTGAAGTAAGAAGTGTTGCGAATACCTATACCAAGCTCCAGTGCCTACATCACCGAGAGTGGCATCCTAGTTGCGTCTGCCACAAGTTATTTTTGGCCTGACTCTGGAATCAAGCCACGCTTGATTTTTATGTCTCATAAAGGTGATGACCCTCTTGAGCTAAGCGACTTTTCAAGCGGCAAAAACCTTCTCTTACATGTTTCGAATGACAGTACGTTCTTGGGGTTGGACAACAAACTCTTGCTAAGTCACGATTTGCGGAAATGGAGAACCGTTTTGACCGCAAAATCTAGCAACACCTTTTGGCATATGGCTGAAGCGGTGGATGGCACGCTTTTTGTACACGACTATGGTTTCGGTGGGGGCTCAGGAATATACAGGTCAGCGGATGGCGGTGAAACTTGGAAGCAGGTTGTTGAATGCCATAAACTCGATAAGGACGCGATACATTTCCATAGCTTCGCATATGACAAGTTTCGAGGGCTTTTAATAGCAACGTTAGGCGATGGAAACGCTTTGAAGATAGCTGTGTCCAAAGATTATGGAGACACGTGGAAACCGTTGTACAATGGTGCCTGGCAATGTTTGCCCATAGTAGTTCTAAAGGAACGCATAATATTCGGGATGGATAGTGCAATAAGTAGCGGCTTTCTTGTTTGGTATCCCTCTGATGACCGGTGGGAAACTCTTCATCTGAAATACGTAAAGAAACCTGAAGCATCTGATTTGCTTCAGATCGCAGATCTGAGAGCATTAACTAACGGTTCGTGGATTATGTCGACTGGGGGTGGGTCTCTACTATGTTCCAAAAACTTGCAAGAATGGCAGATTATGCATCTCGGTGCAAGAAACCCGGATCTGCGGATTGCTCCCCCTCATCTTTTCGGTCATATGTTGAGTAACGAGATTAACGGTATGGTGGTTGCAGCAATGGGAGACCTTGTTATGATAATAGACTCCAAAGACATCGGCAACTCATCTATTGACGTCGTGCAACATTATGCCTTCTATAATAGATTGAAAGGGCTTGTATATGCAGCGAAAAGGAGAATTTAGGGCGCGCGTGGACTGCCAAACAGCCATCACATAAATATTTTGCGCCTAGAAGCCCCGCCTTAAACGATTAGCTGAACCAATTAATCACCACCATTGTGCCTAGGGCGTGTCTTTAATTAGGCGGTATTACACCAGTAACTTATCCTATCTCCGGGGATTGAACCAGCATCGCCTGTTACCACGGTGACGCGCTTCCTTTGCGGGGGTTCAGTTTGACAAAAAGGCAATCCGAGAATCAAACAATTGATGAATACATATTGCAAACAGCTATGGAGAAAAAACCCGAAAACGTTGAACAATTAATCACGCTTGTTCAACAAGAATTCCATTACTCTGACAAAGAAATTCTCAGACGCATACTTACCTTGCAAAATGAAGGAAAAATCGCGCTTAAGAAAGAACCAGTTGCCACCACGAAACTCTCCACATACCTTGTTTCAAGTAAGGCACTGTGGTACTGGGCAACATTAGTTTTTACCGCCGTAACAACGGCTGTTGTTCTTACGGTTCCAGAAAACGTCTATCCACTTGTCTACATCAGAATTGTTCTTGGCACTTTTTTTGTTCTTCTGATGCCGGGATATACATTCGTACAGGCGCTTTTTCCAGCAAGAAAGTCTGATGTTGTTGAAAGAATTGGATTAAGCATAGGCATGAGCATAGCACTTGTGTCCTTAGATGCATTCATTCTCAATTTTACGCCTTGGGAAATCACTCTAACATCAATTGTTTGGACCATTGCATTGCTAATAATCATCTTTGCAACTGGCGCATTTTTGAATGGCCTAAGTCATATAGTGGCAAAAGAACCCTGACCCGCATAAAATTTGGTGCATTTTCGTGGTTATCCTGTACTTTTTTGGTCCCGACGGGGCCGGCAAAACTACACTAGCTGAAGGTTTAGCCCAGAAAATCCGTAACAAAAACCATAAAATGAAGCTTTCATGGATGCGAGGATCGCATACAATTGCATCATTGCTGGCTAGAATTTTATCACGGTCTAACTTTTTCAAAGGCTCAGAGAACCCGTATTACAACATCAGCATACCAAAGAAGCTGAAGCGTCTCTGGCAATTCATCGAGTTTATAAGCGCTCTGCCAATAATCATTAGCAGATTTCTCATTCCAAGTTTTATGGGATATTGGATCATAGCCGACAGGTACACGCTAGATTTAGCGGTTTGGACATGTTTGACAACGCGTGACAGTAACTTTCTTGAAAAACTTGAAGCAAAAGTGTTAATAGCCTCAGCGAAAAAAACCAATGCAAAGTTTTATGTGAAAGCGGATCTTGAAACCTTAAGAAACCGGGCTGGAAAATTCCCTTTTCCTGCAGAGCAAATACGCCTCTATGATAGACTCGCTCAAACAGTGGAGGCTACAATAATTGATACAACTTATAAATCAGCCGATGAGGCCCTTCAAGAGGTCTTAAAGGCACTGGAGACAGTTAACTCACAAACCTACGATGATTTGAAATGAGGCAGAACAAAGCGACATCAAAGTCGACATTGCTAGTACAGCATATTGGAATCCCTGGCAATCATGAACGGCCATCGTCCCAGTTGAGAAATGAGGATTTCCAAAGTTTTCTTCAATTGGCTGAAAAAAACAAGATTCCATTACTTTTTCTTCAAACAGTAAATTGCAATCACAACATCCAACTTATCTTGTCACATTATGAGGACCGGTACAAAAACACCTTGAACTTAATCACTTATACAGCTGACTTGCTCGAAAAATTAAAAGTGCCCTATACTCTTTTCAAAACATTAAAACCTTTTCCATACACCCCCTCCGACATCGACATCCTTCTCTGGTCGGATGAAAACCTGCAAACTGTTACAGAGACACTGAAGAATCGAGGATGCATTCTATTAGAGAAAGACGATTATGGCCTAACAATGTTCAGCCCAAAGCACAAAATGAACATCGACTTAACAACCCAAATCGCAGTTTCCGGCTTAGTATACGTGAACAAGAAATTACTTTTCGATCATCTATGTAAAGTTGAAGTGAACGAAGCATCTGTTCAAACACTTGAGCCAACAGTGGAGTTGCTTGTTATTGCTGCCCACGGCATATTTAAAGAGCAAACATACACTCTAAGCGATTATTACACCTTTGCAATGTTCACACAATACTGGAAAGAAGCCAAGAAATTAGCTGAGAATTTCTATCTGGAACACGCCTTTGGCATGGCATTAAGAATGACAAAACGAGTGACGGCAGACTCTTTTGGTTCAACGAGTGCACTGATGAAGAAATTCGTGGAAGTAGGAGCCGTAAATGTTCTGGAAACTTGTGGCGAAGAATATGAATTGCCAAAGAAATATGATTCAACCTTCTTAATGATGACTTTTTTGGAAAAGATAATTGAAGACCCCGTTTCAAAGCAGTCCTTACCTCGTATGATGCGATCGATCTCTAACCCTGCTTTTTACAAGAAAATCGTGGGACATGCCACGCGGAAAACATACTGAATTTGAAGTGAAAATAAATGACTGAAGAAAATGAAATTATGCAGGTAGCAGAGCGTTCTGCTTATGGTGGGATGTACCTTTTTATAGGTAACATATTATCTACTGGCATATTGGCCATTGGCTCAATTATTATAGGTAGGCTTCTAGGTCCGGATAACTATGGGCTATATTCTCTCGCAATTGTCGTCCCCTCTCTTTTAATAGGCTTAATTGACTTTGGCATTACTACCGCTATTACCAGATTTTCCGCTAAATTTAAGGCAGAGGGAAAAGATTCTGAGGTAAGAAAAGTCGTTAAGACGGCAGTTTTATTTGAGTTGATAGTGGGTATAATTGCATCTTTATTTTGCTTTGCGTTTTCATACTCGCTTTCAAGTTTCTTAATAAACAGACCGGAAGCCAGCTTTTACGTCAGAATAGCGTCTTTCTTAATACTATTTCAAACACTTTTTAATGTGCTGAGCGCCGCTTTCATTGGTTTGGATAGAATGAAGGTTAACGCCCTCGTTATGACTATTCGAGCCTTTGCAAAATCTTCGCTTTCACCATTGCTCATTATAGTGGGGCTTGGCATTTTTGGCGCTCTGTTAGGTCAGGTCGTATGCTATGTAATTGCGGTAGCAGTCGGAATAGCAAGTTTAAGTCTGATGCTTTATAAAGGCCATGATGATCCTGGATCGAGTTCAGGCATTTTAAAGACGATGTTAAAATACGGAACGCCTTTATATCTTTCTGGGCTTCTTGGACTATTTGTTCTTCAATTTCAAACCATAATTCTAGCCTTCTTCACATCGAACGCCGAGATTGGTAACTTCCAAGTCGCAACCCTTTTCGAAACCGCAATAGGTTTGATTGCTTATCCGTTTATATCTCTTTTTCCAGCCTTTTCGAAACTTAACGGTCAGAATGGGGAGCTTGGCCAATTTTTCAAGCGTTCGGTGAAATATACTTCAGTTCTCCTCGTTCCAGCCGCTGTGGCGATCGCGGTATTGTCAAAGGATTTGATTTACACGCTTTATGGATCAAGCTATACCTTGGCACCAACTTTTCTCGCGTTTTACATTTTGATTTATCTATATGCTGGTTTAGGTACCAATGTATTCGGTTATTTATTCAACGGCATAGGACGGACAGATGTTTATCTAAAATCAAGCCTGATCAGCTTTTTCGTTTTCCTTCCCTTAGCCCCCTTACTGACCTTTTTATTCGGTATCATGGGCTTAATCGGATCGCTTTTTACATCTAGCTTTTGTTCGCTACTTTATTGTTTGGCAATGACGCGTAAACAGATCAAAACCGGCCCAGACCTTCGCACTTCCGCAAAAATATTTGTAGTAACAGCCCTGTCTGCAGTAGTTTTGATCGCTTTTCTCCAAGCTTCACCGTTCAGCAGCATTCCAAACCTGATTTTCGGAGGCATAATTTTCTGCTTTGCCTATCTAACCTTACTGCCTATCCTAGGGGTCTTAACCTCTACAGACATAGAGATTTTCACGCAACTGTTCTACAAGATCAAAGGCGTTGGCTTCATCCTTAAACTTTTGATTTCGTATGAAACAAAAATTTTGGGATACAAACAAAGGCATATTCATAAGGTCTAAATCTTACCCCAACCCTACATAATAATCCGATTAAACGTGGTATGCCAAGTTTAATTATTGTAGTGAACCTGAATGAAACAGCGTCTTCAACCACTCACAAAATTCTTGAAGCGGTCAAAGAAACGATATTGCTCATAGTCATATTGCGTCGGCAACCCTTCTGCTCAGCACGGCAATCTCAATCTGGCTTTACTAACCCATCACCGAGAACTTTTACCATACCTTCCACCAGCACCTTCCATCACTTGTAACCATTAAGACATTAGGCGTCAAAGCCTACTGGGACCCAAACCTCAAAAACGAGACAACAGAACTCCCATGGCCCACGGTACATCCAGGCACATCAAACAACGCCACGCTATACCTGCAAAGCATAAGCAACATCAAAACAACCCTAGAACTACAAACAACAAACTGGACCTTCCAAAACTCCAACGGCACCATCGTTTCAGGACCAACCAACAGCACAAACTACATGAACCTATCATGGAACTACAACGGAACAATAATTCACCTTGGCGAAATTATCCAAGTAACGCTAACCCTAACAGCATCCTCCTCCCACGCTTTTCTCATCTATCTCATCACCAGCGATGTAAAACAGTTCAGCTTCGACATTATCATCAATACGCTAGAAATAGAAGGCTAATTCTTTGCATTACTATCGCTTCATAACCTTAGCGCATGAAATAGCCAACTAGGTGGAATTTTGATTGCATTTAGATAAAGTTCTAGTGACTGGTGGAGCCGGCTTCATTGGAAGCCACTTGACTGAACGACTGATGAATGAAGAATGCACAGTCACAGTCATAGACAATTTATCAAACGGAAGAATTGAAAACATTAAGTGATGGCTAGACAATCCTAGGTTTACTTTTGTAGAAACGGATCTCAAAAATAGAAGAGAACTAGAAAATGTTCTCCGAAATATAAACATAGTTTTTCACTTTGCTGCAAATCCTGAAGTGCGAGTTGGCGTAACCAACCCATCCGTTCATTTTGAAGAAAATCTTGTAGCCACCTTCAATCTACTCGAAGCCATGAGAAAAAGCATCTCAGCTAAAACAATAGTATTCGCTTCAACATCTACAATATACGGCGAGGCCTCCATTATTCCGACACCCGAAGGTTATGGGCCATTAACCCCCATATCCACTTATGGTGCCACAAAACTCGGCTGCGAAGCCCTCATCACCAGCTATGTTCATACATTCAACCTTAGAGCACTCATCCTACGCTTGGCCAACGTTGTAGGACCGAGATCCAATCACGGTGTTATCTACGACTTCATCCAGAAACTACAAAAAGATCCAACTCGCTTGGAAATTCTCGGAGATGGAAACCAACAAAAATCATACATGCATATAGATGATTGCATCGACGCCATACTTCACGCAACCAAAACTTTCCTAAAGAGCAACAAAAAAGCTGACATATACAACATCGGCTCAGCGGACCAGATCACAGTCAAAACGATAGCTAAAATAATTGCTGAAGAAATGAAGTTAACAAACGTTGAATTCCACTTTAGCGGGGGAGTAAACGGAGGGAGAGGCTGGAAAGGCGACGTCAAAAACATGCACCTGTCAATAGAAAAACTAGCCAAAACCGCATGGAAGCCAAAATGCAACAGCGAACAAGCAATAAGACTTGCCGTTAGATCCATCCTAAATGAAAAAATCACTTAAGGTTTTTTTGCATGCAGCTTTGTGAGCTAGCTAATCTTTCATACACCTAACTGTTGTTTTGAATCGATTGGTTATTCTGTTGGCAAAACCATAAGCCAGCGACCAATCGATTCCTAAGGTACAGAATATTCATTTATCAGCGAATCACGTGTAAAAATGGTTCTGGTTCCTTTTCTTTTGCGGCGTACACAGCTAATGCTAAGGACCAGAGTTGGTCGTCGTGTGTTCCAGGTGGATGATAGAAAGTCATTACGCCCTTTTCTTCAGGCTTCTCAGTTGGTTTAACCTTGCCAAATCTATACTGCTGCTCGTTAATTTGTGAAAGAAGAACTCGATCAAGTGGAAGAACCAGCCGTTTCTGCTCCATCCTT
>Ga0315280_10002608_pt1 | contig 29011 bp, 26 predicted proteins | sample YL17G06_40_MG_FD_203697 | JGI IMG/M metagenome (GOLD analysis project Ga0315280, IMG submission 203697) | Sediment microbial communities from Yellowstone Lake, YNP, Wyoming, USA - YL17G06_40 | ecosystem: Environmental > Aquatic > Freshwater > Lake > Sediment | place: USA: Wyoming | collected... | reverse complement strand
CGGTCAGGCAGACAAACGGATCTTGTCCGGCCTCCCGCCTCCAGACTTTATATCCAGCGAGGTCCTTTTCGCGGCCGGCATCCCAGATGAGGGTGATGAAATTCGGGCCTTTGACGGCGGTCACCCCAGTCGGCGCGGCGGGCGGGAAGATGTCTTTGGGCGTCACTTCCGTCACGGTCGAGTCATCACTTTCCAGAACAGGGTTCGTTTCCGACGCGGCGGCCCGGACGAAATAGCGATAAGATTGGCCAAAGAGAAAGCTGGAATCGTCGAATTTTTCGTCCTGGACGAGCTTAGTGTTCAAACGCTGAGGTTTATTGCCGGCATCCATACGGTAGACTTGATAGCCTTTCAGGCGGACGGGCGCCGAACAGTCAAAATTGACCTGGGGCGCGTCCCAGCGGATTTCGATCCGGTCTTCGAATACCTGAGTCCGGACATTCCCGGGCGGCAGAGGCAGCGGCTGGAGGATGATAGAGGCGAACTCGGAAAAATCCGAGAAGCGGCCCTTTTTCTCATCCTTGACTCTTACGGCAAATAACAATTTGGCCTCTTTCAGGTCCTTTTCGGTGAGAAGGTATTCGTAGGACTGCTCTTTGGCCATCGGTGTTTTTTTCTTGGGTTCGGCAGGACCCGCTTTTTTCTTCGGCTCCGCTTTCTTGGAAGGAGACGGCGGTTCTGTCTGCTGGATCACGGCCAGCCGCCGGCCTTTGGATTCAAATTCTTCGGCCGTCAGGGCCGGAGCGCCCGCTTTAAGGGAGACGACGGCTTCAGAAACCCAAACCTCGATCTCAGAAACACCGGCCAGCGGCCTGCCGTCGATGTAAGATTCCGGGTTGGACCATTCAAGGAGGATATGCTGCCCGCGCTGGACGGCTTTCAGATTTTCAACTTTTTGCGGAACCAGGACAAGCGGGGGCAGGATTCCGCCTTTTTTCCCGCAGGCCTGAGCCGCCAGGAGCAGCAGAACGCCGGCGGCAAGAAGGACTATTTTCTTCATTAAAGAATGAAGCGCCTCAAATCCTGGTCTTTCATGATCTCTTTCAGCTGGCCCTGGACGTATTTTTTGTCGATGACGATATTTTTCTGCTTGATGTTCGGGGCTTTGAACGAGATCTCCTCCATTACTTTTTCCATGATGGTGTGCAGCCGGCGGGCGCCGATGTCCTCGGACTCGCGGTTGACCTCCTCGGCAATCTGGGCGATCTCGTCGATCGCATCGGGCGTGAATTCGACCCGGACGTCCTCGGTCTCGAGAAGCGCCATGTACTGCTTGATGAGCGCATTCTCTGGTTCGGTCAGGATCCGGATAAAATCCTCCTTGTTGAGCGAGGTGAGCTCGACCCGGATCGGGAACCGGCCCTGGAGCTCCGGGATGAGGTCGGCCGGCTTGGCGACATTAAAGGCGCCCGCGCCGATAAATAGGACGTGGTCGGTCTTGACCAGTCCATAGCGCGTGTTGACCGTCGTGCCCTCGACAATAGGCAGAAGGTCTCGCTGCACGCCCTCGCGGCTGACTTCCGGACCATGGCCCGATTCGCGGCCGGCGATCTTATCCAGCTCGTCCAGGAAGACGATTCCCGAATGCTCGACTCGCTCGATGGCCAGGCGCGCCACCTGGTCCATGTCGATCAGGCGGCGCTGTTCCTCATCCAGCAGATAGTCCCGGGCTTCCTGAATTTTGATCTTGCGCTTTTTCGGTTTACCCCCCAATAAACCGGGCATAATTTCCTGGATTTGAATGCCGATTTCCTCCACGCCCTGGTTGGAAAAGATCTCGAACGGCGGCGCCATCCTTTCTTTGACCTCGATCTCGACGATCCGTTCCTCCAGCAATCCGTCGCGCAGCTGCTTGCGGAGCTTTTCCCGCGTCTCGTTGAAGCGCTGGTATTCTTCCTCGCTGACCGAATTGTCCCTCCGCCGCAAAGGTGGAAGGAGCAAATCGAGGATCTTTTCCTCGACGTTGGCCACCGCCTTCTCCTGGACTTCTTCCATCTTTTCCTGTTTGACCATATCTACGCCCATCCGGGCCAGGTCGCGGACGATGGATTCCACGTCGCGGCCGACATAGCCGACTTCCGTAAATTTGCTGGCCTCGATCTTGAGGAAGGGAGAGGAGGTGAGTTTGGCCAGGCGGCGCGAAATTTCGGTTTTTCCGACGCCGGTGGGGCCGATCATCAGGATATTCTTGGGGGCGATTTCATCGGCCAGCTCGGGGGGGACGCGGCGCCTCCGGTAGCGGTTGCGCAGGGCGATGGCGACGGCTTTCTTAGCGAGCTTCTGTCCAATAATGTACTTATCAAGCTCGGCGACGATCTCCTGCGGGGTCAGCTCTTCATCTTTATCACGATCACGCGATTTCTCGTCAGTTTTTTCAAAACTCCTGGGAAGTTGGATGGGCATCTATAGCTCCTCGACGATGAACTGGTCATTGGTATAAACGCAGATTCCTGCGCTGATTTTCATGGCCTCCAGGACAATCTCTTTGGCCGACAAGTCGGTGTGCTGAATGAGGGCGCGCGCGGCGGCCAGGGCGAAAGGGCCGCCGGAGCCGATGGTGAGGATTCCATCATCCGGCTCGACCACATCGCCCGTCCCGGAAATGAGAAACGAGCTCTCTTTGTTCGCGACGATCATAAATGCTTCCAGGCGGCGCAGGGCTTTGTCCAGGCGCCAGTCCTTGGCCAGCTCGATGGCGGCCCGAGACAAGTTCCCCTTGTATTCTTCGATCTTTCCTTCAAACCGCTCAAACAGGGCGAAGGCGTCCGAGGTGGCGCCGGCAAAACCGGCCAGCACCTGGCCCTTGTACAGGCGGCGGATCTTGTTCGCCGTCTGTTTCAGGATGGTCTGCCCCATGGTCACCTGGCCGTCGCCGGCGATGGCGATCTTGCCCTTATGGCGGACACAAATAATGGTCGTCGATTGAATGGTCATGGAATCTCCGTATAGACCTAATAATCATAAAGGAAGGGCTCGCGCAAGTAAAGGGCTCAGGACGCTTCAAACTAATTGGTTCGAAGAGAGAGCTTTGGAAAGGGATTCGCTCCCTAACGGGATTTTTCACGCCATAAAAATTCCGCCTTTTTCGGCGGCTGCGTTTCTCGCATGCTCGATGATCGAGTTAAACGGATGTCCTTGTCCTCACTCAAGCCTATGCAATTTTTTTATATCTGCTCAGACATTCTCGCCGGCCTCAAAGAGGCTTCCCGAAAAAGCCGAAATTTTTGGGCTAAATCCCTCATTGTCGCTTCATCCCTTTCCAAAGCTCTCTCCTTAAAGATTTTCGCGGCTTATGCCTCGAGCTCTCGCTCCTCTTGATTTGCTTGAGTTATTTGAAATTTATGATAAATTATTGCTGATTTAGCGATAATAATTTGTAAAGGAGGGCGATCATGGCCGATAAAATCGGGAGACGGGATTTCATTAAAAAGAGTGCTGCGGCCGGAGCATCGGCGGTCTTGGGCAACCGTTTGATCTCCAGCCTGGCGGATGGCCCACTGGCAGCGCTGGCCGCAGATAAAATCGACATCGCGGTTGCCACGGGGACCGACTACGCCGCCATGACAGCCAAGGCGGTCGGACTCCTCGGCGGCATGGAGAAGTACGTCCGCAAAGGTTCCAAGGTAGCTTTGCTTCCCAATGTCCAGAGCAAAAATCCTGGGACTTTTACCAAACCCGATATTCTGCGCTCGGTCATCCGGATGTGCAAAAAGGCCGGCGCCGGGGAAATCAACTGCCTGAGCTGGCTTACCCAGCAGAATTGGGAGGGCGCGGGCCTGGCCCAAGTGGTCCTGGAAGAGGGCATAACGCTTAAACTCATCCCGAGGGACGATGTGAATTTCAAGTCTGTCGCGATTCCCGGCGGAAAAGCCATTCAGGAAGCCAAGATCCTGAAAGAATTCTTTAACCATGACGTGTTTATCAACATGCCGATCACCAAGAACCATGCCGGCAATAAATTCACCGGAACCATGAAAAACTTGATGGGTTTGAACTCTCCGACGGTGAACCGCGCCCAGTTCCATATGCCCAATTGGACAACCGACCCGGCCGCCATCGAACACCTGGACGAGTGCATCTCCGACCTAAACATGGCCGTCAAGCCGACGCTCTGCATCGTGGATGCCACGGAGATCGTCAAGACAAACGGTCCCATGGGCCCCGGAGAGCTGATCAGGCCGCTCAAGGTCATCGCCGGAGTTGACCGTGTCGCCATCGACTCTTATTGCACCACGCTTCTCGGAATGAAGGGCGAGGCTATCATCCAGATCCGCCGCGCCTATGAGAAAAAGCTGGGCGAGATCAACCTGAAAAAGGTCAAAATCCAGGAAATCAGGGTCTAGAGTTGAAAAACGCCCGGCACTATTTGGCCGTCCTGGCGGCCATGGGCTGTATCAGTCTGGGCGGCACTTTGTCCAAAGCACAGAATTTAGAAATCAAGTCCTCCCCTCCCATCCAAAACCTCGGAGCTTTCCTGCCGCAAAAAAATGAGCTGAAAAACTGGAAGGAGGAAAAGGCTCCTCGGCTCTATAAAGGAGAAGACCTTTTTCTCTATATCGACGGCGGTGCGGAAATCTACCACGAGTATGGCTTCAAGCAGGTCCTTGTCCAAGGCTATAAAAGCGCGGACGGAAAATCGTTGACTCTGGAAATTTTTGAGTTGGCCAATTCTGAATGCGCCTTCGGCATCTTCACGTTCAAATCCAGCGGAAAAGGCCGGACGATTGCCGTCGGCCAGGACGGCCAGCTGGAAGATTATTACCTCAATTTTTGGAAGGGGAATATCCTGGTCACGCTGACGGGATTCGCCGGCAGCCCGCAAGTGATCCAGGGCTTGCTGCTCATTGCCAATTCCGTGGATGCAAAAATTAAGACGCGGGGCACGCGGCCATCCCTAATTGAAATCCTCCCCAAAGAAAGGGCTTCTTCATCTCGGCTGAAATACGTAAAAGGCCATCTCGGGCTCTACAACAATCATTCGTTTTTTTCCCGGGATGTGTTCCGTTTCAAAGAAGGAGTTATCGGGGCCGAGGAGGAAAAATCCAGAATCTTCGTTTTCCGGTACTCCGGCCGCGAAGAATGCCGCCGGCGGTTCCAAGAGGTGAAAGCGGCCTTCAAGACAAGCGCCGATTACAAAAATTTCAGAAATATCGAGCCCGATTTTTTCACAACGAACGACAGCCAAGGGAGGACGATTTATTCCGGAGCCTTCGAAGACTGCCTGGCCTTGATTCTAACCAATGAAAGCGCAGCGCTCGCTGCCAATATCCTGACAGGTCTTCGCGACAATTACGCTAAAATTAAATAGACCTCTTGATGGGGACCTTTTCCGATTGGAATATTTTCGAAGCTGAATCGTCTTTAACCATGACAAAAATAATGAAACCGGCTGTGATTGAAGATATGCTGGCCTATCAAGACAGTGTTTTCCGCATCTGCCTGGGGTTTTCCAGGAACATCAGCGACGCCGAAGACCTGGCTCAGGATGTCTTTCTGAAGGCATATCGAAAGTTGGGGACCCTGAAAAATCCCAGCTTGTCCAAAGAATGGCTCTTTCGGGTCGCCAAGAACACGTGCCTGGACTATCAAAAGAAATCCCGACTCGGGAGGCTGCTGCTTCTCCAATGGCGAGAGGCAAGCCGGGAGATGAATAATCCTGAGGCGGAAGTCGCGCAGAACGAACAAATCCAGCGGTTAAAAAAGGCTGTTCAGAGACTGCCGAAAAGGCTTAGGGTCGTATTCGTCATGAGAGAATACGGACACTTGTCTTATCAAGAAATCGCCGCGACGCTGGGAATTAAGGAAGGCACAGTCATGTCGCGTTTAAACCGCGCCCGCTCGAGAGTGACGGAGGCGCTCCAGGAGGCCACGCATGAAACAAGATGAGAAAAAAAACGATATGGATATCATCAAAAAGCTGATCGCTGAGGAAGAAGAAGTGGCTCTCGGGAGATTCCGGGACGGCGATTTCAGCGCGCGTGTAAAATCCCTTATTCATGCCGAAAAAAAAGGTAGGAGTTTTTCGTCCCTTCGGCGGAGAATTCCGTTAGCAGCATGGGGAGGAGCGGCTCTCCTGGTTGTCGTGGGAATAATCACGTTTTTATTCTTCATCCCACGGATTCCCCAGACAAGCACAATTCAAACTATCGAAACTTTCCTCCGGCAAACACCGGCGATCCAGGGGCTGATAAAGTCTCAGAACTTTTCCGCGAGAGAGGGTGGAACGGTGACCAGCCGGTTTGAAGAATTCATTATCAAGGCCCTTGGTTCATCCGACCAAAAACAGCTTGCCGAAAAGACCGGACAAGACGAACTCGTCCCGGATTCAAGGAGCCAACAGATGCCCCATCTGGATTTGGAGAAAATGTACAGAATTCTTATTCAGGAAAAATACATCGAACGGGTTTTATCGTTATCTCTTAAAAAATTCGAGGAGGTCTGAAATGATACGAAAATTTTTGTGCCTGGCTTCGTTGTGCCTTATTGTCTTGCCGCTCATCGCCCAGAGACCGGCAAGCCCACCGATAGACAAAAAGATCGGGCATGCCCTCTTGGAATCGATAGCCATTGGTTTTCGTGATATGGCGGTTTCGGGCTCCGGAGGTTTTGAAAAAGTTGACCGCCTGGTCAAAACTTGCATGGCCGATGCTAAGAAAGCTAAAGGCCAGAAACAGATCGACCAAATTTTCTTCTCAAGATTCACGAGATTGTTAGCTGTTATCAAGTTGGCCATGATGCCCGACCCAGAAGGGATTTTAGGCAGCGTGATTAATCAAGAAATTGCGAACTTCATAAGAGACACTTTGGGAGAAGAGCAAAAACCCCGCAAAGAGAGCATCGGCCAATTGGCTTTGGCCATCGGCGATGAACTCATTAATCTACAGCTGTACCTTGATAATTTTGAGGTTAAAGAAAAATTGTGGAAATCTCTTGAAGAGAAGTATGCCCCCCAGCCCGAAAAAAAGGAGCCCATCAAGAAGGATTCCTGAGCCCTCTGTCTCAGCGGAAAAAACATCGAGGGCGTCCAGCTTGAGAAATAATATCTGCTCGGCACTCTGCCGCGCGCGGCATCACCTCTTCTTGACCTGGTAGCGGATGATCGTCCAATATTCCGCAGGACTGGCGGCCATTCCGGGCCCCTTCAGATACTCCTCTTCGTGCGGTCCAGCGATCCGGCAGCCTTTTTCGTCGATGAATTGGATGAGCTTTTTGATCGTGGGGGTCTCCTCGCTGTAAGGCCCGATGTGCAGGATTTCAGCGACTTCTCCATACTCCCAGGTTTCTATGCGGGCGTCCATGTTGCCCTGCGGCAAAGATTTGACCGAGTCCGGCAGGGGCAGCCCATAGAGCCCGCGCCATTCATTCTTGGGGGAATTAATGGAATTGAGCCAGCGCGCCCGCGGCGCCGCCATCCGGGCGCCGGGCAGGCTGAAAAAGGTTTTGAATAACAGGCCGAAAGTGTTTTGTCCGACGACGTTCGGGTCGCCTTTGGCCTCGACGACGAGCATTCTCTGCGCCGGCATCTGGCGGATCTGAGGCTCCTTGAGGGCTTCATATTTGCTGAAATCTTGAAAGCCGCCCCGGGCGAAAAGCAACAGAGCCCCGCCTACCGCTAAAAGGGCCAGAACCCATACGCACCTTTTCATCCGGAACCTCTCTTGATCCCTGGGAGGCCCTGGAGACGACTGAACTTTTCCCTCAAGATTCATCTCAGTTTAGCTCCCTCTTCGAACAATTTCCCCTTCGTCAGCTCATTCTGAATCTTCTCTTGAACTCTGTTGGCGACGAATTCTTTGGCCAGTCGTATGGCGTTCTTAACGGCATGGGAGTTCGACCGCCCATGGCCGATGATACAAACACCGTTGATACCTAAAAGCGGGGCTCCTCCATACTCGGAATAATCCATTTTCTTAAAGAGTCTTTTGAGGTTTCGTTTCATCAAGAAAAACCCGATCTTCGCCAGGAAGTTTTTCGTAATCTCATGGCGCGCCATGGCCAGCATGCTTTCGACGACGCCTTCACTGACCTTGAGGGCGACATTTCCCGTGAACCCGTCGCTGACGACGATGTCCGCTTTCCCCGAATAGATATCCTTTCCCTCAACATTTCCGATGAAGTTCAAGGGCGCGGACTGAAGCCTGTCAAAAACTTCCCTGGTCAGTTCATTTCCTTTTGTTTTTTCTTCCCCGATGCTCAGCAGGCCGATTCGAGGATTCTTAAGACCCAGGACGCTCTCCATGAAGGTCCGGCCCATGACGGCAAACTGCTCCAGGTCTTGGGGAAGACAATTGGCGTTAGCCCCGACATCGATGAGCAGAGTCAGGCCCGATAAACTGGGAACGAGGAGAGCCAACGCCGGCTTATGGACGCCTTGTAGAGACCCCAATATTTTTCTTGAAATATAAACGACAGCAGCCGTATTCCCGGTGCTGACAAAGGCGTCTGCGCAGCCTTCCTTGACCAGCTGCGTCCCGACAAGGATCGAGGACCTTTTCTTTTTTCTAAAAGAAAGGACCCCTTCGCCCATGTCGATGGACTCTGGGGCGTTGATGATCGTGACCCTGGCCCCTGAAGCGCCCAGCTTGTCAAACTCTTTTTTGATCAGCTCTTCGACCCCGACTAAAAGGACTTCGGTTTCGCGATCTTCAGAAGCCTGGACGGCCCCTTCGACCGTGACCCTGGGCGCAAAATCTCCGCCCATGGCATCAACAGCGATCCGCATCTTTCTCCAGTCACGGTTCATTGAACGAATTTGGCTTCTTGGCTGCAATTATGTCACTCTCTTCTTGACCGGGATCACATCCATTGATATCCTCTGCATAACTTAGCATTCCCCTCGAACGTCTGTCAACGACTTTAAGAATCCAAAAAATCGGTGCATCTCAGAAAAAATAGCCTCCAAAATTATTGTCGTCCCCCGTCTTATCTAAGAGATGGTCCTTAGAGACGACAGATGCTCTTCCAGGAGCCGGCGCGCGATCTGGATCACGGCCGGCATCAGTTCCTCCCCGCCCAAATCCTTTCCCCTTACCGGCTTGGCGAAAGAAATGTGGACATGGGTCTGGACGCTGCGCGGAAAGACCATCTGCCGGCAGATCTGCAGGACTTCGGCCAGCTTCTGGCGCCTAACTGCGGTTTTCCGGATTTTTACAATGGGATTGTGGACAAACTTCGACATCAGCACGCCGCTGGCAATCGTGACCTGCAGCCAGGTCTCCGGGACTTTGCGCAGCATGATCTCAATACTGCGGGACCAATCTTGAATGGCTTGGCCGGCTCCAGGGCTCAGTTCCGGGTCCGGTTCCACATCCCCGTGAGCAAAAATCAGCAGGGCGCCACCGCGTTTAAGATGATCGATCGAAGCGCGCAGGGTCGTCATGCTTCCGGCGGTATCCGGGGGCACATAATTAAAGTATTGGCGGGCGTTCGTGAATGCACGGAAGAAGGCGACATCCGAAAGAAGGACTTTAAGATCTTTCCTGGGGATACATGACATAATTGCTATGGAATCCAACGCGCCTGGGTGGTTGGAGGCCACAAGCAGCGGTCCGTCAACCGGGATATTTTCCGCTCCCCGCACAGAAGGGTGGAGAGAAAAATCAGGCAAGATCAGGCGGGCGCCGCCTCCTAATCCCGAAGATCCGACCTCGTTGTCCGCGCGGGCGGCAATCCTGCCGAAAATGCCGGCCGGACGCCTAAACAAGGGCCCCAGCAGCCGGCGCATCACGCCGCTGCGTGAGACTCCGAGCGCATAACAGATTTCATCGATAATTTTTTCTCTATAAACGGCGGCTTGTTTCTGCTCGGATGATTGGCTCATCGTTTTAAGGATAATATATTCCGTAGCGTTCTTCGAGCATTACTTCGCGTCCGGAATCGCCGACAACGCCTTCTGGATCGTGATGAACGCAGTCGCCCAACTCCGCCCGTTCGAGTCGTCCCCCAACTTCGATACGTAAAAAATCTTAGACGGCTCCCTCGTCCGAGGGCCTATCGGGGTCCCCGGCGCCAAAATAGCCGCTACAAACCAGGCCCCATAGAAGCGCCAACCCGACAACCTTCGTTTAGTCAAAGGAAGACTCTCTTCGAATGTCAATAGAATTGTCCCATTAATCCAGCGCCCGATACTTGAAATCGTCGATCGTCACGTTATCCTTGCCTTTGGCCAAAATCCCGATCTTCAGGCTGGAGAACCCGCCCAGCATGTTCTGGTGATATCCGGAGACCTCTAACGAATTCGGGCAGGCTTTCCATATTTTTCCGTCCTGGCTGTAAAAGAGCTGAAGGTCGAACTCGACCATGCGAATCTTCAAGTATTTGACGGCCGGAGCTTTGATTCTGGGGCCGAATGGGGAGGCACCTTTGGCATAGCCGAAAACGACTCCACCCTTCATGCCGATCCCGGCGAATATTTTGTCGTTATAGTAAGCGGCAAGACCGGCTTCGACGTCGCCTTCCAATCCCAGCTTGACGGACGCCTCATAGGAATGATCGCCGACCGTGCTGTGAAGAACTCGGTAATCTTCGGGTGAAGCCGTCAACGTCAGCGCGTCATCTTTCAATGCGTGGCTCTCAAATGCGCCTGGACCCAAGAACTGCCACTGGAGCTTTAGAGCCGACCCGGAAAAATCATCGGAGTCGATGGTGATGTTCTTGAACCTGCGGACGGAGCCTTCGGTCTTCGGATCGCGAATGGTTTTGAACCAGCCGTCTTTCGTCCATTCGATAGGCTCGATCAAAGTGTTCCGCCCCAGCGGGGCATAGCCGTTCTCGTAACCATGATAGACAATATACCATCGCCCGGCCGCATCCGCGAAGATCGTTCCGTGTCCCTTGGACCAATATCTCTCCGCCCGGCTCCATGTGTGGACAATTGGATTGAAAGGGCTGTTCTCCCACGGCCCGAGCGGATTTGCCGAGCGTGCGGATACGACCATGTGGCTGGTCGAAGGCCCGGCCGTTCCGCCCTGCGCCGTTGTCAGATAGTAATATCCATCTTTATAAATCAGCTTGGGAGACTCGGAATAGAAACCTTCGACGACCCAATCCTCGGGATATTTCCAGCCGTCATAAACACGAGCCGGCTCGCCCACCACCGAAAGGCCGTCTGGGGCAAGCTCGACGACTCGGCCGCTGTCCACATACAAGAATCTCTTTCCTTCCGGTGTCGCGATGTGTCCCGGATCGATTCCCCGCAGATGGAGATCGACCGGTTCGCTCCACGGCCCTTCGGGCCTGGCGGCCGTCACAACCCAGTTCGTGCTCGCCGCCGGGAAATAAATGGTGAATTTGCCCTTGTAATAGACGAAATCCGGGGCCCAGACATCGCCGACGAATTTATGCAGGGCATGGCAAACACGTTCCCAGCGCATTAAATCCTTCGAGTGCCGGACAAGAAGCCCCGGCATGTATGTATAAGAGGAATGTGTCATATAAAAATCGCCTCCGACGCGGACAATCGTCGGGTCGGCGTAATCGCCAGTCAAGACGGCATGAATGCCGGGGCCTGCGGCCGCCGTTTCTTGAGCGGATTGGCCCGATAGAAGCGCGAAGCAAAGAAAGATAATAATACTTGCGATGGAAATCTTCTCCTCCACCCGCCGACGGAAAGCGAATTTCTTATTCAGCATTGGCGGTCGGCCTCCCATCAAACGATGTCGCCCGTATATTTGGTCAGGAGTTTCTTCCGAAGTTCCCGGTAGAGCTTGACGATCCGTTCCATTCGCGAGACCGTGAGGTCCGTAAGGTATTTCCGCGCTTGGCCGGCATCCTTCCGAAGAAGATCCTGTGCTTTTTCGTCCACCGCGGCTTGGTCGGAGAAGAAGCCGCTTTCAAGGGGTTCCCGTGCCTCCTTCAAATCCTTGACCGCCGGCTGCCAGCGCAGGAGCATGAGTTTCTCCACGAAGTCCACCGCCCAACGGGCCGAGTCCTCGCTGAATTCATTATAGTCGTAATTTTTGTACAAAGGCGAAACATCCGTGACGCCCGCATAGATTGGGACATACGTGCTGACGAAAGGGTTGTCCACGTAGAACCAGTAGATCCCGCCCACCGCATCGGGGAGCCACGACCTGAGCTGGGCGACCATTCCATACCCCTGGGTGGCGATGGTCCGGTGATGCCGGATGCGCAACACCCTTTCCATCTCCGGGGACAGGAAGGGCGTGGCCATCGGACTTTTCTCGACCTTGCCGCCGCCCGGGACGAGCCAGGCCGGGTCCCAGGTCATGTCGTAAATGGTGTCCTCAAAGACCGAGCGCTGGAAAGAGATCACATCCCGAACAGAGAGCTTTTTCTCCGGCTTGACCGAAAAAGGATAGAAGGAGGCCCCCTCGATGGGCTGGGCGTAGAGGGTGCCGGGGCCGGCCGCGTCGCGGAGGCCGCGCTTCGGCCAAGCTTTCAAGGAAGGGGCGACGGTGCTGTAGATCAGCCAGAGGCGGCTGAGGTTCCCTTCCCGTATGGGCGGAGAGTAAACGTCCTGCCAGATGAAGGGGCGGCCGCTCTGCGGGTCGTACCAGCCTCTATCTACGGCCTCCTTCATATAATTAGACGAGGCCATGATGTCCGGCGCCTTGGGGTCGATTTCGCGGATCCTGACGAAATTGGAGATGACGACGACATGATCGTCCGGAACCCGGCGCGCCGCCCAGATGGCTCCCGGCTTTCCGCTCTCGGGAGTCCATTCGGGCCCAACGCTGAAGATTTCCATAACCCACAGTTCCCGGGGGTCGGCGATGCACAAGGCCTCTGATCCCCCGCACGAGGGAAGGAAGCCGTATTTTTCCATGAGGTTTGCGATGAGGCGCACGGCCTCTCGGGCCGTCGAACATCTCTCGAGGGTGAAGACCTGGGCTTGCTCGATGGTCATGATCTGGCGTGTCACCCCCTCGATGAAGGGGACATCGAGTTCTTGCTTCTGGGCACACGTGCTTTCGCCTATAGCCAATTGGCACTCATTGATCTGTGAGTATCCTGTGTGAAAGTAGGTCAAGGTCTTCTCTACCTGAGGGATGTGGCCGATGACTTTTCCGAAATCGCCGAGAGGCAGGGCCTTCCGATCGTCGTCGCGGCCGAAATAGACCATGCCCCAGTGGACCGGGGCCATGGTTCCCTTGGGATAGGTCCGTCCCGGAATGACCTGGACCCGACATTCGCTGCAACAATCGGTGTGGGAAGTCATGACCGAACCATCGACAGAGGCATTCCTCCCGACACCGACGACGGTGCAGCCTTCCTTGCCGTTCTCTCTCTCCGTCCGGACATCGGCCGTGAGGACCAGGCCCGGGCTTTGGTGCGGCGATGATGACTTTTCGCCGTAAACTCCGACAAGAGCCGAGAGCGTGCCAAGGGCGAGAAACATGAGGAACCATTTTGATCTCATCGATTTGCCTCCCCGTGGGATCGATATCTCATTTCAACGGTCACAGCCGTTCATAAAACAACCGTATAAGAATATTTGATCATGACGGCCCGGCCGCTGTAGTAAGGCCGATAAGGGATTTCCCTGGCGCGATTCGTATTGAGTCCTTCATTGAAGACCAGGTAGAGGTCGTTGCCTTCCCGGGGGTTGAAGCGCAGCCTCAAGTTGGCGGTGACTTGGTCCACGGCACTGTCGTATTGGACGAAGGCCGAGGCGGAAAATTTCGTACTCAGGGTGGCCAGCAATCGGACCTGGCCGGGTCGAGCGAGCCGGGGTTATTGTCTTTGCCGGTTTCAAAAGACTGGGCCCAGTTCAAGAGAAGATAATCGTCTCCATGAACCCGGAGTGTTCCGTCCAAGCCATAGACCGTATTGTAAGAGCCGTCCGTGCCGAGCCGGGTGGTGACCATTCCGCCAACATAGGAGTAGGGGTTGAAAACCCGCCGCCGGGCCCGGAATACCCCGAAATTTTCCGAGGGGAGGTTTTCCTCATGAAGAGGCGCGGTCTGCATATCCAAAAAGCCCAGGTCCCAGGGGCCGAGCCGCCCCACCAGCCGCGCCCCTCCGTAAATGCGGACGGATTCCTCTTCAGCGATTCCGATCCTCCGGCTGTAAAAAAGCTGGTTGTACTCACCGAAGTTGAAATCAAAAATGCCTGCCCGCTCCAGGAAAAAGAGCCTCTTCTCTGGGAAAAAGAGCGAAAAACGGGTGAGGTTGACCTGGTAATCATCAGCCTCGACTTGGGCGAAATCCGTGTTCACGGTCAGGTCGAGGGTCAAGTTGCTGGTCAGCCCGTACTTGACGTCTAGGCCCGCTTCGTAAGTGGGCTTATTTTTGCGAATATAAGCCGTTTCCTCATCATTCAGGTCATTGGACTGTCCATAGCCCCCGAGGCCGGAAGGCGTGATATAGAGCGGCCGGCGGCCGCGCACGCCTTCCAGGACGATTTCAGCCGCTTGGGAGGGCTTCCACATGCCCATCATTCCGAGCTTTGGGTCGATGGCCGGGAACGTTATTCCTTCCGCCTTGCGGGGAATCCAGCGAAAAGCGATCAGGCCCATGATGACTCGGCCTTCCCGGTCCTGGAAACGCAAACTGGAAAAGGGGATCCGCATCTCGACGAACCAGCCCTGGTCGTTTTTGACCACCGCAACATCCCAGAACGTATTCCAGCTCGGGTTGATGGGCATATCGTTGATCGTTTTTTGTTCGGCGTCATTGGATACTGTGCCGTCCCAGCGCAGGCCGGAAGGCGTGGTAAAAAAGCCTAGAGCATTCTCTTTGTCGTTGAAGGTATCGAAAAGGACGCCGAACCACTCCGTATTCGACTCGAAATAATCACGCTTTTTGGACGGCGCCTGAATTTTGGCCGGCTCCCGGTCGTAGAGTCGGGCGGCCACATAGAGATGGATGTCGTCGAAGCCGATTAGAATCTCCGTTTTCTCGGACGGCGGATTTCCATAATTGGGCAGAAACATGACTAAGGGCAGGGGTTTGATATCCTTCCAAGCGTCTTCGTTGCTCAAGCCATCGAGAGTGACGGGGCCCGAAATTTTTGGGATGATAAGAAGCTCTTTAGTCTGAGGATAGGATTTTGTTTCCCGGGATAGCCCTTGATCGGCTGTCAGCAAGGACGCGGCAAGCCACAATAAAATAAGCTTTTTGTATTTCAAGGGCTCACTTTTTTGCAGATTATCATTTTCTTCTTCGCACCCGGCTGAGGACCTCCTCCTTTCGCTAGACATCCGGTCTGCCAATCGATTGGGAATCATAGCTTCGTCCGAGCGGCGATGTCAAGAAATCCCCAGGGGAGGCATAAGAACTGGATTGCTTCCCGGTCAACCCGATTGACAAAACCGGCCCACACGAGAAGAATGAAGGGGAGGCGGAAAATGAAATCATGGCATAAGTTATTCGCAATCCTCGCGATTCTTGTTTTGGGGATGGCCGGCTCGTATTCATCTTCCAATACGAAAATGCTCCTGGTGGTCAATTTCGATGTAGAAGATTACATTACGCCGGAGTCCGAACGTATTGATGATATCCCAAAATGGCTTGCCGAAATCATGTCTGAAGAGGGTGTCACCGGGACGTTTTTTGTGATCGGCGAGAAAGCCCGGTCCTTGGAGAAGCGCGGACGCCGCGATGTCATTGCGGCGATGGCCAAGCACGACATCGGCAGTCATACGAATTTCGGATCCATCCATCCCACCGTGACGGAACAACTCGAAAAAGCGGATTGGGAAAACGGCGTGCGGCAGATGTTCGACCAGGAATCTGCCGGCGTCAAGGAATTGGAGCGCATTTTCGGCGGGCCCGTGACAACTCTGGCCCGACACGGCGGTTCCTACGGGCCGCAATTGATTTGCGCCCTGGGCAAAATGAAAGCCGGATACGCCGGGTCGCCACTCAATCTTCCTGGCCGAAATGTCGTCTGGTTCTGCAATGCCCTGAATTTTTACGGCCAGTATGACGGATTCGATGACACGTATTCTCGGGATGACTTGTTTGAACCGCTTTTTGACAAGCTCAAAGCGGAATTGCCCAAATTGGCCCAGACCGTCGACGTCCTTCCTCTCTTTGCCGGCCACCCCACGAAAATACGCGCCGTGCAGTTCTGGGATCTCAATTATTATGACGGCAAAAATCCCGGTCCGGGGGAATGGAAAACGCCCGAGTTGCGCCCCTTGGCCGGCATGAAAACGGCTCAAAAGAATTTCCGTCGTTTGGTGCAGTATTTAAAGAGCCAGGATGGGATCGAAGTCACCACATTTCGTTCTTTGATGGAGCTTTATTCTCAACAACAAGAATTTTTAACAAGCGCAGAGTTGCGCGAAATCGCCGAAGTCACCCTCAAGAAAAAAATGATCCTTCCCAGCGAATCCTTCTCTCCTGCCGAAGCATTTGCCGGCTTCGCAAAATCGATCAACGACTATCAAGACAACGGATCACTCCCCCAAATCCTGGAAGCAATTCGGCCTCTTGGTCCCTTGGAGATGCCCGTTTCTCAGCCGGAAATTTCCCATGTCACCTTAAAGGAAGTTTATGAACTGGCACGGAAAGCAAATGATTATATCCAGAGGGTCGGCTCCCTACCCTCGCTTTTGCCAGTGGGGAATGCGCAAATCGGGACCGGTTCCTTGTTCGCGCTTTTCAGCGCCGTCTATTTGGATATAAGTTTAGAAAAACTGCGCTCGGATTACAATGTCCCCTCTTTCGATGCCTATCCCAAAACCAACGAGCAAGAGATTATCCGGCGGATTGAAGGCTTTAAATCCTGGCCGGTTCATCGCCGCGACCTGGACATGAAAAACATTATTGAAAAAACAAAGCTGCAGCTCTGGACGCTAAAACCGGCGCATAAAGTTAGCTAAATTATATTTTAGAAATCAGAGCTTCGTTTCCGCGCCACACGAAGTGCTTCGCGGCTGCTATTTTTTCTCCTTCCTCGTGAATGTGCCTCCTGTTGACCGGTGGGGTAAGCTGGGTGCTCCAGGATGCTTTGAATTTGACCTGGCCGGCCTTTAGGGTCGCTTGGGCCGCGGCGGGGATAATCGCGTCGACTTTCTTGACTCGATTTTGAATCGGCGATATGATTTTGCTAAAGAAAAGGAATGTAAAGTTTCAAAGGAGGGGAAGCGGCATGAGGAACCTTCCGTCTATCCGGCATCGGATTTCTGTTTGGGCTTTCCTGGTTTTATCCCTCTTCGGAGCCGCCCTCGCCCTGGCCAAATTGTCCGGAAAGGGAAGTAGCTACCAGCAACCTCCGGGGTTTCAAGAGGTAAAGGAGAGCCTGGGATTTAAGTTCGCAGACTACCAGGATTGGCCGGACTTGGCATCGGTTCGACCGGTCCCGGGCAGAGTCACCTACCGTTATGACATTAACGCAAAAAAGACATCCCGGAGCGCCCCGCAGAACGAGGAGACGACCATTACTATCAATGCGTCCGTGGAGGTCATTTCTTCCCGAACCAGCAAGGGAATGATCCAGCTGACCAGTTGGGCAACAGGCAGGATTGTACTCACATCCCATAGCCCCAATGACACTTTCACCCGGACCACTACGTTGGCTCTCAATTACACGGGGAAGCCTGTTCCCCAGTTCGCGCCGGTCGCCGACAACTGGCTCTATGCAAGTAAGGGAAAGGGGGTCGCGCGGTTCGTGATCTGGCCCGAGTTCAGGCCTATCGGGGTCATGACCTACAAAGTCACGGAAAAGGGGAAAGACTACGCGCGCAGCTTTTCCGGCGAGGAGCGGTTCCCGCCGCAGAACCTCGAGGAACTCGCTCAAGTTACCTCGCAGCCCGGCCAAGGCGGCGGGGGGGAGTCCGCTCCTGTGGAGGTGGAATCCCTCCCCTTCTGGAGTGGGCCAATTCGCGTCCCAAATTACAGCGTGGGCGGCACTCCCTTCGCTCAGGTGGCCCGGAAGGCGGAGGAATCCGGTAAGGACCAGGAAGGCAACGAGCTCACAGACGGAGCAATGGTCGAGGGGTCCTGGGATGGCAAAAGATCCAGCGGCTCCTTCCAGGTCAAGCTCGCAGACGACAAGACCCTCCCGGTCTTCTTAGTCAACGGCTCACAGGAGGACCTCAAGGAGGCCTGGCCGGGAACCCTCACGGTCTCCTGGAGCCTCGGCGAACCGGAGGAAGTGGAAGCGGTCATTATTTCTCCCTCTGATTACGCGACCTGGCTCCCGGAGGGAGGGAATGATGAGAAGACTCCCGGCAATACCCTCATTGTCTTCGCCAGGGTTCACAAGAAAGACCAACCTCAGAAAATAGCCTGGCAGAAAGCTAAATTCAAGTTTGAACTCGTCGACGTTTCCAAAGAAAAGGGTGTCTGCCTGAATTGGCCGAGCGAATCCGGGTCGACGGATGATTTTGACCTAAAGATCGAAAAGGAGAAAAATCTCAATCTCGAGGTGGAGGAAAACGGCCTAAGCGCGACAAGTTATAAGTTTCTCGACGAATCGCAAGTAACGATCAGCTGTTTCGACTGGGGCGCCTGTGGCAAGTTGAAGGTCACGGCCATCCTGGATGATGGCGCCAAAACAAAGATCGAGGCCTATTTGGATTCGGACAAATCCAAACATGAATTAAAAATTCCAAAGGATGATGACGATAATTACATCGCTGATGGCTGGGAAAAAAAATACGACGTCTACGGCGGCCGGGCCGCAGATGACAAGGAATCCATTCCCGAAGGAGATGGCAATGCCGGCGACGGCCTGACCCTGTATGAGGAATACCGAGGATTCATGGAAAATGGTACACACATCTTCGGCGATCCGAAAAAGAAAGATCTTTTCATCTGCAATAAGATCGGGCAAAGGGCCGAGCTGGGGATCAGCATATTTAAAAACATCTCCGGTCTTGCGGTCCATTCAAAATTAAAGCCGGGAGGAAGCAGTGGGCCGGGGGAACTTGACGCAAGCCGGATCATCAATCTCAAACATACTAAGATGGCGCATACCGTCGACCAGCATGGAGTGTTCATCGACGAAGGGGATGAAGGATTGGCAAGTATGGCATTGCCCCTGAGTGGATTCGAGCCGACTCCCGGGCCACCGAAAAAGTTCGAAAAAGTAAAGATCGGATTGGGCTTTTTAGGGGAGAAATTTTCAGCTTATGAGCGTGCTCAAGTGGTCGCCCATGAACTCCTACACTGTTGCAGTGTCTGGCATCACGGGGACATCGATCTGGGATTGCGCATGTTCCAGACCAAAACCGATGCGGCTGGGGTCCAGCGCATTTATATGTTTAGTATCGATGGCGCTGGAAATGCAATCGGGCCGGGAGCAGCGGTCATTCTAATTAACGAAAAGACCGGCGCGATAATCCCGCCCGGTAATCGCGGCATTTTGGCGGGTCTGACTATATGGATCGGGAGCAAACAGGGGCAACACAGCGGAAATACAGACTGCGTCATGCGTTACACTTGCGCCCATGGCTATAGAGATAATTCGGGTAAGTATGAGATTTTCGCCGATAAAGAGATATTCGGGTTGGACATTTGTACAGATGGCCAGGGCACTGGGGTGAACGAGCCCGGCCGAAGACCCGAATCGCGTTATGGGAATGCCACAGCGGGAAAGGGAGACTGCACAAAACAGATCTGCGTCAATGATAAGTATCATTGATTTTGAGATTGACGATTGAGGAAGAAGATGAAAAAAAGAATGTGGAAAGGGAAATGGGGTTTGATTTTTGTTTTGGCCATTTTGACAATTGCGGTTTTGAATCCGGGCTGCCGAAAGCGTTCCAAAGCAGGAAAGGAGACACCTTTGGGACAGACTCGAGAAGAGCCGAAAGGCGTTGAAGTCCAAAAAGAAAACGCGCCCGTTTTCAGCCTGACGGTCAACCGCTTGGGAGAGGTCAATACGTATCAAGGCTGGCCGGTGCTGGTGGAGCTGGAACTGAGGCATCCGCGGCTCTTTCAAAGAGAGACCGCGGTGGAATACATGGTCATCGCATCGCGCGGCGATTCGTGGGCACAGGCAATCACCCTGATCGTAATGAATTCCAGGGACCAAACCGTGGACTTTCCCTTCAAGCTCAAGCCGCTCGCAGAAGCGTCCTTAACACTGGATGGGGAGAAAATGGGGTCCCTGATCTGGTGGCTCGCCGGCGAGGATACGATCGCGATCCCTGAAGGAGATTATCGCGTCATCGCCAGGCTCGATACGTCCGGGGTGAAAAAGCCCGGCATCTGGCAGGGCAAGGTCAGCAGTGAGCCTGTCATACTCCATCTTTATAAGGAGCCCTCGCCCCTTAGCGAAGATCAAGCCGAAGAAAAGCAACTTCTGTTGGCCGCCTGCGCTAAGGCACTGGGCGATCGCACCAAAGCGATAGGATATGTCGACACGCTGCTCGGGGCGCGGCCGGAGAGCCTCCAGGGACTGGCCCTGAAGGCCGGCCTGCTCGAAGAGGCGGGAGATAAAATGGGGGCCTTAAAAATATATGAAAAGGCGATTGCGATCTTCAACCGCAAGTATCCGAACGCCGATCCGCCGTATGATCTTTGGGACGAATATAACCGGCTAGTTGCCGAACTGCTGAAAAAATGACCAACTGTTTCGGGGAGAGATGTTGCGGCTGAAATAGAACACCGAAACGTCCGCATAATTGTAGCGGGTCTTGGCGAAAAGCGGCTGGACGTGAAAACGCCGGATAGCCATCCGTCTCCGAATCGCCTTCTCGCCGCTCGCGTATCCCGCGTTGTAAGCCGTGGCATAGAAGCGGAGCTTCTCCAGGTCATCGACGAATTTGAGGTTTCCGTAGAGCTTGTCCATGATCATCATGAATAAACGAAGATACCGCGCCTGTCCGTGAGGCTCGTCGAGCCGGATCACACGCTCCTTGCGCAATCGGGAGGAATCGCCAGCGTCAAAAGACACGATCTCCGCGGCTGCCTTCTCATCCGCCGAAAAGAGCCGGTTGTAGTCCTTCTCGATCTGTTCGGCAAACGTCGGTTTCATCTGGAAGTGGCCGACCGAGAAGTCCGCATATTTCCGGCCGTATTGAACATACAGCACCTTGAGTGCTCGCACTTGAATCTTGTCCTCCAAAGACTTGAACCGTATAATTTCGGGAAAGACGATGGCCAGGGCGATCCGGGTCTCTAACGGGGGAAGGCCCAGGGAATCGGCGATCCAGGAGTTCAGCCGCAGGAACTTCTCGGCCTCGGTGTATTTCACGCCGAAGATGGCGGCGTAATCTTCCTCCGCGGCCAAGGGGGACAAAAACAGGAGGATGAGAAGGCCGCCGAGAAGCGGCCATACCGAACGGCGCTCCCGGCCAGCTGATCGAACAGCCAAGGGCCGCATTCCTGGAGGCACGGTGAGCCGGCCGCTAAATCGCTCTCTGATAAACGACAATATCCTTTTTATTTTCCAGGGCGACCCACTTGATCATAGTCTGCCCGCCCTCCTGGAACGGGATGATGCTCAATGGAAACGGATATTTCTTGCCGTCGCTGAAGACGAGGTTCTCGAGGGTGAAGAGCGCATATTTCTTGCCGTCGGCGCTCGGATAGAAATCGCAGGGGCTGAACGGCTTTATCTTGAGAGTGAGAGTCGGGCTCCCGTTCATGTAGAGTTGGTTGCCGTCAAGAAAAAAGAAGTTGTTGTTGCCGACAGAGAACCAGAAATCCTTGAAGTCCATGCCGTAAGGGCCAAATTTCTTGCCGTCGATCGTGTAGACATATTTCTTATTCATTTCGGCGTTATACTTTTCAGGCTGGGAAGCGATTAGTTTTACCATTTCGGACGGTGCGAGGGAGCCTGTACAGGCGACGATGGCGTTTTTGCCTTCCGGACTGATCTTGATGGTATCGGGAGCGCTGGCGATGAAGACCTTCCGCCCGTCGGAACAAATGAGCCACACCTTGTCCTTGTCGTTGACCGCGAAATAGGCTCGGGATCCATCAGGGGTAGCTATGACGTTGAATACGGAGAGATAGGGCCCGAAGGTTTTGCCCTTGAAAACGATTGTCTGGCCGCTGCTCTCGTCGCCTTCGGTCGAGGGGGTCGCGGCCGGCGGTATTAGCCCCTGGTCAGGATTATAGTCAGCGCAGTCCCGGATGATTCCGGTAGATTCGTCTTGCGACGGGTAGGCCGCCACCATGGCCTCTTTCAGGTTTGTGAACGGGCCTTTCTTTTTCCCGTTCTGGACGACGAAGTACGGGCCCTTATCCTCTTTCCCCTTGGCCAGGACCAGCGTCATTCTTTCCTTGGTGGCGGATATGGAAATGGCGCTTTCAGGCTGCAAAATCTCCTCGCCCGCTTCCAGGGAATAAACCAGTTTCCGGACAGGCTGCGGCCCCTGGGCGCGGGCCGACAAGCAGCTCAGGATGGCAAACACGAAAAACGTAACAATCGATGTCGCTTTTCTCATGATCATCCTCTCTTATTAGGTTCGACAGAGCCAGTTCTTTGACGTTGCCAGACTAGCGGCACAGCTCTTCACAAAGCTAATTGCGGTAGACAACACTATAACCGGCCGGCCATGATTTTGCCAATCGCGATCAATTGATCCTTAGCGACTGGCAGCTTGCCGTCGCGGCCAGGCAGGGTTTGGAGCACCACGCAGTGCATTCCTTTGACGAAGACTAGGTGGAATGGCATATTGGGAACACCCAGCGCCGCTTTTTCTCCGACGCCGGCTATGCTTTCAAAATTTTTTGAGTTCGTGCCGACCTCGGTGTTGTAAAAGTTGGGGCCGCTGAAGACCGCTTCCAGGATCTTGGTGCCGCCCGCAGAGTAAAACTCCAAGGTGGCGGGCTTTTCCTTCATCGTCAATCCTTTCATCCCCGTCGCTTTTTCAACGTCCGCGACGGAAAGGTATTGGGCATACGGGCCGGCAGCGCCCGCCGCCGGGCAGAAGACGGCCGTTTGCAGGAAGATTAGAGTCAAAGCTGAAATCGCAACAGACAGACCACGTTTCATGGGCAACCTCCAAGGGATTTAATTGCAGCCAAGATTATACAATCATCGGCCCCGCCGCTCAAGCGCAAGCAATTCGGAGATTTGCTATTTTATACTGCCCGACTCTCCATCCTAAAAAGCTCAGAACAGAGATTGTCTATCCAGGAAATGACTATATCGCCGGCCTCGAATCGATATCAGGAACAAAGAAATTCCCCCAGAGGAAGCCAGCCGTCGGTACGTTCATTAAACGTGATCTCTCTTCCGACCTTCTAACGCTGTAGCCCCTAGCCGATCTTCTTTGCGCACTTGCGGGCGGCGCCGATCGCGCTCGGCACCCCCCCGATCTGGTTGGCCCAACAAGAGCCGATCAGGAGGTTTTTGACCGGCGTTTCGACGTGGATCCCAATGGCGTTTTTATAGAATTTGTTCTTCGGGTTCCAGCTCCAGGCCGATGTAGCCCCGTCCGTGTTCCCTGTATATCGTTCGTACGTAAGCGGAGTCGCCAGGTCGGAGTATTCGATTCGGCCCGCCAGGCCGGGAATCGCGGCAGAGGCCTTAGCGATCAAGGCCTGCTTAACCAACTCCTTGAGTTCCCGGTATTTCTGCCTATCCCCGCCCCCCCAGTTGTCCATCCAGCGATAGGGGGCGATGGCCTGGATCATGAGTCCGGACTTGCCCTCGGGCGCGAGGCTCGGGTCATGAAGAGAAGGGGAATACAGACCAACTGAAACCCTCTTGAAAAAATCTGGGTCGTTCCTGCCTAGGCGAATATCGGCATCCGCTCGATCTTCGCGATAGCTGGCATGGGGGACCTTCAGCCATTTCCTCAGTTCGGCCGGCGGCATGGCTAAGCCCAGATAGACCGTGACGATCCCCTCCGAGACAGCCGTCTGGCCGATCTTGTTTCGCCAGGCGTCCGGCAAAATAGCTGGGTTGTCGAGCATTTCCAGAAACGTCTTTTTATAATCCGCGGCTGAAATAATCCAATCGGCCGGATGGAAGGCGCCCAGCGATTCGATGCCCACGGCGACTGCATTTTGGGTCACGATCTTGTCGACGCGCACGCCGAGCTTCAACTCCCCGCCCAGGCCGCGGAAGTTATCCGCCAGCGCGTTCGCCCAGGACTGCATGCCCGTCTTGACCGTCCAGTAGTCGTCCAAAAAGGAAATGAGCGCCGGCCCGATGATGGCGGCCGACATGTCCGGGTAGCCGAGATCCTTGAAGTACAGGAATAGCGCCGAATCACGGCCGAACGAGCGGGCCGCAAAATCCGTGATCGTTTCGCGGGAGTATTTCCTGTAGAGGGCGAAAAACCGCGTCAGATTAAATGGATAAGAGAGATAGGCCGTCAGACCGCGCGGCATCATGACGGCCATCATGACCCGGATCATTTTATCGGCTGGGCCAAAATAGCTGTCGAGCTTATCCTTTTCGGCGGGATAAGCATCATACGCCAGCCGCTTGAAATCTTCGTAGCTCGAGCAGACGCCGTTCATCTTTCCTGCCATGATGCCCATCGTCTGTCGCACGAATTCGACCTTGTCGTAAACGCCAATCTCTTTCATGACCTTGAAGACAAGGGCCGACGATTCGAATGACAGAGTGCCGCTTTCAAAATAGTAGCCCTGGCGCCGGAAGCCTGCAGTGTAGCCGCCGGGAGTGCCCTGCGCTTCAAAGATGGTAACTTTGTGGCCTTTTCGAGCGAGAAGGTTGCCGGCGGTCAAGCCGCCCATCCCCGATCCGATGATGACAATTTGTTTCATCTTTCCTCCTACTTCCTATCGACGATAGTATTCGATTCGACGCTATCTGTAAACAACCAGATGAACTTTCCCGATCAGCCCTGAAGGGGTCGGGACGCCGGGTGTCTTTTTTTCTTCGGGCGACTCGGGCATGATCTCGATCCCCCTTAAGCCCGGGTGATTTATCCGGCAGCCGCCGCGTCGCAACGACTGTTCCTCCCTCCCGGCAGAACGCGTCAATCCTGGCTAGAGCCTCGGGTTCGGTCCGTTCCAGGTTCGGCAGGACAACGGCTTCATAAACGCCTTTCCCCACGATGAGACTTTTCTAGCGAACTCTACCCAGGCGCGATATCGCCCAGAAATCGAGGCCGTCGAAATCATATCCGGCGCCGATGAGCCCGTCGACGAGGTCAGATTGGTGGCGCAGGGCGTTCCGGAGTCCGAACTCGCTCGTCGGATGTCCCGTGGCCAGCCGGTTACGAACGGCAAAATTGAGGAGCATCTGGTCGACGGGCCCGTCAGAAAATGCGTCCTCGACCGGAAGAAAGACAACTACCCGGCGGCCGGGGTCCCCCGAAGGGCCATCCAGTCCCACCATTGACGGAGAGACTCAGACCCAATTCTTCGGCCCGCCGGGCCGCGTAGGCGAATGTCCGCAGGAATTCCGGAGACCCGAAGCGCTTATTGACGATTCCGGCGCCGGGATTGTCCACCGCGACCGGATGAAGAAAATAGATCGTTACCCCTCCCAGACCCGCTTCTTTCATGAAAGCGAGCTGGCGGTCGACCTCGCGTTCCGTCCAGGCAGGGCCGAAGACGCGCCAGTACATCCTCATCCGGGACTCGGACGGAACATTCCGAAATCCCGAGGCAAGATCATCGGCGCTAGAAGCCGCCGCATAGAAAGTCAGGGCCAGGCTGGTGATGGAGAAGATGGCTAGAAGAGTCCGCGATCGCATCAAATGAACTCATGCGCGAGGAGAACGAACCTAATTCTAAGGCTGCGGCTCGTTCATATCAACCCTCTGGTTATGAGGACACAGCGCTGCCCAGGCTCAGAACAAAGATCGTTCTCTAAAATCAGAATCAATCGACTTTGAACTTGATCGACGCCGGCACTTTTAGGTTAGGCGCGGTCAGACGAAGCTCGAAGGTCTTGCCCTTGACGTTCGCGGCCGGCATCTTGAAATAAAGGATGTCGATGAACGCATCATTGCCCGAAAGATCGATCTTGTCATAGACGAGGCTCCGGGGCTTGGCCTCAGGCGTGAGCCGCGCGGTCACAGCGTGATACCCCGCGAAGATCGGACCCATGATATGAGGGATTCGGGCTTTCTCATGGTCGAAATTCAGGCGCTTGTAGTTCTGCTCGATTTCCTTGCCGGAAACGGCGCTATAGGTATTGCCCGCCTCGTCCACCAGGATGAAGCCGTCCCGGGACAACGTTACTTTTGAGGATGAGGCATTGGCGATCCCGACCTCGACTGGAATATAGCCCTGTTTTTCATCCAGCTTCTGCATCAGGAAAGTGCTGACGACCAGGATGATCTGAGGCCCTCGATTGACGTATGTCGTCGGGTCGTACTTGACGTCGAGCTTGACGACCTTAGTCTCCTGGGAATCCTCGGCCGCGGCCGAAGCGAGGAAAACGGCCAAAACAAAGAAAACCGTTAGAAACGATTTTACATTTTTCATGGCGAACTCCTTTCATTAATATTAGACAGCCGAATCATAATATCCTTTGTCCGATAGGAATAGTAGGAAACTTGCCAGAGAAAATGATCCCATCCCGGCGAAAAGTCGAATATAATAAGACCAAGAGAGTGTTTGGCCAATTTTTCTGTAAGGAGATACCATCCGTGAAAACCATCGGGCTCATCGGCGGCATGACCTGGGAATCATCGCTGGAGTACTACAGAATCATCAATGAAACCGTATGGCAGAAACTCGGCGGGTTTCATTCCGCTCAAAGTATTATGTATTCCGTTGATTTCGAACCCCTTGAGAAATGGCAGCATCAAGGAAAATGGGAGTATGCCGCCAAGCTGTTGGCGGATGCCGCCCGGAAATTGGAAAAGGGAGGGGCGGATTTCCTGGTCATCTGCGCGAACACCATGCACAAATTGGTCCCCGAGGTCGAGCGACACATCAAGATCCCCATCCTGCACATCGCCGATGTCACGGCTCAAACAATCAAAAAACAAAAGCTCCGGAAAGTGGGACTGCTGGGCACGCGGTTCACGATGGAAGAAGGCTTTTACAAAGACCGGCTGGTCCAAAAGCATGGACTCGAAGTCAGACAAAAGGAGTACAGGATTCCCCTGTTTGATACGACAAAGATTCACGCTCAGGCCGCGGTCGAATACGCTCTGGATGAGAACCCGTAATCTGATCGGCGTGAGTGCTCATCCCAGAATTCCGCCATGACCGGCTTTTGCCCGCCTCCCGAGAAAAGGTTGTTGCCTTGAATTCCGCTTGGAAAATGAAAATCCTTGTCCTGGATGACTATATCGCGGGCGTTCATAGAAAGACGGCCGAGCGGCCGGGGACTTCGCGACCCTCCAAGGCTTTCGGGCCATCGGATAAATTGGCGGCCAGGCGGAACGTGCCGGCCGGCCCGCCCGCAGATTCTATGAGATAGGGGCAGTCTCCCATAAGCCCTTTGACATGGACATTCCCCCCTTTGAGGCCGATGGCTTTATTGAGCAGCTGCTTCCCCCAGTCATCAACCAGTTCGAGGTCATCGCTCTCAATGATCATATTATCCAAGGCGCCGGCCACAAGAGCATAGAGCTCCTTTTCATTGGCGGTGATCTCAATATCTTTGCTCCTAAGCAGAAGACAGTCTGGATCATTGAGCCACCATCGTTTATGCATAAAATATCGCATGATTGAATTTTTCAGGGCATAGAGGGCATTCACGCCTTGGAACGGAGCCAGCTTGGAATTCCAGTACGGCGCGGTGTCCTCCCCTATCCGCATTCCATTGACAAGGCCGATCGACGGCAGAAGCGGCGCTCCGCAGCCGAGGAGGAAGCCGCCCCGGACAGCCTGCCGGACCACCTCGAGCCCTTCCCGGTAAGCCTGGATGGGCGTCGCGTTCCTGGCCCGGGCCCCTGGCATGGCGGCCGAAAATATGAAGTCGATCTTGAAATAATCGAATCCCATTTTTTTGAGCGAAGAAAAAGTCTCATAAAGCCATGTCTTCACCTCGGGATGGGATGTGTCCAGGGCATAAATTTTCTTTTTCCAGCCGTTATAGCATTCCTTGGGCCGTCCTCCCTCAGAGACCATCCAGTCTTTATGGCGGTTGAAAAGCTCCGATGTTTCCGAGGCGCTGAAAGGCGCGGTCCAAAGACCCGGAGTAAATCCGTGATCGCGGATGAGGCCGGCCAAGTCGGGCAAAGAGGAGAATCCCTCCTTGACCTGGGTCCAGTCGCCGATGTCCTTCTCGAAACCGTCGTCGATCTGAAAGACCTCAAAAGGAAACCCGGCGCGGGCGATCTTGAGGTTTTTCTCTATGTCCTCCTTGCCCAGGTTCGTGAAATAATGATACCAGCTCGACCATCCGACCGGGTTCCAGCCGGGCACGCTCGCCCGGTTTTCAGCGGCCGCCAAATCCGCATAGGTCTCCAGGAGCGTCTCCACAGAATCCCCTTGAAGAATGACCAGGGGATCGAGCGGGACCGGCTCGCTAAAGAGAGTATCGAAATATTCCAGGTATCCCACCAACTGATCGTTTTCGATGATAAAAAAGGGGTGCGCCACTTTCGAGGTCAAAAAGCCGGCCACGGCGCCTTCCCAAGCCAGGAAATAATCGCTGACAAGGTGCGAGAGAATCGTGTCCGGAATAGGAGTGAAGACATAGCGGCTCTGTGTGGCCATTCTCTCTTCGAGGCCTTCCTGCTTTTCGCCCGAGGCCATCTTTTGCATCGGCCCCCAGGACTGCCAGTTGTTCAGCAGAAATTCCTTGGGCGCGGGGCATCGGAAGATTTCCAATCTGCCCGCCCGTCCCTTAATCGAACCCGTGATCTTGTATCCATTTGTAATTTTTTCAATGGCGCCGATAACTCTAATGCGGCCGTCGTTATAATCCAGCGGCCGCCGGGCCAGGGGCTTGCCAAAGATTTTCATGGCATTGTTCTCTGCACTTCTTTATTTCTTGAGTTTTTTGGCACGCTGGGCGATCTTCTTTTTGATTTTATCATAGGAAGGCGGAGGTCCGGTCCTCACCGGCTTCCCGTCAATGAACACCGCGTCCGCAATTCCCCAATCCAAAAACGTCGGCCGGTCGATCGTCCGAATGTCCTGGAACTCCACTTGATCCCCGAATTCTCGGGCAGCCCGCTTCGCCCGTTCAAAGGTCATGTTCATGGCGGGACACCAGCCGTTGAGAAAAGCCGTGACGGCGACTTTTCCCTCT
>Ga0315280_10002607_pt1 | contig 29021 bp, 28 predicted proteins | sample YL17G06_40_MG_FD_203697 | JGI IMG/M metagenome (GOLD analysis project Ga0315280, IMG submission 203697) | Sediment microbial communities from Yellowstone Lake, YNP, Wyoming, USA - YL17G06_40 | ecosystem: Environmental > Aquatic > Freshwater > Lake > Sediment | place: USA: Wyoming | collected... | reverse complement strand
AATACAAGCTCGTCGCCAACAGACTGCACCCTACCTTCGAGGAGATGAAACAGGCAATAGCTGAAAGAATAAGAACGAGAAGATTCAAGCTCAACATGATCAAATACTTATGTTAGTTGCTATAGATTATAGCGCGCGTTCAGGATTTGAGGCTTTCGACGCTTTTTCGATTCCGTCATGATGAGGAGACATGGTCATGGTTTTATCTCTGGATTGCATTTTGATATGCGATCAGGATCAAGGCGGGAGGTCCTATGGTTTCGATAACCGTCTATGATGGCGGTGACACTATAGGCGGTAACAAGATATTCGTTGAAGATGGGGCGGGCGTTTTCCTTGATTTTGGGATGAACTTTGCCAAGCATGGTGTCTTCTTTCAGGAGTTCCTGTCAGAGAGAGGCGCTAGAGGTATTCACGACCTGGCCCATCTCGGACTGATCCCAAAGCTGAGTATATACCGATCCGACTTAATTCCGTCAGATGTTGAACTTTCACAGTATGAGAAGCTGAATGTAAAGGCAATCTTGTTGAGCCATGCTCATCTGGATCACTGTGGGAACATAGGTTTACTTCAAGAGACTCTCCCTGTTGTTGCTTCAGGCATCAGCGTTTCCATCCTGAAAGCAATCAGAGACAGTTCTTCATTCTCAGGCATCGGATCAGAAATATCGTATTTTTCGAAGAAATACCCTATCGGAGGCAGTGCCGGACTAGTTCTTGAATCAGATCGGAGCGTGCCCTACGTAAGTCGTGATTTCTACTGCCCCGAAGAGATACCGGATGAACTCCGGATATTCCATGGCAGAAGACCGGGACAAGACTCCAAAGGAGCAAAACGAATCCGACCGGGGAAACTCGACCAGCTTGACCAACTGGACCTTCCATTCGAACTGAAAGCGTACGATGTAGACCATTCCATACCTGGCGCAATGGCTTATGTTTTGGAGGGGGATACGACCATTGCCTACACTGGAGATATTAGACTCCATGGGGAAAAGGCGAAGTTGACAGAGAACTTCATTACAAACGCGAAGAATGCTTCGATACTTATCATAGAAGGAACTAGAGCAAGTAGGGATGAGCATTCTAACGTAACAGAGAATGATGTCTTCAACAATTGCCTGCAGGCCGTAGAAGAATCGAAGAAACTCACTGTGGCAGACTTCTCTCCAAAGAACTTTGAGAGATTATACACGTTCGCTAGGATAGCGGAGAAAACGGGCAGGGAACTTGTGGTCACCGCCAAGGACGCTTACCTACTGCACGCCATTTCATGTGTAGAAGGGAACTGCCCAATTGACAAGGGGGACATGCTGATTTACACAGAACTCAAGAACAGAACAAAAAACAAGTGGGAGTCTGAGATCGTAGCGGAAAAGTGGCAGAACTACTACGTGAGTCACAAGCAGATCGCTGACAACTCAGGAGGCTACATACTCTGTTTCTCTCTTTTCGATATGAAACATCTCTTGGACATAAAACCAGATGGAGGAACCTATGTCTACTCCTCCAGTGAGGCACATTCAGAAGAACAGGATATTGATTTCGTTAGGTTGGGACAGTGGCTCGACTTCTTCAAAATGAAGCCTTGTGGTTTCAGCATAATGACGAAGGACGGCGCTCCCAGACCAGAATTCACCAAGGGATACCATGCGTCAGGACACGCCTCTGTGGATGATTTGGAGCATGTGATCAGTGAGATAGATCCCGACGTAATCATACCGGTTCACACTGAGAATCCAACCTGGTTCAGCAAGTTCGAAGAGACAGTGGTTCCTGAAGAAGGAAAGCGCTACGCGTTCTAGACATCCACAGAAGAGAACACGCCTCAACACCCATCCTTCCTCGTAAAGATCCGTCTTGACCTCAATCACCTTCCGAGAGTCAGGCCTACTACGCAAGAGGGCATGGTTTTGGCGGTTCGCTACTTCAAATCTATCTTTTCGTTCGCTAGTCTGTATTCAGAGATCCTGATTGAATCAACATCTTCCTTGCTTTCTAGCACAGAGGCGAAATCCCTGATAATCATCCTTTCAAGAGTCTTCCTGTGGGGAGCTGCCTCATCTGGGAGGACATTGTAGCGGAAGTATTCCCATTCAGGAATTGACGGATGATCCTGTCTCAGCCTGTCAGTGAGGTTTGAAGCCTCTCCGACGTATACGAGCTTGTTCTTGGTATCAATGAGCGTGTAGAGCACATTGTTTGCTCCAAGCTCGAACTCAAGTTCCGATCTTGGTCTCCATCTATTCTTGTATATCTTGAATGGTGGTTTTTCCTTCAGCTCATCATCGATTTTGTGCAGGACTGGAGATTCGATGAATCTCTTGAAGAGTTCTGAGAATGGGGGTTTCTGAGTGTAGTACGCGTCGAAGATGAAGAGTCTCGCTTCCCTGCTGTACTCGATATCCAAAAACTCCCAGAACGGTATCTCGTCTTCTATGTTGGTTTCCTTGTCTCCTTCTGCTTTTCTTAGTCTGTCTTCTATGTCTCTAACGAAACTCATTAGGAAGACATCTTTCAACTTGAAGGCTAGCTCGTCGGAATACCACAACCGATGCTGAGGTTTTCGTCCTTCCTTTGCGATCGTCACCCATCCATCGAACTTCTCCGTTCTGAACTCGATTTGGACTCTTGAGGTTGGGTCTCTTCTGGATGTACAATTGGAGAAATCCTCTTGTATCTTCCACATTCTGCAGACCCAACTAGGTATTGCCGTGCCATTCTGACGGAACAATGACGAGTCGACTTTCTTACGCCATATAGGGAAGGAAACGTTCGACCGCTCCAGCTTCAATGACGCCTACCCTAGGCACTTCCCATACCCAGTTCCTGCACTAAACTGTTGACAAGCCCTTGTTTTCAGTGGCTAGCTTCCGACAGTACTATTCCGGCATTGAGCCAGTTTAGTGGTGGCCGGGCTGGATGGAGGTACAAATGCCTGACGGATGCATCTCTAAGAAGACGTGTTTCATGTCATCTTGCCGAGATGGCTTGGTTAAGAGACTGCTTCCAATTACTCTGCTGTTGGCTGACCTTGTGAAAATCGCTGACTGCCTGCCTCTCGGTTCTTTTTGAGTTGTTCGCTCCTTTCCGCAAGACAAGGAGTCTCTCTCCGTTTGTGATTCGGTGCCTCTTGAATGCCTTGGCTAGTGGTATTACGATATCAAATTCCAGATTGAAGTGGGACTTCTCTGCCAGCTGCCTCAATACCTCGCTGTTGGGTACGAAGAAGAATTCGTCTTCTATCTTCCAGAAGTGGGGCTCGGCGACGACTAGTACGCAACGTTTGTCATTCTTCAGGACGCGAAAGAGATTTTCAAGAACGTTTTGCATGTCGACGTAGTAGGCATAGAGTGTTGCGGCTTTTTCCTTGAGTTGAGGTGTCGCCTTCACTTTTTCTATCGTTTGTTTCGCAAGCTCAGGAAGGGTGCTCTCCGACACGCTCTCACTGGAGACTTGCCTGTTCTGTTCGCGACCTATTGTCTTGGATCTGAACTCATCTAGCTCTGCCTCCTTGCAAATTCCAAGGCACAACGAAGAGAGGCTGGCGACATCTGCGTATGCTTCTGCCTCGATGTAGGGCGGAGAGGTGATGATTCCACCGAAACATGCATCCTGGTCGTTGACGATCCGTGCATCAACGAGCCTTGGTCGACAATCTGCGGGCTGAATGGCAAGTCGTGGTTTCAGAATCTTGTCCCAAAGGTAGAGGCGTTTTGAGATATTCACAAGTTCCTTGATGAATCTTCTTCGAACAATTACTGAATGCTTCCTATAGTAGATGTCAAAGAGAAGATTGCTTAGGGCTACTTGGCAGAGTTTCTTCACGTTATCGTTCTTGACCTCTCCTAGCCGCCTGACTATCACGGAAGTCTCGAACAGCTGTTCAGGCGTAAGGGTCTGCGCGTATTGTTTCGGCAACCTCAAGAGAGTTAGGACGGTGGAAGAAGGTGCGCCTGTAAACTCTGTCATCTGACGTGTATTGTTGGCTGAGACAACCAAGTTCTTTTGTTTGAGATCCGCTCGCACCTTCGAAAGTAGTTCGGAAACCTCCTTGTCGAAATCATCCCACGCAGTTTCTAGTGCGATCATCTTGGCCTCGGTTATGAGGTTGAAGAGAGGGATTACGTCCCATCCTTCGCTTCGGTGGCGTAGAAGAGATGCCTCTAAGCACATGGTTCCACCACCGTTGTGAGGATCGAGGAAGATGTCATCATCTTCCAGGTCAAGCAGATTGACGAGCGCGCGAATCATGCGGGGAAACTGGCTTCCTGGGAAGGTGTGCAAAGCATGAAAGAGGTATTTCTCGCCGGCCGGACTCCCCATGTCCACGAAGTCATCGATCTCACGTCCAAGAGAGAGCAATGGGATGTTGTGGTGCCCTTTCTCTAGATGCTCGATAAGTCTGTTGAACTGGTCGGTGAACTCTGGTATCTCCCACTTCTTCACTATGTGGCTAGCATAGTCGAGCAACGCAGAAACTGGAATAATCCGACGGAGAAGCCATGCGGTAGTCTCACTGCGGTAGGTGTAGCTTGGGCACCCAAGGTCTCCGTCAGGGAGAAGTTTGGCAAGAGCAGCCTCTTCTGAGGTCGCGACGAAGATTTCCTTGAAGTACGCGAGTGACCTCACGAGTTTGGAGATATCCCTTGGTGCACCCTGACAGACAAAAGCCTGAGTGCGGCCTGGAAAGGGGAGTCTTAGAAAAACGTCTTGAACTAGATGATCCTCTCTGGATGCCAGTCCGCGCAACGGCTCGGAATAGAGTATGTCTGCAAGGTTGGCGACCGGTCGGAACTCAACACCTTTCATGAGATTTCTGAGTTCAAGCTCAGCCAGGGCTACTTCCTCTTCGTGACGGATGTCGTTCTTTAGCTTGAATATGTAGACTGCCGCGCTCACCGAGCTTGACCTCTCTTCTGCTATCCTATTGCTTGTTCTGAGTCAACAGAACAAGCCCTCCTTTGGAATTAAAGCGTGTTATCCACATGCCGCGATTCCGAAAGACAGATCAGATGATCGGATCCAGTGCTCTACCAGCGATCGGGCTACAGGTGCTGGTTCTGAGAGCGCAAGACTGCCTTTTGGAAGTGGAGCGTGTCCTCCGCCAGATGGATGAGAGCGGCGAACTTCCCGGGATTAGTTCAACTAGACTGCACCCTGAGGTCGTAGAGATAATGTACACAAAGATACGGCCGCCGGTCTGTGTGGGATACGCGCTTCCTGCCAAGCCTGAAGCCTTCTGTGGGATAGGTACTTCTGGGCTCGCCTGGTCGGGTCTTGCAAGAGAAGTGTTCTGTTTCACAATGCATACTGGGAAGGGTTTGAGTTACGTGGCGCTCGCAGACGTCATTCGAAACCCGCTGATTCTCTCATCGCTCGACGAGCTGGCTAAGGTTTCGCGCAATGTTGAGGATTTCCGTAGAACACTACGAAGAAACACTCTTGGCTTCTCAAGACCAAGAGGTGAGGAGTACGCCGTCAAGCAGAAGATAGTCAACATGCTCCGCGAAGGCTATCGTAAGAAGTTTGGGCGCGTCGTCAAGAGCAAGGGATACCTTCCTTCGGTTGACCTTCCCGTCATAGAGCTTGACGAGACCGTCGAGACAATCTATCAGCGGAAAGATGTCAACTGGCAACACCTGCTCATGCCACAGCGATGGGAGACCTCCTCGAAACTCATGGAGGTCAGGACAATCATCCCTGAGACAGGCTTTGGGGCATATCGGGAGTGGTGGGTTCGCGACCAATTGTGCAATTGGAGTGAGGAACTCGGTCTTGCGAAGGGCAAGGACTTTGACATCGGGGTTTTCCCTGGTACGTGCGTGGAAGGAGTAATACCAGACAGCGAGCGAACCAAGACCAAGTACCCCGATTTCGCATACATCTATCCCCTCAAGGACTCCAATGTTCTGTTCTTCATCGAGGTCGGGGGAGACAGCGGGTACTACATGATACCAGAGGTCGAACGAGCGCTTAGCCAAAGTGAATTCAAGGTGCAACAGGCAAAAGCTGGGTGGCAGAAGACGTTCAGACTCTTCAAAGATGAAAAGGGCGGCTGGAACTTCAACCCGGGTTCGAGAATAATGGATAACATACCTAAGATCGCAAGCTTGAGGACTTTTGATGCTCCATTGATCTATGTCTACGTATGCGATCTGTTCAATGCAATTCCGATGATTAAGGACGAGAAATTGGAAAGGGAGGACATTGAGGTTCCTGCCTTTGATGAATCATCCAAGGGGTTTCGTCCGAGTCGGCGAACCCACACACGGTATACGTACGAAGACAGACTTCCGATAGTTCACGCTTTTTACCTAGAGGCGAGTGAATTCGTAGAGTATGCAACGCACTTCTTCGGAAAGAGGTACGGTACAAGAATCGGCAAGCAAGGGCGCACCATGGAGCCGAAGATCCAGATAGACCTTCGTCAATATCCAGCAGTTCACTACTTCAAGACCAGTTATCATGACGAGTCGTTCAAGGGCATTCTCAGAAATATCCTTGATCTTCATGCGAGTTTCAATCACGCCAAAGAGAATGGCTCTAACTGAAAGGAGGACCGGCGAGACGCGAGTGAGGGTGCTCAGTGAAAGAGATCCGTTCACATTCGATGCGTATATTTCTCAGGCGTTCTGTAAAGTGCTGCTAGTTCTTCTTCCAAACCTGCTGGGCGTTTCTCGTAGAGCTTCCTGCATTCTTCCCTAGCGATATCCGCGACCAGGCTTGCCAAGTCAGGTTTCTCTTCTTTCTCAGCCAATTCGGTCACCTCACGCAAGTTCGCCGGGTTTTTCCACGCGGAGTACTCTCCCGGCGTGTGCACGAGTTCAATATGGGTCAAAGACGAGACACCAGGAACTGCTCAATAGCAGCTCCGGTGGCGACGCAATCTGCAATAGTCACCTGCACCCGAATGGGCACGTTAACCACCACCGGGCTGCTGATATTCGAAGGAGCATCCAAAGTCTCAAATCCCAAACATGCGATACAGTCTGCTTGCTCTCTGGGATTCACTGCTTTCCGGTCTGGATCTCGCTGATTTTCCATGCTCACGGGAGCGCCGAGGAGGGGCACCATGACAACAAGTGCCTAAAGTGAGGATAAGGCGAAGGACATGAAGAAAAATGTCACAAAGAACATTTTCATAAACACATTGGCGTGTCCCACTCTCGGTTGGCTTATGAGAGTCATGGAGGCAAAAAAGTCAGAACCCCCGACACTGGGCGAGATATTCCGAATGGAGCAGGGGCGAGATATCGAAATGAGAGCGAGAAACCTCTATCCAGCCGGCCTGCTGATTGAAGATGCAAACCTTGAATTAGCTCACAAGAAAACGATTAGTGCAATCAAGAATCCTCATGTTTCGGCCATCTTCGGTGCCACTTTCTTGGTGGACCGCTTTGTGACCAAGGCAGACATACTGCAACGCGTCAAGGAGGGCTGGAGACTCAACGAGGTAAAATCCAGCGTTGTCGACAAACCGGAGTTCATAGACGATATGGCCTACACTGCCATGGTAGCTGGAAAAGGCGGCCTCGAGATTTCCGAAACCTCCCTAATCCTGATCTCCAAGGACTTCAGGCTTGGGATGGATAATGATCGCCTATTCGCGAAGATAGACCGTACAGACGAAGTTCAAGGTAGGGTCGATCTTTTCAAGCCCTCCTGGGAAACAGTCGAGAAGATAACTAGGGCACCGAAGAAACCGGATGCGAAGCTAAGATTCGTGTGCAGAAAATGCGACCTTTTTGAGGAGTGCATAGGTGCTGGCATCAAGAACCATATTTCCGAAATTCCGCGATTGTCTGAGAAGAAATACGATGAACTTGCCACGCGTGGAATCGTTCGCATTGAGGACATTCCAGACAGTTTTTGCCTGACGGAAAGACAAGCCAGGGTGAGAGAGTCCGTGAAGAAGAACCAACCCATTGCCGGGCACGAGTTCAAGAAACGTTTGGAAAGTCTTTCGTGGCCAGTGTACTACTTAGACTTCGAGACGGTTATGACAGCTGTTCCTCTCTACCCGGACATAGCACCTTACTACAACATACCGACGCAGTATTCTGTGCACAAATATTCCGGGTCCGGTCGAGATCCAGAGCATTACGAGTTCTTAGCTGATCCATGCAGGGATTGCAGAAAGGAATTCGGGGAAAGTCTGATAGAAACGCTCGGCGACAGCGGCAGCGTCGTCGTCTACGGCCCCCTTGAAAAGACTGCCCTCTCCAGCCTCGCGAATACGCTTCCAGCATTTTCAAACGAGATCAAGTCCCTGATCGAGCGACTGGTGAACTTGGAGCAGATCGTCAGTGCTAATTTCTACCATCCTGATTTCCACGGGAGCACATCAATAAAGAGCGTTCTACCTGCATTAATGTCAGACATGTCGTACGACACGCTGGAGATCAAGGACGGCGCCTCTGCGATGGCGGCCTTTGCGTACTTGGCGCTGGGCAGGTACAAGGGGGAGAAAGCCGAAGAAGTGAAGAAAAACCTCAAGACGTACTGCGCACAAGACACACTTGCCCTGTACAAGGTCCAGCAACGATTAATCCAGATTTGCGGCTCCAAATCTGAACAGCAAGGGCCACACCACCAAGCCTCGCTGAGAGAATTCTGATAATTCACATTTGACGAGAGGTCAAGTGCAAGAACATCTGGCTTGCGAACTCAGCTCTGCAGCTATGGAAGGGTGCGGGCCCGCCGGGACCCAGACCCAGTTGGGTTCAGAACCCTTCCTATTTCGGGCTCCGAACTATTCACCCGTGATCTTCCTCTTATTCGATTCAGACGTAACTAATGACGTAAGCAGGTAATCTGATTTTTCATGAGTCAGGTGCAAGGGGGCTTGACCAACGAAAGATGGCTCAAATGGGTCATAGCGCGCTACTATCGCTCGCATGGCTACAAGGTCACGATGAAGTCTGCTCGAGCTGGCAACGCCCTGGTTGACGGCCTGGCAGTCGGACCTGAGGGCGAGCGCATAGCCATAGAAGTCAAGTCTCCTCGAGATGACATCATTCGCGGAGTCGGTCAATGCTACGAGGCTTTCTGCGCGGGCTACACGCGAGCCGTGCTCGTCACAACACTGAGAACTGCTAGGAAGCTCAGGAAGCGAGTGTTTCAGCGGAGAGGCATCAGGCTCATCGGCGTCGATGCAAAAGCACGGATCCACCGATACGACGCTGACGGATGGCGGTTACTGGACTGACTTATCTGTTCGCAGTTTGAAGCTGCGACACTCTCTCGGTCCGTCGCTGCTACCCTAAGAAGCAAACAGTAGGCTATCGACAGTGGCTGTTGGTAGTACCGGGGAGACACGGGCCAGTATTGTTGGTATCTCCGGGCCCGGAGGCAGTTTCGTTTGGGTCTCCGTCATACCGCTCCTCAACCCTCCGCTTGTATCGTCCACCAGACTCGCGTTCGTATTCTGGGAAGATCTGATGGGAAGGACCATACTGTCGTGGCGTATCGTCGTCGATCAGGAAATCGCGGTGATGAGCAGGTTCAAGCAGTTCCTCGGACCAGAAGACCTAGCCGTCTTCGATGATCTCCTCAGCCAATGTAAGCTCTATGCGACGGGCGGCGAGGTCCTCACGTCTCCTGAGAGGAAAATGTCGCTGCTATTCTGGATGATCTTCGCTCACCACAAGAAACTCACAGAACTCGAGAAAACCCAAGAAGAAGTCTGAGGGTCGCGTGTCCCGGTCGAAAGTCTCATCTTGCCTCCGAGGCCTCGAGGATCGACCCAATCTATGACGCCAAGTAAGATGTCGCTAGCCGGACTATGGCGGCATTGACCTGAGTGCGAGAGATACGATTGGATTCAATCATCAGGCTCGTTCTCTGAAATGTGTACGATTTGACAAGGGAAACTAGGAGCCCTACTACGCCCATTGCCCAAACAGGTACGTACGTAGTTGTCTCCGTGAGGGAGAGAAACAGTATCACCGGCACGTCGGAAAACACGAAGATGAACACCAAAAGAGAGGCTGCCATGAGCTTCTCGAAGTCTTGGTACGCAGTCAAGAACGCTATCCTATGTCGGTCTTGGCTCGCGCCTCCGAACTGCCTAGGAATACGCAGGAGCCCTAGCAGGGCAAGAACGAAGGACGCGCAAAGAGCCGAGGAAAGGACGAAGGCCATTTCGAGCCTAATGGCCAACATGCCGAAGATCCACCAGAACAAGACGAGTGACACCAATCCGCAGAATGTCAAGCAGAATATCAGGAGACATCGCAGGTCTTGTCTGAACCTAATATCAAGAGAAATCTTGGATGCCTGGCTGCCAAACCTCCAGGCAAATGTGAGCAAGACGATCACTACCCCGGCGACGGTCACCGGTGCCGGGTATGGAGCTGGAAGAAATAGAGGAAGAGAGAAGGCTGCGGCAAGTGCTGCTCCGCCAAAAGACGCCACTACTCTGCCTAGGCTTGTCACCGGGATTTTCGGATCGAATTTCCGTCTAGCACGTGGTGTCCTCTTGAGAGACCTCGCTTGCTCAAGTCCGAGAATATGGGTCAGCTTGAAGGAGATCAACATCGAGAAGGAGAGAATGACCACAGACATGAATACCGACAAACCTCGCAGGGCCTCTGAAGGCCGGTTCCACCAGTCATAGCCGATGAGACCGGCAATGAGCAGTGGAAAGGCGAGTTTCAGCCACCTCATCCCGTATTTCCGCAACGTGGACAACGCTATCAAGAAACAGAATATGGAAGAAGCGAGGGCAGCTCCCGACAAGAAGACAAAGACAACGTACGTCGACAGGGGCAACACATGTCGCCATTCCGTCCTGCGGAGGGCGTGCGGCAATAAGACTTGCTACCGTGCTGAAAGAGAGGGCAGAATCCCAGCAGGGTCGAGCTATGAGAATTGGGCCGCAACTTGACGAGTTCTGGTCACCGGACCAGAAACCCGTTTAATCGCAGCACGCATCGATATCTTGATCATGACACCAAATCCCAAGTTGGAGCAGACGATGGACGCCCTTCTGCAGCTCTACAAGAACGAGGCGAACAGATGTGGAAAGCAGAGGGCGTATCTCGCGGGGTGTGTTTGTCTTGGGTCAGCGGTGGAGACAGGTCTACTCTGGATGGCGCTATTATATCCAAAGGAGGTCACGAGGTCACAGACATACCAGCGAAAAAAGAAACGCCACTCTATTTTGGAATGGACACTATTTGACCTACTCAGACTTGCGAAAGAACTTGGTTGGATACCGACCAAGTTGCAACTTGACGAGACTCTTCGTACGTCAGGGCTGAATCCAGAAGATGCACTGGAGAGAGGCGATGTCGCTTTTTTCGCAGATTTCCTCAGAGAGATTAGAGACTTGGTGCACCCTGGCAGATACATTAGGAAGTGGAAAGGCGCGCGGATCACAAAGAACTACTATGAGTTTTGTTGGACGATCGCTGAACTCGTGTTTGACTGGCTCGGCCACAAAGCGGGAGGAGATGCGGTCAGAGAGGCGGAGGAGCTCGAGCAAAAAGGCAGAGTTCAGAAACAGCCAAGGCTAGGCGTCGAGTCCACAATAAGAGCAAGGAGAGGCATCGAGACTTGAACTGAAGAGCGGCCGCTAGTTTCGTCTGGGTCTCTCTTTGCTGTGTGGAGTTTCCCTTAGCGCATATGAATGATGTGCATGTGATGCGCGGGCTATGGAACCTCTTTGCTCTGAACCGCCTGACCTTGTGCAGATCATGATTCCCAGCTGGGTCTACAATCGCATTGCCGCGCTACTCACTGCCGCCAATGCGGGCGAGTATGTTGACGACGAGAGGATTGAAGGATACGTTGCCGCGGTCCTGCAAGGCCACCTGAGCAGACTTGGGTATGAATGATTACGCCCACGGCGCCCTTGAGACGCTGGCTTGGGTGCTCGGTCCATAGAGGACTCGGATGACGTTGGTCGCGTCCGACGCCAAGTAGAGGGAGCGCGCGATGGCCTTCTAGGGTGACTAGATGGCGCATATGGAGAATTATGCTGATGGTTGTGTGAAAGATGTGTTGCCGTTCAGTTTGAAGGCCGAGTATCAACGCGGGCTTGTGGGCCTGTTGAGTTACCAAGAGAAGTCGGAGACGAGCGATTTGCTTCTGGAAGATATGATGTTCAGTAGGTGCTGACAAGGGAGAAAGTAAGCTGAAAGTCTCGGACAGTGGGAAGGCGTTATCACGGCGTCATCTTGGTGGTGGCTTGTCGTAGATGCTCGCAAGACCAGAGGGGCGATAGACCACCAGTTAGGTTAGTTACCAGAGTAGCTCTCAAGCGGCTACTACAAAGGTGTCTGTTGCCCGAGCCAATCGTTTTCCTTCACTGAGCTTGCCTTCTCCAATTTCAAATACTATCCGGTATTCTCCGGGGGCAAAGCCGGTTAGCAGTTTAGTCGTTTTGTACTCATAATGTGGAGGCGCGATTAGTCTACCCACGCGACCAGAGTTGTTCGGATTATGGTAAGTTGTGTCATCTGACCACCAATCTTGCCCTTTCGGTAGAGTTGCGCCTGAAAGCGAGGAGACCTGAATTACGTGATATCCTTTGTCTAGCTTACCTGTGTATTTCGCCCAGAGTTGAACACTCTCTCCTTGGCGATAGCTATTCTTCTTGTGGACAATCCCCGCCTCAAATGGCACTGACTTTCCCTCAGTTTGTAGGTCGCTTTTGGCCTTGAGGTACTCTTCTCTGGTTATCTCCCCTCGACTGTACCTGAGATTCAGATTACTCATGGTCTGCACAATATTCGCCAGAATTGCACCCTGATGTTTCGTTGTGTCAAAGCCCGCTGAACTCACATGTTCCTCAGATAGGTTAGCTCGTTTTCGGATAGATCGATTAATCTCCGGTTTCCAGCCCCAATATAGGACCCCCATTGCAGTCAACGTGAGTGCAACAGCCAACCCTGTCCAATAATCAAGCAAAGCAACAAGACCCATGTGAGCCAGTAAGAACACAAAAACCAGCAGAAGCAACACAAACAGTACTGAGAGTAGTTTTCTCATAGTTTGTAGCACTGCATGAAGATACTTAGTATTTGCCCCGACAGTTGTCACCGGCAAGAGTCAGCCTGCAAAGCCCTCAGTTATCAGAACCCGTCATGCTCAGACGGAGCAATACCGAACAGTCCACAGCCAGTTCAATCGAAGAGATCAACGAGGGAGAGCGCGACTTCCACAATACTGAACCGTTTCAATATCATGCCAAAGATTGAGGGGCATGCGCCTTTACCGCAACATTGCGGCATTGAGGCGACCTGGTGTTGGGTAAGCCAGATGGTGTACTAGAAGCTCTCGAGAGGCACCGAATACTGAAACAGTGCATGTTCAGAGGCATTTCAGGCACAGTAGGGGGGCCTATTGATAGCAACTATTGGGCTTCTCCCTGCTCTCATCTGACCCTGACATTCCACCCACCTAGCTTGCCTTCGCGTTCCTTAACCCATTCATAATGATTCTTGCATAACCATAGACACTGGGTCATGTCTGGTGCTTCAAGCCGTACTTTGTCGAGGGATTCTTTCACACACTCGGCATTGAGCGGGGAGTCCTCCTGAAGCGGGTACCCCACCTTTTGAAGGAAGGAATCTAGCTTCTCCTTGTAGCACTCCAGTTTCCTTGTGCGACGGCTTCCATTGCGACGTCTATGGAGGCGGTTCGGCCCAATCCATGCACCACGACGACCCACATTGCGAGCACGACCAACAGGAACCACGGTCTCACCCTCAATACTCACCATTCTCTCACGGGCGATCTTAAACCGCTTGGCCAGGAGTTTCAGAAGACACGCCAATACCGAAATGATGCAGGATTCCGTGAGATGTGGGCTTGATGGACATCTCACGCTGTCGAGAAATCCTTGCTGTGTCATCCTGATGTCGCAATGGGTCTCTCGCGGTAACCACGAGATGTCCACGAGCTGGACATTTCAGCAAAAAGAAACAGACGAGTGTCTACCAGTCGTACGGAACGCGAGCAAGGCCAAACGTTAAGACTCTTCACTTCACTCATTACTTGACCGACGACCTTGTTGCATTATGTTACGTACGCCGGGCATGGAACTAGCTACTTGGTGCTCCTGAAGAAACCGAAGAAGGATGATGCTGACCCAGATGAAATTGAGTTCACTTTTCTAGTGCATAGAGACGACATCATGGCAGTGGATGATTACACGTTCTGGCTACTAAAAGAACAGGGCCACTTTGACTCCACCAAACTCAGTGAAGTACCTGAATCGGCACTTCACCCAGCCCCAGCATGAATACAAGATATGCGCTAATCTAGTCATAGCCCTCAGCCGCCAAACGGATTGCCACGCCTCTAGACAGCGCTTCGGAAATAACGTGCGCCAGCAGGGAGGTGTGGCAAGGGCTTTCGCGCAGCGTGCTTTCCCAGGAAAACAGGGAAGGGCCGTGTCGATATGATTAAAGACCTATTGACCCTCACCTTTCTTCTATGAAAACAACACCTGAAGCTGAAGATCCTGACTGGCAATTACGGATACTACTGTTCGCAATGCAGTTACACAATGTCAAACACGAGAGGTGGATACGCTTCCTTCAATCGTTGTTGATCCTACTCATGGGACTCCTCATCGGCTTCTATTCTCCCTTGTTCTCAGGACGCGTCGAGTACGTCTTATCTCAGGAGGTAATTGGTCCTTTGATTGTTGCTGTTCTTTTTGGGGCCTTCATAGCTATCTATCTAGGTCAGTATGAACGGAAAGAATGGAATGAAGTCACAAGTAAAGTCGTCAATGCCGTGAGGCATGAAATGGCCAGCGGACAGTCAATTCCAGCTGATAGGTTTCAAGAACTCCTAGACAAGATCCTTCCGAGAGAGAGTTAGGCGTCTCCGAATCTAGTTGCGGTCACTGACAAAGTATCAGTAACCGAGCGAAAGTAGCACATGACACACTAGCTCTGTAATTTGGCCGCGTTCGAGACGTCTCCCGTTCAAATTCTCTCGAGGCGCATAATCCGAGCGCGTAGGCCCGACCATTTGCCACATTGCATACCTACTCTGCTATCAGTAAGGTCCTGAAATTGCTCACGCTCGACTTGACAGACCCCCTCTGCCACGCACATTGTGGAAGAAATTCCACCAAGTCAAATGGGCAAGTCTCGGGACCAAGCCGCCCCGATTACCCGCTAGAACTTCTAGAAGACACATCAATACTGCAATGATGCAAGAATTCGTCTCAGAAGCCTATTCGTCAAAGTCTAGGGGCCCTTCCCTTGTCTCGGACATGAAAGCTGAGCTAATTCTTGGGAAGCGCGCCTTTCAACGCAGACACATCAGGCTCATCGGCGTCGACGCCAAGGCACGAGTTCATAGGTACGATACTGACGAGTGGCGAATACTCTAGCTCAGAATAGCGACAACATTGTCAGAAACCGAAAGTGAGGATTTGAAATCTAACCAAAGACCTTCGCAACAAAGAACAGGTACCCGAGTACGAGCACTCGTATCATTCTATCCGGACGCTGCACATGAAGTCTAGTGTCGTTGTGGGCCTACCCTTGGGTGGGCCATTTCCCAAACTCCGAGACAGTCGGGACTAAGTTCAGAACATACTATGCCTTCACTGCCCAGTGGCATCTCCATTTCGGTCAACCGTTTCTCGCGGATATTGCCAACGAGGTGACCCGGCTGCTTGTGTTTGCATGGGCATTGCCTCACATTCCCATTTCCATCAACGAACAGATAACGAGGTTCACGTTCACAGAAGCAATTCACAGCACAGAGGTCCCCAACTAAGAGAAGTTGATGGTTCAACTCAAAGTAAGTATCGCCCGGCACCCTACAACGACCACCTAGTTCTCGCAAGTGTCGCAACACTGCCATGACTTCCTCTCTCTGCTCGCTGGTCACCGTAAGCTGGTCATGATATGGATGATCTGTTGGAAGATACACCAGTTGAAGAGAGACATAATCCAGACCGGCATCGGCTGCCCAATCGATGAGCGGGTCGAGGTATCTGAGCCCTTTCTTGGTGATAACGCTATAAAGCCCGAGTTCGGTCGACACGCCATACTTTGCCTTCATTCGAAGAACCTCTCTGATGTTGCTCATGACAGTGATCGTGTTGCCCCGGATCCAATCGTTATATTCGATGTCTATCGAGTCCAACGAAAATGCCAATCCTGTCATGGTGTTCCTAGCGAACTGTCTCTCGAAACCCTTGGGAATGAAAGTCAGATTGCTCAAAACGAAGCATTCTACATTGTCTTTCTTGAGTCTCGACAGAAGTGGCCAAATATCGTCTCTGAGAAACGGTTCGCCTCCACAGACATATGCGCGTTCAAATCCCAGACTCGATAGGTCGTCGGCAGCCTGAAGTAGTTTCCGCAGAGGCACATCTCTCCACACGCGATTCTGTGCTCTGTAGGAACAACCACCAAAAGATCCGTAGCAGTATTTGCATGACTGGTTGCATCGGTTGGTAACGTGCCAGAGCAAAGTCTTCCTTCGTGGTGGCTCTAGGGCCAGCACTTCCTTTTTGTTTCGTAACACCTTCGTAGTCCAACTCGCTATTCCCATGCTAGTGCCTACTCCCTATACCGCTCAGGGCTAGTGGTTGATGGTGCGCTACCGACGCATCTCGCGCGCAACTTGGCTTCACAGGGATGTACTCGAAAGAGCTTCCATATACCCTCGGGTGCCAGTGCCTCCAGCCTGTTGGCCTTCAACCAAACAGACATTAGATCTTCTTCGCTCGCATCGAGGTTTGGTATTACCTCGCCACCAAGGAGGTACAGTCTATTCTCCAGCTGGAAATCACGGAGCGCTAGGCGTCCGGCGAGCAGAACCATCTCAGCATAGACCGGATCGATCATGCTATGGCCCAAACCCTCCGTACCCTCTCTGTAGAAATTCACTGGGAACCCACCGGCAACCAGAATTATCGACTTTCTAAGGCTGCCGCACGTCACATGATACGCTAACCCGATCTGGCTACGCTCTATCTCTATTCTCTGAATATCGTGTAGTCCGGGTAGCTTCTCAACGATCTTGTTCCGAGCAAGATCCCCACCCTCCATGAATTGGATCAGATCCGCGAACTCGACACGCTTAGAAGAAGCGCTGGCCAGATAGATTCTGGAAGATCTTCCTTTCAGGAAACTATCCAACATCTCGTATGTGAAGGATGACTCTCCTGTAGCCCCGATGACCACGGAGGTAGTTTCGAAGAAATCCCTAGCAGGGGTTTCATAGGTGGTGTATCCTTCTTTGGCAGCAAGTGCGCAGATTTCTTCATCCGTATCGATGACTGACACCTTGCAGTCGATGCTTCTGAGGCAAGCCGCTATGTTGCGACCGATTATCCCGTATCCGACAATCAACACATTCCGAAAAGATAGGAAATCATTGAACTGTTGAAGCAAAAGGCTCAGTTCCTCGACCACCCTTTGGCTGATGAAGTATGCTTCATAACGCATCTTGATTAGCGAACGTGCAACTGTCAGAACAGGATAGGAACCCACATGAGTCCGCAAGAACTGCGCGCAACGCACCACCCCTGAAGTGGTCTGCTCGACAGCTCCAAGAATGTTGGTCTTCAGTTCGGGGTTTATGTCCCCAAGTCCTTCCATGACACTGTAGTGATATCCGCCGTCTTCGATTATGAGAAGTCTCTTTCCTTGTTTGATGTAACGCAAGATTTCGTTCTCGAAAGCACGGGAGACGAGTGAGACGACCGCGGTGCTGAAGTCATGACACACCTGATTCAAGCATTCCTGATTACGCCACAAGGTGTATTCTCCGTTTTCCTGAGTTGCGTGATAGGTCGTATACGGTAATGATGCGGCCATTCCCCGACCGCCGTACGGTACTGCAACATAGATCAGATCGGAGACCAATGATAATAGAACCTGATTGAAGGTGAAGTTGTCTTCCAGGCAGTGATTTATGTGAAGCACTACAATGTCACTGAACGCGCGCGGATTGATTGTCTTGAGAACGCTAGAGAGAACTGGCATGAGTTCAGATCCAACAGGAGCGACATCAGTTCTCCGCACACTCTCTCTCGCGCCAGTTCTAGTGGAGGCAACTATCTGCTCCAGAGCATCTCGTGCGGCCTCAACTGATCCAAACCGTCGATTAGGATCGTCTTGAGATAGCTGGCGGGCGAAATTCTCGAGATCCCTAGGAGTGTTTCCACAAGTTCCATCTTGCTCACCAATCTGTTTCAACAGAAACTCGGAAAGAAGTCTCCCCATGCCATGCAGATCAGTGCTGATATCCCTTCCATCGGGAATCTCAGAACCTGCGACCGTATGTCGGGGCATCAGCAAAGCGAAGTCTGTGAGACAGAACCTACCGTTGTAGAAGAACACAACCTCTGGCCCGATCATTCCATGGGTAACACCCTTTTTGCGTACCGCGCTCAGAGCATCCAAGAGATCGAGGAATGATCGAACAAGAGATTCCAAGCGTTCTGAACACGTGGCTTGGTGTAACAGTGTCTCGTCCCAGTTGATTGGCGTCACGCGAGGAGTAGCCCAATAGTAGCGCTTCCCTTTGTGAATGGGACCATGTCCGAGAATTGGAAGTATGTTCCTGTGGCCTACTGACTCAAGAATTCCTATGCTTCTTGCAATCTTCTGGATGTGAATTCTGCTGATCTCACGAACGATCGTGAGAGTTACTGGTCTGTAGTGCCTCAGGTCATAGGCCTGGTAGCGAACGAAGACATCATTACTTGCGACTACACTCTCGGGCCGAAACAGTCTGCTTAGGTCTTCTGGCAGTGCTTTCGAGTCCGTGCTTTTGCTCCGCCGGTCACTTCTCGTCAAGGAAAACACTATTCGTGGGTTCCCAAGCAGGGGCACACACTACAATGAATTCCAGATTCTCGTCGCCCTCGGTGAATATCTGGTGTCTCTCAGGAGGTCGAATCAGCACAGCGTCTCCTGGGACCAGCAGGTACATCTCGTCACCCACGCGCATTCTTGCCTTTCCCTTCAGTATGTAGTAGGTTTCCTCAGCGACTGGATGGTAATGTAGGCGGGACGAGCACTTTGGGGGTATCACGACGTGACCGAAACTATGCTTGGTTGCGCCTCCCAAGTGCTCAGGGCGTCCAATCATCTCGTAGATGAGCTCTCCGGTCGGATTTTCAAACGGTTTGGCAACCTTATCCTTTCTTGTGATCAGCAATCTTTCAATTCTCCGCTAGCTGATTTCAGATGGCGTGGCATTTCGCTAATAAATGCTTGCCAAGTTCTTCGGACCCACAACGACACGAAAACCAGTGTCCGGAAACTTGACCAGTGGGTCGAGGCGGCAGGCACATTTGGCGCTTCCTTCAGAAAACAGCCATGAACCACCACGCGCAATTCGAAGCCCTTGAGTGTCGGGAGATTCTCTGCCATCGAAGGCATTGTATGGGTGGGAGAAAGTTGGTTTCTCGACATCGTAACCGCCCCATGATGTGGATGTCCACTCGAGCACATTTCCACAGGCATCAACGATCCCATATGGAGTGGCTCCGCTCGGATACAAACCGACAGCGGTCGTTTGGGAAAGGTTGGCCTTGGCTTCTGGTACATTGGCGCGGTCATCGACCCACTCATCTCCCCAAGGATACACCCGCGTCGGGTACGGATTCGTCGTTCCATCTGGAAGTCGTTCTCCTCCTCTATACATCTTCATCCACTCGGCATCTGTGGCCAGACGTACCACATAGTTGCTAGGAAAAACGTCAAGTCGCATTCGGCTCGTCAACCAATCGCAGTATGCTTTTGCGTCGAGCCAACTTACGCCAACGACCGGATGATTCAAGTAATAGGGATTCGGCTTCCTTGTCGAGGGATTCCAAATGCTTATGCCGCTCTCAGGTAGCGGATATTTCGGATTGTCAGCGAGAAACATCTCGTACTGTGCGTTTGTAACCAAGTATTTTGAAGTATAGAAGTCATAGGGAATGCTAAATGAGTACGCATTTCCTTTGGTGATTCTGTCATTGCCTAAGATCACGGATCCTCTAGGTACCTTCACTAGGCAAGGCTCCAGGCTCAAGACACCAGGTCTAGTGTCCCCAAGCTTTGACAACAGTTTTCCGATTTCATTTCTTTCGTGAACAGTCAATGCGTCTGTCTCGATCAGCAGAATGAGCCAACGCCTTATCCGGTCCAGAACTTCGAGTCTTTCCGGCCTTTGCATCAGCTCGATCAGACTGAGTTCTGACAACGCTTCGGCCGCCATCCAGACGGCGTACCAGTCGGGAGCTTTCGATTCGGCTGTCTCTATTTGGGGTTCGAGAGGACACATTGAACGCACGGCGCTCACCCCTAGGTCAGGGCCCGCCAGCGCAACCGCCATCGTAAAAGTGCCACGCCATTTTGCAAAGTTTCCCCGTGCGATGTCAACGCCCCTCGAAATGAAATCTCTCTGGGATTGTAAGTAACACCCCGCAAAGTATTCCTGGAAAGACCTGTGTGGAAAGACCAGCGCACCATCTTCCTCAATGACAAGACCCAGTCTAGACTCCGCAAGATCGCATAGCTGCCTTGCTTTCATCACATCTCCTCCCAGACGTCTCTGCATTAGCTGAACGGCTCGAGATTTGTCGACACCAGAATTCTCAAGCCGAGCCTTCATGAGTCCAACATAGGATATCTCATGCAACCAGTTCTCCAAGATATCCAGCGAATCACGGTCAAACTCAATTCGATCTGGCGACGAGTCTTCGGCAGCCTTGTTCAAGCGAGCGAAAAGCAATCTTACGACTTCCGAGTAGAGACTCACTCTGTCTTCAGGCAATTTGCCGCCTGCGCTATGAATCAACGCCATCTGCGTGAGAAGTAGCGGTGACTGTGCGAGTTGAGCTGCGTCTGAGCGGCGGATCGCATTCTTTAGATCATCAGCTGCACCTTGCGGAACATCAGAACCAAGACTTCGAAGCGCCGCGTACCAATTCTCGGCAAATTCCTCTACCTTGTCCACAATCAGCGGGGAGATTGTCGCTGAATGGAAACCCGGTAGCATATCTGCGACTTTGGACCGGTATTCGCTTTCCCTGCAAGCCAACACATAGCGAGAAGACGAATATAGCCTCACAAAGTCCAAACAAGCCTTCAGAACGGTCTCCTGTTTTTCCGCAGAAATCAGATCGAGGTCGTCCAGGAGTACAACTGCCCTCCCTTTTGTCAGAGCGGCCTTGATCGCCGGAACAGCACCCGCAACAGCCCGAATCTGTGTTTGGAAGAAGTCCCATAGATCGTTCGCAGTCGGTCCTAGGCTCTGGCTACGCACGAAATCTGCAAGTGAGATCACGATCGGGAGAAAGATCCCTCGGTTCCAGCCAAAATCCTCCAGCTTACCGGGTATTCGTTCGAATTCTACAGTCGAAGCGGCCGCAAGCGAGGAAGCAAGGTACCTCATTGCCGTGGACTTCCCTGAGCCGGGTGCCCCGAGCAACACTACTTGTCCGTAGAAGCTGAACACTTCAAACACGGTCATGGATACTAGATCCCAGTTGCCGACACACTGCACGGTCGTTCCTAGGTCGTCTATGTCTTTAGGAAGGATTCGATGGACTTTCCCATGAATGTCCTCGCAAGTTGCGACTCTCTCGTACGTATCCGGGCACACATAGATGCTGCTCATTGCAATATTGCCTCTGACCTTGATTTCAGGATCAGAAATGATGCGTGAAGCCAGGAATTCGCACTTGTTGTGCAACCAAGTAAGGTAGGAACGCAGTGCCAGAACTTCCTCTTCTCGCAGACTGTAGCCTTGAAGAACGTTCGATAACGAGTATCGAGGCCCTATGAATGATCTCACCCAAGCTTTCCCAAAGAAATCTCCAACAATGTTCGGATGCGTCTTCAGCATTCCGCTGATTTCTTCCTGATCCCAAATGCTGAGAATAGTATTTCTAGCGCCGAGTCTCGCCCTTTCAGCGGTTATCCGGTCTATCAGCTGTGTCTTTGAGATCGGAGCGGAGAAACACAGTATGAATTCTGAGGGAGGTGGGTCCCATTGTTCGAGTAGGAACCTGCTAACTGCATCTTCGATGTCTTTCTCTGTGGGATGTGCAATTCGTTTACATTGATAAACAATAGGCCTTGGGTCGTTCAAGTCCCTCACGTATGTGATGATATCTATCCCTCCCTGGCTCTGACCTCTGGCACCATACAGTCTGCACCCATGTACATCAGATCTCACCCTTGCAAGTCGAAGGATGAGTCTCTCAAAGTCCTGCCAATCCAACTTGTCCGTGGGTAGTAGATGTGGGCGCGTAACGATAGGCGGTGTGACCAATCCTGACGGCAATTCATCTAGCCAGCGTGGGATATCCACCACATCATTCTTGAGCCTTGGCGACCCGCAACCCACTTTGGCCATGATCGTAAATCACCCGAACAGTCGCACTGAAGTACATCGAAGAGAGTGAAACGTGATACATGTCAATTGCGGAGAATGTCGAAGGAGAACTCGGAGAACGCAAGGAGGCGGGTTCTTGTCTCTTGGGACACGCAATCGGCCTCGCAGAACCTTGAATACTTTCATCTAGGCCTGCACAACATGTTAAACTCTCAGGCACATGCTTAGAAGATAATAGCTCCGTTAGGAGTCCAGCTGCATGTCGACCTCACCTGAAGGTGATTTCTTCTCAGCGTTTTGGCAAAAGCTGCTCGTAGCAATTGTCATGGTGATTCTTGGAAAGTTCTGGAAGCAATTTATCGTCCTAAAGCGCAAGTCTCAGTTCAAACTCCTAGAATAGATTGGGGGCGGGATTCGCGCACCAGTTTACCAGTATCGTTCACCCCACAGGTAGGCCGAGCCTTGTCGAAGGATCAGACCTGCAACGCGCGCGCGATTGCTTTTCGTGAAATCAGGCGCGGCAATGGTCGTAGCTTACATCTGAGCATGAAATCACTTGTGCGGAGTTCTCAAATTCCGACAGGCGTGGACTATAGATAGACTAGGAGTAGACTAAAAATAGACTAAAAATAGACTAGGAGTACCAGGTTGCCGTTAGTCTAAAAATAGCCTAAAAGTAGACTAAGAGAACGATATGTGAGCGATCGGAGTCGAGTTCATCGGGATTGCTTAACTGAACGACTTTTCTACGTATTGGTGAGATAGGTTCGATGTGATCGGGACGCTTCGGTCTTGAACCGACAACCAAGGTACATGGAGACGTATACCTCATTCACCCTGATTGCGGTTGCGGTCTACGTTCTTGTGTTGACTGTGGCGAAATACGCAGACGCGACTCAGACCTATCTGTCCACGACCAGCACATTGACCCTGACAACTCAACTCAACACAAGCGGCACCGAACTACAAACCTACATTGCTTTTCCAATTGCTGTGTACGTTGCAGGAAGGTTGATTGAAGAAGGACTTAGGTCAGCCTACTCGAGGCTCAGAGGAGATCTCACGTTCACCCAGGTCAGGGAAGAGGAAAGTGCCATCCTGACTATCAGAGCCCGATGCCAACTCTACTTAGACGAAATGTACCTGCACCTTCCTGATCAGGAAGTTGACTTGCTGAAGATCGTTCGCCGGGGAGCTGCGATTGTGGCCTCAGGCAGAGTCCAGATCACTCCTATGGACCGAATCCAACTAGAGTGCATAATCCAAAAGCTCGGCGACCGGAAACTCTTTCTCCATTCTTACGTCGGGCCATCTTCACTCACAGATGAGTTGACGCTGGATAATCGTTTCAATGATGCCGTTTGTTTCATGAGAAGAACGAAGATCACCATCGAGTCGTCCAAGAGGTCCTACGATCGTTTCCTATTTGATGGAATTGCGGACAAGCTGGCTAGACTATCATGATCTCACTAGTTTCTTGACCACTAACAGATCTTTGAAGTTCGGGTCCAGTATCTGAGAGTAGACAACAGAGTCGCCATCTTCAACTCCGATGATCTTCATGGCGTCGCTGGGCATGTACGCTTTGTGACCCTTGTGAATGGGGCCCGTTGCCACCTCTCTTAGTTCCTCGTTTCTGATTTGGGCTAAGTCTGGACACCTTGCGGTTGATAGTCTAGAATTAGTCTATTTCTAGTCTATTCTTAGACTATGAAGCTTTGGGCTCGTCTGCTCGAATAGCTCTATCCCCAAGACGACAGTTAGACTAGATTTAGACTAGAGATAGACTAGTGCTGCCGATCATTGCTGTTGCCCTCTAGACTATGAATAGACTAGATATAGACTAGAAGTAGTCTAAAAATAGACTAAACGACCGAGGAACTCTTCTCGCGCGCCGACGCCGTCTAGCGTCCGCATTCTCTGTCAGATGACTTGCGCTCTGCTTATTCTGTGGTTGCCAAGAAAGAGTTCGGAATGGGAAAAGCGTCCATGGGCGATACAAGTGTAGTTGTGTCCGACTGAAGATGGAGTAGATAGATGCAGCTTCTGGTTCAAGCCAGACTTCTAGGGTCCGAGGGCTTTCTTCTCTTCATGCTCTTCTACAGGAAACAGAACACTTTGGATACGTAGTTCCAGTACACGACAAACCCAATCGCGAAAAGAACAATCAGCAGAACTGCGACACGTAGATCCTTCTCCAACATTCCGCGCCACCAATCCTCAGCCCGTTTCTTCAGGGTGGGAGGTAGAAACACACTCACAGGCATTGCGCTGAATGTGAGAAAGAAAAGCAGTATTCTCGGCAACTCCCTTGCCTCAAGACTCGGGAATGTTCTCACCGCTAATAGCTTCTTATCTACCGCAATCGTCTGCTGTATGAATGGAACGACATGTATCCTCAGTTCTTGTCCTCTCAGAATCACGGGAACGTTGTACAGGAAGACTATCTCAGAGATTCTTTCACCGGGGAATGAAACCTTTAGAGATTCCGCACCATAGCCTCTGATATGTCCCGTATTGTCCTCAACCAGGACAGACACTACGAAAGACGGTATTGTCACATTCAAAAGATTAGTCGCTCTCACATGAATGGGCAGTATCGAGAAGTTGTAGGCCATGTCAAATCGGTAGTCGGCCTCGATCGCCACACCTACTTCGTGCGCGCTTTCCGCATATTCCCTCTCCCGATCTACCCAAGTTCTCCCATCCATCGGTCTGACATCGAATCGTGCCGATGCTGCTGTGCTGTTGACGTGTAAGATCGCCAAGAACACCAACGTGCTGATCAGGATAAGGAGATACCCAAAACCAATCGCTGCCAAAACGGACGGCCTTGATGCACGTAGTTGCCTCTGCTCAGGCAATACGCCGTCCATTATGACATCTCAACTATAAGTTGAACAAGAGGAGACGTTTAAACGGCGTGACGCGCGCGCCTAGTTCAACATCACAGCACGCACGTGCTCTATCAAATGATCTTTGTTTCGGATCTGCGAGGGTTACACGGAAAACGTCAAGCTGTTCTCAGAACTAGAACTTTAGAAAAGCGCAGCTGCAGCTGCCCTCCAGTCGGTTCGATTCCATGATTGTTCTCAGTTCAACCTGTATCCGGCCGATTGCCTCTGAAAGCAGCTTCGAGCTAGCCACAATTGCCTTGGCCTTGCCCTTGTTTTCTTCTAACCCCCGCCAATTCGAAGTAAGCCTCTGCTGATCTCCGCATCTGCGCTTCTTGGAGAATTGATTGGTCAGAAACTAGGCCTTGATTTTTACATGGCTTTCAGAAAGTTCCCGAGAGCATAACAGCGATTTCCAGCTGTGACTGAATAAGCTATTATTGCCATAATGGCTAATCTAGATCTGACGAGGTTCTTGATGACAGCATGAGCACGAGAAGAGAGCAGATAACGTCGAAAGCAATCGAAGCGCTAAAGGCTACTCCGAACGGGATACGATATTCGGACCTTGTCAGGAAGATGCAAGAAGAATTTCCAGACATCCCAGTCAACACTATCCACGGAACGATTTGGGACCTGGACAGTCGATTGCCGGGAGAAGTCTACAAACCAGCACGGGGTTTGTTTCGTCATGCTTCGTTCAAGGATAAAGAGGAATCTACAGAGAAGGCAGTTATTCCAACGGTCGAGGAATTCAAAGAGGATGTCTTCTACCAGCCCTTTGCCGACTGGCTCGTGAACGATCTGGAAGAATGCACAAAGGCGATCCCGCTGGGAAGGGACAAATTCAAGGACAAGTGGGGAACTCCGGATGTGATTGGAATTCTCGAACCACGCAAGAGCGACATCATCAAGCCGCCGACGGAGATTGTGTCAGCAGAAATCAAGACGGACACAACGGGCCTGATTACAGCATTCGGTCAGGCATGCGCATAAAAATGCTTCTCACACAAATCGTACATAGTTGTGCCGAAGGAATCGCGCAAGGAAGACCTGGACAGACTCGATGCCCTGTGTTCGATCTTCGGAATCGGTCTGATACTGTTCGACCACACTAATCGGGCTAAGCCCGGATATGAGATAAGAGTCAGGGCGGCAAAACATGAGCCTGATATGTTCTACGTTAACAGGTACATGAAGCTCGTCGAGGATCAGTTGTTCACTTAAGGAAAGAATACCTGCCAGCAAAAAGAAGACTGAAAGAAGTGTCGATCAGGCTCTTCTTCTCGTACACAAATTTGAACCATCATGGGAGAGGGACTGTACTCGCCGTCGATTAGTCTGCCTCAGGCTCTGCTTCTCTCCGATGACAGGATTCCACATTGAAACGGTGATTCATCCGGCGGTTTTGGAGGAGAGACTCCCTCATGAAGCGCCTCCCACATGAGCCTGATTGGATGCGCTGACAGATTCTCCATACTCGTCAACTTAACAGAACCGAGAATGATCCGGTTTATTTCTGGGCGACACAATACCTCATAGCAACGAGGGAGTCCACGCTGGAAACCCCCAACCACCAAGGTCCAAACCGAAAATTCGACGCTACAAGCCCTCAATTGTGGGTAAGCCCAATTTACCCGCCGATTACCCGAAACGTACCGGAAACACTCCAATCATGGATAGAAAGCTGGTGCGGCCGCCGGGATTCGGACCCGGCTCGTTGGCTTTCTTCTCTGCGATAGATGCACGGCCGCCTGGACACGGATCCTTTCCTATGATGTCTAGACCAGGTTATCCGCATGTTCACGCGTAGTTTTGTGCCCGTCTCTTAGTGCCGGATGGCATAAGCCGTGGACGCGGGCCAACGTATAGCTATAGTTGTGCGTACTTTTGACTTTATAGACGTGGTTCTGCGACATCTCGCTTTATAAGCGGGGCACCTGTGCGGCGGGAATTGTCGTCGTTCGAACTCTGGTAGGGTCTCAGGCAAGCCGGATTCAAGCACCTATTGACTAGGTCCACCTTGCGGCCCACGAGCAGATGGAGGAACAAGTCGAACCAAGCCCCTCTCTCGAAGCATGCCAGCAAACTGGCAAGTCAATCCGACGGTCAGACTTCTCTCTGGGAGACTTTCGTCTGTGGATCCGACCAGATTCCGCTTGAATCGAGACCTCGGTAGTTTATTCCTATTCTTTAATGTCTTAGCGTTTCGATGTGCTCAAGATATTTCATTAACTCGTCGGTATCCAAACTATGCTCCTTCAGTTTCTTCTTAGCGACTTCCGCGGAGAGATTGTCATACTGGATGCTCTTTAGGGAGTTGTAGAAATTCACTGTATTGTCTTTCAGTTTCTTGAGTCCCTCTTGTCCCAGAACATAGAATCGCTCAGCCACGAATGCATCCTTGGCAAGCGTTTTGGCGGGATGAATCAATACGGGAGTGGCCTCAGCATCTTCGTAGTTCTGTTTGAACCACCCAATTGTATTGTTCAGCTGACCTGTTTCTTTCTTTGTGATCTCTGTTCTTGCCGGAGATACTCTGTTCTTGCATTCAATGAGCCAGTATTTTTCTCCCTGTATGTGCCATAAATTGTCGGGTCCTTTACCAGTGGTCTTCTCTGGTCGCTGAGTCGATAATCCCAAGGCTCGACCCAGCTCGTCAATCCCTTCTTCGAAGGAATCTGATGGGGAGGCGAATGTCAATTTGTCGTTGATACTCGCGAGCCTGATTATGAGTGCATTGTATGAATCGTGTGTCTTGATCCATTCAACAATCTTCGACACACGACTTCCGGTAGATGTTAGTCTCGAGTAAGCGATACCCGTCTCCGGGCGGAAGAGCCTTGAATTCTCCGCGTGTGCTTTCAGCTGGATGTCCATGGACTTGGTGTGATCTATTGAATAGAGATAGGAAGCGATCAGTTGCAAGTACCATCCCTTATCCTCCTGGTCGACCGAATCAATGACGGCCCGGAGTGTTTCAACGGCCTTTGGATAATTCCTTTGCTGATACAGAGTTTCAGCCGTCCTCTCTTGCAGAGCGCGCTGAAGGTGAAGCTTTCTTGGTTCTCCAGCCTCAAGTTCGGACATCTTGTTCTTGTAGTATTCTTTCCATCCGGCGTCCCTCTTCAAACATTGATTGATTAGCCTCTCCATTACAGCCAAGTGCCCTCCCTCTTCTCTCAATTCGTTGGCCAATTCCTCTCCAATCCTAATTTGCATTTGAGCCTCATTCGATAGAAATGCCCTCTTCGACTGTTCCGAGAGAAAATCTGTCAGGTTATTACCAGCAACAACCACGATGCACCAATCGCTTGAACCTCTTATTGCTCGACCCATCCCCTGCTCGACTCTTTGAGCGACCTGGCGACGTATGATACTTGAACTCAGTCGCATCTCCTGCGAATATCTATCCATTAGGTTGTTGTAGGATGGTAGTGAATCCAAGCACAGGATTCTGCACGTGCTATCTGGCAGGTCGACACCGTCATACTCATTGACTAGCACCAATACTTTCTTTGCAACTTTCCGTTTGACTTTGGCCTTCAGATCTTCGATACTGTCGTAGAGATCTTGCACCTTCGTAATTTCCGCATTCGCCATCTTCCAGTAAGTAGCATGGCCAAAGGATGGAGTAATGGCCGCGACACCGAATTCTCCGTGCTTTGCCGCCAAACTATAGCAACTAACATAAGTTCTTAATCTTGTTCTCGCATCCCGTATGTATGAACTCGGAGACTCTGGAAGAGGCCTACAGGCAGGAGAAGGATCCGAAGGTAAGGGAGAGACTGCTCATGGTGA
>Ga0315280_10002606_pt1 | contig 29039 bp, 24 predicted proteins | sample YL17G06_40_MG_FD_203697 | JGI IMG/M metagenome (GOLD analysis project Ga0315280, IMG submission 203697) | Sediment microbial communities from Yellowstone Lake, YNP, Wyoming, USA - YL17G06_40 | ecosystem: Environmental > Aquatic > Freshwater > Lake > Sediment | place: USA: Wyoming | collected... | reverse complement strand
CAGCCGCGGCGGAGGCCGTGGAGCGGGCACGCCGAGAGATGCTGCACGCGAGCGGGCAGCCAGCAGACTTGGTGATTTCTTCGGCGCGGCACGCCGCCTGCCTGAATCTCTTCGAGCGTGTCGCGACCGTCAGTAAGCCGCGCGGCGATTGGCGCGAACGAGTGGACCGCTGGCTCATGCACCCCTTCTGGGGATACGTGTTCCTGGCGCTGATCTTCCTGGGCTTCTTCCGCCTGGTTTTCGATCTGGGACAACTCGGCGAAGCGCACATTCTCGCCGCGTTCGAAAGCCTCATCGGCTACGTCGGTGGTTTCCTCGCCCCGGACGGCTGGCCGTTTGCCGTGGTGAAGGGGGCGGTGCTGGGCACCGCGGGCGCGTTCGCCATCGTCCTGCCCTATCTGGTCCCGTTTCTGGTGGGCCTTTCGATCCTCGAAGACGTCGGGTATCTGGCGCGCGTCGGCTACCTGATGGATGCCGCCATGCACCGTCTCGGCCTGCACGGTACGGCCACGATTCCGGTGCTGCTCGGCTATGGGTGCAGCGTGCCGGCGGTGATGGCGACGCGCATTCTCACCTCGCGCCGCGACCGTTTCGTCGCCGCCTTTCTCGCCGTGCTGGTGCCGTGCTCGGCGCGCATGACGGTCATCATGGCACTGGTAGGCTTCTACCTAGGTGCTTTCTGGGCGCTGGCGATTTACGCCCTTAACCTCACCGTCGTGGCGCTGGCGGGGAACGTTCTCGCCAAGATCTGGCCGGAGGTCGCCCCGGGCCTCTTAATGGAGGTGCCGCCCTACCACCATCCCGCTGCACGCGTGGTCATTCTCAAGACATGGTGGCGCTTGCGCGAGTTTGTGATGGTGGCGCTGCCACTGCTGATTGTGGGGAGCGCGGTCCTGGGACTGATCGAGTTTTTCGGCTGGCAGCCGCTCATCAACCGGGGGCTCTCGCCATTGACGGCGCTGCTCGGCCTACCCGCCGCCGTGGGCCTGACGCTCATCTTCGGCGTGCTGCGCAAGGAGCTCTCGCTGCTGATGTTGATGCAGGCGTTGGGCACGACCAACGTGGGCTCGGTGATGACCACGGCCCAGATCGTTATCTTCACCCTTTTTGTGACCTTTTACCTGCCATGCCTGGCCACGCTGGCCTCGATGGTGCGCGAACTCGGCCGCCGGCTCACTTTCGCGGCATCAGCAGCGCTGCTCGCGCTGGCGGTCGTGGTCAGCCTGCTGGCGCGGGGAGTATTCCACTTCCTGCTGTGAACCCCGCATTAGGACGACTCAACAGGCCGGCGGTTTGCGGTTACGCCTTTTGGCCCTTCGCGGCCGCATAGCCCGCCGTGGCAACCGCAATCACCAAGAATAGGAGGCCGCCCTTGTACAGGCTCATATACGTAAGCGACCCGAAGCGGTCGGGCATCACCTTCAAGAACTCCAGACCTTTCCACACCATGGCGAGTAGGGAGCAAACCAGGCCCAGCCAGTAGCTCCACTGAGTGATGTGCTTTTCCATCGGGACTCTCCTTTTAGCGGCAAGAGAAACAGCGTTCCGGGATACCGTTGAGAGTCACCTTATGCCTTCACGGTGCGCGTGTCAAATGACCGGGGGGACGTACAGATTCTCGTGCGAGTAGGGGCACACAGGGGTCTGCCCCTACAAGCACCGACCCAGGTGGGCTATAATCGCGCCCCAAGGGCGTTCCGCATGTCCGTCACCACCCGCAAGACGAGCTCGCGATTTGAGCCCGCCTATTTGCGACTCCTCGGGAGCGGCGAACTCGAGCGGCGCGTGGAGCGGGCACTCGACCTGCTTAAATCCTGCACCGCCTGCCCGCGCCATTGCCGCGTTGACCGGCTGGCCGACAAGTTCGCCGTCTGCAAGACGGGCCGCTACGCCATCGTCTCCAGCTACGGCCCGCATCACGGAGAGGAGGATTGCCTTCGCGGTCGGGGCGGGTCCGGCACGATTTTCATTGCCGGCTGCAACCTCCGCTGCGTCTTCTGCCAGAACTTCGATATCAGTTGGCAGGTCCGTGGCACGCCCACGCCGCCCGAGAAGCTGGCGCGGATGATGCTCGAGCTCCAGGCCGAGGGCTGCCACAACATCAACTTCGTCACGCCAGAACACGTCGTCCCGCAAATCATCGAGGCGCTCCCGCACGCCATTGCCGGCGGGCTGCGCCTGCCCATCGTCTACAACACCAGCGCCTACGACTCGATGGAGAGCCTGGAACTGATGGACGGCGTCGTGGATATCTACATGCCCGACTTCAAGTACTGGGACACCGAGAACGCCCGGAAGTACTCGAAGGCCCCGGGTTACCCCGAGGTGGCGCGGCGGACGATCAAGGAGATGTTCCGTCAAGTCGGTGACTTGGTGATGGACGAGCGCGGGATTGCCCAGCGTGGATTGCTTATCCGCCACCTCGTAATGCCCGACAACATCGCGGGCACCGACGAAATCATGCGCTGGATCGCCACGGAGCTTTCGCCGACCACTTACGTCAACCTGATGCCGCAGTACTATCCGGCGGGAAAGGTCTCAAGCAAGGAGTATCCCGAAATCAACCGCCGTATCACGCCGACCGAGCACGAGACGGCCCTCGACGAAGCCTGGCGCGCCGGGCTGACGCGCCTCGATGCGCGTCGGCCTTCCCATCTGAAGACCCTCTAGTGTCGTGTAACCGAGAAAAGTGAAACATCCGATGGCCTGTCATTCTGAGCCCGTTCGCTCCGCTCAGGGTAAACTCCGCGAAGAATCTGCTTTTCTCTGATCATCTGGAACAACTTCAGATGCTTCGTCCGTCAGCCGACGGACTCAGCATGACAGCGAGGCCCGGCCGTGTCCCACCTATTTCTGAAACGAGGCGCTGGCCCTGCCGGCGTTTCTCTCCGGCCCCAGCTTACACGAGGCGGGGTGCTATAATTTCAAAGGCACATTCGAAGGCTCGTCGGTGAAAACCGAAGGACTGAAGCGGCTCGTGTGTGGAGGGCACATTCTCGGTATCTTCAAGTTCGCTCTGTGTGGCGTTGCGCTGGCCCTGAGCCTGGCGGTTCCGGAATTTTGCCGGGCACAGTGTCGGGAAACGCCCACGGTGCTCATGGATGAGCGCACGGCGGAGACGCATCTGCTGGCGCGGAGGGATCCCGAGCTTCCGACGAATGCCCCCGCGCTCGCGCGCGTCGAGCCGGTGACGGTGCTCGTCACGGTAGACCGCCAGGGCGCGATCTGCGAGGTGAGACCGCTCGCCGGGCCGCAGCGCCTGCGCAGCCGTGCCGTTCGCGCCGTCAAGAAGCACTGGCGCTATCGGCCGTTTCTGGTCGACTGGAAACCGGTCGTGGCGCGCTTCCCGGTCACCGTCCGGTTTGCGCGTCGAAAAGCGGGACCTCAGTTGACGGCGTTCACGAGCTGGGCGCCCCTGGCCGGGGCTGTTCTCACGCAATGAAGTCACTCGAAGAATATCTCGCCCTTGCGGAACAGAGCCATGGGCACATGTGTCCCGGCCAGGTGCTCGGCGTGCGCATGGCGATGCTGGGCCTGACGGAGCTGGGAATTGACGATCCCATCCGCCATCGCAAGCGGCTGCTGACTTACGTCGAGATCGATCGTTGCGCCACCGACGCCGTGAGCCTAGTGACGGGATGCCGGCTGGGCAAACGCTCGCTCAAGTTTGTGGATTACGGGAAAGTGGCGGCAACGTTCGTGGATCTGGAAACACAGCGCGCCGTGCGCGTCGTCGCGCGCGACGATTCACGCGCCCGCGCCAAGCAGATGTTTCCGGAGCTGGCCAACGAATCGAAGCAGCAGCTTGAAGCCTATAAGGTCATGACGGATGGAGACCTTTTCGCTGTCGAGGCGGTGCAGGTGAAGCTCAAGCCCGAAGACTTGCCCGGGCGGCCGCGTTCGCGCGTGGTTTGCGGCGAGTGTGGGGAAGGCATCAACGACGGCCGCGAGCGCGTCGTGGACGGTCGCCTGCTCTGCCGAAGCTGCGCGGGCGAAAGCTATTACGAGAAAGTGACAAGCGGCGAGTGACAAGTTACGAGCGCGAAGCTCTTTATGCTCGGCGCTTGGCTTGTCACTCGTCACTCTTCACTTGTCGCTGTTCTTAAATGGCCGATCAACCCATCATCTTCACGGGCGCGCCACCGGAGACACTAATCATCCGGCGACGCTACCGCCCCATCGCCACCCTCGTGCTCCTGGTGTTGAACGTGGGGATTTTCGCCCTGATGGAGTACGCAGGCGGCTCGAAGACCCCCGAAGTGCTCCTGAACTTTGGCGCCTCCTACGGCCCCTTCATCCGGCGCGGGGAGTACTGGCGGCTCGTCATGCCGATGTTCCTGCACATCGGATTCCTGCATCTGGCCCTGAACATCGCCGGGCTTTTTGTGCTGGGCCGCATCCTGGAGAGTGTCTACGGTTACGGTCGCTTCGCGCTGCTTTATGTGGCGAGCGGAATCGGCAGCTCGCTCCTTTCCATGACGCTCTCCGCGAGTGTGTCGGCCGGCGCTTCGGGAGCGATTTTTGGAATCGCCGGCGCCATGCTGACCACGGGCTACCTGCATCGTTCGGCAGTTCCCCGCCGCTGGCGAAGGGCGTTCGGCGGGGGCATTCTGCCCCTCATCATCCTGAACCTGGTATTGGGCTACACGATTCCCGGCATCGACAACTGGGGTCACCTGGGCGGGCTCGTCACCGGCATGGTGCTCAGCGCGCTGATTCCGCCCCCGGGACTCGAGTGGATGCCCGGGTCGGTGGTCGAAGAGCGCTCGCAAACGGCGGTGATCTTTCCGGTGATTCTCGTGGCCGTCGCGATGGTCGCCACCGTGAACCATTACCGTGCCTCGCGCAACGTGGGGCGCCTGCTCGCGGAGAGCAGCCGCCTGCGCGCCGCCGGTCAGTTCGATCGCGCCCTGGAACGAATCCGGGAAGCGGGCCGGCTGGCTCCGCACGACGAGCGTCCCCACGAGGAACTCGGCGCGCTCTATCTCGGCGAGGGTCAGACCGATGCGGCGATCCGCGAGTTCGAGGAAGCTCACCGCTTGAGTCCGCTCTCTTTGCGCGCGCAGCGCGGCCTGGCCCTCGCCTACCGGCGCAAGGGAGACGTTGCGAAAGCCGACCAACTCCTCGCGGAAATGGTGGGCGAGGAGGCTGCGACCGCCGAGGGCCAGCGACTGCTGGGCGACTTGTACCTCGAGGACAAAATCTATCCGGAGGCGATCCAGCACTACCAACAAGCCCTGAAGTTGAACCCCAACGACCCCGCGGCGCACAACAACCTGGCTTGGCTCTATGCCACAAGCGACGATGAGCAGTTTCGCAACCCGCAGGGAGCGCTGGAGCACGCGCAGAAGGCTGTCGAACTCAGCCAGTGGCGCGAGGCAACGTTCATCGACACGCTGGCCGAAGCCCTTTTCGTCAATGGGAAATACGATGAGGCCGTGCGGACCCAAACCCGCGCCCTCCAGCTCGAACCGGACAACCGCGAGCTTCAGGATCACATGGCCCGCTACCGCAAAGCCGCGGGCGTTTGAATCCCTCAAAAGAATCTATCGGGTGGAACCAACGGCCTGATGTTGGGGCAGCAGCCGCGCGAGCGTCTCTTCGACCTTGGGCGGCTTGAAGCCATAAGGGCCCGCGTCACTCTTGTAGGCGATGCGACCCTCGCGGTCGATGACGTAGAGGCGGTCGGGCCAACCCGTGTAAGCCATTTCAGTGGGATTATTGAAGTCGTCGATGAGGGCAGCGAACTCGATACCCAGCTTCACCATGCACATGCCGGCCAAGTTCACGCGCTCTTCGAAGCCTTTCGGGCTCGAAATCTTGATCTTTTCCTTTTCATTATCCTCGTCTCTCCAAAGGTCGGTCGGATGAGCCTCTTCAACGTAGACAACGAAAAACTCCGCTTGATCGCGATATTTCTCATACAGCTTGTTAAGCGCGGGAACCTCCCGGCGAAAGGGCGGTCAGGTGTAGCTCCCGAAGACCAGCACGACGGGCTTCTGGCCGCGAAATGACGCGAGCTGCACGTGCGATTGCTTGTCCACGGTCTTCAAGTCAAAGTCGGGCGCCGGGTCGCCCACTTTCAGACGGCCGGAGCGCGCGAAGAGCCACATGCGCTTGAAGGGGAAAAGCAGGAAGGCGATGTCCGGGGTTCTCGACATGATCCTGCCGAAAACTTCCGGCGGCTGAAACATCGCGGCCAGCAGGCCGGCGAACAGGATGAGATATACGACCACCAGAAGGATGACGAGCTTGCGCACAAGACGCATGACCGACCCTCGCGCTCCGAGCCTTCCGGAATGCAGCTTAGCCCCAGCGAGAAGTGTAACGGATGGCCCGCGCACGTCAAATCTGTTTCGCGAAACGCCGGATGTCCGTTATTCTAGATCATCTGACCCGTGATATAACCTCGAACCGGCGCCCAGTGCCCGAGCCGCACACACACCAAACGGCGAGTGCCTTCTTCAAGGTTGCGCGGTAGAATCGCTTTCTCCACAACGACCGTTCGGGTTTCGCAGCCTGACCGTGAACCATTCCAAGCCCCATCAACTCGTTCTGCTGACCGGTGCCAGCGGCTATGTCGGCGGCCGGCTGCTCAAAGCCTTGGAAGAAGAAGGGCGCCGTGTTCGCTGCCTGGCGCGCAACGCGGATTTCCTTCGTCGGCGAGTGGCGCGCTGCACAGAGGTGGTAGCTGGCGATTGTCTCGAGCCGAATTCGCTCTCGCCCGCGATGGTAGGGGTCCACACGGCCTACTACCTCGTCCACTCGATGGGCTCCGCCGGGCGCTTCGAGCAAGAGGACCGGCTGGCGGCTCAGAATTTCGCAGAGGCGGCACGCGCGGCGGGCGTTCGTAGGATGATCTACCTCGGCGGCCTAGGTGATCCCGCCGGGTCGCTCTCCTCACATCTGCGCAGCCGGCAGGAGGTTGGCGAAGTTCTGCGCGCCTCCGGTGTTCCGGTGATCGAGTTCCGCGCTTCGATCGTCATCGGCTCGGGCAGCGTCTCCTTCGAGCTGATTCGCGCCCTCGTCGAGCGCCTGCCGGTTATGATCACCCCGCGATGGGTTTCGACGCCGGCGCAGCCTATTGCAGTGGAAGATCTCATTGCCTATTTGGCCCAGGCGCTGAATTTTCCCGGCCAGGGAAGCTGCGTCTTCGAAGTGGGCGGCGCGGACCGAGTTTCCTACGGAGACATCATGGGCGAATACGGGCGACAGCGCGGCCTGCGTCGTCTGATGATTCCGGTTCCGGTCCTCACACCACGCCTTTCCAGTCTCTGGCTCGGGCTAGTGACACCGGTCTATGCGCGGGTGGGGCGCAAGCTCATTGACGGCGTCAGGAATCCGACAGTGGTGCGCGATGACTCCGCCTTGCGAGCCTTCACCGTCCGGCCGCGAGGCCTGCGCGAAGCAGTGGCGAGGGCGCTCGCCAACGAAGATCACGATTTCGCCGCTACGCGCTGGTCGGATGCCTTGTCTTCCGGAGGCCGCCCGCGCGCCTGGGGAGGCCTTCGGCTGGGAACGAGGTTCATCGATTCGCGCGTCGCAAAAGTGGCGGTCTCACCAGGAGCCGCCTTCCGCCCGATCCGCCGCATCGGCGGGGCGAGAGGATGGTACTCCGCGGACTTTCTGTGGAGGCTGCGCGGCTTCCTGGATTTCTTGGTGGGCGGCGTGGGAATCCGCCGGGGCCGCCGTGACCCGGAGACGCTCGCTCCTGGTGACGCGCTCGACTTCTGGCGCGTGGAGGCTTTCGAACCCGACCGGCATCTGCGCCTGGCTGCGGAGATGAAAGTGCCGGGCCGGGCGTGGCTCGAGTTTGAGGTGAGCCCGACCGCGGCGGGCTCGGCCATCCGCCAGACGGCGGTCTTCGATCCGCTGGGTCTCCTGGGGCTCCTTTACTGGTATGCTCTCTATCCCGGACACAAGTGGATCATCGCGGGCATGCTGCGGGGGATTGCCCGGCGTGCCGCGGGAGAGATCAAGGAAGGTAGTTGATCGCGGGTCGCGCCACAACGGCCATGGCCAGAAATCTGGAAGAGTTGACCGGCAATCTCCGGGTCACGGTGCGACGCGCCGGGCCGCCGAACCCGGAAGGGCGGTGCGTTGTTTATTGGATGCAGCGCGCCCAGCGAGCCCTCGACAATCCGGCGCTCGACGTGGCCGTCGAGGCTGCCAATGCGCTCGGCAAGCCGGTCGTCGCGTACCTGGGGATTGTTCCTTTCTATCCGAATGCCAATCTTCGTCATTACGCGTTTCTGGTTCAGGGAATACCTGACTTGGCCCGGCGGCTCGCACGGCGCGGCGTGGGCTTGGTGGTTCGCCGCTATCCCGATCACCAACTTGTCAGATTCTGCGATGAAGTCCGGCCGAGTTTGGTGGTCGGTGACGAGAATCCCATGCGCGAACCGGAACGCTGGAGGTTGATCACCGCCGACCGGCTGCGCGTTCCGCTCTGGACCGTCGATGCGGATGTCATCGTTCCTACGAAGCTGCTTGGCAAGGAGCACTACGCCGCGCGAACGATCCGTCCTAACCTGCGCGGGCATTTGGACGAGTTCCTGCGGCCGCTTCGCAACCCTCGTCCGCGCGTTAAGTGGAAAGCGCCCAGAGGAACGCACTCGCTGCGACCGGATTCAGATTTGCTCGATGGGTTCCCTATCGACCGTTCCGTACAGCTGGTTTCCACTTTTCGCGGAGGGACGGATGAGGGATTACATGCGCTGCGTCGCTTCGTGCGCGAGCGGCTGAAGGGATACGCCACGAGGCGGAACCGCCCCGAGCTGGACGGTACCAGCCAGCTTTCGCCTTACCTTCACTTCGGGCACGTCGGCCCGCACACGGTGGCGCTGGCGGTGAGGGATGCGGACGCGCCGCGCGAAGACCGCGAGGCGTTTCTGGAAGAATTGATTGTGCGGCGCGAACTCGCCATAGATTTTGTGCGCTTCAATCCGCGTTACGATCGGCTGGAGAGCTGCGAGCCCTGGGCGCTCAGGACACTCGGGAAACACCGACGCGACCAGCGCGCACACCTCTATACGGAGCGCCAACTGGAAAGCGCCCAGACGCACGATCCGCTCTGGAACGCCGCGCAGCAACAGATGGTCGTGGACGGCTGGATGCACGGTTATCTGCGCATGTACTGGGCGAAGAAGATCCTGGAGTGGACACGGACTCCCGAAGAGGCCTACGACATCGCCGTGCATCTGAATGATCGCTACGAGCTCGACGGTCGCGATCCCAACGGTTACGCGGGCGTAGCCTGGGCCATCGGTGGGAAGCACGATCGCGCCTGGGGGCCAGAGCGCCCCGTCTTCGGCATGATTCGCTATATGTCCTACGCAAGCACTTCGCGCAAGTTCGACAATAAGGCTTACATCGCGCGTGCGAGGGCCCAGAGCGGCGAAAGAGGCGGGCAGTGACCGGACAACGCCAGGTGGTGGGGCTGGCAATTTCAATTCTCATCTGCTTCGCGGCGGCCGGGATCGGCTCTCTCCTCACCAGGCCCGCGATCGACGTATGGTACGCCACGTTGCGCAAGCCCACGTGGACTCCCCCCAACTGGATCTTTGGGCCCGTCTGGTCAACGCTCTACCTTGCCATGGCCGTCGCGGCGTGGCTCGTCTGGCGGAGAGCGGGTCTTTCCGGTGCGAAGCTCGCGCTGGCTCTCTTTGGCGTTCAACTGTTGTTCAACGTCGGCTGGTCGGCGATTTTCTTTGGGCTGCGCATGCCGGGTCCGGCCTTCGCGGAGATTGTGATTCTCTGGCTGCTGATTCTGGCCACGACCGCGGCGTTCTGGCCTGTCTTGCGCGTGGCGGGCTGGCTGATGGTACCGTATCTTCTCTGGGTGATGTTTGCTGCCGCGCTCAACTGGGCGATCTGGAGACTGAACGCATGAGCGTGTCCGCCGACCTGCACATTCGCGTGGGCATTTCCACCTGCCTGCTGGGCGAGAACGTTCGCTTCGACGGCGGGCACAAGCGCGACCCTTATCTGGTCGAGATTCTGGGGCGCTACGTCGAATGGGTTCCGGTCTGCCCGGAAGTCGAATTGGGACTTGGGACCCCGCGCGAGACGCTGCGCCTGGTGCGCATCGGCGAGGACGTCAGGATGGTCATGCCCAAGACCGGCCAGGACCATACAGACGGCATGCGGTTGTTCGCCGACCGCCGCGTGCGCAAATTGGAGAAGGAAGAATTGTGCGGGTATATCCTGAAGAAGGATTCGCCGAGCTGCGGCATGGAACGCGTGCGCGTCTTCGACGCCCACGGGGTTCCTGCCAAGTCGGGGCGTGGGCTTTTCGCGGACGCGCTGCTGCGCCACTTCCCGAACCTTCCCGTTGAGGAGGAAGGGCGGCTATCTGATCCGCGCCTGCGCGAAAACTTCATCGAGCGCGTCTTCGCCTACCGACGGCTGCGGACGCTTTTCGCCGCACGCTGGAAGGTGGGAGACGTCGTGGCGTTTCACACCGCGCACAAGCTCCTGCTGATGGCGCATTCGCCGAAAGCCAATGCGAGCCTCGGCCGCTTGGTGGCCGAGGCAAAGAAGATGCCGCGCCCCGTGCTTCGTGAACGATACGAAACCGAATTCATGCGCGCGCTCTCCGCGATAGCCACCACGAAACGGCAGGCGAACGTCCTGCTGCACATCGTGGGATATTTCCGCGAGAGGCTCGATGCGGATTCCCGACGCGAACTCCTCGGCGTGATCGAAGATTACCGCCGCGGCCTCGTCCCGCTCATCGTTCCCATCACGCTCATCCGGCATTACGTGCGCCGCTTCGACGTTCCCTACCTGCGCGGCCAGATCTATCTCGAGCCGCATCCCAAGGAATTAATGCTGAGGAATCACGTCTAGTGTCGTGTAACCGAAGAAAGTGACACATTCGATGGCATGTCATTCTGAGCGCAGCGAAGAATCTGCTTTTCCCTGATCATCTGGAACAACTGCAGATGCTTCGTCCGTCGGCTGACGGACTCAGCATGACAGCGAGGCCGCAGCATGTGGCCCTTATCTCTGAAACAGAACACTAGGGCAGGCCGCGCGACGGAATCCTCAAGGGCTTGGGGATTCTCATTGCGCAGTTGCGGCGTCCGGAGCGGCGGTTGGCTCTGCGGCGGATGGCGAACCCAGCCGCGATGCCGTCTCCCGGCCCGTCGGTTCCGGGACATCATCCAGCATGTCGGCGACGGCTTCGCCCGTGGCCGAAGTCGTTTCGACCTTCTCGCGTTGTGGGAGCAACTCGGCAGCGCTGCGTAGCTCGCGCATCGCGAGGAAGGGCGCGGAGTAATCGTTGCGCGCGTTCCAGAAGAGGTATCCGATCCCGCCGTTTTCGCGGGCGATATTGACCTGCGTGAGGATATATCCCGGCGAGTAGGTTTTGGTCCGCCAGGCGAACGCCTGCAGCCACGGGCGCAGTATGACGTCCGTTCCCTCGGTAATCTTGCGAAAGCGTTCCATCGAAGACGAAATGAAATGCTCCGGAGCGTCGCCGGGCCGGGCGAAGCCGTCCATACCAAAGAAGTGCGAAGGGTAGATCATGGGCGAGAGCACATCGCAGTAGCGCGCCATTTCCGTGATGTCCTGGCCGGTGTGCGCCAGATCCAGGGGCCGCTGCCAGGCCATCACGCCGAAAACATCGAGCGAGACGAGCACGCCGAGCGCGTGGAGGTCCGTGTAGGCCCGCGCGAGGAAATCGGTAATGACCTTCGAGCGCGTCCACTCCGGCTGCGCGGACTGGAAATGAAACTGCGCGTCCGCCTGGTCGCCCTCGGCGGGGAAGCGGACGTAGTCGAATTGGATCTCATCCACGCCCGAGGCTACCGCCTGCTTGGCGAGCCCCAGGTTGTAGTCCTGCACTTCGCGCCGAGAGGGATCGGTCCAGACGAGTTTGCCGTTCTCGCGCCAGGGAAGTCCCGTGCGGCGAGAGCGCACGGCGAGTTCCGGGTGGTGTTCGGCGATGTACGTATCGCGGAAGAGCGCGATGCGCGCGATAGCGTGCAGGCCCAACCGGTGCAGAAAGCGCGTGAACTTCGGCAGGCTGGCGATGTACGCACGGCGGATCTTCGGCGCCAGAGGATTATCAAAGGCCATGCTGACGATGCCATCCATGTCTTTTACGTCGAACACGATGGCGTTTCCGCCGAGCTCCTGCCAGCGCTTGATGATCTCGAGGCCGTGCGGTGAGCCGGCCATCAGCCCGGTCAGATAGATGGCGCGGATTTCGGCGTGCTTGGCGAACGGGACGGAATGCTCGACGATGGGCGCAGTTACTATGCCGGGAATGACGAGTTCCCAGCCCGGGCGTAGGTGCACGTCTTTCCAGTCAGGGTTGGCTCGCCGGATGGCCGCATCGAGCTCACCGTTCGTCATGAAGAACGTCTGGGCAAGATAGCGGGAGGTGATCGAGCCAATGCTCTCGCCCGGCCTCACGGTGTGGACGATGGTGGGCGAGCCAGAGAGATCGGGAACGACGATGGGCGGCGGCTCCGCGTAACGACGTACCCGCGGTTGCTCTGGAGGGATCAAGTCCGGCGCCGGAGAGGGGATGGTCTGGATTGGCTGCCGCTGGCACGGAGCGAGCGCCGCAACGGTCGGTTTACGGTTGCTGCTGATGGAAACAGAGAATGTCGGGAGGCAGGTGATTACGAATGCGCCAGCGGCCGTCAGTGCGAACAGGGCCAGGAAGACACGGTTCCGGGAGCAAACGAGCATCGAAGCGCCATCCCTGAGCTACCCCAGGGCGATATTAGCACGAAATTCTGGGGGCGCAAGGAGTGGCGCCCTCTTGCTTGGACTGTCCGCCCTCAAGTCGTCAGTCGTCCTAGTGCCATCGGAGTGGAAACGCTCAGCCCGCCGTGCGCGGGCGCAAGCCGTGGGGCGCGGAACGTGCTTCATCACGCCGCCGAAGACCTCGGGCGGCTGTCGCACGGCCCAATACAATCCCGCGGAAGCCGCAAGATAGAGGGCGGCCAGAACCAGCGCGGCCTTCAGGGCGACGGGCCGGATGCGCCTCACGCCGTTTCTTCTTCCTCCTTCGTCACGATGTATCCGCGCTCGGCTAGGCGCTTGCCGCCCATGCGGTGAGCCTCCTCGGGCATCTCGTGGACGCCGGTCGCGTCGATCCAGCGATTGTAGAAGTTGAAGAGCGCGCAGACCGTGATGGCGTCGTAGATGGCCTCGTCGCTCCAGCCGGCTTTGTGCAGCGTCTCGATGTCGGCGGGGCCGAGGGCCGGCGATTCGTGGTTTACCTTCGCGATGAAGGCAAGAAGCGCCTTCTCGCGGTCGCTGATGGGCGCCCTCGTGTAGTCCTCGAGCACGGCATCCACCAGCGCCTTGTCTCCGAGCAGTTCCGCCGCAACTGCGGCGTGACTGCGGATTCAAAACGGACAGTGGTTCTGCTGCGACGTAAAGGCGGCGATCAGCTCTCTCATGCCCGGCGCGAGCGGCGAAGGGCCGCGCATCACGCCTTGCGTGAAGCGCTCCAGATACTTCGTCCGGTCGGGCTTGAAGGCAAAGAGATAGAAGATCTGCGAGACGGGCGCGCCGGCCGCCTTCAACGGCTCGATCATCGGCTTGTAAGCGCTCTTCGGGTCGGGGTTGCCCTCGACGTCACGAAGAAACATCGGCTCCATAGCCGCCCCTTTGATTGAGTGCTCAAAAAGCGTTTGGCCCTGTCATCCTGAGCGAAGCCCCGCACCGTACGGTGCCGGGCGAAGCGAAGGATCTGCTTTTCCCCATGCCAGGCACTGACGAGATCCTTCGTCGTCCGTCAGCTGACGGACGCCTCAGGATGACACGTGCGGGGCCTTCTGCTGCAACTCCTCAGAAAAGCAACTTGAGCGCAAACTGCATCAGCCGCGGCGGACCGCTTTCGAGAATCCGGCCGAAATTAGGTGAGGCGAGATCATTGACCGGCAGCCCGAAGTTGGGATGATTCGTCACGTTGAACGACTCGGCGCGGAACTGCAGGCTCACGTTTTCGGCGAGCAGGAAGGTCTTGTTCAGGCCGACATCCAGGCTGCCGTAGGCCGGGCCGCGGGCGATGTTGCGCCCGGCATTGCCGAATTGTCCGGCTTCGGTTAGCGGGTCGAGGCGCCGGAAGGCGCTGGGGCTGATCCATTGCTCGGGCGTATGTGGCCCCGCGTTGGGATCGCCGACCACGTCCGGCCGGGCCTCGGAGAATCCGGAAATCTCCGGGTGCGACCCTTGCAGGGCCACGTTGGCGCTGTCGTAGATCGTAAAGGGCGTTGCGGAGGAGAGGAGCGCGATGCCGTTGATCTGCCATCCGTCCAAGATTGCCCGCGCGACGTGGCCGGAAGTTTGGAGCCTCGGCAATTCGTACATGGCGCTGACCGCCAGCCGGTGTCGCGCGTCGAACAGCGACGGCCCGTGCTCGGCGGCAAGGTCGAAGGGATTCTGCGCGAGGTCGTTTTCTCCGGAGACCAGCCGCGGCGCGGAGCCCGACAGATTGAGGCTGGAAACGTAATCGAGGGTCTTCGAGTACGTGTACGAGGCGAGGAATCCCAAGCCGCTCGCGAACTGTCGCGAAACGCTGACCTGTCCCGCATGGTAAGTGGAGTTCGTCGAGTTGGTCAGCAGGCCGACCGACGCGAAGGTGCAGGGGCCCGGCGTCGCGGGGCAACCGGCGTAGATGCGACGCTGGTCGGCGTTCTGCGCCGTGGCGCCCGGCCCGTACACGGCCGGATTGGCCTCCACGAAGCGCGGCAGATGCGTACCTTTCGTTCCCACGTAACGCACGTCGAGCAGGTAAGAGCTTGCGAACGATCGCTGGATCGTGAAGTTCCAGTCCTGCGCGTAGGCTGGCCGCATGTTCTGCTCATTCGTGAGCACCGTCATGGGTCTGGGGAAGGTGCTGACGTCGAACGGCGGCCGGCCGTTGAAGGGGTCGGCATAATTCAAGAACGGACCGGGGACCTGCTGTGCCTGCGTCCAGGGAATGGCGCTGATGGCCGCCTGGAGCGGTCCGCCCACGCCATTCGTCAGCGGGTCAAAGAAGATGCCATAAGTGCCGCGGATGGAGAGCTTTCCCGAGCCGGTCGGGTCCCATGCGAACCCGACCCTGGGCATGAAGCCGCGTTTGTAAATGGGCGAGATGCGGTCGGTCACGCCGGGGTCGCCGGGAAAGAGCAGCCCCTCGGGGGCGTTCGGGAAGACGGTGGTGCACGCCCGGAGCGAAGGCGTTCAGCCGCCGCTGGGTTTCCGCGTACGGGGTGCTGATTTCGTAGCGGAGCCCGTAATTGAGCGTGACCTTTCGGCTGACGCGCCACTCGTCCTGCCCGTAGCCGGCGAGTTCCCAGGTGCGCAAATAGCGGTCCAATTGACCGCCGACCTGGAAGAAAACCACCGGCATGCCCATCAGGAAATTGGCAAAGGGATCGCTGGCGGGGAAGGGCGCGAAGACGAAGAAACCGTTGGAAGCGATTCCCTGCACGGCGTTGATTTGGGTGCGGCGGAATTCCGCGCCGAACTTCAGGGTGTGCCGGCCCGCAATGTGGGCAAGCGAATCGGTCAGCTCGAAGGTGTTCTGCACGGTGTCGCGCGGGCCGGTGATTGGGTCGCCGACGCTCGCGTAGCCGTTGACGATGAAGAACGGCGGGCCCTGGGCGACGGGCAACGTCGTGTCATATTCGAATCCCAGGTCGCGCGGCGACGTGTGGTTGAAGCGCTGGTCGAAGAGAAAGGCGTGCCGGAAGTACGACGCCCGGAACGTGTTGATCGTGCGCTCGGAAAAGGAATGGGTCTCCGACACGGTGGCGGATTGCGTCATCAGGTCGTCGCCGACCGGGAAGCCCGGGACGTCCGCGCCTTTGATGGAGAGGGGGTTCACGTTCGACCCGGTGCCGTACGAATAGCGCCCGGAAAGGCTGTCGCGGCTGCCCAGGATGTGGTCGAGACGGACGCCGGCTTGGTCGCTGTCGTTGGTCATGATTTGCGTCGTGACGAAGAGCGAAGGCGTCAGGTTGCCGAGCGGATAGTAATCGAGCACGCGCTGGGAGATGGGGTTGATGGGAACCTGATTGTTTGGGAACGGCTGCCCCGTCAGGTAATTGATGAGCGGCGCGCCAGTGCCGGAGAAATTCCCGTCGCGCTGCTCGGGCGTGGGGACCGTGGCTGTCTTGGTGATCCCCTGGCGGTTGCGGAAGCCCTCGTAGTAGGCGAAGAAAAACGTTCGGTTGTGCACGATCGGCCCACCTACTGTCCCGCCGAACTGGTTCTGTTTGAGCGGCTCAGTTTTCTCGGCGAAGAAATTCCGCGCGTCGAGCACGTCGTTGCGCAGGAATTCGTAGACGGTACCGTGGAACTCGTTGCCTCCCGAGCGCGTCACCACGCTGGTGGTGCCGCCGCTGGTGCCGCCGTATTCGGGCGGCGCGGTATGCGTCAGGATGCGGAATTCGGCAATGGCGTCGATGGGTACCTTGAGCGTGAAGGCGCCGTCCACGCGATTGACGATTCGCGTGCCGTCGAGCAGATAGTTGTTCGACTCCGGCCGCTGGCCGTTCACCGCGTAAGCCTGCCCCGTCCGGAGCGAGCCGCCGGCCTCGACCACGCCCATCGTCAGCGGCACCACGCCGACCTGCAGAAGGCCGAGTTGGGTGAAGTTGCGCCCGTTGAGCGGCAGGTCAAGAATCTCGCGTTCGCTGACCACCTTGCCGAGCACGTTCGTGCTCGTATCCACGAGCGGCGCATTCCCTTCCACGCGAATCGCCTGCCGCGCCTCCGCCACGTCCATCGGGACCTTGACGCGTGCGCGTTCGTTGATGCTCAGCGTGATCGGCCCGCGGCGGTAAGCGGAAAAGCCCTTCGCCTCGACCGCCACCTCGTAGGAACCGATGGGAAGGAAGGGAAAACTGAAAGTCCCGGAAGCGTCTGTCACCTGCGCGTGGCTCACGCCGGTGCTCACCTGCGTGACGCGCACCGACGCGCCCGGAATCACCGCGCCGGATTTGTCGAAGACCTGACCCTCGATCGTCCCGGTGGGATCCTGAGCGTTAAGCCAGGCCGCGCAGGTCAACCCAAACAGGAAAAGCACACAACTGGCAGTTCTTCTCACGAGTGCCACCTCCCGTGTCGGCACACTTCCACGGCGGCGCCATGCTGCGTCCGACACGCTCTTGGTTTTGATTCGACCCTTTCCGCTCTCCAAAAAAGAGGCGGCACCCTGAACAGACCGCGACAGTCTGCCGACACCGCAGTCCCCCGTCAATTACGTGAAGATATGAGCAGCGGACAAAACTCCTACTATTTGTCCGAAATTTGCATGGGTAAACGGAGCATACCAGCGAGCTTCAGGCTTCAGGGCCGCACATGAGGGCAACCCGCTTCGTTGACGGGAGGGACTAGACCTTGGAGTGGGTCACGCGCACGGAGGGCATCCCGTCGGGCTCGTCCACGAGTTCGATGTCGTGGAAGATGTTGGGGCTTTCTTTCTTCAGCACGCGGAAGACTTCGACGGCGAGCAGGCGGATTTCCGTGTCGGCGTGGACGCTCCCACGAAGCTCGAGGAAATGTCGCCAGGAGCGGCTATTGCCGGTGACGAAGATTTTGGTCTCGCAGGCGTTGGGCAGGATCGAGCGCGCCGCCTGTCGCGCCCACTTGCGGCGGTCGCGCGGCGGCATCTCGGGATGCTTCTGCTGGACGTACCGGGTGGTCGCTTCGGCGAGCTCGACGTAGGCCTTGCGGATGCACTCGATGGTCTGCTGCCACTGGGCGCGCAGCTCGGGGTTTTCCTGGTAGAGCGGCGGGACGACGTAGCGCGCATCCGATTCGTCCACATAGCGCTGCGAGAGCTGCGAATAGCCGAACCCGGCGCGGTGGCGAACCAGCTCGTGCGTGAGCGCGCGGCTGACCCCGGCGATCAGCAGGCACCAGACCGCGTGTTCGAGCACGCTGCCGTGCTTGGAAGTCAGGATGTTTTCGAGGTATTCCTGGTTCGACTTCCGCCCCTTGCCGAACGACATGTAACAGGTGCGTCCGGCGATTTCCGCCAGGATTTCCGCCGCGGCTTCGGTGTCGGTGGTAAAGGACAGTCCTTCGTCGGTGAGGAAGCGGTCGAGTTCTTCGCTCACCACATTCTGCCGTCCGAGGAGATAAACCTTGGGCCTGGTGATGTAGGGATCGGCCGGCAGGTGAGAAGCGGTGGTCATAGGCCTCAGTGGTCAGGCTATCGCAGGACGGATGAAGGTTGAAGGATGAAGTGTGAAGTGAAGAGGCACTGCGCGCGCCGTCGCGCCTCTTCAGACATCATCCTTTACGCTTTAGACTTTAGCCCTTCTTGGTGCCCGACTCGGCCGCCGCGGACTCAGCCTTCTTGAAGTCGGCGTACTTGCGCTTGAAGCGCTCCACGCGGCCCGCGCTGTCAAACAGTTTTTGCTTGCCGGTAAAGAACGGATGGCAGTGCGAGCAGATTTCCAGATGCAGCACGTCGCTCTTGTGCGTGGACCGCGTCTTGAACGTGTTCCCGCACGCGCAGACCACCGTCACTTCACGATAGTTGGGGTGAATACCTGTCTTCATGCATCTCCTTCAGGCTTGCAACGCAATTTTTTATTGTAAGCTGAGCGGCCAGAACTTTCAAGGCGATTTGCAGTCTGTATCAGGTAGCGGGGATCTGGTTTGTAGGTCCGCGGTTGTTTACGGCAAAAAGCAGCAGACCTCTGAGGAACGAGGTCTGCGCTACGGCCTAATTTGGGTTTTCCAGGTCTTCGATGCGCTGTTCCAAGTCTTCTAATCCCTTCTCCATTTTGTCAATCTTATTATCAGCAACAGCGAGTGCGATGAGGAAGACAATGAAAGAGATTAGAATTCTCCACTCAGGGATAAACATCGTTGGTCTCCCTTGATTTGAGAGGTGGTGGTCTGTCTCGTCGCACCGCAGACATCCCAAGGCGATGTCTGCGCCACCCGCAGGAGCCATTTCAAACCGTTTGTAACCCACCTGGAGGTGGGGTGGTAGGCAGCCTGCCTAGCGCTCGAAGTCTGGCGACTATTCGCGGCCTGTCATCGTACAAATCTTCGAGGATGCGGTGAGCGTAATGGTGGGACAGTTCGTAATCCGCTTCTGTGACCACGATCCATTCATCATGCAATATATCGTTACCGAGCGACTTAATCTCATCTTGGGCTCGTTGACGACGGGAGTCGGTGATAATGGCATCTTTCGCAGCTTCTTCGACTTTGTGATAGAGTTGCCCAGCAGTATAGCCACTGTCCTTGAGAGCTTTCTCCAACACCGATCGCATAAGCGCGGAGGCAGGCCGATACGCGCCGTGTGCGGCGCAAAGCTCACCCTCACGAAACTCGTTCACGATACCCCCAGGCACCGCTTCGGGAAGCTTGGCTGATTCAATGCTGACGGGGAAAAACTCCCCCAGCGTCCCCTCAATCTGGCGGCCGAGGTCGTGGATTTGTGCGAGACCTCCGCGCCCACACCCTCCGCACCGCATCAATACGTAGACAAATCGGTGATAGTTTCGCCCATTGAAAGAGTGACTCCTGTCAACCAAGACTGTTCCGTATTCACCCCGGGGACTCTTGTGGTCGAAGACTGCGATGGCCTTACAATCAGGGCAGATCGCTGAGACGTTGCCATTGCGGTAAGCAGGTGCCATAGTTCTGTGCTTCCTGCGTGAGTAGTAGCAGGACTCAAGACCGCCCTTCAACCAACAGTGGCTCAATCGAGGTGGCAGCCATTACGCTTAGTTCGTTGTCTGAATTAACTGCCGGTAGCTCACAGCGGGTAGCCACGGTCAGGGTTTTTCTGACCGTGGGCTTTTCGTCCTCAGCCACGATATTGCTCTGGCAGTCGCACGTAATCAATCTGAATCGGACAACTCCGCACCGTGACCGGGTCGAGGGAGAAATTGTTGTAACTTGACCACCGCCAATCCTCCGGCGTGTTCACCAGTCCCTTGCGCACGGGGTTCAGATGCATGTACGTCAAGCGGTCGTTGAACTCTTTCGCGTGGCGCACAAAACGGTCCCAGAATTGATGCTGCCACAGCGGCCCCTGGGTTGCGCGCCGTTCGTGTAGGCGTCGCGCCGAAACCTTTTTAACGTCGTGAATCACTTGGGAAATGGTTAGCGGATCTCCCGTCCAAATCAGGGCGTGCCAATGGTCCGGCATCAGCACATACCCGCACAGCAGAAACCCCAGCCGCCGTCGCGAACCTTCCAGAGTATCGATCAACAGGGAATAGTCTGAGGCGTGGAAAGGACCGCCCCGGCGTTGAAGGTTGACCGTCACAAAAAAGATTCGACGCGTAATTCGCAGGCGATGAACCTTGGACATCGCCCAACCATAACACCCTTAAGAACCCACGGTCAGAAAAACCCTGACCGTGGCTACCTGCTGATTTTTGGGGTCTGTGATTACCGGAGATCGCGCAGCGCAGTTGTGATGCCCTCGGTAGGGCGGCATGACGGCCAGTACACGCGCGCGGAGCAGTCGCGGCCAGAGAGTCCCTTCGGGAGATCGCAGACGCTCAAGAGCCAGCGTCTGCGCCAGCCGCTGCAATCACAACCGTCGTGGCGCCACATCCGCCGCGACTCTGGCCAACGCCGGCGTGAGCCGGGCGATTTCACGTTCAAGATTCTCGAGGGCTAACGCCGCCCCGGCCAGCTCTTCGGAGCGGCCGATTCTTTCGAGTTGAAGCGCGGCCTCATAAGCCCTTTGCGCCGCGAAGTTCCCCACCGAGCCCTTCAAGGCGTGGGCGGCCCTTTCCAAGGTCTGGGCATCTTGCTCCTCGAGCGCCTTCCGGATCTCCTCCATCAAATGGGGGCAATCGCGGAGAAACACGTCCACGAGTTGCGCGAGCAGTTGAGTATCGCCGCCCACGCGGTCCAGGAGCGCTGCTTCATCGAACACCCTGGGCTCGGGAGACCCTGGGAGGTTGTCGCCGCGCGAACCGGCTGGCGCAGTGACCAGCGCATCAATGGTGTCGAACAGTTCGTTGGGGTGAATCGGTTTGGCGATATACCCGTCCATTCCCGCCGCCAGACACCGCTCGCGGTCCCCTTTCAGGGCATGAGCAGTCATGGCGATGATCGGCAGGTGCCGCCCGGTGGCCTTCTCCTTCTCCCGGATCAAGGCGGTGGCCTGGAACCCGTCCATCTCCGGCATCTGCACGTCCATCAACACTGCGTCGAAGGCCCCCGCGGCAGGATTGTCCAGCAGCGCGACCGCCTCCTGACCATTGTGGGCGGCCACCACCGTGTGCCCGCGCTTCTCGAGCAATCGAATCGCTAACTGGCGGTTCACGGGGTTGTCCTCAGCCAGCAGAACGCGCAATTGGCGCCGGGACTCGCGGAGCGAATGGCGCGTTACCAGGCGCGGTCGATCAACCGCCTGGCTACGACTGCCCAGGACCCTCAGCAGCGCTTCCAACAAGTCCGCTTGTCCAATGGGCTTGGTCAGGTAGGCAGCCACCCCCAATTCTCGACAGCGCGCCGCGTCACCGCGCTGCCCGGAGGAGGTCAGCATCATGATGGTCGCTCCGGCGAGCGAGGGGTCCTCCCGGATTCGCTCTACCAGGGTGAAGCCATCCATGCCCGGCATCTGGGCGTCGGTCAGAACCAGCGGGAAGGGATCTCCGACCCGCTTGGCCTCGTGCAGGGCCGCCAGTGCAGCCAGCCCCCCGTCCACCAAAACGGGCGTCATCTCAAAATACTCGAGCACCCCCTCCAGGATGCGGCGGTTGGTGGCATTGTCGTCCACGACCAATACCCGCAGGCCCTGCAGGCTGGCGTGTTTTGCCGGAGCCCGCTTCAGCGTGGGAGTGGCGAGCAGACCGAAGCGCGCCGTGAAGTGGAAGGTGCTGCCTTTGCCGGGTTCGCTCTCCACCCAAATCCGTCCGCCCATCATCCTCACCAGCCGCGAACTGATCGCGAGGCCCAGCCCGGTTCCTCCGTACTTGCGCGTCATGGAGGCATCGGCCTGAGTGAAAGCCTCAAAAATCACTTGCTGTTTTTCGGGAGGAATGCCCAGCCCGGTGTCGGCCACCGAGAAATGCAGTTCAACCTCCTGGGCGCAGCGCGAGGCAGTCTCGACGGCGACCACCACTTCGCCGTGCTCGGTAAATTTGATGGCATTCCCGATCAGGTTGATGAGGATCTGGCGCAGACGAGTCGGGTCGCCCGCCACCCCCACCGGCAACTCCGGCGCCGTATGGAGAACCAGCTCCAACCCCTTCTGGTGAGCCCGTACAGCGAAGGCCTTGACGGTATCGCCCAAATGGCTCACGAGGTCGAACTCGATGTCTTCCAATTCAAATCGCCCCGCCTCGATCTTCGAGAAATCGAGAATATCGTTGATCACCGCGACCAGGGAATCGGCGGAGGCTTTGACCATCCCCAGGTACTCGCGCTGCTCGGGAGTGAGGTCAGTATCCAGCGCCAATTCGGTCATGCCGATGATGCCGTTCATGGGGGTGCGGATCTCATGGCTCATGGTGGCCAAAAATTCGCTCTTGGCCCGGCTGGCCGCTTCCGCCATCGCCTTGGCGGCTTCGGCAGCTTCCTTGGCTCTCTGAAGTTCCACTTCGGCCCGTTTGCGCTCGGTGACGTCGCGGGAGATGCCGAAGGTTCCGATGATTCGTCCCTCGGCGTCACGGAGGGGCATCTTCGTGGTCGAGACCCAGGTCTCACGACCATCGGGCCAGGTTTCCTTCTCCTCTTTGCCTAACATTGGCTGGCCCGTTCTGACTAGTTCCTGCTCGTCGGTGTACGCCTGCCGGGCGTGTTCGTTGGCAAAGAAGTCGAAGTCCGTCTTGCCTATCGCTTGGGCAGGGTCGCTTAACCCAAACACTCTGGCGTGCGCCTTATTGGTCCGGATAAAGCGGCTCTCACGGTCTTTGAAGTAGATATAGTCGGGAAGGTTGTCCATGAGGGTGCGGAGCAGATGTCTTTCCCCAATCAGAGCCGCTTCCGCCTGCTTGCGCTCCGTGATGTCAATGAGGGTGGCCTCTTGCACCCGCTGCCCCTCGACGTCCCCCTCCAAAAGCGTGCCATTGACTAGGACCCACACCGGGCTCCCGTCTTTTCGTCGCAAGCAAAATTCGTAGTTGGAGAGTGCGCCCCGCTCGCACAGCTTGGCCCAATACGCCTCACGCTCGGCAGGGTCGAAATAGACGTTCACGACAGGTTGAGCCAGTAATTCTTCCCTCGATTCGTAGCCAAACATGCGGGCATACGCGTCATTGCAGTCCAGAAACCGGCCGTCCAGGGTGGCGCGGCAGACGCCTGCCAGATTGCGTTCGAAAAGGAGTCGATAGCGTTCCTCGGAAGCTCGGATCGCCTCTTCCGCCCGCCTGCGTTCCAGGTCCTCGTTGAGCTTGCGGATCTCCTCCTCCGCCCGCCGTCGCGCCGTCACGTCCCGGGAGTTCATGACCACGCCCCGCACGGCGGGATGGTGCAGCAGGTTGCCGACGCTGGATTCGAGTATGCCCGAGGACCCGTCCCTCTGCCGGTAGCGCAACTCCAACGTCGAAACGGTGGCACCCGCTTGCGACTGCGCCGCCAACGTGAGCAGCGCGGGCACGTCGTCGGGATGAATGAAATCGAAGACGTGCCGGCCCGTCAGCTCCTCCGGTCGGTAGCCCAGGATCTTGCCGCTCGATGGGCTCGCGTACGTCACCCTGCCCTCGGGAGTGATCACCGTGATCAGGTCCGTGGCATTCTCAATCAGGGAGCGGAATTGCGCCTCGCTCTGTTGCAGCGCCTCGTAGAGGTCACGCAACTTCGCTGACGCGTCGTTGAAGACGTGCCCCAGGTCGGCCAGTTCGTCGTGGCCCGTGATCTCTACCGGGTGGTCGAACTCGCCCCGCGCCAGCGCCCGCGAACTCTCGACCAACCTTGCCAGCGGCGAGGCGATGCGGCGGGTGAGGGAATAGCCGAGCAGCGTCGCAAGGCCCACGATGGCAAGTCCGGTCAGAACCACGGTCAGGACGCCGTTGCGGACTACACGATCGATCTCTCCAAGCATTCGCGCCCGTTCGGCAGTTACATCCTGATCGATGCTCTCGGTGAGATCCCCGGTCGTCTGGCTGATCCGCTTTACCTGGGTATCCAGTCGAAGCTGCAAGGCTTCCCAATCGCCCACCTCGGCCAGCTCGAAGATGGCATTGGTCTGGGCATTCAGACTGTCCGTGATGGCGGTCAGGGAATCGGCGATCAGCGCATTGCGCTGCTTGTTGGAGGGATTGTCCTGGAGCCCCTGGCGAGCCTTCTGGGCATCCGCGAGGACGGAATCACGCATTGAGCCCGCCTCGGAGATGATCCGGTTCGCTGAGCGTGTTGCCACCAAGGTCTGCAGAAGATCGCGAAATGCCAGGACCCCCAGGTGCACCCGCAGGATCGAGAGGGACTGAAGGTCTACTTGATAGAGTTGCTCCGAGTGCATGCGGATGCTGTTGAACTGCCACAGCGCCACCGCTCCTACCAGGAGGATCAGCAAGGCTACCGCGACGAATGACAGGATAAGGCGGACCCGGATCTTTAAATGGCCTGGTCTCATTAGGAACTCCACTCCTCGCTACCGTGCCGAACGGGCTGTTGAAAACTGCAAGGGCTCGGTCGGGTGCCGCACTGGGAATCCGGTGATACCCACCAGCTCTTTTTCAAGCTTGGCCATGGCATCGGCCGCGTCAGCCTCTCCCGTCAAGACCGAATGCACCGCCTGCTTATATGCCTCCGCGACTGTCAGATAGTTGCCTCCTGTAACCGAGGAAGGGCGCGCCAGCGCCAAGCGGGGAAACTCGTCTTTGAGCCAACTGAAGTACGGGCTCAAGCGGAGCAGTTCGGGATCGCTGTACAGGGCGATCCGCGTGGGCGGGTAGCTGAACTGCCGCCCCAGCATGAGTTGCGTTTGAGTGCTGGTAAGGTACCGCGCCAGGGCAACCGCCTCCTTGGGGTGAGCGGAGTACTTCGACACCAACAACTGCCAGCCACCCAAGGTGCCCGCCGGCCCGACGCCGCCGCTCGGCAGGGCGGTGACGTCAAATCTCCCCCGGGAAAGCGAATCTGCGGACTGCCCGAGGGAATAGTAGTACGGCCAGCTACGCATGAAGGCGGCGCGGCCCGCCTTCCACACGTTCGCGATGTCCTCCACCTGGTACGCCGTCACGGCGGGCGGCGAGATGGTACCGACCCACCTGCGCGCTCGCCGCAGCGCGGCAATAACCCAAGGATTGTTGACGCTGATCGTTCCATCCGGCTCGATGATCTGCCCGCCGCCGCTCGATGCTTGCCATTCGAGCGCCGTGTAGGTCAGGCCTTCGTTCGCCGCCGACCCTTCCCACACGAAACCCCAGAAGCCGCGGTCTCCCGCCGCACGCTCACCCGCCTGAATCTTGGCCGCCATTGCTTCCAGCTCGCCCCAAGTCTTGGGCGGATGCCTGTAGCCGTACTTCTTCAGCAGATCGGTGCGATAGAAAAGCAGGCCAACGTCCGTGTGCACAGGAAGCGCCACGAGCCTGCCGTCAAAGACGAAGTTCCGCATGATGGCGGGGATGTGCTGCCGGTCGTCTTCCCCCAGGTACGGGTTGAGGTCGATCATGTGCTCGGCCAGCGTACCGACGTCAATGACATCGGCCTCGTAGACGTCTGGCGCGCTCGCATGCTGCTTGAGCCAAGCCAAGTGCTGAAGCCGTCGTGCCCCCATATCATCGCCCTCGTAAGACAGCATTTTCACCCGGATCCCGGTCTGCCGGGTGAATTCGGTAAGGATATCGGGACCTCCGTGGTATAGAGTCTGCGTGAACGTCAAAGACGAGAAGGAGATCGTTACCGGGCCTTTGCGATCCTCACTCTTCTGGCATCCAGGGCCCCAGATCGCGAAGATGAGGATGAGGAAGAGGAGCAGCCACTTGCGCTTCGAGTAGGTGGCGCTTGGTAGGCTCATTTCCGTCCTCTGGTTATCGACCATACCTTTATCTCCTCTGCTTTCGGACGTCAGCCCGCCGAGGCCGGCGGCATGGTGAAGGCTTGAGAATCATGGCAGCAATGACCCCGCCCGGATGGGCGTCGCCCCTGCCGATGTCCGGATTCTGAATCCCGTTAGCCCGGCAAGAGTCTTCTCGAGGCCGGCCATCGCGTCGGCGGGAGTCTTCTTCCCCGTCAGCACCGAATGCACTGCCTGCGCATAGGCATCGGAAACCGCCGCATACGACTTCCCTGTGACCGCTGAGGGCCGGGCCACGATAATGCGGGGCAAGGTATTTTTCATCCAGCGATAATACGGATTTACGCGCAACACTTCCGGGTCATCGTATAAGTCCTGCCGGACAGCTGTCCATCCCAACTCCCGCGTGAAGCGTAACTGTGCCTGGCGGCTGGTCAGATACCGCACGAACTCAACCGCTTCCCGAGGGTGGGCCGAGTACTTGGATACCGAGAACTGCCATCCCCCCAGGGTGCCGGCGTGGCCCACGCCCCCGCTCGGCAGGTACGTGACGTCAAACTTGTCTCTGATCAATGAATCCGGCCGGTTACAGACGAGATAGGCGTAAGGCCAGTCGCGCATGAAGGCCGCGCGACCGGATTGCCAGACGTTGAGAACGTCTTCCATGCGGTAGGCAATAACGCCCGGCGGCGAAATGGACCCAATCCAGCCCTTCGCTCTTTTCAAAGCTTCGATCGTGCGGGGATTATTAACGCTGATGGTTCCGTCCGGCTCAATGATGTGCCCACCGCCCGAGGAGGCCTGCCATTCGAGGGCCGTATAGGTGAGACCCTCCCACGGGGCTCCCTCCCATACAAACCCCCAGAAGTCCTTGATCCCGGTGGCCCTTTCTCCCGCCTGAATGGCGGACGCCATTCTTCCCAATTCATCCCAGGTCCGAGGCGGCCCGGAATATCCGTGCTTTCGCAGCAGGTCCGTACGGTAGAACAAAAGGCCGACATCGGTGTTATTCGGGACCGCTACGAGTCTCCCGTCTAAGATAAAATTCTTGAGGACGGCCGGCATGTAGCTCTTCGCGTCTTCTCCGATAAACGGAGCGAGGTCGATCATGTGCTCGGCCACTCCGGGAAGTTCGATGATGTCGGTCTCGTAGACGTCTGGTGTGCTCGAGTGCCGTTCCAGCCATGACAAGTGCTGGGCCCTGCGCTGCGCGAGTTCCTCACCATACGGTAACGTCTTGACGACAATACCCGTTTGGTGTGTGAATTCAGCGATCACTTCCGGGCCAACCTTGGACGGGCTGTGCCAATCATTGAGGCAGGAGAAGGAGAGCGTTACCGGCCCTTTGCGATGCTCACTTTTTCGGCAGCCAGAGCTACATACCGCTAAGATCAGCAACAACAGCGGCCATTTGCGCGACGAGTGGGCTGTGCGTGGTGGGATCATTTCCTTACCTTACCTTCCTTATCGACCGAATGCCTCGGCCTCTCTAGGGTCGTTTCCAGCGAACTACAGCAGACCGCATTACCATCGGCAACTAAGCGTCCGATGGACGACCGCCTTGCGGGCAATCAACTGAACCGGTCGGAGGCGCGGAAGAATCTGCCCAAATCTCCCGGCGGGCAAAGAAGATTGCCATCCTGAATCTGACCGCGCAGCGATTCTGTGGAGGGCCAGACCGATCTCCTGCCGGTGGTTCTGCATCGCAATGGCCTCACTTGCTCCCGCATGACGACCTTCGCTCGGGAGTTCCCGAGACCCGCAACCCGAAGACGGAGCGGTCGGCGCCTGCGGGCTTATGCGTTTCGCACGGCGCCATGCCTCGAACCCATTTACCTCGGGCGTCTCAACGTTGGGTGGAACGCAAGGCAGGGGCCATACGGAGAGAAGATTCGAAGCGACAAATGCCTTTAAGGCAAGGACTTAACGAAGGCGAGAATCCGTCTGTCCCCCCGCCACCAGGGCAAGGTGTCATCCCATGAGACGCCTGTCTCGCGGTAATACAATGTAATAAGTTGATAAAGGGTTACGAACGATTAAACACCGACCGGCGAGGTGCTACTCGCCTCCTATTGGACTCAACTGCTCTGCCACGGCCTGACCCCCAGGTGGAGCGAGTTCATGACTTCCCTCAACACACTGGAGCAAAGTGTCCGCCCTGGCAGGGAGGAATGGTGTGCCCACCGACCGCGAACTGGTAACGCAAGTCCCGTCCTCCGGACTTGCGGCATTTCAAGCTCCTTTCGCGCCCTGGAAAAGCCGCAAGATTGAAAAACCAATCTTGCGTTACCCGTTCCGGGGTCGCCGCGCGTGGTTGTCATTCTGAGCCAAGCCCCGCACCGCATGGTGCAGGGCGAAGCGAAGAATCTGCTTTTCAGTAAGCACCAGCCGCCGCAAGCGCGACATGAGGGCAGGGTACGCCGGCCCCTGTCCCCCGAAGGGGAACAATACGAATAGCCGTGGGCCTCTGTTGGTCCGCCGTGCGTGGGTGAAACCCACGGTCGGCAAGCAAACAGAGACAATCCGAGAATTGTCATCGGCCCCGAAGGGGCCGAATTGATCCTGCCGTTTCGTGGGATTGTTCAACCCCCGCAGGGTTGGGGGGACAGGTGTGTGGCCGCTTCCAACCCATGGGCTTGCGCCCATGGCTGTTCACCTTGAACCCCGTTCGGTGTTCCCCCGACGTCCGGCACCCGAGAACTGACACGCGCTCTTCGGAAGGTTGCGGCCTCCCCTTTCCCGACCTAGAGAAGCCGCAGAGTTACAGTCCAACCCGCCGCCGCGGGCGCCGTCGCGGTGCGAAATCGACTTGACAAACAACGAGGCTTGCTGTTAGTGTGGCTCTGGCACTCTTGCATTCTGTTCCGGGAGGGTGTAAAAGAGGGAATACTGATGGATAGGGATTTCGTCTCCTCTATAGCGAGCCGAGTCGTGAATGTGGCGTCCGTCCCACAGCGGAGTCCCTTTCGTTATCCCGGCGGCAAAACTTGGCTCGTCCCCTATGTGAGGCTCTGGCTTTCTTCGATAACGCCACCCCTGCGGGAACTTGTTGAGCCATTTGCCGGAGGCTCAATCGTGGGTCTCACGGCGGCCTTCGACAACCTTGCGAAGAAGGTCACACTGATCG
>Ga0315280_10002605_pt1 | contig 29043 bp, 28 predicted proteins | sample YL17G06_40_MG_FD_203697 | JGI IMG/M metagenome (GOLD analysis project Ga0315280, IMG submission 203697) | Sediment microbial communities from Yellowstone Lake, YNP, Wyoming, USA - YL17G06_40 | ecosystem: Environmental > Aquatic > Freshwater > Lake > Sediment | place: USA: Wyoming | collected... | reverse complement strand
TCCTTGAAGGTGAAGCCAAGAATCGTTACCACCGGACGGTTTCCATCAATGCCGGCCTTAGCGCGGGCCAACGTGCGCTTCACGACTTCCTCAGCCACGAAGGCTCCCATGCCGTCATTGATGCGCCGGCCCGAAAGGATCACTTGAGGGATGTAACCGAGCTGCTCGGCCTTATGAGTCAGGTAATAAGGATCGACGCCGATGCAGTGCCCGCCAACGAGGCCGGGAGAAAAGTTTAGAAAGTTCCACTTGGTTCCGGCTGCGCTCAGCACATCGTGGGTATCAATGCCCATGCGGTGAAAAATGATCGCGAGTTCGTTGATGAGAGCGATGTTCAGGTCACGCTGGGTGTTCTCGATCACTTTGGCGGCTTCGGCAACTTTGATTGAAGGGGCCTTATGCACGCCGGCCGTTACGGCGGAGGCATAGACCGATGCGACAATGTCGAGCGTCTCTGCATCTTGGGCCGATACCACCTTGAGGATCTTTGTAAAGGTGTGCTCGCAGTCTCCCGGGTTCATGCGCTCCGGCGAGTATCCGACCTTGAATTCCCTGCCGCACTCCAGCCCTGATTCCTTCTCCAGAATCGGTATGCAGACCTCCTCAGTCGCTCCGGGGTAGACGGTGGATTCGTAAACTACAATGGAACCAGGACGGAGGTTGCGCCCGACAGTTTCCGAGGCACGGACGAGAGGTATCAATTCTGGCCGCTTGGCTTGGTCCACGGGCGTGGGCACGGCAACGATGATGAAATCAGCATCGCGCAGACGCGTCGGGTCAGTCGTATATTCCGTTTTGCTCTCCTCAAAATCAGACTGGGGAACGTCGTCGTTGCGGTCATACCCGCGCTTCAATTCTTCGACGCGCGCTTGATTGATGTCGAATGCGATGACATGCCCCTTCTTGCCGAAGACTGCAGCAATCGGCAGTCCGACATAACCGAGCCCGACAATAGCGATCTTGCGATTATGAACCATGATTAATCCTCCCGTTGGGCAAGCTTATCGATTTCCGGCCGTTATGCATAGCATAGAACCGTGGGTTATTCCTAGGAATCTTGCAGCCGCTCGCGAATCCCGGCCAACTGGAGCGCAATTGCATCGAGTCGGTCCGTGAGTGCCTTCTGATGAACTTCGTCCGGCGAGGGTTTCTTGCCCACGAAGAAGATGGTCCCGCCAGGCTCTATGACAGCGCGCTCGATCTCGTGCAAGCCGGCAAATCCCTGGCGGTGCGCTGCCGTTTCCAGTTCCGCTTTAGTCAGAAGCTCCTTTTTCAGGCGTTCCTCCTTTATCACTCCACCCTCAATCAGAGCATCGGGATCTCCTTCGACCAGGCGTTCCAGTTTTTCGTGGCTGAATAGGAACCGTATTACCATGTAATTCACGAGGAGAAGCGTGGCTGCTCCGATCAGCCCGCCCGTGACGGAATTGTCGTTGCCGATAATCGCATTCTGAACGGTATTGGAGAGGGTGAGAAGGACAACGAGATCGAAGGGATTCAACTGCGCCAGCTCTCGCTTCCCGGAGAGACGAAGACCGATGATGAGAAAGCAGTACACGACTATCGGCCGGATGACCTTTTCAGCGATCGGAAGCCCGAGAGCAAACATCTCGTGCCAGATGGAATGCATGGGATCACCTCCTAGCAAAAATGGGGTCGCATCTGCAGAATTCACTTCTCGGCGAAAAACTGAGTTCTGCAGATATGACCCCTTGCGCACAGCACTGCAATCTTACGCAACTTTGAGAGCCGCAGTTGCCACGGACATCGCAGGGAGGTCCAGGAGAAGCCTGGAGCCGCCCTCGATTCGCGCCGCGTGGGGCCGCGGAACGATAGTATCGGCAGCATCGAACGCGTTGCAGGCATTGTAGTCCTTGTGGGTAAGGATTTGGGCACTGGCCTCCTGGGCGCTGACCCCGCGCAGGGCGCAATCCACCTGCATGTCGGCATCATGCTTCGGGTTCACAAAACTGATCACCAGCTCGTTGTCTTTGTGCGACGCCGAAACTGAGAGATCAAGCACGATCTCTCTTCTCAGGCCGGGCCCGGCAGGCTGAGGAGGCAATGCGCCCTCGGTCTCCACGCGCACGGCGGTCTTGGCTCGATGGAGTTTGAAGAGCATGAAAGCCCAATAGTTGGCCGTGCGCACGCAACGCTGACCTTGCGGTCCATCCGTCAGCAGCACGGATTGCAGCACGTTCACCATCTGAGCGATATTGCACATGAAGAGCTTGTCGGCCTGGCGATTAAACAGGTTAAGGCCGAGGCCTGCGGCCACGGCGCTCCGCATCGTGGCTTGCTGCCACAGCCGACCGTTGGTTCTCTCTTCCTGTGGATCCATTCTGTCCCAGACGCCCCATTCGTCGAGAATCAGGCCGATGCGCCGGTTAGGATCATACGTATCCAGCAGCGCCCTTTGCTGGATCAACGCTTGCTCGACTGCGGCAAAAGATGCCAGCTGTGTTTTCATCGCCTCCACGCTGAATTTGACGGCAGGATCACTGCCTCCCTCGTAGTAGTGCATGGAGAATCCGTTGGGCATTCTGCCCGCCAGTGCCTCCATGACGCCGCGAGACCAGCGAAGGTCGTTGCCGTTCGGACCGCAGGCAACGAGATATAAACGGGTGTTGCCGAAATTTCTCGTATAAACGGTGTAGCGCCGGTAATGAGCGGCGTATTCTTCAGGTCTCATCTCTCCGCCGCATCCCCAGTTTTCGTTCCCGACGCCCCAGTAGCGCACGCCAAAGGGTTCTTTGGAGCCGTTTGCTGCGCGCTCGTCGGCGAGCGCGCTGCCCGAGGGGTAATTGCAGTACTCGATCCAGTCCCGGAGTTCCTCGGGCGTGCCGCTGCCGACGTTGCCTGCCAGGTAGGGCTCGGCCCCGATCAGCCTGCAGAATTCGAGGAACTCATGGGTGCCGAAGCTGTTGTCCTCGACGTAGTTGCCCCAGTGGATGTTCACGCGCTTGGCTCGCTTCTCCGCCGGCCCTATCCCGTCTCTCCAATGATAGTCGTCGGCGAAGCACCCGCCCGGCCACCGAAGCACGGGCACGCCAAGCTCTTTCAAGTATTCGACTGCCTGCTTGCGATATCCGTTGATATTCGCAATGGGAGAGTTTTTCCCGACCCAGATTCCTCCATAGATGCAGGAACCGAGGTGTTCTGCAAAGTGGCTATGAAACTCGGGGCGCACGAGGCCGATTTCGGAGTCCGCCCGGATCACCACCCGTTTTGAACTCTGGGCACTTCCAAACAGCCCTTTGGGAACCATCGCCGTGAGGAGCAGTGCGGCGCCGCGCTGCGTAAATTGCCTTCGTGTGATCGTAGTAGTCATGGTATGCGTGTTCGATTGGTCTCAGATGAATCCACTAGTTTCAACTCCTCCCGGAAAGCACTTGCTGCCGGCGGTACGGGGCAAAGCCGGCCGATACTTCTGCTTCTGAGTTTTTATGGAGCCCGATTATGATGCTCTCCGCAGTGGGATGCAACGGCGAATCGGCGCTTATACTCCAGCAAGCGCGTGTCTGGCAAGCGTAACCGCCTCGGTCGCGTTCTCCCCATATCCGTCTGCACCGATTTCGCGGGCATACTGCTCCGTCAATGGCGCGCCTCCAACCAGGACTTTTACCTGTTCGCGCAAGCCGGCATTCCTTAGAGCTTCGATCGTGGCCTTCATAGCGGGCATGGTCACCGTTACCAGCGCCGAAAGGCAAACGATCTGCGCCTGCTGCTCGCGGACTGCCGCGACGAATTTCTCCGGGGATACGTCCGCTCCCAGATCGAATATCTCAAATCCGCCGCCTTGCAGCATGGAGGCCACCAGGTTCTTCCCGATGTCGTGAAGGTCGCCCTTGACGGTTCCGATCACGACCCGTCCTATTGGCCTTGCTCCCGCTGCAGCCAGTAAGGGCTGGAGCAGTTCCATCGCGCCCTTCATAGCACGCGCGGAAAGCAACAATTCAGGAACAAAGAACTCTTGACAGTCAAACCGTCTGCCGACTTCATCCATGGCGGGTACCAAGTGCCCGGTGATCAAGTCCATTGGATGGACGTTTTCGGCGAGCGCTTCGCGAGTCGCCGAAACTGCGGCCTTGGCATCGCCGTTTAATATCGCATCGTAGAGCAGTCGCAGATCTGCCATGTTCTCCTCCTGAGTGGCCTGCAAATAACGATCAGCATTATCAAGAGCACTAGCCGCATCCGTAGTGCGGAGCGCAGAACCTGGCAACGCTTCTCTGCTGGTCATGGCGCACCATACGGCAAAGCCGGCCATAAACAAAATTCAGAGCATGAACTTTTCAGAACCGCTATAGTATGAAGTTATTCCATGGTTGTCGAGCAACAGTTTCCTGGGCTGGCTTTGGAGCCGCACACGATCGCGGCGGGTTGTGAACACGTGCTATCATCGCGGCGCAAAAATGTGATCAAGCAGGAAGGAGAAACGGAATGAGCGAGACGAGCCAGGATGGGTTGGACCCTGAGGGGTTGGGAAGACTCCCTGTTTTCCAAATCGAGGCCGGTTCAATCCCCGAAGCCTACTACGAGGCCCTCAAGGCGGTCCACTTCGGCGGACACACCTTGCGTACCCAGTATGACCGACGGAACTCCGACGGCACGTACATCGACCCGCCTGGCAAGGACGCGCGAGTCACGATCCGAATCCGGGACCCGTTCGCCCAGCCCCGGTTTCCGGCGCTCAGCTACTGTGAGCGCGGGAAGTACATCGCCGAGTTCCTGGGCGCCAAGGATCATCTCGTCGTTCCATACCACGAGCTTTTGCGCATGGTCCGCGAGGGGAAGGAGTTCGAGGCCAGCCAATGGCCCTACTGCTATCACCAGCGGCTCGCTGCGTACCCGCGGTCCGATGGCACGACCATGGACCAGCTCGAGCTGATCCTCGATAAGCTGGCAAAGGATGCCATCACGCGGCGTGCGGTTGCGACCACGCGAGTCCCTGAAATCGATCTTTTCATGGCCTCGGACATGCCGTGCCTGGGCGAAGTTCAGCTGCGGGCAATCGAGGATGGAACCGGGCAGCTGATCTTGAACCTGCATGCAGTCTGGCGGAGTCGGGATCTATACAAGGCATGGGGTGACAACCTGATCGGGATCACCAACCTCCAGGCGCGCCTCGCCGCGCGCCTGGCTGAAAAGACCGGACGCGAAGTGCTCGTCGGCCCCTATGGCGAGACGAACGGATCGCTCCATATCTACGGGCAGGACTACAAGTCGAAAGGCATGGACAAGTTCTTCACGCGTTTTCCGACGTGCGAATCGTTCCTGCAGCGGGCGCGCACAAGTGAGGCCGTGTGTGAGGCGGAGATCATCCCGCAGCTCGGGGATCTCCTCGCCGAGACGACCTGGAAATTTCCGCCGGCCGCGCTGGATTTGATTCGCAGATTGATCGACGACTTCCGTTCCGGACGGTTCGTGCCTTAAGGGTCAACGATGATCGACGGGCCCGAGAGATCTCTGGGAGTCGTCACCTTGCGATTACCGAAGTATGTAACCTTATAGAAGAAGACGCCGCTTGCGTTTGAATCAAGCGTCTGGGCCTGCTCGTCACCTCCATGCGAGGTTCCTTTCGGCGCAAGCGTCACTTCCTGCGTTCCACCAGCGAGGAGTCCAGCGTCAAATTCGAGCGTCACCTTGTAAGCAGTGAGATTTCGAAGCTTCAGCTTCTCTGCCGGAGAATCAATCACCACCTCGTTTGGGTGGACTTGGTATCCAGGTGACTCTGCGGTTCGGACGATCAACACGTGGTGTTTTGGCATGTCATCTCCTTTTTGAGTTGTTGTCGAGGCTTGCAGCGGCCGTCTGGGCGGTGATGTCGAGCGCGCGGCGTGCCGGCACTCGCCCTCGGGCAATCAGTGAGCGCAGCGAACCAACGCCCACAAGCTCCATCACGACGTACGGCTGGCCGGTCGCTTCGCCGATCTCATGGATGGTGACGATGTTGGGAGGGTTCAGGCTCGAAGGCGGTCGGACCTCGCGCGCGAAACGCGCAAGCCGGTCGACGTCCGAGGCGAAACAGGATGGGAAGAATTTGATTGCGACATCACGCCGGAGATCCAGATCGCGAGTGCAAAACACCTTACCCATTCCTCCTGCTCCGATCGCCGCGAGGAGCTCGTAGCGACCGAATCGCATGCCCACGGCGGCAGGCATGTCTTGACCCTCCAACGGAAAGACAGCAGTTTGCTTGTCCCCGTGGGCAAGAGAATAACATCGCTCCAGGTTGAAATCACCCGAAATGATCCCAGCAGCTCTGTGACCCGGTCGTTGTTCATCGGCACGCGTCTTTTTTCCGTCCCACCTTCACGAAAAAGGGATTCGTCTTCTGCGCCGACACCGGCGGTCCGCTCAATCCAGATAACATTGCCAAGAAAGGCTCCCATCAAGTGCTGGAGAAGACCGACACCGAGCGCGCTGAAAGGAAGCTGCCAGCGATCGGCAACGTGCGCTGGCATCGCCTCCGCCATATCTGCAGAAACTAATAGCTGGATCAAGCCGAGAGCATTTGCCACGCGCGGGGGGAGATGGGACACAGCAGCATCCCGGTCACGGCTGACATCTACGCTCATCAGATCGGTGCCCGGCGCCCGGAGGCGGCGACAAAGACGGATGTAATGATTTTCGGAGCACAACCAGAAGGTCAAACCTGATCACGAGGAGGATCTTCCGATCCTGACAGCATATAGATCGTTGCCACTTCGAAGACGTTTCGGATCCAGCTTTCCACTTGCACCAAGTGTCCCATCTGGCCTAAGGTACTGATGGATTTCGACGATAAGCCACTTGTTGTCATCGTAATATCGGACAATCTGGGAGTGCGTACAAAGGGGTCCCTGAGATGGTTCTGGATTGGGCAAGTGCTTATTGCTGACCATTTTCGCACGTAATTCACCAGTCCTGATCAATTCCGGGTATGGACCTTCATTGAACTTTTTTCTTATAATGTCAGGAGAAACGTAGTAAATTGGCTCGCGTTTTAGGTGGCTCATGGAAAAGCAAGCGATCCTCCGAATTTTCAGAGACTATGTTTCCGGAAAAGCGCGGCTCAATGACCTTGAGGACTGGGTCCTTTCCCACATCCAAGGAGTATTGGATTCTGGAGATCAAGAGGCAATTGCCTTGATTGATCGGGTGGACGCGCTTCTGATTGAAATTGGCGTTGGCCTGGCCTCAGAAGAAGATCTGTTCAACGCAATCTCCGGTTTTATCAGCGATGCCGAGACCGTAAAATTGGATCTCTGCATCAAGGCTCCCGATGTTAGCGTTCTGAGTATCGAGCAAAGCACAGGCGACGGTCTCATTGCACTACCGACCGGGCTTGATTCTTGCCTTCACTTTGCGTGAGATAGATCACCGACAACGGTATTTTGGTCATTAAACACTCATCAAAACAGACATCGAACCAATAGACTCCTTCCTGGTCTAGGCTAAGATTTAGATTAATCGCCAGATCGATACCGTGGCTCTCCGGTGGCTCCAGATTTACACCCTGCACCAGCAGTGAAGTGGCTGTCTTGTCGGGTCGCGAAAAACCAATCCGAATCTCGTGCTTCCCAGATTTGTTTCCAGTTCTCATTGACAGATAAAGCGATAGCATGGCCTGAATCAGCGGCATCTTCTCGGGCACCTGAGGCCCTTGGGCCTTGGAGATGATGCGATTGACAACCCTAACCAAGCTCTTCACGCCATCTTTCTCTTCAAGGATTCGCTCGCAGAGTAAGGCCGCTGTGAGATATGGTCCATCCTGAAAAACGTTCTCCGTCCCCATGGTTGAATCTCCATGTCCGGTTTGGACGCCCCTGCGCATTGTCGAATCTTGGGGTGTCTAGTGGACCGTTTTGCCAGTTGTTAGCACGATGTTAGTACGGGGGCCGTTTTGGCCCCCGTCTTTGTATGAATGGAATGCTCTGAGTGCTTTATGAATCCTTGGTTGCGGGGGACGGATTTGAACCGCCGACCTTTGGGTTATGAGCCCAACGAGCTACCAGACTGCTCCACCCCGCGACACGAACCTAATTATATGGAGGGAGCCTCAGAGAGTCAAGCGATACGAACTTAGACCTCCGACCGAGAGCATTGGCCCGAGAGCGCAACCCGGGCCTCATGCCGAAAATGGCCGCACCAGCAGCGTTAACCGGGGACAAAATGCCTTTGGCAGCAATGCTTCTACTTCACCCTCTTCTCCAAAAAGTAGAAAGCGCGCAGATGCCCCTCCTCCTCCGCAACCCAGAAGTCTGTGGCCGCGTAGCCTCTCTTGAAGTAGCTCCGGAATACCTGCCGCATCTTTCCCTGCCACTCCAATGCCACACCCAGATTGCGGGCTTTGATGTCCGGCAAATTGTACGGCACTTCGAAGAGCAACTGGTCCGCGGCGAGATTCAGCTTGATCGGCCCCGATGTGGATATGCCCGGCGACAGCTCCTTGAGAGAATTCACCGCCGGGCATTTTTTCAATTCCTTGCGCAGATCATGGCGCGGCCGACCCAATTCCAGCCGCTCCACCACGTGTGGGCTCTTCAGGTCCCAGCGGACCATGAAGCGGTCGGTAGGCAGGCCGCGGTGCAACGAACTGGTAGACTCGCCGTAGAAGTGCTCAACGTAACTCGCCGACCAGACGCCGAGCTTCCCCATGTTGAAGTAAGCGTTTGCCGGCTGCATCGGATCGAAGGTCCACGTGATCGTCTTCAATTTGCGCCGCAGGGTTCCCTTGCGCTGCGCCAGCTTCAACCGGAAGCCGACGTCAAAATTGCGGTAGGCAGCGCGTACGGCCAGCATATGAGAATGTTGCAGCACTTCACCACGCTCGACCCCGAGGATGCTCCAGCAAAAACCAATCATTTCGCCCAGGTTGTTGTATGCGGCCAGCGAAATCCCTCCCTGCCGCTCGGCCGCTACCAAGATGGCGACCGGCACCACATCGATATCCTCGTAGCGCCAGACCTCGCGCTGGATGTCGACGCAGGCACCGTAGTCAGAAAACCTCCGGAACGGCCCGATCGTGACCTTGATTTCGCCTCTCTTCTTACGCCTGCCCGGTCTCATGGTCTTCGTCCTCCCCTGGGGATGGTCTTACCGCGCGTAGATCAACGCTTTTTGTCGCCTGGCAAGAAAATCACGCATTCCCGCGCTCGCTGCGCGCAGCACCTTCGCGGGGGGTTCACCCATTTTCAGTGCATTCAGCGCCTGCTCATTTCCCAGCAGGCGGATGGTTTTGTCAATTTCGAACTTTCCCGGATACAGCCCGTGGAGTGCAGAGATCAAGGTCAGGCCGGTCAGCACCGAATTGAATGCGTTCCGATCGGTTAAGACCAGGTTGACGCCGCCGCACTGCTCTCCCTTGTTCGTACTGGCCGTGGGCACGAAAACGACCGGCACGAATTCGACGCCGGGCACACGAAAGGCCTTCAGTGCCGCAGCGAGACGGCGCGGTTCGATCCAGGGCGCGCCGATCACCTCGAACGGTCTGTCGGTTCCTCGCCCCACCGATACGTTCGTCGGCTCCAACAGGCACACGCCCGGATAAAGGATGGCCTCCAATAAGCTGCGCATGTTCGGCGAGGGATTCACCCAGAGCTGGCCGGTGTCGCTGAAGTAGAAGCTCCGCCGCCATCCCTCCATTTCGATGACGTGCAACTCAGCGTTGATCCGATTCTCCGCATTGAAGTACCTTGCCAGCTCACCCAGCGTCATGCCGTGCCGAACCGGCAGTGGCATGTAGCCAACGAAGGAGGTCTTGTCGGCATCGAGGATTGGCCCTTCCACGCTCAAGCCGCCGATCGGGTTGGGCCGATCCAGAACGTAGAACGGGATCTTCGCCCGGGCTGCCTCTTCCATGCAATAGGCCATCGTCGTCGAATAGGTATAGAACCTCACGCCTACATCCTGGATATCATAGACAAGCGCATCAAGATCGCGCAGCATTTCAGGCCGCGGGCGCAACGTGTCACCGTACAGGCTGTAAATCGGAAGCCCGGTTGCCCCGTCCACGGCGGATGAGACTGCTTCCTCCACTACCCCGCGGATGCCGTGTTCCGGACTGTAGAGCGCTACGAGCTTGCAGATCCCGGACTTATAAAGCAGATCAATTGTTGAGGCGCCGTCGGCAGCCAAGCCTGTCTGATTGGTGACCAGCCCGACCCGCTTGCCGGCCAACGGGGCGAAGTCTTGCCGCCGCAGAATGTCGATGCCGTTGAGCACTCTGGGCAGCTCGTCTCCGGAGCGCGCCGTTACCTGCCCGCCGCAATATGCCAGGATCGGAAGGCAAGCCAAGAGCTTGAGATAATGCGCTTTCATCTGTTTTGCCCGCGGTAAGGCCGGATTATACATCACTCACTAAGAAAATAGCACCGCAGTCCCTCATGCTGCGTTGCGCACTCAAGCACACGAAAGGTGATATAATCCGCGCGTTACATCTCAACCACCATCCGACTGGGCCTTATCTACGTGACGCAGGAGCCGCCACTGAAACCGCAAATACTGGAGGAACTCCGCGGGATCGTGGGGGCAGAGAATGTGCTCGCCGACCCCGAGGAGCTGCTGGCGTACGAATGCGACGGCGGCACCTTGCATCGCCACCCTCCGGACGCCGTCGTACTCCCCTCCAGTGGCGAGGAGGTAGCGCGCATCATTGCGGTTGCATGCAAGTATCGCATCCCCTTCGTACCCCGCGGCGCCGGCACCGGTTTGAGCGGCGGCGCCCTGGCGCGGTTCGGAGGAATCGTGTTGTCGCTCACACGGATGAAGAGCATCCGTGAGCTCGATTTCGAGAACCGTCAGGCGGTCGTGCAGCCGGGCGTGATTAATCTGGAGCTGTCAACGGCTGCTTCGCCTTCAGGCTACTATTTTGCGCCGGACCCGGCGAGCCAGATGGTCAGCAGCATCGGAGGTAACCTGGCGGAAAACGCCGGAGGTCCTCACTGCTTCAAGTACGGAACGACCACCAACCATGTTGTCGCGCTGCAAGTCGTTCTTCCCTCAGGGGAGACTGTCGAACTCGGCAGCCGCGCGGCGGACTGCCCGGGCTATGACCTAGTCGGGATATTCATCGGCTCCGAAGGCACGCTCGGTGTGGCGACGCGTGCCGTTCTCAAGCTCAGCCGTCTGCCGCAAGCGACGCGGACATTGCTGGCGGCCTTCGAGTCTCTGAAGGATGCCTGCGACGCAGTCTCCAGCATCATCGCACGCGGCATCATCCCTGCAGCCCTCGAAATGATGGATCGCCGCATGATCCGCGCCGTCGAGGCCGCCACACAGGCGGGGCTCCCAACCGATGTCGATGCCGTCCTGATCATCGAGCTCGACGGGCTGGCCGCTGCGCTTCCGCTGCAGGCTGATCGTGTGGCGGAGACCTGTCTTGGTTACGGCTGCAAGGAGCTTCGGGTCGCTAAGAGCGAAGAAGAGCGCCAGGCTCTCTGGAAGGGTCGCAAGGAGGCGTTTGGCACTACAGGCCGTATGACGCGTGATCTGTATCTTCACGACGCCGTCGCTCCCCGCAATCGCCTGAGCGAAGTCGTCACCCGGATCTATGAGATTGCCGACCGGGCTGGAATCCGGCTCGCCAGCCTCGCACATGCCGGCGACGGCAATCTTCATCCGATCCTGCTGTTCGACATCAAAAAGGAAGGGGAAGAAAAACGCATCCTGAAGCTGGTTCGCGAGATGCTTCAGATCTGCGTCGAAGCAGGCGGAACGCTGAGCGGAGAGCACGGCATCGGGAGTGAAAAGAATGAATATATGGACATGCTCTTTTCCGCCGAGGACCTGGAAGCAATGCAGCGCGTGCGCATGGCATTTGACCCTGATGAGCTTTGCAACCCGGGCAAGATCTTGCCGCTTCGATTTAGCCGTTTCCACTGAGGTCTGTCTTGGCCGGAACCATTCTGGAAATCGACGGAGTCCGTGTCGAACGTGAAGAGACCCCTGCGTCCGCGGCAGAACTCGCTCAGGTCATGAAGGCGGCCCACGATGCCGGCCTGTCGATGATCGGCGTCGGAGGCGGGACGAAGCTCCATTTGGGAAATCCTCCGCGCTCCGCCCAACTGGCAGTGCGCACCGGCCGGCTGCGTGGTGTTGTAGAGTACGAGCCCGACAACCTGACCGTCTCTGTAGGCGCGGGTGCGACCCTGCAGGAACTCCAGGAAACGCTGCGCACCCAAAACCAGTTCCTCCCTCTCGACCCTCCCCACCCTGACCGGGCCACGCTCGGAGGCCTCGTCGCATGCAACACCAGTGGTCCCATTCGCTTCCGTTACGGAACCGTGCGCGACATGCTCATCGGAATCAAGATCGTGCACGCGGATGGAACCCAGACCAAGGCGGGCGGGAAGCTGGTCAAGAATGTCACCGGCTACGACATGTGCAAACTCTATGCCGGCTCGCTGGGAACGCTCGGCATCTTCAGCGAGCTCACGTTCAAGGTTCAGCCGAGATCCGAGGCCATCGCCACCGTGATGCTAGCCTATTCCTCATTCCGCGCCGCGCTCGAAGCCACACAGGCCATCCTGCGCGCGGATCTGACTCCCGATGTGATGGAAGCCCTCAATTGCAGTGCGTTCGAGATGCTGACCGGGGACGCCTGCCACGCGCCCTGGGTCCTCCTGCTGCGATTTGGAGAGGCGGATAGTGCGGTCCGCTGGCAAGTCGACCGTCTCCGCGAGATTACTCACACAAGCGGAGGAACGGTGTTGATTGCCCTGGGCACGCGGGAATCGGAGGAGTTCTGGCAGGAAGCCGTCTCGGCACGCGAGAGATCGGGGGGAGGCGAGGAACTGTTGTTGAAATGCTCGGTGTTGTATCAGTCCGCGCCCGAAACGGAGCGCCGCATGATCGAAATGGGAGAGCGCATGCAGGCGCGCACGCTCTTGTTCTGTCACGCCGGGAACTGCATCATTTACGGCCGCTACGAATGGCCCGATGGAGGCCGGGCGGCGGACGACCTGCTGCGCGAAATCGCGGCGCTGCGCCGCCACTGCACTTCCGTCGGAGGCCATGTGGTGGTGGAGAAGGTACGACTCGAGGTAAAGCAGAGCATGGATGTGTGGGGCTACCACGCTCGGGCGCTCGAGTTGATGCGCGGGATCAAGAAGCAATTCGATCCGAAGGGGCTGCTGAACCCGGGAAGATTCGTGGGGGGAATTTAGTATGTCGGCCCAGCAGCAGGCCCAGAATGAAGCGCGTGAGATCGCGCACCTCGATTGCATCCATTGCGGCATCTGCCTCTCGACCTGCCCCACCTACCTCCAGCTCGGCAACGAAGCCGACTCGCCGCGCGGCCGCATCTATCTGATCAATGCCATGAAGGAAGGGCGCGTTACAGTCGGCAGCCCGAACTTCCAGCGCCACATGCAGCTTTGCCTGGAGTGCCGCGCCTGCGAAACTGCCTGCCCCTCAGGGGTCCGCTTCTCCGCGATGATGAACGAAGCCCGCGCTGAAATCTGGAAGAGCCGGAGGCCTTCCACTGCCGAAATCTTCGTGCGCCGGCTCATATTTCAGACGGTCTTCCCCAGCCGACACCTCATGCACTTCTGCTTTCGCATGCTGAGGTTGTATCAGCGCAGCGGCATCCGGAGACTGGTGCAGGCTTCCGGGATCCTGAGGCTTTTCCCGGGCCGTCTCGCGCGCATGGAAGCGTTGCTGCCCGAAGTTCCAAGATCACCGAGATACACTCTGCCAGAGTTTGCTCCGATCAAGGGGCGCGATCGAGCATTGGTGTTCCAGGGCTGTATCATGCCGGAGCTGTTTGGACCGGTGCAGGAAGCCATGGTGCGGGTTCTGGAACGTAACGGCGTCTCGATCGGGCTGCCGGCGCGCCAGACATGCTGCGGCGCGCTGCATCTGCACGACGGAGATCTCGAGACGGCGCGCCAGCTGGCACGCAGGAATATCGCGGCCTTCGAGAAAGACAGCAGCGCGGCCATTATCGTCAACGCCGCCGGATGCGGGGCGATCCTCAAGGAGTACGACACGCTCCTTGCCGATGACCCCATATACGCGGGACGCGCTCAAGCCTTCAGCCGCCGGGTGCGCGACATCTTTGAGTATCTGGACACTCTGGGGATCGACAGAAGGATGGAACGGCTGAACCTGAAGGTCACATACGACGACCCGTGCCATCTAGTACACGCCCAGGGTATCAAGGCGGCGCCGCGCAACTTGCTCAGAATCATTCCGGGACTCCAGCTCGTGGAGCTGCGCGATGCGGACCGTTGTTGCGGCAGCGCCGGAATATACAACATCACGCAGCCGGAAATGTCGGCGCGCATCCTGGACGAAAAGATCGCCAATATCATCCGCACAGGCGCCCAGGCTGTGGCAAGCGGCAACCCGGGATGCCTGCTGCAAATCCAGGCCGGCCTGCGCGCAAAACACCTGCCAATCCGAGCCGTGCACCCGATCGAACTGTTGGATCAGGCGTATCAACACAAGATTGCGAAATATACGAAACACACGAAAACATAGAGCCGCTGTATGGATCAGCACTTTCCAAAGATTCCTATCGCGTCTTGACCGTATTTTGTAGTCTTATAGTTCTGTATGAAGCGAATTACTGAAGAGCACAACCTGGCTTCCCGCGACCTCGACCTGCGCTCGAGTGAAGAAATCCTCGGCCTGATCAACACGGAGGATCGAGGCATACCCGGCGCCGTGCGGGAAGTAATTCCCATGGTCGCCCGGGCCGTAGACGAAACTGCAGCGCGCCTGCGTGCCGGCGGCCGTGTGTTCTACATCGGCGCTGGAACAAGCGGCCGTCTTGGAGTCCTCGATGCTGCGGAAATCCCCCCGACGTTCGGAGTCGATGGGGAACTGTTTCAAGCCGTCATCGCGGGCGGCTTCGACGCCTGCCACTGTTCCACCGAGGCATCCGAAGACGACGCCTTGCAGGGCGAGCGGGACTTGCGCGCGCGCGGCTGCCGGGCAGGAGACGTGGTAGTGGGCATCGCCGCCAGCGGCGAGACTCCCTATACGCTGGGCGCGCTCACGTGGGCCCGATCGTCGGGCGCGCTCACCATAGCACTATGCTGCAACCCCGATGCAGCCTTGCTTCATGCCGCAGACATCGCCATAACCCCCGTGGTCGGTCCCGAGGTCATCGCGGGCTCGACGCGCATGAAGGCAGGGACGGCACAGAAGCTCGTCCTCAACATGTTCAGCACGGCTGTCATGGTACGTCTCGGGCATGTCTACAGCCACTGGATGGTCAACGTGCAAATGAAAAGCGCGAAGCTCAAGGCGCGCGGGCTGCGTATTTTGATGGAAGCGACGGGGATGCCGGAGGCCGAGTGCCGCAAGGCGATCGCAAGCAGCGGCGACGACCTCCGTGTAGCTCTCGTGATGCTTACGAGCGGAACCGGGCCGCAGCGCGCGCGTGCAAGCCTGCAGGCGCATGGCTGGAATTTGAGGGAAACCCTGCAAGACATCACCGGAGGAGGTTCAAGTTGACGGCAGCCCAAACCGGCCAGGAGATCTGGGTTCTCTGCGACATCCTTTTCACGCCCTACCAGCGGCATAGCAATTGGTTGCTTCACATAAGGGAGGGTAAGATCTGCCGCATGCTGCCGGCAAGCGATAGCGATGGAGTCCGTCCGAAGCAGCTCATCCACCTGCCGGATGCCATCGTCGCTCCGGGATTCATAGACCTGCACGTCCACGGAGCTTCAGGGCACGATCTCATGGACGGAACCGCGGACGCCCTGCGGGCCACCTCGGCAACCCTGGCACAGCACGGCACCACCGCGTTTCTCGCCACTACCATGAGCGCTTCAGACGCATGCCTCGAAGTCGCCCTTCGCGGCCTCGCGACGCACTCCCGTCTACCGGCCGACGGCGCCCGCCCGATCGGAATTCACATGGAGGGACCCTACCTGAATTCCCTCCGCAGCGGGGCACAAGATCCGAGCTGCTTGAAGGAAGCCGACGTCGGAAGCTTCCTCCACTACGTCGAGCTCTCAGAGAATACGATCCGCAGGGTGACCCTGGCACCGGAGATGGATCCCGACCTCAAGCTGACCCGCGAAGCGGCAGCTCTGGGCATCCAGGTCTCCCTGGGACACTCTGACGCTACCGAGGAAGAGGCCCGCGCCGCGGTAGATGCGGGAGCGACACAGGTGACCCACACTTACAATGGCATGCGGCCGTTTCACCAGCGGGAGCCCGGAATCCTGGGCGTGGCCTTCACCGATGACCGTGTCTACACCGAGGTCATCGCCGATGGGATCCATGTCCACCCAACGGCGCTCAAGCTGCTGTTGCGTGTAAAGGGGGCGGACCGCGTTCCATTGGTGACCGACGGAACCAGCGCCGTCGGCATGGCCGACGGGAGGTACCCGCTGGGCGGCAAACTCATAGTGGTCAAGCATGGAGAATGCCGCGACAGCGAGGGCCATTTGGCTGGAAGCACGCTCACGCTCGACCGCGCGGTCCGCAACCTGGTTGACTGGCTTGATGTTCCGCTTCACGAAGCGCTCATCGCGGCCAGCGCCACGCCTGCGCGCTGCATGCGCATCGGCGACAAAGGGGTCTTATCGCCGGGTGCGGATGCCGACCTCGTTTTCCTCGGCCATGACCTTGATGTGCTCCAGACCATGGTCGCCGGCCGCATCGTCTATGTCCGACTTCCGACATCCGACCTGCAACCTGATTTATCCCTCATTCGCCCGGCTGACCGTGAGAGAGCTGCTGCTATACAAGACCAAGGGATGGAGTCGCAGCACCTAAGGTTGAGGATTGACCAACGGCCGCTGCAGCCATAAAATTTGCAATCTGGCGCGAGGCGGCGATGCGGCCCTTTTGGTACAGGAGCAGGAAACTGTTTTGTGAAGACGTTCCGGTGGCGGAAATCGCACGGAAAGTCGGGACGCCATTCTATCTCTACAGCCAATCGGCCCTGGAGCTGCAGTTCCAGGCCTTTGACAAGGCGTTCGCCCCGCGGCCCCACCTCACGTGCTATGCGATAAAGGCGAACTCGAACCTTGCGATCCTGTCCCTCTTTCGCACGCTGGGCGCGGGATTCGACGTCGTGTCCAAGGGCGAACTGATGCGAGCGCTCGCTGTGGGTATGGATCCGAAAAAGATCATTTTTTCGGGCGTCGGCAAAACCGAGGACGAAATCGATCTCGGGTTGCGGCGCGGCATCCTGCAGTTCAATGTAGAATCCGTTGCTGAGCTCCGGACGCTGGAGGCGCGAGCGCAAGCGCAGGCAAAGGTCGCCGACTTCGCTTTGCGGGTGAATCCGGATGTGGATTCTCGCACTCATCCTTATATCGCGACCGGCGCGCGCCAGCACAAGTTTGGCATTGCCCTTGAACAGGTGCCAGAGGTCTATCGGCGCGCGCAACGGTCCCGCTACCTCCGGATTACGGGCGTCGGCTGCCACATCGGCTCGCAGATCACGTCGATCGAGCCTTTCATCACGGCCGTGCGGCGACTGAAGGAAATCTTCCTCCGCTTGCGCGCCGAAGGTGTCGACGTTCGTCACCTCGATCTTGGCGGCGGCCTTGGTATTGTGTATAAGGACGAGGCGCCTCCTCATCCCGGCAAGTATGCCCGGGCGGTGCTTGCCGTTTTGGGGGACCTCAATTGTAAACTCATCCTCGAGCCGGGCCGTGTGATCGTGGGCAATGCGGGTGCGCTCATCACCCGCGTGGTCCTCACCAAGGAAACGAGCAACAAGAACTTCATCGTGGTCGATGCCGGCATGAACGACCTGATGCGGCCCAGCCTCTACGGGGCCTATCACGGCGTCCAGGCGGTGGCCCTGAACCGGCGCGGCAGTTGGAAAGCCGACGTCGTCGGGCCGATCTGCGAATCGGGAGACCTCCTTGCCCTGGATCGGAAGATGCCGATCGTGAGAGCAGACGAGTTGCTCGCGATCATGAGCTCGGGGGCTTACGGCTTTGCTCTCTCCTCAAACTACAACAGCCGCGCGCGCGCGGCCGAAGTCATGGTGCGGGGCCGCCGCGTAAAGGTCATCCGGCGGCGCGAGCGCTTTCAAGATCTGGTTCGTGGCGAAGCTCTGAGACCGCTCTAAACCGTTTGACACCCCGTTGCAGCCTCCCAGCACTCAGTACTCAGCACTTTTTTGGAGTGTGCTGCGGCGGGGAGATGAGGCAGATCGCCTTGAGCAAGGCGCCCTCTTCGGGCGCCAAAACCGCGGCCGTCACATGCGCACGAGGCAATGACGACCGTAACCGCCGCAGCATGACGCGCCGCAGCAAGGAATCGCACGACAAGACGCCACCCGACAGAATCAGCGGTATCGTTCCGCTAAAGACAAGCCTGGCAGCGACCGCTTCCACCGCCTGTGCCAACTGTTCCCCGCCGCTGCGAAGAATCGCGCTTGCTACCCGATCTCCGTGTCGGGCGGCTGCCAGCAGGTCCGGCCAGAGCTTCGCATATTCTCTGGCAGCCGGTGGCTTGCGGTAAATCGCTGCAACCATCCCCGAGGGCGTGTGGGCCTTGAAGTGGCGCAAGACCGCCGACCTCAAGCGCGTCCGCGGCTCGCGACCGTCCTCGGCCCGCAGTACAGCCTTCACGGCCTCTCGGCCCAACGCGCCGCCGCTGCCCTCGTCACCGAGAAGCAGCCCCCAACCTCCGGCACGGGCGAATGCGCCATCCTCACCCATACCGAGGACGATCGAACCCGTGCCAGCAATCACGAGAATGCCCGGCTTCCCCATCGTCGCACCAAACAATGCTATCCCGGCATCGGTGTCCACGGAGATCCTGGCGTGCGGCGCCAGTCTCCTGAGCGTCGCAGCAATCCCCTTGCGCTCGGCCGGCCGGCCGGCGCCGGCAGCCCCGAGGGCAACCGCCGCGATCTCATTCGATCGCAGACCGGCCTTGCACAGCAGGCGGCGAATGGCAAGCTCATAGGAGCGCGCCGCGACGCGCAGCCCGGCAGACAGGGGGTTGCCGGACCCGACCGTTGCGCGGGCGAGAACCTTGGCTTCGGCATCGGCAAGCACAACACGCGTTGTGGTGCCCCCGCAATCCATGCCGATGCAATACATGGTCATTCGGCTTCTTCGCATCTCGAAACCTTAGTCGTGCCGGCAGCAACTTACTCTGTTCTCAAACATCCCGGAGAGTTCGTCCGCGCAGTTCTCGTTGCCGTTAACACCGGTGACGCAGCCGACTCCATCGCAGCACTCATCAGAGGCTTCGCCGGGGCGGTCGCCCGCCTGAAGGTGATTCCGGGGGTGGATTTCGTTTCCCAAGAGTCACGCCGATGACGCCAAGACGCAAGGAATCACAATCCACACTAGGCGTTCTTCACGACGACGGACTCGAGGACGTTGGAGACATCTTCCGCTTTGTCAGTGGCCCTCTCCATGCTCTCGATGATCTCCTTGCGCTTGATCACATCGATCGGATCCTTGACTTCCTCGAACAGGCTGCCGATCGCCAGCTGGAAGAGCCGGTCGGCGTCGTTTTCCAGTCGATTGATCTCAACGCAGCGCTCCACCACGTGATCGTTGTCCTGGAGACGGCTGACCGCGGCTGAAATCTCTTTCGCCTGGTTGAGCAGAACTGAAGCCATTTCCGGCATCTCGCGGATCGGTGCCCGGATCTGGAAAAGCACTATCCGTCCGGCTGTGGCGTCGATCAAGTCGAGCACGTCGTCCAGTGCCATGGAGAGGTCGTGGATGTCTTCGCGATCGATCGGGGTGATAAACGTCTTGTTCAGCTCCTCGATCACCGTGTGCGTGAGATCATCACCGAGATGCTCGAGGTCCTTAATCCTGCTCGCCAGAGATTGCAGCTCGCCCTCTGGATCCGAGACCATTTTCTGAAGTATCTCAGCGGCCTCCAGAATATGAGCAGCCATCTGGTTGAAAATCCGATAAAACTTGTCGTCCTTCTTGAAGAGTCTGACCATTCCTACGCCTCGCCTCGTCGAAAAGCGACATGCAGGCGGAGTTTTCCCGGGGGTTCTTTTCCCTGACGTCCGGATGATCTTCGGCGCACAGATCACCTGTGGTTGCTTGCCGACCTTTTTCGGAAGCGTGATTATATCATCCGAAGCAGACGTTTCAACAAGCATCGACGCTTCCCGCATGATCACCGGCGAAGAGACGCTCAAGCAGGCGCGGAGATTCCGTGCACTCTGGAGCGAAATGCGACCAGAAACGAGCCCTGGATGCACCGGAGGATTTTCACAAAATGTGTGGAAAACCGTGTGAAAATCGATTTTTCGACAGGCTTAATTCTTTGAAATCAGATTGGTTCTTACCTGTTTGCTTAAAGGTTGTGCAACGCTCCTGGCGTCGAAGGACGCGCGCCGGCAAGGCAACGCCGGCGGGATCTCCACGAGAAACCGGCTGCGCCTGAATTCTTCTAACGAAAGTCCTCTCGTGCCAAGGATAAAATGCATGTTCGCCCCCCTGTGCGAAACTGGAGCAGACGGAAGCGCCTGTAGCTCCGAGTGGCTTAGCGGATCGGGACCTTACCAATGCAATGGCTGCCGGAGCCGGCGGCTCCCGAGCCGGATGCTACCTCTCGCTGCAGAGAGGCAAAGAGGCGGAGTCTTTGGTCCATGGCCCTCTTTTCGGCGACGGCCCGGGCCAACAGCTTCCGCAGGTCGCGGCTTTCGAGTTTTCGCCCGCGAACGGTCACCTGGTAGATGCCATTCATGAATCTTCCTCCTATCGGCTGTACTTGCGCATGACGGCCACGACCACACCTTGAACCTGGACTCGAGAACCGTCCAAAACAATGGGAGAAACAGCCGGGTTTGCCGGCTGCAGGCGGACTTGGGATCCTTCGCGATATAGCTTCTTGAGCGTCACGCTCTCCTCGTCGACCAAAGCCACGACCATTTCGCCGTCTTCAGCCTGCGGACGTGAATCGACTACCACATAGTCGCCGTCCTCGATGTGTTCGTCGATCATCGATTGGCCCTTGACGCGCAGCACGTAGTAAGAACCGTGCCCAGGCAGCAGCTCTTGGGGAACGGTCAAAGTCTCATGCGCGGATACTGCCTCGATGGGGCGACCGGCAGCGATGTATCCATATAAGGGAAGGGCCTGCGACGCGGCAGCGTCAATCCGCTTCAGTTCGATCGACCGCGCGCGGTTCGCATCGCGATGAAGATAGCCGCGCGCCTCGAGAGCCTCCAGGTGTTTAAAGACCGCATTGAGTGAGGCAAAGTGGAAGTGCCCGGCGATTTCCTCCATGCTCGGCGAATAGCCCTCATGCTCGATGAACTCCGTTACATAATCGAGAATCTCTTTCTGTCGCTTGGTTAGCTTCATCGGTTTCACCTTTCTTACACGCTCGGGATTATAGGTGGCAAAAAGGTGAATATCAAGAAAAAACGCAGAACTGGATGGGTTGTCGATATGAAACAGGGATCGAAACGGTGAGGGTCGATGAGTCAAAAGCCGGGCCGCGGTTCGCGCAGATTGCACGAAGGGAATCCGGCAAGCTGCCGCATGAAGACCCCTCGCAAGATGCGTGAAACTGCATGTTGGTCCCGGTCACGATCGCGTGACCGGGACTCAGGCCTGCATCCGTACCTTGCTCTTTTAAATCAGGAGCGGTCAAAGTATGATTCTGCGTTGGGCGCTGCCGGACTTTGAAAGGTCGACAGAAACGGAGATCTCCTTCTTGTCGCGAATGACCTTCAGCTCGACCTTGGCACCCTGAGCTTTCGACGAAAGCGCTTTGGTAAGATCCTGCGGATCGGCGACAGCTTTCCCGTCGATCGATAGGATCACATCTCCGGCTCGCAGCACCGAGGCGGCAGGAGATCCAGCCGTCACAGATGTGATAAGAACTCCCTTTTTCCCCGGCACACCGAGAAACTCCGCCATTTGATCGGTCACAGCCTCAACGGTGATCCCCAGCTGGGGTCGGGAAGGCGTCGCAAAGCTGAGGGTACGGCTTCTGCCGTTGGGGAGAGTGAACTGAAAAACTCCGCTGCCCGGCGGATTGAACTCGAATCGCCTGAGGATGTCGTTGGGAGTAATGACGGTGAGTCGATCAGCCAGCACGGCGCCTTTCCGTTCGGCGATCTTGACGGTGAGGTTGATCTTTTTCCCCTCACGGCTGACGACCAGGTTCACAGTGCGGCCGACGGGGGTCTCCTGGACTAGGCGCGTCAACTCCGCCGCAGAGAAGACCGGAATGCCGGCATACTCGAGGATTACATCATTCTCCTGCAAGCGGGCGGCCTCGGCGGGACTCCCCTTCTCTACCGAACGGACGATGACGCCGGTCTCGCTGCTCAACTTATATTTCGCCATGTTGTCTGCGGTGACATCTTCCATCGTGATTCCCACATAGGCGCCGTCGATGCCGACCCGAACGATCTGCGGAGCCGGCTGGCGTTGTGCGAGCAGCAAGCTCACGCCTCCGATGACGATGAAGAGAATGCCGAGAAGAGCCATGCCGCGCTTCTTGTTGAGTGTAGGAAATCTCATAGGTTTCTCCAGATTCTGAACCAACGGAACAACTTCCGGATTCTGCCCATTACACGGACGAAACCCGAACTTGGTTCCAAAATTTGCAGCTAACTAAGGGATCTCTGTTACACTAAGATCGGGCGGCAGGCTGCACCCGAGCGGTCCCATAGATTCCGGCTCCGTTTTTGCCCGCCTGGATGCCGTCGTCGCAGACGGCGTGAGATTTTTTCAACTTGCGCGAAACTTTCTGCAACGAGATGAATCATTCTCCGGTGAGTTCAGTTTGACGAAAAATAATCTGAACCCAGGTAGCGTCGCGACAGATCCAGCGCTTCTCGCGAAGTGGATCGAGCAGGCCCAGAAAGGAGACATTGAGGCCTTTCAGAGAATCTACGACCTGTGCTCGCGAAAGGTCCTGAACTTCATATACCGAATGGTTGCTTCGATCGAGGAAGCGGAAGATCTGACGCAGGAAACTTTTGTCACGGTCTATCAGAAGCTGGGCTCTCTGAAGGATGATGCGAAATTCGAGCCCTGGCTCTTTCGTATCGCGCGCAATTATGTGTATCAAAAGTACCGCCGGCGGAGTCCTGCCACGGTCTCGGTCGATTCTCGGGATGAAGCAGGACGGACCGCAACAGAACTGGTGGACGAACGAAAGGGACCACAGGAGGCATTCCAGGCTGACGAACTCGAACGGGTCGTGCGAGACGTTATCCTCGATCTTCCGGAAAAATACAGGGAGGTTCTTGTCCTCTCCGCTATTCACAATCTCAGCTATCAAGAAATCGCTGAGATCGTCGGACGAAGTCTACCCAGTGTCAAAACAGACATCCATCGAGCCCGGCTCCAGGTCCGGAAACGAGTCAAAGAATATCTGAAGGTGTAGTCATGGATTGCAGGCAGTGCAGCGATGATCTGACGGCCTATTTGGACGGGGAGCTCCCTGACTCCGTTGCGGAGCGGATGAGGCGTCATCTGGAAGAGTGCCGGCCCTGCCAGGCAGAATATAAGAACTTGAGGGACTCGGCGTCCCTTATCGAGTTGCATGCCAAGCAGATTGAACCGGCCCCCGAAATCTGGAACAACCTCCGCGCCCGCATAGAAGAAATGCCAGCCCCTACCGGGTCTTTCGGTTTTTTTCGCTTTCTAGTCATAAACCGCTGGGCCGCTGCGACCGTGACCCTGGCGGCGATGGTCCTCCTCGCTTTTGGGCTGTGGGGCTACATTCAGTACCAGCAGTCCGAAAGGGAACTCGAGTCGTACATGAGCGAATACATCGAGATGCGTACAATTATGGAACGGCTTCATAGCTTGCAGATGATGGAAGCTCAGGGTAACCCCTCCGTAATCGAAGCCATCGGATCGAGTCAAACGGAGAATCCCTTTGCGAACATACGGCCCGTTTCATTCGACAATCCTTTCCGGACGGAGGAAAAATGAGGTCCGGCAGCGTTCGATTTTGTAGGCGCATGCTGTCCAGTGCGTTTTTCGCTTTCATGCTTCCCCTGGCGATCCCGTGTCTGCCGGCGCAGAACCTCAATCTTAAAAAAATCCAGAGCGTGGCTGAGTCGCAGCATGAGATCGTGACGCTCCTGCTCCGGAAGAAGGAGTTCGCCAAAGCCCAGGAGGAAGCCAACAAGATTTTTCAGATGAAATGGCCCCAGAACCAGGAGCCTGTGTTGCTCAGAGAGCTGCTCTGGTTCTGCGACAAGTTTCTTGACAATGGCCAGCCTGCATTGGCAGTTCGATTGCTGGAAACAAACTTGAGCACGTTCAAGGACAACAGCAGCAAGGCTGCCATCTGGAAGGAAAAGGGATATCTACTGAAAGAGATGGGGCAGGACGACAAGGCGCTCGATTGCTTCCGCGAGGCGCTGCGTCTGGAGAAAATAAAATCTCGTCCATAACTCCCGCCGATCCGTCCCGCCGGCTGCCTCGGGCAGAGGCGGTCCGCAAACTTGCGAGAAGATCCGGTGAAGCCCGCATGCCTTCCGCGGACGTTTTTTGATTCACGATCGATTGTCCGTCCGGTTCCTTCCTTGCAGTGCTTTAAATTGGAACGCGAATGGTATAAATTGGCAACTCATGAAAGTTGCAGAGCAGGATGCCAAAAAGCCATTCGTGCGTGAATTCACCACCATCTCGGGCTATCCGGTCAGGGAGATATACACCCCTGCGGATTTGACCGGATTCGATTTCCAGCGGGATCTGGGAGAGCCCGGCGAATTCCCGTTCACACGCGGCGTGTACAAGAACATGTACCGCGGCCGGCTGTGGACGATGCGGCAATTTGCCGGCTTCGGCGCGGCCGAGGACACCAACCTCCGGTTCAAGTACCTGCTCAAGCAGGGACAGACGGGACTCTCAGTCGCCTTCGACTATCCGACACTCTTCGGGTATGACTCGGACAGTCCTGAAGCATACGGGGAAGTCGGGCGGTGCGGAGTAGCCATCGATTCGCTAGCGGACATGGAGGCGCTGTTCGACGGCATCCGCCTGGATCAGGTTACGACCTCGATGACCACCAACGCTCCTGCTGCCGTCATCTGGGCGATGTATCTTGCGACCGCGGAAAAGCAAGGCGCCGCCTGGAAGGATCTCTCCGGAACGATCCAGAACGACATTCTCAAGGAATACATCGCGCAGAAGACCTTCATCTATCCCCCGCGTCCCTCCATGCGCATCATCACGGACATTATGGCCTTCGCCTCCCGCCATGTCCCGCGCTGGAACACGATCTCGATCAGCGGGTACCACATTCGGGAAGCCGGTGCCACGGCCATCCAGGAACTGGCGTTTACTCTGCGCGACGGCATCGAGTATGCCGAGTACGGTGTGCGTGCCGGTCTTGACGTGGACGAATTTGCGCCGCGGCTCAGCTTCTTTTTTGATGTACACAACGATTTCTTCGAGGAGATCGCAAAGCTCCGGGCGGCACGCAGGATCTGGTCACGCGTCATGAAGGATCGGTTCCATGCCCGGGATGCCCGCTCGCTGTTGTGCCGGATTCACTGCCAGACGGCGGGGGTATCACTAACAGCTCGGCAGCCGTACAATAATGTGGTGCGGGTCACCCTGCAGGCGCTGGCTGCGGTGCTCGGGGGGACCCAGTCGTTGCACACGAACTCCCTGGACGAAACGCTGGCTCTCCCGACGGAGAAGTCGGTCACCATCGCCCTGCGAACGCAGCAGATCATCGCCCATGAGAGCGGAGTCGCCAACACGATCGATCCTCTGGGCGGCTCCTATTTCGTCGAAACGCTTACGAGCGAGATGGAAACTGCAGCGGACACCTACTTCGAGCGCATTGACGCCATGGGCGGGATGGTCCCGGCCATCGAGCGCGGCTATCCGCAACGTGAGATCCAGGAATCCTCCTATCAGTTCTCGAGAGCCGTCGAACGCAAGGAAAAGATTATCGTCGGCGTCAACGAGTTCATCACTGAGGAGCCGCCGCCCGTGGACATTCTCGTCATCGACGAAGCCGTGTATCAGCGACAGTGCGACAAGCTGAGGAAGCTGCGGGCAGAGCGCGACGGCGCGCTCGTGGAGCAAAACCTCTCAGCATTGAAGCGTGCGGCCGAGGGCACGGACAACCTGATGCCCCATATCCTCGACTGCGTCCGTTCCTATGCTACTCTAGGCGAAATATGCGACGCGATGCGCGTCGTCTACGGTGAATATCAGGAGCCGAGCATCTTTTAGATGCATCGTGCCCGGCGCTGGATCCTATGACTGAGAACAAGATCCGAGTACTTGTAGCCAAGCCCGGCTTGGATGGACATGACCGAGGGGCGAAAGTGATTGCGCGGGCGCTCCGGGACGCCGGCATGGAAGTGATCTACACCGGTCTGCGCCAGACACCGGAGCAGATCATCAACGCCGCCCTCCAGGAGGATGTTGACGCGATTGGCCTGTCGATTCTCTCAGGGGCACATATGCACCTGTTTCCCCGCATCATCGAGTTGAAGCAGGAGAAAAAGCTGGACGACGTCATGGTATTTGCGGGCGGCATCATCCCTGATCACGATATCCCCAAGCTGAAAGAAATCGGGGTCGCGGAGATTTTCCCGCCTGGTAGCTCCCTCGAAGAGATTGTCGAGTTTGTCAGAACTCACGTAAAAAAACAGTACTGAGTGAAGAGTGGCGAGTACCGGGTGGCGGTGGCCGCACCACTCAGCACTCAGCACTCAGCACTTTGTTTAGCGGGCGCACGTTTGGTGACGGCCGCCGTCGACAGAAACGCTCGCGCCCGTGATCCAGCCCGCCTGGTCAGACGCCAGGAACACGATGATATTAGCCACATCTTCCGGCTGTCCCACACGGCCGAGCGGGTGCGTCGTCTTGCTGTGTTCCAAAAAGGCTTGATACTTTTCCTCTCCCATCCCTCCCCTGCGGTGCAGATTGGAAACCACCACTCCAGGATCGACCGCATTGACCCGGACTCCCTTGGGCGCGAGCTCGAGTGCGGCGCAGCGCGTCAGCTGCTCAACCCCGGCTTTGCTGACGCAGTAAGTGAGGACGCCGGGAAAGGCACGGATGCCGGTGACGCTGCTCACGTTCACGATGTTGCCTTTGCTCTTCTCCAGATGCGGCAGGGCCAGTTGCATGAGGGCAAAGACCGCTTCCAGATTGATCTCAAGCATTGCGCGCCAGTCCGAAAGGCTGGTGTTTTCGATGGTGCCGTAGGCGATCGTGCCAGCCGCATTGACGAGGATGTCGAGCGCGCCGAAGTGCGCCACGGTTTCGGAAACGATCCTTTTGCGATCCTCTTCCCTCCTGAGATTGCCGGTCAAGGCGATCGCCTCTCCGCCGGATGCTGCGATGCGATCTGCCAGCTCGCGGAGCGCCTCCATCTGTCTGCCCACAAGGGCGACGCGCGCGCCGTGCCGTGCCATGGCGGCGGCTGTGGCGCGGCCGATGCCGCTGCTGGCGCCGGTTACGACTGCGATTTTTCCCTTGAGCATGAGAGTCTCCTTCCATGAATCGCGAACAAGGCGGCGCATATTCTACAGCAGTTTCGCAGCAGAAAGATCAATATGAGTTCTGGGCGGTGCAATCAGCAGTGCGACTCTGTGAAGATCATCGAAACTCAGGAAAAGGCGCCGGACTTCTCGGTCGGACCTGCCGAGCCCCCGGATCGCCCCGGCAATCCACTGCCTTTAACCGAATTCCGATGTTCTTGGCAGAGTCGCGGCTCGGAGGGTGTCATTTATATCCAGGTGTCTGTGGGCACGGTTTTCTCTCCGCCGGCATCGCCGGTGTTCACGGTTCCCGCAGCTTCGACAAGCATGGCATGGCATTCGGTCTTTGCGGAGGTCTTGTGTTCGATCCCTCTCGGAACGACGAACAGCTCACCCTTCTTCACCGAGACATCTCCTTGCCGGAAGTGAATGGTCATTTCGCCGTCGAGCACGATGAACAGTTCATCGGTGTGCTTGTGGTCGTGCCACACGAACTCGCCCTGAAATTTCACGAGCTTAAAGTGGCAGTCGTTCACCTGAGCAATGATCTTCGGCGACCAGCGCTCGGACAACTTGGCGAACTTCTCAGAGATCTTGATTGGACGGTAATCCATACCATGGCTCCTACCTTTGATGGCCAGCAAGTCAGGCGATGACCCGCGCAGATGCGGCGTCGGGGTCGCCGTCAGGCTAGCTGGCCTTCGCAGTTCCTGTTCATCCCCGGTCTTCGTCCTCGACATGCTCTATCCAGCTAACGCCATGCGCGCAAGATTGTCTGGATCCAGCGAGTTGGGTGCGATGGGCGCATCTTTGAAGTAAGACATGATCTTGACGCCGCCGTGATTTGTGCGGAACCGAGCCAAAGCGTGAGCACACTCCTCCTCAGTGCCGGAACCAGCGCGCCCTGTGGCCGTCCCATGCAACAAAACAAAAGCCCCAGGATTGATTCTGGGGCTCTTGCGTGTTAATCCGGCGACGACCTACTCTCCCACATCGTTGCCAATGCAGTACCATCGGCGCTGGAGGGCTTAACTACCGTGTTCGGGATGGGAACGGGTGTGACCCCTTCGCTAGAGTCACCGGAAGCTCGATAAATCGTTGCTATCAGGCAACGGGGCTCAATGATTCCCGTCATGCGGGAATTTCAAGCAGGGTAAATTTTATGGTCAAGCCTCACGACCGATTAGTACTGGTAAGCTTCACGCGTTACCGCGCTTCCACATCCAGCCTATCACGTGGTAGTCTTCCACGGGTCTTTAGTCCCCCGAAGGGGAAGGGATATCTTATCTTAGGGTGGGTTTCACGCTTATATGCTTTCAGCGTTTATCCCGTCCGAACTTGGCTATCCAGCTATGCCGTTGGCACGACAACTGGTGCACCAGAGGTTCGTCCATCCCGGTCCTCTCGTACTAGGGATAGATCCCTTCAAATATCCTGCGCCCACCACAGATAGGGACCGAACTGTCTCGCGACGTTCTAAACCCAGCTCACGTACCGCTTTAATGGGCGAACAGCCCAACCCTTGGAACCTTCTTCAGCTCCAGGATGCGATGAGCCGACATCGAGGTGCCAAACCTTGCCGTCGATATGAACTCTTGGGCAAGATCAGCCTGTTATCCCCGGCGTACCTTTTATCCGTTGAGCGATGGCCCTTCCATACA
>Ga0315280_10002604_pt1 | contig 29046 bp, 28 predicted proteins | sample YL17G06_40_MG_FD_203697 | JGI IMG/M metagenome (GOLD analysis project Ga0315280, IMG submission 203697) | Sediment microbial communities from Yellowstone Lake, YNP, Wyoming, USA - YL17G06_40 | ecosystem: Environmental > Aquatic > Freshwater > Lake > Sediment | place: USA: Wyoming | collected... | reverse complement strand
CAAAATTTCCCCTAACTCTATGCATGCGTACAAGATGGAAGAGCACAAGAATCACTCGATGGTGGCCAGGCCGGTCCCTGTATGTTCGAAGACCTAGGGGGGCGGGTGGGTTTGGTCAAGAACATACAGGGACCGGCCTGGCCACCAACCAGTCGATCATCATCTTGGCCTAAAACAATAACTACACTTTTCGTCATAGAGCCGAAAAGTCGTTTACACAAAAACTGACATTGTCATAGTATAGAATCAAAGCAGAGAGATGTATTTTCTATTTATTTCCTAAAAAAGGAGAGTTGCAAATCCAAAAAATGTTGCTTAAACTAAAATGAATCGCCTTTTAAAAATCAATTGAGATAAAAATGAAACTCGAAGAGGTCAAGAAAATCAGGGAAAAAGCCTATAAAATTATAAAGAAGGCAAACATCGCCATAACTCCCAAAGAGAGAGAGAATATCGAAGTTTCAGACTTCGGGCTTGGCGACATTGAGAACATCGGGCTCCAGGTTATCACTTACGAAAACAACGACAGGTACTGCGCCAAGGAAATCATACTTTTCCCGAGACAGATCTGCCCCGAGCACAGGCACCCGCCAGTAGATGAGAGGAATATCGGAAAACAGGAAACTTTCCGCTGCCAGTGGGGAGAAATTTATCTTTATATTCCAGGCGATCCCACTCCGAAACCTAAAGCGAGGATTCCTGAGAAATATAAAAAATATTTTACCATCTGGAAGGAAATAATCCTGAGGCCTGGCGGGCAATACACGCTTCCGCCCAACACGCTCCATTGGTTCCAGGCCGGGGATAAGGGGGCCGTTCTTTCTGAATTCTCATCAAAGAGCGTGGACGAGACGGACATCTGGACTCAGCCCAATCTGGAGCGACTTCCCAAATACGAATAATTTTAGAAATGAAAAAAACTAATAAAATAAAGGAGCAGTCTTCTCTTAAAAAGAACCGGGGGTTTTTGACGCGCTTGTGGAATCTCGAAAAGGTGCGCCATTGGCATGGGTTCGAATTCGGCGCAAGCGAAGCTCATTACAAGCCAGTGCTGGAACATTTTGGCGGCAAAACTGTTCTGGCCTGCCGCGTGGGATTGCAGCGCGATATTAAATTTAAAGGGATGGCAGACTATGTGACTCAAATCCTTAGGGCCAAAGAGACTTGCCGTGGCCTGCTCATAAACGTGGATATCACCAATAGCCTTGTGGATGAAAACTGGCCGGAGACTGACTTGGATGAAATTTATCGCTTGCTGGAAGCCGGATGAAAGGCTTTGACGATCGTCGTGCGCCAAGCCCTCAGATTCTCCCGGCGACAATCTTCCCGATGGCGATGACCTGGTCCATGGTTAAAGTTGTTTTGTCTGGGTTCTCAACGTCCACAAAAGTCGATATCGCCACGCAGTAATTCCCCTTTTTGAAAGCAAGCATATACTGGGGATCCATAACACCGGGGCCAATGAAAGCTTCTTCGCCGACGCCTTGGACCGTGGATTTCACCATATCTTTCTCGCTTTTATACGCTCCATACTGGCTCACGGGCAGAAAAATCGCGATCAGGATCATCTGATTATCCGCCCGTGCAAAGTTAAGATGGCCGCCCGCTCCCTTTTGTGGATTGCGTGGGACTTGCTTGACTCCGCTTAGACCTGTCACCTTTTGGATGTCAGTAACGGTCAAGAGCTTGTTGTAATCTGGTTCTTGGGCGAGCAGGAATACAGCAAAGTTCAAAATCACACAGCAAATAAAGAGTAAAAACAGAAGTTTTCTTATCATCACTTACTCCATTCTAAAATCATCCTCTTTTTAAGTTCGTGTATTATTCCTTGGCGGCTTCGGCCATGGCAGCGACGTTTTGGGGTGGGACGTTGGAAAGGAGCGCTTCGTGGCTGGGGCTGACAATAAGATTGGGACCAAGCAGATCCTTTACTCGTCTCACCTCAGCCTTGGTCTCGTCTGGAGTTGCATGGATAAGTATCTCCTGAGTGTCGATTCCACCCAGGAAAGCGATTCTTCCCTTAAAATCGCGGGCGAGTGTCTCGGCATCCATGTTCCGTGCCCTGGCCTGTAAAGGATGGAGGCAATCAACTCCTGCATTGATCAATCGTTCAATCACCCTGTGGATTGAACCACAAGAATGGAGGATCACCTGGTAGCCATGGCGATGGGCCTGTTGGGTGAACCTTTGAAACCAGGGATAGACGAATCTTTCAAAAAGCTCTGGACTTAAGATGAGGTCACGCTGGGTGCCAAAGTCATTCCCAAAAAAGTACGCATCTCCAAGGTTTCCGGCTTCTCTAAAAAACCGTTCATTGGCTTCTAAATAAAATTGGCAAACATGCGCCGTCACAGCCTCGACGACCTCAGGATGGGTGTACATTTTGACCAAGTAGTTCTCCATTCCGAAAAGGTCCATAACATCATGGAAGAAGGGAGCCCAGAATCCGCTTGCCCGGTAATAATCGCCGGCATTTTTCAAGACCTCGAGGCATTCGCTAAAATCCAAATAATCCAGGTTGGGCCAATCATAACTTTCGGCTTCATCGGGATCCTCGCACTCGGCAAAAGGCCCGGCCTGACCGTGAGATTTCTTGCCGTGCCAGAAGTCGAATATTTTTTTCCCTTCGGGATGGCGGTAAGTGGAATCCATATATTGAGGTGTGATCCAGCGGAAATCATCCCCCAGTTTGAGCCGCAATTCTTCTTCAGAAGAAGTGCCAAAATATTTATGATAGATGGGCCAGGTGTCAGGATGGGGATTCCCTAGCCAGAATCCACAGCGGCCGCTGTTCTCGCGGCCGACGATGGCCCGGATAAGTTGACGACTGTTCATATTCTGCTCACTCCTCACACCTGACTCCTCACCCCTCACTCCTCACTTTCTTAGAAGATTATCACGCCACGCCATTTCCTCGCAATTACATCTTGATCTTGCCGTGCTAAATTTCTTCAATAAGGCTAACTTCCCGCCATTCGCATGATTTCTCGATGCGGATGGTTTTTATCTCGTATGGCTTGAATGAAAGAGGAATTTGCTTTTGAGGCGAGTGAAGCTTGAGGCAAACTTCAGAGGCAACTCCCGCCATCTCCTGGAGCCGGATGACGAGGGCTTTCTCATCCCAACTTTGTTTGCAGGCCGTCATCCGAACACTCCCGGGCTCAAGGGAAAAGACTTCAAGTGATCCCGACTCCCTCTTTTTTCGTACAGACAAAGGGGAAGTTTTGTACGTGCCCAAAGGCAGATGAGCATAAGCGATGGGAGGTGCACTCAGCCACTCCGCTAGCCCTGGCAACCTGTTGCGTACCTTTTCTAGATCTCCGGCGGTCACCAGAAGGCGCACTTCATGGACTCCCTGGTCAGCAAATTTTCGGGCCGGGAATTTCCCGATCTTAAATCCTTGTTCGTGGCAGTAGGCAGCACTACGCAAAACCGACAGTCTGACCTCGCCGTCCTTAAAATCAAGCCCGTGCTGGCCATTGCTCACCGCGGCAAATGCAATCGCTTTGCCCTTTATTTTCCCTTCAAGGAGGAACCAGCGGCCATGGACATGCTCCTGGCCGTCAGCAGCCCGAAAGATCGCTCTGCCAGGAACTTCACAGAGGAACTGAGATTTCTTGAACACGGTTGGGATCGAAAGCTTCAGCCTCATTCGCTCCTCATTCCAGTAGATGCGAAGCCTGAATTCAAGGACAGGCCAGGAGGGATAATCGTAAATGTCCATGACAATCTTGCTTTGATTAAAAGCAAGAACCGACTGAGTGACGCTGCGGATAGGACCTTTTTGGATGACTCTCGGACTCCCTCTTAACGGGCGAAAACGCCCGATAATTTTCCGGTAGCTCCAGCGTCCAGACCCCCAGGAATCTCCATCATCATCGACCACCAAAGGCAAGAAAAGAGGCCCGCTCAGACACTCCCTGTCATTTCCGGCATTGAAGGAAGCGATAAACCTACTTTTCCTATCAATTCTGTATAATATGGCAGGCTTGGTCAGTCGCCGTTCTCTTTTGCCCTCAAAAACTTCAAGCCTGTAATTCGAGACACCCAGGCCCGGCAGTTCCGCCATAAAACTCACTTTGCGACGCCAGTCATTAAAAGGAAGAAGGGATTCTGGTTGCTCTTCTTGACAGGGGATCTCTTCGCCATCGGGCCTGAAGAGCCGCAGGTGCCGAGGGCCGGTCCAGAGCGGGCGGTAATCAACCTGACACTCAATCTCCACGGGGACTTTCGTGCATGATAAATTTGTGTTCAGGACTGTCACGGGAAGGCTTGGACTCTTTCCCAAAGCCTTTTGATTGAAGGCGACGGCAGCTTCGAGCTGGAGACGGCCTGCCGTTTCAGCGACTTTTCCGTAGAGCTCTAAAGCATCCTGTTCGGCCGGCTCGGTGCAGGTCCCAGTCAAGATATCATGAAAGTCATTCAACAGGTGGCCGCGCCAGGCTTCTCTCAACTTTTTCTCAGGGTATTCCTGACCGCAAACCCACCAAGGCGCAGCCCTTAGAGCTTCAGCCTGAACAAGCCGGCCAAGGCTTCTCTGTGCCCGCCGCTTGATCTTCGAGAGAGATGTGTAACAGCCGGTAAAAACCCTCTGGAGTTCACCCTTGACCACCGGTGAGGCTCGAGCTGCTTCTTTGAGCGCTTGATAAAGCCTGTCCGGCGTGCTGTATTCAATCCGGACCCGTTTTTCCTTTTGGATGAATGAATCGATTTTTCTTAACTCTTCGCGAGTGGCGCCGCCTCCGTGATTGCCCAACCCCCAAAAAACAGGCACATCCCGATTGAGCTTAAGCGCAAGCCTGACCCCTTCCTCGAGGCGCTGTTCGATGTTGTCGCGTTCAGTGTGATAGAGCCCCACCGAAATCCTGAGACCTATGACTTCCGAGCCATCTATTCCCCTCCAACGGTAAAGGTTAGAGGGAACTTTTAACTCATGGCTCTGCGGCCGCATGTGGATGTACATCTTATAGCCAGAAAGGCGGAGAATCTGAGGAAGGCCGCCGCTGTGGCCGAAAGAATCGAAGTTATAGGCGACCAAAGGCCGAGCCCTGAATTTCTCCTAAAAATACTTCCTCCCCTCTGCGATCTGCCGGATCAAAGACTCAGTCCCAGGCAGGTTCACATCGGGCTGAAGATACCAGCCGCCGCTCGTAGACCAGCGGCCTTCTCCAGCCAATCTCTGAATTTCTCTGAAGAGTGTGGGGTCATAGCGTTCGACCCACTGGTAGAGGATGGCTTCGTTGTGGTTAAAAATGAGTTGATTAGGTCACGCAAAATTCCAGCAGCGTTGCGGAAGGTGGCAAGTGCTTCCGCACAGCCCTCCTCCCAGCGCCATTGCCAGACAGGGTCAAGGTGAGCATTGCAGATGAGATGGACACAGGGCTTTTTCATGGCTCTTATCCTATTTTAACTTGTAGCGGTCGGATTTACCTGAGAATGTTCGATAAATCGAACCGCTACAATTTAATTTAATCTTTGTTAAATAATCCCCCTCTATCCCCCTTTTAAAAAGGGGGAGGAAGGGATAAATTTAAATTTCTTCCTTCGAAGGGAGATTCTTATACCAAGTAAAGAAGAGGATGATGGCCAACCCTGCTGTTACACTTGTCCAGATGGCAAGCTGAGACCAGTTGCGGAGGAATGTGTAAAAAGCAAGAAGGGCGAGCGAAAATTGAAACACAGCTAGTGAGGATGCCATTCAGAGCGTCTATGGCCGGCATCTTATCTGAGGCCGGCACAAGGCCTCTTTTCACCACTTCTCTGCGCACAGGCCCCCAGAAGCCAAAAGGACTCACCCGTGAATAGAAGCGGACGAGCACTTCCATGTCCGTAGGCTTTGTCAAGAAAGTGATAATCATGGTTGTCAAGAAACAAAGGCCCGTATCCACAGCGAGCGATGTACTTGCGGAGAAGTAATTAAAAAATATCTTGCGCAGGGTGATGAGTCCCGCCGAGATGGCCATACTCCAGACAAATGCTTTGGCGCTGAAGCGCCAATAATGCCAACGGAGCGTCGCCGGAACGAGGATCACGGTGACCACAATAAAAATCATCGTCTCCCAGGCAGTGATAATGTTGGCAAAAGAGAGGCTGAAGATGAACCCGAGCAGGAGCGCGATCACCGAAGCAAGTTGCCCCAGACGGACGAGTTTCTTCTGGGAGAAGTTTTTGGCGAAATAGCGCTTAATAAAATCATTGATGACCACAGAGCTCGTGACATTAATCATGGCACTGATCGTGGACATGAGCGCTGCCAGCAACACAGCCATGAACAGCCCTCGCATACCGATGGGAAGCTTCTTGAGAACAAGGGGCATAATTTTTTCGGCATCGAAGCCAGCCGACGAGCCCAAATAATAGATCCCCAGGACCATGAAGGCACAACCTAAAATCCAGCGAAGTGTGTAGCCGACCGTTCACATGCCCCCTGATAAAGAAGCATCGCGGGGGCTGCGGGTTGTGAGAAAGAACTGGAAATCCCAGACATTCGGGCCAGCCAGCACTCTGAAGATGAGCCAGGAAAAACCAGCCAGCAAAATGGGGCCGAATGCATAAAAATGCTGGTAGGCTGCCGGCGTTGTCTGAAGATAAGAAGGCCAGAGATGCCAAGCAGGCGCCAGGGAATACCAGGCTGGGTCTTTGGCCATAGAAAAGCTTGCCGGGTTCACCTGGTTAAAAACCATGATTGTCAGGATGAGCGCACCCACAGCGATCAGGAAAGTCTGGAGAATATCGGTAAGAATCACGCCAAAAAATCCGCCCAAAGTGACATAAACTCCGACCACCACCAAAACAATCAAAGTGGATTCCCAGCGCGGAAAGGGTAAAAATTCTTCTGTGAATTTTCCGGTACCGACAGAGATGAACATCAAGTTACAGACCATCAAAACTAGAAGAAAAACCGCGGCTGCAATCCTGGCCGCTTCAGCATCCCTGGTAGCGCCGAAGCGGGTTCCATTCCACTCGGCAAAAGTCATGACGCCTGAGCGCCGGATCCATTTAGCCTGGAAGGCCATGTAGAAGCAGATGATAAACCAACCCCAGTAGATGTGCGTGGCCCACATCCCTTTGAGGCCGAGGTAAAAAATGGCATTGATCATGGACATCGTGCCGCCGATGTCGATGTAACTCGAACATCCCGAAAGTCCGAGCATCCACCAGGGCACGTTGCGGTCGCCCAGAAAATAGGAATCCAGCTTTTTAGTCGCCCGCTTCCGGATGACCACGCCGATCATGGCAACAAGAAAGAGGTAGACAGCGATGATGATAAGGTCGATCCAATGAAGGCTCATTTTCTCCCTTTTGTCCAAGACAGATTCAAACTCATTTTTCAGCTAAATAAATCGTTTATCTTATCAGGTTGATATTGTCAAGAAAAAACGGGACGGTGGAAGCATCTTTTTTCCCGCGATGATTGCGATCTTAAGGTAAGCGCCCCAAATTCCGTGATAAAGGGGCTTTGAAAAGGGCTGCAGCGACCATCGCGGAGATCAGCCTGAGAGCCCGTCTGACGAGGGTAGCCGCAGGCCTCCTTCGGCGGGTCAAGGCTTCAAGGATGTATTATTTAGGGCGAAGGTTGGATGAATGAAGAAGGCCGTGTGAAGAGGCGGAGCGGGCATGGTTCCTCGACTCATCCAGCGCGAGTCTTTTATTTTTTACATTTCATTTTTTGGAAGAATGGGTGGCATGGCGCTAGTCCCCGCAACGCCCGCAGCGGAAGGGCCCCACTGGGGGATGGGTGGAGCGAGGACGGACGGGGACGCGCCATGACAGGACCCATTCTCTCAGCCCTCCGAGGAAGACGGGCTCTCAGGCCGCCGATCGGAGCGGGGAGCCAAGTCTTTTTCAAATCCGCTATTCAATCATCAGGGAATTTGGGATGCTTCCGATCTTAATTACTATTTTTACAATCGCAGTAAAAAATGCTAAAATGTTTGTATAAAGGTACGACAATGCCCAAGAAAAAGATTAGATCATTCAAAAATATCATGTTCTGGGTATCGGCAGGAATAATCATCATCATCCTCTGGAGCCTGCTGCAATCTCCCAATATCGTCAAAAAAGAAATCAACTTCAGCCAATTCCTGACTGAAGTCGAAGAGAATAAAGTCGAAGACATAACCATCACCGGAAACCAAATCAGAGGAAGATATATCGATGGAACAACATTCAAGACAATCGCTCCTCAGTATGACGACCTGGTTAAAGCCCTCCGCGAGCACAAAGTCGGCATCAACGTTAAAGACACCACGCGCAGCCCCTGGTTCTCTTATCTCTTCACCTGGTTTCCTATCCTCCTCTTGATTCTCTTCTGGGTCTTCTTCATGAGGCAGATGCAGGCTGGAGGCAATAAAGCCCTCTCCTTCGGCAAGAGCCGGGCCAAGCTTTTCTCCGGGCTGCAGAAAAAAGTGACCTTCAAGGATGTAGCTGGCGTTGAGGAAGCCGAAGAAGAGCTTCAGGAAATCATTGAATTTTTAAAAGACCCCCTTAGGTTCCAGAAGCTGGGGGGACGGATCCCCAAAGGCGTGCTGCTAGTGGGAGCTCCAGGAACTGGAAAGACCTTGCTTGCCCGGGCTGTGGCCGGAGAAGCCGATGTCCCATTTTTCTCGATCAGCGGTTCTGATTTTGTCGAGATGTTTGTGGGTGTGGGAGCCTCGCGAGTGAGAGATCTTTTTGAACAGGGCAAAAAACATGCTCCCTGCCTCATTTTTATCGATGAGATTGATGCTGTGGGAAGGCAGAGAGGCGCAGGCCTAGGCGGAGGCCATGATGAGCGCGAGCAAACCCTCAATCAACTCCTGGTCGAAATGGATGGGTTTGACTCCAACGAAGGGATCATCCTGATCGCCGCCACCAACCGGCCCGACATCCTGGACAGCGCCCTACTCAGGCCGGGTAGATTCGACCGCAGAGTAGTAGTGAACATGCCCGATGTTAAAGGCAGAGAAGATATTCTCAAAGTCCATGTCCGAAAAATACCTTTGGACAAAGATGTGGATTTGAAAGTTTTGGCTCGTTCGACTCCCGGATTTTCCGGTGCCGACCTGGCCAACCTGGTTAACGAGGCCGCCCTTCTCGCTGCCAGAAACGATCAGGACAGGGTGATGATGAGGGATATGGAATCTGCCAAGGATAAAGTGCTGATGGGAGCCGAGAGAAAGAGCATGATCATCAGCGATGAGGAGAAACGGACCACAGCCCACCATGAAGCAGGCCATGCCTTAGTCGCTACCCTCATCCCTGAAGCGGATCCGATCCATAAAGTCACAATTATCCCCAGAGGGCTTGCTCTGGGTGTCACCCAGCAATTGCCTCTCGATGACCGCTACACTTACTCCAAAGACTACCTCGAGGCTCAGCTCTCGGTGCTCATGGCCGGGAGAGTGGCTGAGAATCTCCTACTCAAGAAAACAACCACGGGTGCGGCGAATGATTTTGAGAAAGCAACCGAAATCGCCCGCAAAATGGTCTGCCAATGGGGGATGTCTGATTTAGGTCCTCTAACATTCGGCGAGCGGGATGACCTGATTTTCCTCGGCCGAGACCTGGCCATGAACAGAAACTTCAGCGAAAAGACATCCGAGCTCATCGACGCAGAAGTCAAAAAAATTGTGACGCGAAATTATGAAAGGACAGAACAGCTCCTCGAAAAACACAAAAGCAAATTGCTGAAGATTGCCGAGGCGCTGCTCGAAAAAGAAGTCTTAACTTCTGAGGAAATCGACGCCATCGTGAATGGAAAAAAAAGAGTCCAGGCAAAAAAGACTTCTTCAACTAAAAAAGAGGTCGCTCAGGAAGAGAAAAAAGAAGAAAAAGAAACCGGACCTCAAGAAGAACTAGAGTCAAAAAAGGAAGAAAAGCCAGAATTAACCAATGTTTAAATGGTGAGAAAGCAATATCCTCTCTACATCAAAGAAAAGATTTTTTTGCTGGGCCAAAGAACCTGGATTATGGGTGTGCTGAATGTTACGCCCGATTCTTTCTCGGACGGGGGGCTGTTTCTCGACCCAGAAAAAGCTGCACAAAGGGGGCTTGAACTGGCCTCTGAAGGCGCGGACATCATCGATATTGGCGGGGAAAGCACAAGACCCGGCTCTGAGTCCATTCCTCCACAAGAAGAGTTAAGCCGGGTTATCCCTGTCATCTCTGCCTTAAGGGAAAAAGCGGATGCTTTGATTTCCATTGACACCACAAAATCCGAGGTGGCCGCTGCTGCACTGGAGGCTGGAGCGGACATTATCAATGATGTGAGTGCCTTTCGTTTCGACCCGAGAATGGCTTCTCTGGCCGCAGAAAAGGATGCTCCTGTTGTCCTGATGCACATGAAAGGAACGCCTCAAACCATGCAGATTTCTCCCCACTATGAGGATCTGCTGGCCGAAATTAAATCTTTTCTCAGAGAAAAAATTGATGAAGCCCAGGCGCAGGGCATAAAAAAGGAAAAAATCATCATCGACCCGGGCATCGGATTTGGAAAACGTTTTGAAGACAACCTGACCTTGATTAATCATCTCGATTTTTTTGAGGATTTAGATTCTCCGCTGCTGGTCGGAATTTCTCGGAAATCATACATCGGAAAAATTCTGGGCGCGTCGCCTCAGGATAGGCTGGAAGGAACCATAAGCTCCGCGATTGTGAGCATCATTCGAGGTGCCCACATCTTGAGAATCCATGATGTCAAGGCTGTGAAGAGAGCCGTCCTCGTGGCCGAAGCCATTTTGAATGAAAAGCATAGCCCAAATTCAAGCTTTGAGCGTCAAAACAACTATGTTCAATGAAATTGTCAACGCTATAACCCACTCCACGCTTGCGGACCTATTGGATATTCTTCTCTTGGCCTTTATCCTCTATTCCTTCTTGTTGTTGATCAAGGACACAAAAGCTTACCAGATGGTCATCGGATTAGGGGTTGTCGGTCTGCTGTTTTTAATCACCAAATGGGGAAAACTGGCCGTCTCGCACCGGCTGATTACGAGTTTCATCACTTATTTGATCATTGCCATTATTGTCCTTTTCCAAGGAGAAATTAGAAGGTTTTTGACAGGACTCGGTTCTCGCTCATTCCGGAAGCCCCTCGCCCTGCGTTCGTTTCAAGAAAAACTGGAAGATGTGTTCTTGGCGGTCGATTACCTTTCCCAGAAAAAAATCGGCGCATTGATTGCTATCCAAAAAGAGTTTTCTCTCAAGAGCTATGCGGACCGCGGCACTAAAATGGATGCCCTCCTATCCAAGGACCTTCTGGTCAGCATCTTCTATCCTTACTCTCCTCTCCATGACGGCGCCGCGATCATTGAGGGGAATAAAATCTTGGCTGCCGGATGCCTGCTTCCTCTCCCCGCTTCCCACAATTTAGGAGAAGAATTTGTGGCACGAACGAGGCATCTGGCTGCACTCGGCCTTTCTCAGGAAACCGATGCCGCCGTCATTGTTGTCTCTGAAGAAACAGGGATTCTCGCTTTGGCCACAAAAGGAAACTTGGTTAGGACGACGGACAAAGAGCAGCTTAAAACACGATTGATAGACTATTTGAGGGATTAATGAAAAGATTCCTGAAAAATCTATTTCTGAGAAACTGGGCCCTCAAGCTTATTTCTCTCATCTTGGCCTTTGTTCTCTGGCTGACTTTTATCCCTGAAGAAAAAACTTTTTCTGAAAAAACTCTGACCGTTCCCCTCGAGACCTATAATATTCCTCCGCTGATGGAATTGGTGCAAAAACCGCCAGCGACGATCGATGTCACCATCCGCGCCCCCAACCGACTCATCGGCCAAATCAGCTCAGCGAATGTTTATGCCAAATTAGACTTGGAAAAAGCAGCTGTTTTCCAAGAAGAGTATCCTCTTAATATAGACATGCTCAGCATCCCTGCAGGCGCACAGGTCATTCGAATCTCCCCTAACAAAGTGAACCTCAAGCTTGAAAGAACTGAACAAATCATGATGGAAGTTGTCCCCAGTATTATCGGAGAACTCAAGGAGGGTCTGAAAATCCAAAAGATGGAGATCATCCCTCCCAGCGTCCGAGTCGAGGGACCTGAGAGTAAAATCAAGAAAAAAGATAAAGTCAGGACAAGCCCCATTGATATTTCTACGCTGACTCAGTCCACAGAACTCGGAGCCGATTTAATCCTTCCTAAGCCTGATCTGAGGCTCGCTCCCTCGCAGAGCAAAGTCAGAATTAAAATCATCATCGAGGAAGAAAAACCACCTGAGAATACAGCCAATAAAGCCAAGAAGCGTGCTTCCTAGGTTTTTGTTTCTCAGCCCCCACCGTATCCTCCGCCGCACAGGTGGGGGGAGGAAAAAGGAAAGGGGATAAAAGAAAAAATGGATAGACTTTTTGGAACAGATGGAATTCGGGCAGTCGCTGGCCAATATCCACTCGATTTTGCAGCCTGTTACACACTGGGGAGAGCTCTCATCGCTCTCCTCGAAGAAGAGGGATTTTCTCCCAAAGTCCTCATTGGGAAGGACACGAGAGAATCGGGCACTTGGATTGAGCAAGCTCTCTTCCAGGGAATAAGAGCCGGACAGGGAGAGCCGGTTTCGGCCGGAGTCATTCCCACCTCTGCCATCTCCTTTTTGACGAAAACTCATCATTTTTCTGCCGGAATCGTCATCTCTGCTTCCCATAATCCCTATCAGGATAACGGCATCAAAATTTTTTCCCCAAAGGGATTGAAAATCTCGGACAAATGGGAAAGGAAACTGGAAAAAGAGATCCGTTCCCAAACAGGAGCGGTCAGGGAAGAAAAAGTCGAGATCAAACCTGATTCATTTCTTGCCGAAAATTACAGGGAATTTTTAAAAGGGCAGCTTCCAGATGTCGATTTATCCAAAAAATTGAGGATTGTGCTCGATTGCTCGAATGGGGCCAGCTCTTCCTTCGCGCCCCCGGTTTTTAACGATCTGGGATTTGAAGTCACAGCTCTGAGCAATTCTCCCGATGGAAAAAATATCAATAAGGGATGCGGCTCTCTCTATCCTGAAAACCTCGCCAAAAAAGTACTGGAAGTGAAGGGAAACATCGGCATCGCCTATGACGGAGATGCGGACCGAGCAATCTGGGTGGACGAGCAAGGGAAAATCCTCAATGGCGATCATACGCTTCTTGTGCAGTCCCAATTCATGAAAGAAAACGGTCGCCTGAGATCCAATTGCGTGGTGGCCACCACTATGAGCAACATGGCCTTGGAAAAGGCGCTTGAAAAAATGGGGTTGCAACTTTTCCGAACTAAAGTCGGCGACAAGTATGTTCTCGAAAACATGATCAAGCTCAAGTCCAATCTGGGAGGAGAGCAATCGGGCCACACAATTTTTTTGGATGATTGCCCCACGGGGGACGGAATTCTCACCAGCTTGAAAATGTTGGAGGTCATGATCACGCGCGATCTTCCTTTGTCTAAACTTGTGGGAGGATATGAAGAATTTCCGCAGGTCCTGGCAAATGTAAGAGTCGCAAAAAAGATTGACTTTCGTGAATTCCCGGAGATCATGGACACTATGGAAGGAATTAAAGGTAAGCTGGGCGATGCGGGCCGATTGGACATCCGCTACTCCGGCACCGAACCTTTAGCCCGGGTGATGGTCGAAGGAAAAGACAGCCAAGCGATCGAACAATATGCCCAGCAGATGACAAGTGTTATTGCGAAATATCTCGGGAAATCGTAGCCGTTTGATATATCGAGTCTCCCCTTATCACTCCTTGGATAAAGGGATAGAGGTAGGGAGAATGTTTGATTGGTCGAACTTCGTCGCATGAATGCGACCGCTACAGAAGGAGGCAAACATGAAACTTGCTGTCAATATCGATCATTTCGCCACAATCCGGGAAGCAAGGCGTGCGGATGAGCCAGAGCCAGTGCTGGCGGCTCTTTTGGCAGAACAAGCTGGAGCCCACGGGATCGTCTGCCATCTCAGAGGAGATAGGCGCCACATCAAAGAGCGGGACTTAAAATTGCTCCGGCAAGTCATCAAAACAAAGCTCAACCTGGAAATGGCTGCCACGGATGAGATGAAAAAAATTGCGCTTGAGATTGAGCCGGATGTCGTGTCTCTGGTGCCGGAGCGGCCCGAAGAACTCACCACAGAAGGAGGGCTGAATGTAGCGGCTAAGCGCAAGCATCTCGCCCCTTTCATCCAGGACCTGCAAAAAGCCGGGATTAAGGTCAGCATTTTTATAGACCCGGATTTGGAGCAAATCGAAACAGGCCATAAACTGGGGGTTTCGCTTATCGAGATAAACACTGGGAAATATGCAGACTTGAAACCTGGGAGAGCTCAGGATAAAGCCTTAGAAGTGATAAAAAAGGCGGCAGCTTTTGGCCATAAACTGGGCCTTGAAATTCATGCTGGCCATGGGCTGGATTACAAGAATGTCCGAGCCATAGTCGCAATTCCTGAAATTACAGAGCTCAGTATTGGTTTCTCGATCGTGGCCAGGTCGGCCATTGTTGGCCTTGAGAAAGCTGTGAAAGAGATGACGACCCTCCTTGAAAAATAGTTTTAGAGGCTGGGAGAGGATAAGCATGAATGTTCAAATAAATTTTGAGAGATTGAAAGAGGATATAGAAGCTCTTTCCCAGTTTGGTCGCGACTCAAAGGGGGGAATATCCCGGCCCTCTTTCAGCCGAACAGATTTAGAGGCGCGGGCTTGGCTAAAAGAAAAAATAGTGAGTGCAGGCTTGGCCTTTCGTCAGGATGGAGCTGGGAATATTTTCGGGCGGATTGAGGGCAATGGAAAAATTGTCTGTGCAGGCTCCCATATCGATACTGTGATAAACGGCGGCATGTTCGATGGGTCGGTGGGAGTGCTCGCCGCCCTCGAATGTCTGAGAACTATAAAAGAAAAAAGTCTCCCCCATTCCAAGCCCTTGGCAGTTGTCTCTTTCACCGATGAAGAAGGAAGTCTTGTTGGTGATTTCCTCGGAAGCAGGGCTTTTGTGGGGGCTTTAAACCAAGACGTGATCCAAAGAGGCCAAACTCAAATTGGCCCTCCTCTTAAAGAGATACTCGCCGGGACAGAATTCACAGTGGAAAGCATTCTTGAAGCGCATAAACAGGCGCCGGAGCTTGAAGCTTACCTCGAACTCCACATCGAACAGGGAGAGACTCTGGAGACAGAAGAAATTCCTGTCGGAATAGTCAATCAGATTGCAGGAAAACATTATCGCTGGTGCTCTTTTGTCGGAAAAACAGACCATGCTGCAACAATACCCCTGGAACTTAGGCACGATGCCTTTTTGGGGTTGGCAGATTTTGCTCTGAGAAGCACACGGCTTGTAACTGCCGAATATTATGGAAGCAAGGTCACTGTGGGCAAAGTGAATGTGATGCCCGGCACTTTCAGCAATGTTCCCGGCCAGGCTGATTTTTCTTTTGAATTCAGGAGCACATCCAAAGTAACTCTTCAGCAGCTTGAGAAAGACCTTTTCGCGCTGGCTGAGGATATTGCTTCTACCCGGGGATTGAAATTTTATTCAAGAGTCGTAGATCAAGCCAACCCTGTGACTATTCCTTCCAGGATTACCCAGGCTATCAAAGAAGAATGCGAAAAGCTGGGATATCCTTACTTAGAGCTTCCGAGCGGAGCCGGGCATGACGCTCAAATTTTAGCAGGTGTCGCGGATGTGGGAATGATCTTTATACCAAGCGTGGATGGGATCAGCCATTCCCCTCAAGAGACAATCAGATGGGAAGACCTGGAAAAGGCGGCTAACCTCCTCCTTCAAGTGCTCCTCAGATTGGCAGGTTAGCCTTAGATTGTTCTCTTCTATTTTATTATGTTAATCATCATCTAATCGAGGGTGGAAAGCCCGCGCTTTCTTCTTCTCTGCATGTATCCGCTTTTTAGCTAAAATTTTGAGCTGGGCGCGCTTTGACCTTTTTCTTTTCTGGCGGCGGATTTTTTCAATCCTCTGCTCTTCCTCGCTCTTTTTCCCAAGGATTATGCTTTCAATCTTATCCGCGAGAATTCTCCGGGCCAAGAAGCGGTTGATAGCTTGGGACCTCTCTCTCTGGCATTTGACTTCGATCCCTGTTGGCAAGTGCTTAAGATAAACACAAGTGGAAGCTTTATTGACCTTTTGTCCCCCCTTCCCTTGGGAGCGGATAAATTTCTCGACGATATCCTTTTCATAGATTCCAAGGCGCCCCATCCTCTGGCGGAGGGCTTTTTCCTTTTCTGGGCTGACACTGAAAAAAGCCATTTCCTTTTTATAGCAGAAGAGAAAGAGCGAAGCAAGAGCTTGACTATTTCCATCTTCTGCGCTAAGTCTTATTAATTCACAGAAGAAGAGCGTAAAGAAAAATGCCGGAAGAAAAAGAACCAGAAATCATAGTGGAATGTCCCTCGAGCTATGTCTTAAGTGACGAGAGGAGCCAACAATTAGCCAGCGGCGAATGCAGAGCCTGCCTGGACAAAGAAAGCCTTGCTATTCTATCCGAACACGGTGAGACACTTTTTTTCTCTTACCGAGATATTTTCGAAATCGTATCCGGAGATTATAAAATTTTCCTCAGCCTCTCCTCTAAAGATAAACTGACCCTCTCCGGGTTGGGCTATCACTACGAAGATTTTTTGAGGACGCTCCATCACCTCCGGAATGAGTTGCTCCTCAAAGACCTCCTGATGCATGAGGCGCTCAAAAAACCAGGTGTAGAGGCGGAATTTGTTTCTTTGAACGAAAACGGCGAAGAAACTGGTAGAGGAACTTGCGAGGCGCGTCTGTACCAGACGGCCCTCGTGCTCATTCCTGAGAAGGGCGAATTCGAAAGGATCCTCTACAGCGATATCCAAGAAATTCGTAAGGAGGATTATGAACTCGCCGTTACTCCTGAGTTCAGGGAGAAGTTTATTTTTTCAATGATGGGCAATCAGCTCGATTCTTTTGTTAAAATTCTTTCTGATACTGTGAACGAGCTCTCTCTCAGAGCCCAATCCATCCTTAAGGAAATAGCTCCCGAAATGGACCCTTCGCTCATCAGGCGAGCAGCACAATTGATGAAAGAAGGCCGGGCTGCCCGAAGGAGCGACCTCGAGGCCATCTCCCCCGAACTATGGAAGCACCTGGAGGCCAAGCTGAAGTCCTTTGATCTAAAAGAAGAGTATGATTTCCTAAAATCGCTGGCACGAAGAGAAAAAATCTGCATGGGCGTTAAACGGAGTCTCGGTGGCGCCGAACCTGAAGATTACATCTGGTTCTTGATTCCCATTTACTCGCCCGATACTGCCGAGCTAGGCAATGCCCTGGCCGTGGAGGCTACCTCCAAAGAGGACGAAGGAAGAGCCACATACTTTTTCAAGATCCTAGGCCGTAAAGATTACCCCAATTTCAAAAAAATAGAGGACCTGGACCCGGAAGCTGATAATTTCCTCGTTCGCCTGAATCGCTGCCTGGTCAATATCAATTTCAGGCGCGAGCCTATCTATCTTTCGGAAGAAAAACTCGAAGACCCGAACTTTTCTAAATATAAATTTTCGATCCAGAAAATCCCCGGCCTTCGTGAATTGCGCGAAGCTTTTATCGGCCGGGTCATCCATTCTTCCCTGGAACAATGGAAAAAGGATGTCCTGGAGCTGCTTAAATTCAACGTGAGCACTTCAGATGACAAGGCAAAATGGGCCAAGAAAGAGGTAAATAAGGAGGAATAAAGGAGGTTTTTTATGCCTGGATATAAACATCCCTGCCGCTACTGTGATAAGCTCATGCCAGCAGAGTCCAATGTTTGCCCTTTCTGTGGTAGAGTCAACCCCCTTGGACCGCTGCGTTGCCCAAAATGCAGGAACCCGATCGAACCAGGATGGAAAAACTGCGCCAACTGCGGGCTTTCTCTGGAATTGGCTTGTCCGAAATGTGGTAAAATGACATTCTTTGGAGATTATTGCCAAAGCTGCAGCTCACGCTTAACTGTGGTGTGTCCGAACCAGAAATGCAGAACTGAGCAGCCGCCGCTTGGCGAGAAATGTATAAAATGTGGCAAACCTTTGAAATAAAGCTCATTTATCAAAATTAAGGAGGACAAAAATGGCGAAAAGCGAATTGATCAGTTTTACCGATAACTATGAAGACAATTCGACCGAAGCAGGCTATCAATTTACGTTTTTCTGCGATATCTGCCGCGAAGGGTATAAGACGAGGTTTATCGAATCCAAGACCTACAAAAAAAAGGGATTTCTGAAGAATATCGGGAGGATCGCCAGCGCGGCAGCCTCCATCACAGGTATGCACAACGTAGGCTATGGCATCGAACGAGGAACGGATGTCCTGAGCGAGCGCTTTGAAGGGATGTCTCCCGAATGGCACAAAGAGCACGAGCAGGCTTTTGAAGACGCGCAGAATGAAGCCAAAGGACATTTCCATCGTTGTCCAAAATGCAAGCAATGGGTCTGCGAGAACGATTGGAATGATCAAGAAGGCCTTTGTGTGGATGATGCACCGAGAGTGAATGTGGAGGTGGCAGCAGCTAAAGCCGAAAAGATGGTGGAGGATATCAAGGCCGCGGCCAAAGAAAAGCAGGTCTTTACCGGCGAAATCGAGAGCAAACAGACGCTTTGTCCTCAGTGCGGAAAGCCTGCGGGCGAGGGCAAGTTCTGCAACAACTGCGGAGCGCCGCTTAGCCTGAAAAAATGTCCCAAATGTGGGGCGCAGAATTCCGTGAGCTCAAGGTTCTGTGGCGAGTGCGGGACAAAACTGGGATAAATGAAATGAGAAGGAAGAACAAATGAAATCTTGGACAAAATATGCGTATAAGATTTTCTGCTTCATTGCTCTTTCATCCTTATTAGCCAACGTCACTCGGGCGCAGCAAAGACCGATGACAGTGGCTGAATCGAGCAATTTCACGGCCACTTCAAGATATGCCGACGTGATGGAATTCATCAGAGAACTTCAGAGCCAGACCTCCTTGATCAGAGTTGAAACGCTCTGCTTGAGCACCGAAGGGAGAGCCGTTCCTTTGATTATTATCGGAAATCCTGTGCCCTCTTCTCCACTGGCTTTAAAGACCGACAAAAAGCTGGTGGTCTATTTTCAGGCCAATATTCATGCGGGTGAAGTCGAGGGCAAGGAAGCTTCTCTAATGCTGGCCAGAGATATCTTGCTCAACTCCAAGCTTCCCTATCTCGATAAGCTGGTCATCCTCATTGCTCCTATTTTTAATGCTGATGGCAATGAAAAAATCAGCCCCAACAACCGGCCTGACCAGGCCGGCCCGGAAAAAGGGGTTGGAGTCCGCCACAATGGACAGAATCTAGACTTAAACCGAGACTCGATGAAGCTCGAAAGCCCGGAGCTCCAGGGCTTGGTCCAGAATGTCCTGATGCGCTGGGACCCGGTCCTCCTCGTTGATTGCCACACGACAGACGGCTCGTATCATGAAGAACCTGTAACCTTTTGCTGGGGCCTCAACCCTGACGGTGATGCTTCAATCATCAAATACCAGAGAGAAAAAATGGTGCCTGACATCATCAAGACATTGGCGGAGAAATACAACACTCTTTCTATTCCCTATGGAGACTTTAGGGACTTTCGAAACCCGGAAAAAGGCTGGGAAGCCTACAGCCATCAACCCCGGTTTATGACCAATTACATCACCTTGAGGAACAGGCTGGCTATTTTGAACGAAAACTATAATCATGCGGATTTCAAAACCCGGGTGCTCGGCTGCTATAATCTGCTTTTCGCTATCTTAGATTACTGTCACGGCCATTCCGAGGAAATCTCTTATCTTGTCGCTGAAGCTGACCGGAAAACAATCCAGAAGGGACTTAGTCCAACCTCACAAGATGCTTTTGGAGTTGAATTTGAAATAAAGCCCTTGCCGGAAAAAGTCACAGTCCAAGGCTGGGAAATGGAAGTCATTCCCCGAGAAGGAACCTGGCCCGAAATCAAAAAAACAGACAAAAAAAGAACTTTGATCATGCCATATTTCGCCGATTATTTGCCAAAAAGGTCAGTCCCATTTCCTTATGCCTATCTTCTTCCTGGCGCCGACTCTGAAGTTATCAAAAAACTTCTTCAGCATGGACTGATTTTAGAAAAACTAACTAAAACAGCTACATTGGAAGTCGAGTCTTTCCGCCTCAAAGAGGTCAAAGCATCTGAGCGGCTTTTCCAGGGGCATCGGACGAATGAAGTCAAGGGCGAATACAGCGTTGAGCAGAGGGAATTCCCGACAGGGACAATCGTTGTCATGACCGCCCAGCCCCTCGGTAATCTCGCCGCCTATCTCCTCGAACCCGAAAGCGATGACGGGCTCTTGGTCTGGAATTTTTTCGACCGCTATCTGGTCCCGCAATGGGGACGAGAGCTGGGAATCTATCCTGTCTACAGACTCCTCAAGTCAATGAATTTGGCAAAGGAAATTTTAAGGTAATTGCGCATAATAGGTTTGTTACCCTCAAACCATGAAAATGGATTCCCCCTTCTCCCCCCTTTATCAAAGGGGGGATATAAGGGGAATTTAGTGATGAAAAAACAAGCAAAAAAAATGCTGGCGATGATCTTTATTCTTTCCGCAGCATTATCTTTATTTGTCTGTCGCGCAAAAACAGATGAGGATTTGATCCTGGAGCTTATGGAGAAAATCGATAAGTTGGCTGAGAAAAAAGACATTACAGGTCTAATGGCCAATCTTGCGGAAAACTATTCTGATTTTGAGGCCAGGGATAAAAATGCGACTCAAGCGATGGTGAAAGATTATTTCGCTCATTACAAGGGAATTGTCATCCATGTGCTGAGCACTCGGATTGATCAAATTGAACCTTCTGCGGCCTCCATCGAGACAGAAGTGGCCCTTTCTTCAGGAGCTGCGGAGGTTTTTCGAAAGCTGGTCCGCTTCTCGACGGATAATTATCGCTTCAAATTCAGGCTCATCAAAATTCAAGGCCTATGGAAGATTCATTACGCGGAATGGAAATATATCAGTCTTAACGAGCTTTATCCTGAATCTCTGACAATCCTGAAAAAAATATTCCCGGGTATCTAGTTATTTCTTTTTCTTCTTTGAGGCGACGATGAACTTGCCGCAATTCTCGCAGATATAAATATCGTTGCTTCCTTCGATGGCCGAGCTCATTTGAGTCGAGAGGTTGATGTTGCATCCTTGGCAAGCGCCGTCAACCACATCGGCCACAGCGAACCCGTATCTTTCCATGAGCCTATCGAACCTGGAAATAAGAGAGCTGTCCAGCTCCTCTCGGATGAGGTCAGTCTGATGCTGAAGGGCCCTCTTCTGTTTCTTGGTTGCCTTTCTCTTTCTCATCTCCATCTCTTGAAGCTTCTTTAGCAGGCCGGCACAGCTGATGATCCGGTCTTCTTGAGGAAGTCTCAGCTCAATCTCCGAGAGAACTTTATAGAGGTCTGTCTTATCCTTGGCTTCAAAACTTCTCTGGCGAAATTCAGGTTTGCGGAGGAATCGGGCAAGCCCCGCAAAAAGATGATTGAAAAGTCCGGGGATGGAGGGATTCCAGACGATCAATATGATGAGGTGAACTTTCTTCTTATCGAGGGAATCAAAATCAATCCCCTTCTCCGAGCGGCCGACAGCAATAGCTATCTCACCGCCCGTATCTACTCGGGCATGGGGTACAGCTATGCTATCCCCCAGGGCAGTTGTCTCGAGCCGTTCCCTGTCTATCAGGCGGGTTAGAATGAGCTTCTTATTTGTGATTAATTTTTTTTTAGCCAAAATATCGAGAAGCTCTCCGACGGCTCCAACTTTATCCTTGGCTTTAAGGTCATAGACGATTTGAGAGGGCTTGAGATAATCAGAAAAATGAGATACTTTCTGAACCTCTCTCATCTTTGTTCTGCCGCTATATTATCACAAAATTTTTCGGAAAAAAAGAGATAAAAAATTTTGTTCGCAAGCACGGATGAGGCTGGAAAAGGAAGATGGCTAACAAAATAAAAATAAAAGGGAAAATACTGCTGTGGTTTCTTTCATCTCGCCTCCTTGCGCATTTTATTTCTCTGGTTGACTGTCAAAGCATATGTCCCGCTTATCCCTGAAACCTTGGTGGCTTTTGAAGCAAGCTCAATGCCAAAAGAAGCCGCCTCAAAGGGAGAAATCCCCTGCGCCAATTTCCAGGCGGTGCCGGCGCAGAAAACATCACCGCAGCCGGTCGTATCCACAACGTTCTCAACCTGAGGAGCACTGATTTTCATCGAATCTTCGGCAGTGAACACGAGCACCCCTTCTTTTCCAAGGGTAATAAAAATGGCATCGATCCCCAAGCTCAGAGCCTTTTTGCCAAAAGGGTCCAGCTCTTTTTCATCAGGCAATACTTTGGGATGGCCGAGCATTGAGGCTACTTCCTGTTTGTTGGCCTGAAGATAAGTAGCGCCCCTGGCCCAATCTTCCCACTCTGGCAGGGAGAGATAATTCCTGTGGACACCCAGCTTTTTGGCCAAAGCGAGAGAATGGATGTCAAGCCAGATCGGGCAACTAGATCGGCGAACAATCTTTCTCCATTCCTTAAGCTCGATGTCAAAACCGGAGTTGAGGACCATGATAAGCATTTTGAGGTCAGGCAAATCTCTGATGATTTTGTTGGAATTCAGGGCCGGAACAACTGATTCTAGGATTTCTAGCCGCTCCCCTTTTTCTGGATAATGAAGACGAACCTGATTTCCACGGCCAGAGACTTTTGAAATTCCTTGCGTGTGCAGTGCAGTCCAACCTTTAATAGCCTTTTCAACCTCTGGATAGATTTCCTGCCCACAATTCGTATAGAGAAAAACCTCCTCTCCCAAGCCACAAAGGACAGCTACCTGGTACAGGATCCCGCCAATTCCTTTGAATGTGGCTCCCGATTCATAGGTAATGACATCCGAGGTGATGGTACCTATCAGCCCAAACATAGCTTTGCTCTCGTTGGCCATAAATACTTTCTAAATATACGTTGAATAGCTGAGTCGAAATGTTATGCAAGAAAATTAAAAAATGCAAGAAAAGAGAAAAGACAATAAGCAATTGAAAATTAAATAAATTTCAAATAAATTAGAGTAAGCAAGAAAAAATAAAGCGACTTTCATGATTTATCATTTAGGCACGTCGGGGTGGAGTTATCCGGGCTGGAGGGTTAAGTTTTATCCTGAAGGCCTGGCCTCAAAAAATTGGCTTGAATTCTACGCCCAGAATTTCAGCACGGTCGAGATCAATATGACTTTTTACCGGTTTCCTAAGCCGGAAACCTTGAAGGGATGGCTAGAGAAAACGCCTTCCCGTTTTTCTTTCACTCTCAAAGCGAACCGCCAGATTACTCATCTCAAGAAATTGAGAAAGGTTGAACATGAGGTCCGATATTTCTATATTGTAGCAAACTCCCTAAGAGAAAAACTTGGATGTATCCTCTTCCAGCTCCCCCCTTCGTTGAATCTCGATATCCCCTTGCTCGAAGACTTCCTTGCGGTCTTATCCCCTGAATACAAAAATGTCATCGAGTTCCGGCACGAAAGCTGGTATGCCGATAAAGTCTATTCCCTGCTTCAATCCCACAATGTGATTTTCTGTATAGTTTCCTCAGCCAAGGTTCCTCCCGAACTTGTTGAAACTGCAGAGACAGCCTATTTCCGGTTTCACGGTCTGACAGGAGGCTACAGGTACAATTATTCAAATGAAGAATTAAAAGAATGGGCGGAGAGAATCAAAAAAACAAATGCCAAAGAGTGTTATGTTTATTTCAACAATGACTACCTCGCTTACGCTGTTTTCAATTGCCGGTTGATGAGTGAACTTCTACAAAAATAACGTAGCGGTCGCATTTATGCGACGAAGAGTTTGATAAATCAAACCGCTACTTTGTCTTAATTTCGACCATGCCCAGCTTTTCCAGAAATTTCATATAGTCCTCAACAGCCGGCAACGGGAGAGGTTCATACTCGGCCGAAGCAGCGTCTTTTATCTCCAGAATACTTCTCTTTCCGTCGATAAAATTCCTCAACTCAAATTCAGCCATCATTATTGTCGGGGGAGGAGAATATTTTAGCTTCTGGATCTTTTCCCGGAGCTCCCAAAAATCTATAACACTGCCCATTTTTTTTGTCCTGACAGGGATAAGCCCGCTTAACCGAATCTCCTCTTTGGTCAGCACAGGTTTCTCTGGTTTTACATTGAGTTTTTGGCACTGAAGCTTGTAGGTTTCCTCAATATCTTGGAGATAAACTGGCTTAAAGTCTTCCAACCTTTTCACTTTTGCTTTCAAAGCGCTATCAAGGCTCGCATCTTGTCTGATGAAAAATTTAATCGAGGAAAGTGCCTCCCCTTCCCTGGCAAGGGCCTGATTGATCACGTTTTTCGCTTCTTTCAATGCGCCATGAATTGTTTTTTGATCTGATTGCAGAAGCATTCTTTCAGCTCTGTTTTTATCTTTTCCGATTCTTGCCAGCGCCCTCCCCGATGTTTCGGCGATCATCTTCATAACTTCTGGAGAACCAGCGTTGGCAAGGAAAAGAGCTGTGGCCACCGAAATAAAGGCAACTCTTTTGAGCTGCGTAGAATCGGACTTATCAGGCAGATCTCCACTCGAGTGATACCACATATCAGGCCAGATAGTAAAGCTGACCGCAGGGACTCTTACTCCTCCATCCACGAAAACAATATGGTCGCTACCCCCAGCATAGCGGTCAATCGAATAATAAAAAGGATCCCTGGATCCAGTCGGCGAGAGAATCAGCATAAGCTTACCTCTATAACCATAGGTCTGTTTTTGGTTAAATCCCACCCACTCGATCAAAGCCGCAAGAACATCATTGAGATAAGAGGGAAGAGACCAGGGCGTGGTCTCTAACCCAAAATAGCCATTGTTTTTTATCATAGCTTCTCCCACCATATCCTCGTTGATATCAGCAAAGAAACGCTTGGCGATCTCCGGATATTTTTTGATGTAGGCTGCCGTTCCTGAAATTTCGGGGACAAAAAGAAAGCGGATCGACCTTTTGAGCGGCGGGATTTTCCCTTCGTCCACAAGCTTTTTTAGCGCGCGCGCCGTCTCCAGGATGGCCACGCACCCGCTGGCATTATCATTGGCACCTTGTTTGGCAAACCCTTCAAAAAGGTGAGCCGTGAAAACCAGCTCCTCCTCCGGATAATCTTTTCCTTTGAGCAAGGCCGAGACCATTTCTTCTTTGTAAGGCACCATCTGGGCTTTGCAAACCGCTCTGACTACAATCTTCATTCCTCTTTCTAATGCATTTCTTAAATCGTTGCCCATTCGGGTTGAGATCATAAAGCCAAAGGTTTTCTTCTCTTTCTCAGAAGGACGAATTGAGCCCTCGCCCACCTCATCCGGGCCAAAATCCGGGTGACTTGAGGAATAGGCAACGATGCCCAAAGCCCCATATTTATCAACGGCCAACCTCCTCGCCCTCTCAGGGTACCCGTTAACGAGGACAATTTTGCCTTTGACCTTTTTCCCTTGATAAAAATCCTCTTTGAATCCTGGTCCAACGTCGACGAGCTCAGCCGTGACATCCGTGGAGCTACTCGCTGAACAGAGAGAAGCCCAAACCTCCTTGAGGTCGGCTATTTTTCTTTTCTCCGGCTCAACAATCCATAACTCACCCATTTCTGCATCCCAGGTTGTTTTAGAGTCAGGAGGGATGGGAAGTTCGATGATGGCTGAATCGTTTATTCCATACTCTTTGAGTTTTTTCAGGATAAAACTGGTCTCAAAATATCCCTTTAGATATTCCTCAGGGAGCCTGTTTCGGTTGACACCCGTAAGTAAGACTTCATTCTGGAGGGCTAAATCTCCAGAGACCTCATTGATGATATCCTGCAAAACCGCGGCGGGAAGCAGAGTTTCTGGATATTCCGATTTTGGTTGAGAGAAAATACTGCCCAGTGGCAAAAGCAAAATCCAGATCAGAGCCACGAATTTTCTCATGAGCACCTCCTCTCCGGTATTATTCTTTTTTTCCTATCCACATTTCAACTGATTTTTGGTAGAATAATCCCGAAAATATTTAATAAAACAATGAAGTCCTCAAAGGGAGGATCCAATGATAGCGACAGCGACCATCAAGTTAATTGTCATTATCCTTCTGGCTCTATCTCTTATCTGGCTTTTCAAAATACTCTTGAGAAAAGAATATGAAAACCTGTTTCGGGCCGTCCTTGTGTGCCTGATTTTTGCAGGCGCATTGTATATGGTCCAACAGTCCAAGACTGAAAAATTCTCCATCTCAGAAATAAAGAAAAGCTTCTTCCCAACAAAACCCCAGCCGATCAAATACCAAATCCAAAATGGGTTGAGCAACGGGGCAAATTATACACGCTATATCTTTGAAGAGCCTTGCCCAAAAATCTCTCTAACTTTAGACCCATCCGGGAAATTTTTTCACATCACGGATGTTTCCTCGGTGAATGCAGTTCTGGAATCTTTAGAGCTTCCAAAAGTTTCTACAGGAGCTCGGGAACTGGCTTCAATCACTGGACAAAGATCTGACTCAAACATGTACTGGTGGGGAAATTATCCATTGGGGATTTTAATTTTAGAACGCGGGCTCTGCACGAACAGGGGGAATTTGGAGTCCTACACTTGTATCACATCCATCACCATCAAACAGAGATTATGATTGAGGAAAGAAATCTAGCCCGATGGAGAATCAAAAGAAAAAAGACCAAGACCATCAATAAAAAGGGGAGATCTGACAAGAATTGGGATAATGAACAGAATTTTTTGGCTTCAGCTCATGATTTTTTTCAAGAACAAAATAATCCTCGAATGAGAATACTGGAGACATCCGGCAGGGAATTTACTCCCGGCAGAATATGAGAAGCATACATTGGATCTGCGGCTGTTCCGGGAAGAGTGTAGACATCCATCTTGTTCAAAGTGACTATTTTCTGAGATTTATCGTCCGAAACAATACTGTCTCCAGAAAACAAGCTTTACCTTCTGTGAATTTTTTAAAGATTTTAGGCTCAGCCTGAAGTGTCCCTTCGAGTCGGCGGTACAACCTCCCTCTGCTTCCTCAGAAGTAACAAACGCTTTGTCATATTCCTTTTTTTGTTTATAAGCTATGCCCAGAAAAGTATAGGGTTCTTCTTTGCCCCAGGAAGGCAATATTGGGTTTTTTATATTTTCTTTTTCAAAAAGATTTACGGATTTGCTGAGGAATTCAATGGCCCGACTTGCACCGCCTCCATAAGTTTCAGGAGTATAGAGTAAAGAGATGCCCTTCAGGAGGTTTATCCTTGGATTCTCGGGATCTTTTTGAAGAGCTTTGGCGAAATATTCAAAGCTCTTGAACCCGAGAACCATAGCTTTTTCTGGATGAAGGGGCTATTTCAAAGCCTAACAAAGTAGAATAGAGAGCATCGGATTCTCCAAAAGAAGGCTCAACCTCTATAGCTTTCTCTAAATACTTCTGGCCTTCTGTATTGTATTTTTCAGATTCTTCTTTATTGTTTGAGGCAAGATAAAATGAGGCCAATCTATAGTTGCATAAAGCAACGTACTAGAGGAGGTAGACATTTTCTGTTTAACTTCTTTGACCTCTTTTGGCTCGCGAGACGGAAGAGTTTGCGTGGAAAGGGAAGCCTTTTGAGGAGGATTAATCTCTTGAGCGAGTTTGTCTCTATCCAGAATTTCACCGTTTTTAATCACCATGAATATCTTCTGAGTCTCTTGAATATTTTCTAACGGATTTCCCTCAACAATGAGGATGTCAGCGAATTTACCCCGCTCTACTGTACCCAATTTGTCACTCTCCCCTAAGATCTCTGCTCCATTTTTTGTTGCCGCGGAAATAGCCTCTAAGGGAGAGAGCCCTGCCTCCACCATGAGTTCCAGCTCTCTATGCACGGAAGGCCCAAAAAAGACCAGAGGATTTCCGGCGTCGGTTCCTAATGCCAGTTTTATTCCGGCCTCCCTCATTTTTTTCAAATTGGCCTTAGCCATGGAAAAACCCTCTGTTTTGAAAGAAGTATTCCTTAACATTTCTTCCTGTTGGCTTTTCTGTCTCAAGTCTTCAACAATTTCCTGACACACACTTTCTGTCAGGAGAGGCCACTTGAGAAATTGTTGATTTAGCAGTAGTGAACCGGCTTTGTGGCCATTGAAAAGATACCAATCCCAGAATCATAAACACACATGAGAGCAGACACACAGCTCTTTGGCTTCTCTTCATTTTTGTCTCCCTCTTTTATTCCAGATATTTAGGTTCGCAACAATTTATTTCTTTTCAAAATGGAGATAGTCCTCAAGCGCTCTCAAGTACTTCATGAATGCATCTTTTCCTTTCTCGGTAAGGGAACAGGTGGTCAAAGGTTTTTTACCTTTAAAAGATTTCTTCACAGAAATGTATCCTGACTCTTCAAGCTTCGAAAGATGAATGCTCAAATTCCCGTCGGTCGTTCCCACTGTTTTTTTCAGGTAATTGAAATCTGCGCTTTTAACTGACATAAGGATGGAAAGCACCGCTAGCCTGATTTGGGAATGGATCACAAGATCAAGCTGACTAAATTTTTCAGAGTGCATTTTTGACTCAACTCTTTTGATATTTTGAACGGAGGATAAAGCCCGGGACGAAGTAGCCAACGATGATCAGCGGAATAAAAACAAGCGATCTGTACTCAGGAGGCAAGAAGATCATCCCGAAAGCACCCAGCCACCAGAGGGCAGCACACAACTTCAAAAGGTTCCACTCGTAAATTCCGCCGAGAACAAAGAAAAGAATTCCTGCCATGATCGACATGAGCACGGGAATGACCCCATAGGGATAGAGGCCGAGCAAGGGGAAGACCAGTCCCATGGTGATAAACCCAACTGAGCAGGCAATGCTGAGATGGGCGACATTGATCTGAGCGTACGTCCTTACCCCTTGACACCGCTCCTGTTTTTGCACATAGAAAATAGAGTAGGCAATCCCTATGACTACAAAAGCCAGCCAATTCAGCCAGATCCAATGATATTTTTTAACGAAAACCAAAATGTACATCCCGGCGATGGCCAGGATAATCAAAATCCCCCAGAAAAACAGATAATTCCAGGCTCGAGTCGTTGCTTGCCTCGTTCTCTCGATCATCTCTCGGATAA